>Ga0315297_10001940_pt1 | contig 12989 bp, 9 predicted proteins | sample YL17G15_0_MG_FD_203628 | JGI IMG/M metagenome (GOLD analysis project Ga0315297, IMG submission 203628) | Sediment microbial communities from Yellowstone Lake, YNP, Wyoming, USA - YL17G15_0 | ecosystem: Environmental > Aquatic > Freshwater > Lake > Sediment | place: USA: Wyoming | collected... | reverse complement strand
ATGGTTCTGGTAGTTGGCGTGTTGCTGATCGTTGCGTTGCTTGTTTTAGGGGCCATAGCGATGATCACCACAACGACCGAGCTGAAGATGACCGGGTTTTTTAAATCGGGTAAAAAAGTTTTTTATATTGCTGAAGCGGGTATTGAAGATGCGAAGGCCCGGCTGCGGGCCGGGGTGGAGAACGCCATTGTCGATGGCCACCCGACGCAAAGCGGCTGGGAGGCCTATATCGGTACGGTAACCAAGTCCCAGGGCAAGGGGTATAACAGCGGCAACGCCATGCATATCCGGGTGGACAGGCTCCAGTCGGGTCTGGATTATGTGGTGACGATCGTCCACCAGACGGATGGGGCGGGAAACATTCTATACTGGGGAGACGTCGATGGCGACGGGATCAATGAGCGGACAACAGCCTCAGGCGGCAGCATGAGGAATATCTATAAGGTGACTAGCGAGGGTAGCTATGCAGGCGCCAGCCGTACCTTGACAGCAGAATTAGCCAGGATGCCGCCGATCAATGTGCCCGCTGCCCTTTATGTCAACGCCACCACGACGGTCCAGGGTTCCAGTACGAATATCATCGGGACGGACGGCTGCGGAGGGTCGGACCTTGCCGGTATTGTGACGACCCAGGGGACCGGCTCCGTTACGATCAACAGCAGACCGAATATCACCGGCGCCGGCGGGACAACGCCCAATATCACCTATGGCGGCACGGGGATGAATGTTCAGTCTATGATCGATCGTTTCAAAGGGTCGGCCAATTTCAAATATACGGTCAACGCTGCGACCCATACGGCCACATCGGTTCCCGGTCCCGGGGACGGATGGGGGATTCCAACACCAGGGGCAACATCACAATTGCCGTCATCCTGCAGCGCCCACAATATCGTTTATTATAATACCGCCGGGACGGACATTCAGCTGAGCGGCGGCGCTACAGGGTGCGGGTTGTTTCTTGTGGAAGGTGATCTGATGTTGCACGGCAATTTTTCCTGGTACGGGGTGGTGATCACGACAGGATCGATAACCTTTACCGGCGGCGGCAATAAGAACGTCACGGGTGCAATGCTTGCCGGAGGATCGGCCGATGCGGATCTGGTGGGCGGAAATGCCAATATTGTCTATTGCAGTTCCGCTGTCCAAAATCAGACGGAAAATCAGCACACGCAGGTCCTGAGCTGGAAAGACAAGGCGAACTGAACTTGTCAAGAAAACCGGCGGCCCTCTATTTTCCCCACCAGCCATCGGGAAGCTTTCCGCCCGTATTCTGCCGCTTCACTTCATCGGTCAGCTCGTAGATCTGCCCGGATATCCGCCGCATGTCCGCTTTCGCTTTTTCCTTAGCATCAGAGTTCTGTTCCCGGGACGCCTTCCGTAGGCGCTCTGTCGCCTCTTTGAGGTCCTCTTCCATGCGGCGTTTTTTTTCTCCATAGGCCTTTATCTCCTGAGGCGAAAGTCCTGCTTTCTCAGGCCGGTCTTTCTTTTCAGGTTCATCGACCATGGGTTTCGGAATCGCTGGCGCTCCTCCCGCCTGCCCTTCGTTTTGGACGGCTTTAACAGGAATGACGCCAGCCCTTGAGGATATATCTTTGTCTGTCTCTTCAATCCCTGCGATAGCGGCGCTTTGGATGCCCATCGTACCGCCTTCCACATAAAAACGGATCTCCGTTCCCTCCCGCCAGTAAAAAGATGTCGTTATATGTCCCCCATTCTTCAGATTTATAACATAAGAAGATGAAAGGGATTTTGATGGCCACAACAGAAAAAAGACGCACAACAGAGACATCATCAGAAAAATGACGGTCTTGATGAAAGGTTCCTTTGAAAAAAGAGTATGTTGCGTGATCATCCTATGCATCCGCTCCTCCTCCACTCCTCGTCGCTTACCTATCTATCGTAAAAATAACGACCTTAATGGCGGTGATCTTCATAGCCCCGTTCCCCGCTGAAATAATCGCAACCCGCAAGACCAGTCAAAGGCGCGGGGAGCTTCTCAGACCACTTATGGTCTTTTGTCCCCCTTCTCAGCGATCCTGGCCCAGGCATCTCTTAGCGTCACGGTCCGGTTGAATATCAGGACTTTGTCCTTATCATCTGCGGAATCAGCGCAGAAATAGCCAAGCCGTTCGAACTGGAACCGGTCTCCGGGCGCCGCATGGGACAGGCTCGGCTCTACCCGGCATGACCCGAGGGTTTCCAGCGATTTCTTATTCAGATACTCCATAAAATCAGGACCTTCCCCCAGTGGATCGGCGATGCGGAAAAGACGGTCGTAGAGGCGCACCTCGGCCGGCACGGAATGGGCCGCCGATACCCAGTGGATGGTTGCGTCGACCTTCCGCCCATCGGGGGCGAACCCGCTCCGGGTCTCCGGATCGTAGGTGCAGTGCACCTCGCTCACTTTTCCCGTGTCCGCATTCTTTACGACGCCGACGCACCGGATAAAGTACCCGTAGCGGAGTCGGACTTCCCTGCCCACGGCCAGCCGGAAAAACTTTTTAGGCGGATTCTCCAGGAAATCTTCCTGCTCGATATAGAGAACACGGGAGAAGGGCACCTTCCGGGATCCCATTTCGGGATTCTTCGGATGATAGGGGCAATCGAACTCCTCCACCTCTCCTTCCGGGTAGTTATCGATCACGACGCGCAGAGGTCGGAGAACGGCCATGACGCGCTGCGCCCTTTCATTCAGGTCCTCCCGTACACAGTTCTCCAGAAGGGCCATGTCGATGAGACTGTCATTCTTGGAAACGCCGATCCGCTCGCAGAAGTTGCGGATCGCTTCGGGGCTGTAACCCCTTCTCCGCATGCCTGACAGGGTGGGCATCTGCGGATCATCCCACCCGCTGACCACCCCCTTTTCCACCAGCTCGATCAGTTTGCGTTTGCTCAAGACTGTGAAACTGAGGTTTAGACGGGCGAACTCGATCTGCTGTGGACGGGGCTCCACGTTCAATTCTTTCAGGAACCAATCGTAGAGAGGCCGGTTGTTTTCGAACTCCAGGGTGCAGATCGAATGGGTGATCCCCTCTATGGAGTCCGACAGACAATGGGCAAAATCGTACATCGGATAGATGCACCATTTTTCGCCCGTCCGATAGTGATTTTCTTTCTTGATCCGGTACATGACCGGATCGCGCATTGTGATGTTAGGAGAGGTCATGTCGATTTTTGCCCGGAGGACACGGGCGCCGTCCTCGAACTCTCCGGCCTGCATGCGTTCGAACAGCGCCAGGTTTTCTTCGCTTGATCTGTTGCGATAAGGGCTTTCTCTGCCCGGTTTGGTTAGGGTGCCCCGGTACTCGCGAATCTCATCCGCACTCAGGTCGCAAACGTATGCCTTGCCTACTCTGATCAGCCGCATTGCATATTGGTAGAGTTTTTCATAGTAATCGGAGGCATAGTACAGACGATCCTGCCAGTCGAAACCCAGCCATTTCACGTCGCGGATGATGGATTCCACATATTCCATGCTCTCCCCGCTTGGGTCGGTGTCATCCATGCGTAAATTGCATGTGCCCCCGTACTGCACGGCGATGCCGAAATTGAGGCAGATTGACTTGGCATGTCCGATATGTGGGTATCCGTTCGGTTCGGGAGGAAAGCGGGTGGCTACCCGCCCCTGATGCTTATGGGTTCTCAGGTCTTCATCGATGATAACCCTGATGAAGTCGGATGGACGCGACGCATCGTTCTGGGCCATGTTTCCCATTCCCTTTCTCCGGATCTAAGTGAAACTGCCCGACCTGTAAGGCGGGCTTCCCGGGGAGGAAGATATTTGGATGGCGAAATAAAGAAAGAAAGGGGTTACGGCACATGTCATAACCCCCATGATTTTCATGGTAGGCGGTACTGGGATTGAACCAGTGACTTCTACCGTGTGAAGGTAGCACTCTCCCGCTGAGTTAACCGCCCAAGTGCCGATACCTATATCCTAAAGGCATCCCGTTTTCAAGAAAAATATCACCGCGAACGAGGCTTGATGAGCTCTCCGTAATATTCGGTCCGTCTGTCCCGGAGGATATTGTTATAGGGGTTGATCGCTTTTTCCTGCGCCCGTTTCACGTCGATGTCCACGACACAGATCTCCTCTCCTGCCTCCCTCGCACGACAGAGGATCTCCCCGTCCGGGCCCGTGATCTGGCTTTTTCCTGTAAAGTCCAGCTTCTTCCCGCCTCGCTCCTCCGTCCCCGTCCGGTTGGCCGTTACGGCAAAGACATGGTTTTCCAGACACCGGGTGACCATCGCCTCCTGACAGTAGGGAAGCACGAGATTCGCGCAATGACAGATCACGTCGGCCCCGCGGAGGGAGAGTATCCGTGCCGCCTCCGGAAAATACCAGTCAAAGCAGATCATCATGCCTACCCGGCAGATCCCGATGTCATGAACGGCCAATTCCAGATCTCCCGGATCGAACCAGAGGGTTTCCTCATAAAAAAGATGGATCTTCCGATAGGTCGCGATATGGCCTGCGGGACCTACCAGGACCGAGGCGTTGAAGAGCCTGCCTGCGCATTTCTCGATCAATCCCGCCACAAGGTATGCATCCTTCTCGCGCGCCATCCGGCAGAGGGCATCCGTAGTCCTTCCCCCGGGCGCCTCCTCGGCAAGACCCTGCACCTCCTGGCGGGAGGTGAAGAGATAGCCCGTATTGCAGAGTTCCGGAAGGACTATCAGTTCGGCATCGACATCTGCCACGAGCCTGCCGATCTGCCGAATGTTGTCTTCCCTGTCGCCGAAAATCGGGGTAAACTGAATGAATCCTGCCTTCATGATCATCTCTCCCTGCAAGGTAGCGGCATCTTACCCCTGCCGGACGGATTTGTAAAGCCCAGGACAGCGCCCCGGACAGGAAGCGCCGGGCTTGAGTAGCTTCTCGTTATATTGGAAAAGCCATGATCCATAGGACCATGGCTTTTCCGGTCGGGCTTACAGCATTGAGGAGAGATATCAAGACAACACAACACGAGCACGAGAAAGAGAGGTTCAGGTTCCGCTTCCGCAGGAGAGCAGATTCAGCACATTTCTACAGCATCTCATAGATTCCCGCTGCACCCATTCCACCACCGATACACATCGAAACGATCCCTCTTTTCGCCTTGCGCCGTTTCAGTTCATGGAGAAGCTGGGTGGTCAGCTTGGCGCCGGTGCATCCCAGCGGGTGGCCGAGGGCGATCGCGCCGCCATTGGGATTGATATCTCCGGCCGCCAGCCGGTCCTCGATTCCGATCGCTCGGATGGAGTAGAGGGCCTGCGAGGCAAAGGCCTCATTGATTTCGAACACGTCGATATCCTTGGTTGTCAGCCCTGCCATCTTCAGAACCTTGGGTATCGCATAGGCAGGACCGACGCCCATTTCTTCCGCCTTGCAGCCGGCCACCGCAAAATAGGCGAGTCGCGCGAGTGGCTTTACACCGATGGCCTTCGCCTTTTCCACGGTCATCAACAGGCAGAAGGCGGCGCCATCCGTCATCTGGGAGGAGTTGGCGGCGGTTACGCCACCGCCCTGCTTGAAGGGGGACTGCAATTTCGCCATGTCCTCTAACTTGGATGGCCATCTGACGCCGTCATCCGCATCAAAAACGAACTTTTCCCGGACGCGCTTTCCGTTCTTGAGGACCTTGTATTTGTATGCCGTGATCGGGATGATCTCCTTCTTGAATTTCCCGGCCTTGATCGCCTCATAGGCCCGGCGGTTGCTCTCCAGGCCGAATTTGTCCATGTCCTCCCGGGAGATATTGTAGTTGGCGGCTACATTCTCGGCCGTCACTCCCATGGAGACGTAGACGTTCGGCATACTGCCGTCGAAGGCCCAGTCCGGGTTGGGACGGGGAATGTTTCCCCCCATCGGGATGTGGGACATCGTTTCGCAGCCGCCGGCGATAATGACATCGGACCATCCGGCCCTGATCTTGGCGGTTGCGTCGGCGATTGACTGCAGGCCGGAAGAACAGAACCGGTTGATTGTCATCCCCGAGGTCGTAATCGGCAGGCCGGCCCCCATCGCGATGATCCGGCCGAGGTTCGTCCCCTGTTCGGCCTCCGGAAAAGCACAGCCGACGATCACGTCATCCACATCCTCGGGCTTGAGCTCGGGAACACGGCCCAGCAGCCCCTTCATCACCTGGATCCCGATCTCGTCCCCCCTCGTGGCGGCAAGGCCGCCTCGCCTATAACGTCCGCCAGGACTCCTGACCGCTTCAACAATTACAGCATCGCTCATGGTATTTCTCCTTTTCAATGGCCTTCGGTTAGGAGAAGCCGGCTGACGCTTTTAGTCGGAAACCGGTCTTCCAGGCCTCACCCTGTTTAGTTGCGCAACGGCGTGCCGGTATTGAGCATGTGCATGATCCTGTCCTGCGTTTTCTTTTCCCCGCAGAGGCTCAGGAAGGCTTCCCTTTCGAGCGCGAGAATCTCCTCTTCCGTCACCAGCGTCCCCTCGGCGCAGTCGCCGCCGGAAAGGATATAGGCCACCTTCCGGGAGACGTGGACATCGTAATCGGAGGCATAATCACCCTGACGCATGTTGTAGAGTATCGCCTCAACCATGCCTCGGAAGTTTTCACCCATGACGGGGATCATGACCGGTCTGGGTTTCCTGTAGAATTTAGCGAGCCCGAGGACCGCCTGCTTGGCGTCCCAGAGCTGCTGATTCCTGCTCAGGCTGATGTTTTCCGTCTTCCGGATGTACCCGAGTTCCATCCCCTCGACGGCGCTCATCGCCACTTTGGCCATGGCGATGTTTTCAAAGGCCTTGGCATAGACCTGCTGGAGATTCATACCGGCATCGATGACGCCGTCGGGCAGGCCTTCCGTCATTCGAACCATAAGTTCCTTGCAGCCGCCGCCTGACGGGATGACACCCACGCCGACCTCCACGAGGCCGATATAGGTCTCACCGTAGGGCTGGCATTTCGCCCCGTGCATGGCCATCTCGCAGCCGCCGCCGAGGGAGAGACCAGCCGGCGCCGTAACCACTGGCTTGGAGAGGTACTTCATTCTCATATTGGCATTCTGGAACGCCGCGACGAGTTGCTCGAGGATGTCCCAGTCTCCCTTCTGGATCGCCAGGAGCACCATGAAGATATTCGCCCCGGCCGAGAAGTTCGTCTCATGGTTTCCGACGACCATCCCCGTGAAATCTTTCTCCACGATGTTGCAACTTTCGAAGATCATCTCGATCATCCCGTCGTCCACGGCGTTCATCTTGGTGTGGAATTCCAGACAGGCTACGCCGTCGCCGATGTCGACGAGCGTTGCGCTGGCGTTCTTCTTGACCACCTTGTTACGGTCCTTCAGATCGGGCAGGAGGATGATCCGGAGATTCTCCTCGAGTTTCACATAATCCTTCTTCTCGAAGTCATAGATGTAAATGCCGTCCTCTTTCTTCAGATAGAAGGATTCGCAGCCCTTCTTCAGCATCTCTTCGACCTTCTTGGGGATCTTTTTCTTGAGTTTTTTCATGACCTCGACGGTTTCGCGGACGCCGATGGCGTCCCAGGTCTCGAAGGGACCTAGCTGGTGGTTGAAGCCCCACTTCACGGCATTGTCGATGCCGACGATGTTCTCGCAGATCTCCGGGACGCGGTTGGCGGCATAGATAAAGTTATTGCAGAGATACTCCCGGGTCAGGTCGGCGGCCACGTCGGTCCCGTTGAACATGACCTTGAGTGTGGCTGCGACGCCGTCATCGGCTTTCTTCATGGCATCGGAGATTGAGGCGAACTTGGGGTTGCCGGCCGGAAGATATTCCATCGTGTTGTAGTCTAAAACCAGTTTGGCCTTCTTGCCATCGGCCTCCTGCGTCCTCTTGTAGAAACCTTGCTTGGCCTTGTTGCCAAGCCATTTGAGCTCCATCATCTTGGTCATCAACTCGACCGGAACAAATATCTCCCGCATTTCATCATCCGGAACCGCCTCATAGAGGTTAGTTATGACGTGGTGGTAGGTATCGAGGCCGACCAGATCCAGCGTTCCAAAGACGGCGGTGCCCGGTCGACCCAGCGCCCTCCCGATAATGGCGTCCGCCTCGTCGATTTTCAGGTTCTTTTCGAGCGTGAGACGGATGGCGTTGGAGATGTCGAACACGCCGATGCGGTTGCCGATGAAATTGGGCACGTCCTTGCAGATGACGACTCCCTTTCCAAGTGTCTCCTCACAGAAGCGGGTCATATAAGCCACGACTTCAGGTCTGGTTTCCGCTCCCGGAATGATCTCAAGCAGCCTCATATAACGGGGAGGATTGAAGAAGTGGGTTCCAAGAAAATGTTCCTTCAGTTTAGGCCCGAATTTAACGGAGATGTCCTTGATGGGGATTCCGGAGGTGTTCGTAGTGACGATGCAATCCGGTCTGACGACCTTCTCGACTTTAGCGAAGAGTTCCTGTTTTATCTTCAGATTCTCGATGACGACTTCAATGACCCAATCGACATCGGCAAGCCAGCCGAAGTTGTCCTCGAAATTGCCTGTTCTGATCATCGAGGCGTTTTTCTTGGTGAAGAAACCAGCCGGCTTTGATTTCAGTACGCCGGCAAGACCGTTTTCCGCGAACCGGTTCCGCCAGGCCGGGCTCTTTTCCGTCAGACCCTGCGCCTTGTCGGCATCGGTCAGTTCAAAAGGAACGATGTCCAGAAGGACGCACTCGATCCCCGCATTGGTAAGATGGGCGGCAATGGTGGCGCCCATGACCCCTGCACCCAGAACTGCCGCTTTTTTGATTTCGTATGCCATAACCTGCCTCCTCTTTTCGGTCTGTGAACGCGCTGCCGATTTATGTCCGCAGATCCAATCGGCGCCCGCCATGCCTTGATGCCGTTTACCGCAGTCACCCTTCTGTTCAACAGGTAAAGGATTCATCCGCCATCTCGATGGGAATCTTCTCCTCCGATTTGATCGCCTCACACCGCGCCTTCACCGTGCAGAGAACCTCAACGGCAAAAAACTTCGCCGCCGCGATCTTGCCCGTGTAGAAGGAGACATCGGCATTTTCATGAACCAGCGCCCGCTGTTTCCCCCTGGAGCCTTCGACCCCCTTTTCCGCATAGATCGCCTTCAATTTATCAGTGGAGAGGGCCGCCGACTGAAGCAGGAAATGGCCGACGAGGATATCCCCGAAGATGTCGAGGTAAGGCGATGCATTCAGGATAGGGATGAGGAAACCGGAACTCTTGCCTAACTGGGCCAGGGTCATGGTCAAATCGACGAGGGCATTGTAGGCTTCATCGAGTCGGGCCGCGTAGACCTTGAGTTCGTCGATCCCCTTGGCTTTGGCGATGGTTGCCCCGATCTCGCCGAACATGTTCATGACGTTCATTCCTTTTTTCAGGGCCAGCTTCCGTGCGACCAGGTCGAGCGCCTGGATTCCGTTCGTCCCCTCATAGATGGAGGCGATCTTGCAATCCCGCATGTACTGTTCAACCGGGTATTCCTGGCAGTAACCGTAACCGCCGTAGACATCGATCGCCTTGGAGCAGACTTCCATCGCCTTGTCGGAGGAGTAGGCCTTGCAGACCGGGGTGAGCAGTTCCACCAGTCCTTGCCACTTCTCACTTTCAGCGGGTGTCGATTTCGCCATGTCCATGCAGTAGGCCACAAAGTAGTTCATGGCCCTGATCCCCTCGACGTGCGCCTTCATCCAGAGGAGGTCTCTCCGCACATCGGGATGCTGAATGATGGGGACGGCCCTGGCGTCGGGATTCTTCATTTCCCAGACCGGCGCGCTCTGGATCCTCTCCTTCGCGTAGGCAATGGAGTGCTCGAGCGCGGCGGAGGCATGGCCAAGAGCCTGCATACCGACCTCGAGACGGGCATCGTTCATCATGTTGAACATGATCCTCATCCCCTCCCTTTCCTTGCCGAGAAGTTCGCCGATGCATTTGTTCTCATCGCCGAAATTGAGCGTGCAGGTCGAAGATCCCTTTATTCCCATCTTGTGCTCGATATTGCCGGTATTGACATCGTTAAATTCTCCCAGGCTGCCGTCCGCGTTCACGCGGTATTTGGGAACGATGAAGATGGAGATGCCGCCCGTGCCGGGAGGATCCCCTTCGATTCGGGCCAGAACCGGATGGATGATGTTTTCAGTAAGATCGTGGTCCCCGCAGGAGATGAAACATTTCGATCCGGTGATGCTGAAGGTCCCGTCGGGAAGTCTCTTCGCCGACGTCTTCAATGCCCCGACATCAGTTCCCGCGCCGGGCTCGGTCAGACACATCGTCCCCGTCCACTGACCGGCGTACATCTTGTACATATATTTGTTCTTCAGCTCTTCCGTCCCGAAATGCTGGATCAGACCGGCCGCCCCGTGGGTCAGACCCGGATACGCCAGGAAGGCGAAATTGGCGGCATAACAGGGTTCCAGGTTGGCCGTGGCCATGATGACCGGCATCCCCTGGCCGCCGACCTCGGTAGGCTGTACCGCGCAGAGCCAGCCTCCCTCAACGTACTTCTTGAACGCTTCGTGATAACACTTCGGGACGGTTACCTTTCCGTCCTTGAATGTGCAGCCTTCCTTATCGCCCGCGGTATAAGTGGGAAGGATCACATTGAGGGCCATCTTCTCCGCTTCATTCATCATCATCAAAGCGTCATCCTTGGAAAAATCCTTGAATATTTCCGTCTGGAACAACTTTTCGATACCCAGTTGCTCGAAAAGAAGGAACACCTGATCTCTCGCATTCACCAGCAAGTTACTCATACAAAAACCCCCCTTTCTTTTTTTCGCCGAAGCGGCATTACAAAAGAAATGTGCATCTCATACCGTTACAGGCTATCAGCGACATTTACTATCCAGGCTCAGATACCGGATGCGGCGCATAACCCGGTCGCAAGAGGCGACTGGCTTTTCGCGCCTTGAACTGGAAATTTCTCTACGACACAGACCCTCTCCGGCCTCTCATTGCGACTGCCTGGAATTCCCCATACCCCGGATGTAGATTTCCAGACCGGACTTTATGGTGCTGTGAATCACCTCTGTCCGTCCGGATTCCTTTCCGGTAAAGAGATGCAGCGAGATGATCCCGTTGAGCAATCCCCAGATTGCATTTCTATTCATGCGAAGGTTAATATCCGGGGGAAATTCCCCTTTTTCGATCCCGTACTTGAATACCTGTTCAATGATGCTGATGGTCTTGTTCGTTGTTTTAATGATATGATTGTTAATATCCTCCGGCAGATTCATGTCGTTGTTATGGAGCATGAAATTCATCAGTATCCTGAATAGCTCTCGATCATTCAGAAAGAAATCGACGTATATTTCAGCAACTCTGATTAGCGCCTCGGATGCACTGGATGGACCCTGGAGGATGTCTGCGACGCGGTCATGAAACTTATCGATGTCGTTCAGAAGTATCTGGCTGTAAATTTCCTCCTTGCTGTTAAAGTAGAGATAGATTGATCCCTTGCTAAACTCGGCCTTCCTGGCGATGTTCTCGACGGTGACCTGCCGAAAGCCCTTCTCGAAAAAAAGTTTACGCGCCGCTTTCAGGATGGCATTTTTTCTGTTTTCGCGCTCCCGCTTTCTTCTTTCTTCAAGTCCCAAGATTTGACTCCTTCTTTGAAAATAAATAGTCATTCCGCAGGTCACATTGCAGACGATTCAAAGGTGATTCCAGTCAGATGACGACCTGCTGCAACATATCAGTAACAATAACGAGGTAGAAGACAAACCGGATATCGTGCCTTACAAGGATCATCGCCTGCAATTCGTCGTCTATGGATACTGTCCTGCGCTCAGTTTATGAACCATGGTCAGTATATGACCGTCAGTCATGATAGTATGTCTATCCCATTATTTTTTTGCTGTCAAGAAAAATCAGCGGGCATCCGGAAATATTTTGTTGCGGCAGTCGGTAGTGAATTTATGTCGATAATTACATCTTGATTTCTCTCAATCCTTTCTATAAAATTGAAAAATAAACTAAAAAAATCAGGTCACTAACAATATTTTGACCTTAATATTCATTGGCAATGGAAGATAATGGTGCCAATATTTCATCTGAAAATGTGTTAACAAGCCACTGTTATTGTTGATCTCTACCCTTGTCATCCTGAGCCTATCGAAGGATGATGACTCATGGTTCGACAAGCTCACCATGACAGTCGTGTAATTTTCATCATCCTTTGGACGGGATACCGTCATGAAAGTTCCATTTGGAATAGAATGGATAAGCGAAAACTCTCAGAACTCCTTGTAGAACATAAGGAAAAGTCGATCGGAGACCATGCCTTCACACCCCGGGAAATCTTGGCCCAAGCCGCAGACATGGCGCGTCAGAAGGAGATCCACGTGATCACCGGCGTCCGGCGTTCCGGCAAGTCCACCCTGATGCGCCTGATCGCCCGCTACCTGATACAAGAGGAAAATGTCCCCCGCGAAAATATTCTCTATCTCAATTTTGAAGACGACCGCTTTGCTGAATTCAAAACCCTGGATTTCCAGACCCTCTACGAGTCCTATCTCGAGTTTGAATCCCGGTCGAGCCGCAAGTTGCGTATTTGTTCCTATAGTATTATCACTGTAAACAAATTTCCATGGAATCGAAAATATTGCTGAAGGGATTATTTTGAATGTGACCGTGAAATCTGTCGTGCGTTCCGTAACAAAGGTAACTGAACGAATTTTGAATATCCTCGAACAAGTTGAAAAGATACCCTGGTATTGGGTCGGTCTTTTCACGAGTTTGGTATTGCTGATTATATCGATTTTAGTGAAAAAAATTGATTCGAACAGTTATATTATTTACTACGGTGGGGAATATGGAGCGGTTGGAGCGGCATTGGCCCAAGGACGTGGGTTTAGTGATCCTTTTTCAATTGGTTCAGGGGCAACGGCATGGGTCTCACCGCTTCTGCCGGCAATTATCGGTATCATATTTTATATTACAAGCCACGCCTGTCCCGTTAACTGTTGAATAAATTTAGCTGGTTGCATAAAATTGGTTCCGGTTCTTGCTTGTAAGCATCTTTAACTATCTGAATAATGGGTT
>Ga0315297_10001938_pt1 | contig 12994 bp, 12 predicted proteins | sample YL17G15_0_MG_FD_203628 | JGI IMG/M metagenome (GOLD analysis project Ga0315297, IMG submission 203628) | Sediment microbial communities from Yellowstone Lake, YNP, Wyoming, USA - YL17G15_0 | ecosystem: Environmental > Aquatic > Freshwater > Lake > Sediment | place: USA: Wyoming | collected... | reverse complement strand
CTCGTTGGCGCCGTCGATGTCATAGAAGATCGCCACGGCCCGATCGTACCGGACCCGGGGCGGATCGCCCGTGCGGGGGGCGGCGGGCCATGCGGGGCGATCCGCCAGCGGCGGGGCACGAGAGGTACGATCGATGCGATCGCGAGCGGGTGGCCCCCGGCCGACGCGCTCGTCGAACCCGCCGGGCATCGTCCGGCGAGATGGATCGAAGGTGGTGGTGAAGCCGTGATCGAGATGCCCCGGATGCGCGTCGCGAACGCGCCCGTCAGCTACGGCGTGGACGAGGTCGTCAAGGACGACGCGTGGATGCCGACGGGTGAGCAGGTCCTCGACATGATCAGCCGGGCCGGGTACGAGGGCACCGAGCTGGGGCCGCCCGGGTTCCTCGGGAACGCGGTCGAGCTCCGCGAGAGGCTCATCGCGCGGAACCTCGAGCTCGTGGGCTCCTTCCTCCCGCTCCGCTTCAGCGAGGCGGAGTACGCGGAGGAGGATCGCGCATGGCTCCGCGACGCCCTGACCCTCGTGCGAGACGGCTCGCCTGAAGGCTCGCACCCGTTTGCGATCCTTTGCGACGGGTTCGACCAGCCACTCCGGATGGAGCTCTCCGGACGGATCGCCGAGCATCCCGAGGCGTGGCTGCCCGAGGAGCGCTTCCCGGTCCTCATGGACAACCTCCATCGTGCGGCGGAGCTCGCCCGCGGGATGGGCTTCGACGTCGTCCTCCACCCGCACGCCGGCACGTTCATCGAGACCGCCGACGAGGTGACCCGCGTCCTGGATGCGATGGACCTGTCGCTGCTGGGCCTGTGCCTGGACACGGGCCACCTCCGGTACGGCGGCGCGGATCCGGCTCAGCTGGTCCGCCAGTACCACGAGCACATCCGCCACGTCCACGTGAAGGACGCGCGGATGCAGGTCATCGCCGACTGCAAGCGCGACGACGTCGGCCTCCAGGTCGCGCTCGCCCGCGGCGTCTTCTGTGAGCTCGGCGTGGGCGACGCGGGGATCCCCGAGGTCATCGCCGCGCTCGACGAGCACGACTACGAGGGCTGGCTCGTCGTCGAGCAGGACCGCTCGCTCACCAACGCGGACACCCTCGAGTCGATCCACGGATCGAACGTCCGGAACCGCGAATACCTGCGGGCCCTGGGGGCCTGAGCGCACCCGACGGCGGCGCGGGGAGCCGACCCGGCCATCGCGCCGCCCTGTCCGGGTACTACCATGGGGGCTCGGCGCCGCCCAGCGGGAGGCGGACGCGGCGCGCCCCCATGACGTCAGGTCCCACGCGAACCCCGATGCGAAGTGAGGTCCGGCCGTGAGCAGCACCCGTCGCCTGACGACAGCCCAGGCGCTCGTCGAGTTCCTCGCCAGCCAGCGCGTCGAGCGCGACGGCGACGAGCATCCGTTCATCGGTGGCGTCCTGGGCATCTTCGGGCACGGCATCGTCGGCGGGCTCGGGGAGGCGCTCGAATCGGCCTCTCACCGCCTGCGCTACCAGCAGGCGCGCAACGAGCAGGGGATGGTCCACACCGCCGTCGCGTACGCGAAGCGCAGCCGTCGGCTCCGGGCGCTCGCCTGCACGAGCTCGATCGGACCGGGTGCGACGAACATGGTCACCGGGGCGGCAGTGGCCACGGTGAACCGCGTCCCGGTCCTCCTGCTCCCGGGCGACATCTTCGTCTCGCGTCGCGTCGCCCCCGTTCTCCAGCAGCTCGAGCGGGCGGACTCCGAGGACGTCTCGGTCAACGACTGCTTCAAGCCGGTCTCCCGGTACTGGGACCGGATCTCCCGCCCGGAGCAGCTCATCACGAGCGCGATGGAGGCGATGCGGGTCCTCACGTCGCCGGCGGACACCGGCGCGGTCGTCCTCGCACTCCCCCAGGACGCCCAGGCGGAGGCGTTCGACTTCCCGACCGCGTTCCTCGAGCCCCGGACGTGGAATATCCCGCGGGCCCGCCCCGACGCATCCGCGCTCCGTCGCGCGGTCGACCTCATCGCCCGTGCCGAGCGCCCGTTCCTCGTGGCCGGCGGCGGCGTCCTCTACTCGGACGCGAGCGACGCGCTCGATGCATTCGTCCGCGCCACCGGCATCCCCGTCGGCGAGACGCAGGCCGGCAAGGGCTCGCTCGCCTGGGATCACCCGCAGCAGGTCGGGTCCGTCGGCGTGACCGGCGGGCTCGCCGGCAACCGGCTCGCCCGCGACGCCGATGTCGTCATCGTCGTCGGCACGCGTCTCTCCGATTTCACGACCATGAGCAAGACCGTCTTCGCCGATCCGGACGTGCGCTTCGTGTCCATCAACACGAACGAGATGGACGCGCACAAGCACGCCGCGCTTCCGCTCGTCGGCGACGCGCGGGTCACGCTCGAGGAGCTGGGTGCCGCGCTCGCCGCGCGCTCGTACAGCGTCCCCGAGGTCCACGCACGTGCGGTCGAGGGGCTCCGTGCCGAATGGAACGCCGAGGTCGATCGGGTCCTCGACCTGCGGACGCCCACGCATCTCTCCCAGGCCGAGGTCATCGGCGTCGTCAACCGCGCCGTCGGGCCGGATGCCGTCGTCGTGAACGCGGCCGGCAGTCTCCCGGGCGACCTCCACAAGCTGTGGCGGACTGAGCGGCCCGGCGGCTACCACATGGAGTACGGCTACTCGTGCATGGGCTACGAGGTCGCCGGCGGGCTCGGGGTCAAGATGGCGAGCCCGGATGCCGAGGTCGTGGTCTTCGTCGGCGATGGGAGCTGGCTCATGCTCTCGACCGAGCTCATGACGGCGATCCAGGAGGGCCGAAAGCTGGTCGTCGTCCTCGTGGACAACCACGGGTTCGCGTGCATCGATCGGCTCTCCGGGGCGTGCGGCGGGCATAACGACTTCAACTACTTCCGGTTCCGCGACCCGGCGACCGGCCTCCTCGCCGGCGAGGTCGTCCCGATCGACTTCGCCGCGAACGCGCGGTCCCTCGGCGCGGACGTGCTTGTCGCCGACGACCGGCAGGGATTCGCCGACGCGATGGCCGCAGCGCTCGCATCCGATCGGACGACCGTCGTCATCGCCGAGACCGACACGAGCGTGGACGTCCCCGGCTACGACAGCTGGTGGGACGTGCCTCGGGCCGAGGTCTCCACCTCCCCCGCCGTTCGAGACGCCCGCGAGGCGTGGGAGGAGCGGGTGAGGGGCGAGCGCTGGTACCTGTGAGGGAGGACACCCCATGACGTCGCCGCTCCTGCGCTGCGCCGGGCCACCGGACCCGGATGGCGTCGTCGTCCGGACGGATCCGGCAGACGCCGGGTGGAGCTACGTCTCGTTCGCCGTGCACCGCCTCGCGCCCGGCGCGGTGGTCCGGCGCCCGGCGGACGGTGACGAGGTCCTCGTCCTCGTCCTCGAGGGCCGCGCGGGCGTGACCGTGGCCGACGCCCCGGCCGTGCCGGGCGGATCGTGGGAGGGCCTTGGCAGCCGGGAGAGCGTCTTCGACCGCCCGCCGCCCCCGCTCGTCCTCGCCGCGCCGGGCGCCGACGTCTCGGTCATCGCGGAGTCGGACGCGCTCATCGGCATCGCGTCGGCGCCGGGCGGCACGACGCGCATCACGCGGCTCATCGAGTCCGACGGCATCCACGTGGAGGAGCGCGGCAGCGGCGTCACGGCCCGCCGCGTCCACCACCTCCTGCCGCCGTCTGCGGAGGCGGGGCGCCTCATCGCATTCGAGGTCTTCACGCCCGGCGGGAACTGGTCCTCGTATCCGCCGCACAAGCACGACACGGAGGACCAGCCGCGCGAGTCGTATATCGAGGAGCTCTACTTCTACCGGTTCGCGAAGGCGCAGGGGTACGCGCTCCAGCGTGTGTACACGCCCGACCGGACGCTCGACGAGATCATCGCCCCGCAGGACGCGGACCTCGTCCTCGTGCCGCGCGGCTACCACCCCGTCGGCGTGCCGGCCGGGTACGACTGCTACTACCTGAACATCATGGCCGGCCACACGCGGCTCTGGCACTTCACGATCGACCCGGAGCACGCGTGGCTCATGGACTGGAGCCCACCGCCGAGCTGATCGGGCGCCACCGACCCGGGCGGGGCGCCGCGGCCGAGCTGGTCGACCGCCGCCTATGGCAGCCCCAGCCTGATCGCGGCCGCCGTGTATCCCACGATGGCGACGGCGGGTGCGATGGCACCGACCACGAGCGCGGTCGGCTCCGCCTGCGGTCGAAGGCGGCGCACCCGGGAGAACACCGCCAGGATGAGCCGCCCCGCGACGAACCATGCGACGATCCCGAGCACGCCCGGGATGACGAGCGAGCCGAGGATGTCGAGCGGGTAGCCGGCGAGCAGACGGATCCCCGCGGCGAGGACGAGCGCCACGGCAGCGGGGATCGTCGCCACCGCGAACCCGATCCCCGAGATGCCGCCCTCCTCCGCGCCGATCGGGACGTGACGGGCGACGATCGCGCCGTTCGCCAGCGGACCAGCCAGGATCTCGAGCGCGTCGCAGACGTCGGCGGCGACCACCGTGAGGTCCGCCCCCTCGACGACGGGCCAGGCGCGCGACACGTCGTCGACCAGGCTCGCGTCGTCGTCATCGCGCCAGACCCGCCGCTCCTGTGCGCGCCAGCCCAGGCGCTCGACCGCGCGGGCGATCTCGGGGGTCACGCGTGTCGCGGAGGCCCGGATCCGTGTGCCGCTCGGCAGGTCGTCGACCTGGACTCGGATGCGGGGGCCGCGCTCGATCCGCACGTCCACCTCACCACCGCGCCGGATCGCGCGGTCGAGCGCTCGGACGATGGTCGCGAGCTCGGGATCGTCGGTCCCCGCCACGCCACGATGATGCGCCGCCGCGCGGCGTCCGTCAGCCCGCGGGCGCGCGGCGTCCGCCGCCCTCCCGACCCGAGGCGGGAGGGGCGGCCATCGGCCGCGCCCGGGGCACCGCGCCCGGGGCCATCCCTACTGCTGCGTCGTCACGGCCGGCTTCGGGCACGGCCCGTACGGCTGGAAGATCGCCGAGCCGCACTGGTCGGTCACGTACGTCGGCGCCGCACCGAAGAACGGGTACGAGCCGATGATCGCGACGACGAGGTACACGACGAGGAGCAGCACCGGGTTCACCCGTCGCCGGATGAGCCACCACGTCCCCACGACGAGGGTGAGCGGCAGGAGCCCGGGGAGCATCTTGTCGAGGATGTCGCGCTGGATGTTGAGGACGGTGCCGCCGACCGTGAGGCTTGGCGCGATCGAGAGCGTCACATAGGTCGCGGCGAGTGCGCCGAGGACGAGGTTGCCGAGCACGTTCGCGCCGGCGATGACGCGGTCGAGCACGCCCCCGCGGAGCACGTCGACGATGAGGCCCCGGCCGCGGGCGTAGCCCTGCATCCAGAAGGCGTAGCCGATGACGAGCAACGTCGCGGTCTCGAGCACGAGGAAGACGATCGGCCCGAGCGGGTTCCCCGTGACGGACGCGAGATCGGGAGGCAGCCCGTTCACGACCGTGGGGACCCCGGCGATCGAGATTCCGAGCGCGAGGAGGAGCGGCGTGATCGTGCCCTGGCTGATCGAGTCCCCGATCCCGGCGAGCGGCCCCATGAGGCCGGTCTTCACGGAGTTGATCGCCTCGTCGTCGATGTCGGCTCCGTTCGCTCGCTGCTCCTCCATCGCGATGACCGCACCGTTGATCGCGCTGCCGAACACCGGCTCCGTGTTGTAGAAGACGAGGTGGCGCCGCATGGCCGCCTTGATGTCCTCGGGCGCCGAGTAGAGCCGTCGGATGATCGGCGCCATCGAGTGCGCGAACCCGGTCCCCTGCAGCCGCTCGTAGTTGTAGTTCGCGTGGGCGAAGAACGTCCAGAGGAGCCACGAACGGTGCAGGTCGCGGCGCGTGATCCGCGGCCCGGCGGCGGTGGCGAATGCCGGCGCGGGCGCCGCTGCCGGCGCGGCCTCGGCCTCGGGGGCCTTCGCGCGCTCGGTGAAGACCACGTGCAGCGCGCCGACGGACAGGCCGATCGCCGCCACGATGACGATCGGCAGCGACCCGTTGGACGCCACGATGAGGAAGTAGCCGAGGAAGAAGTACGGGATGAACGGCCAGCGGAAGATGAACCGCATGTTCATGGCGATGCCGATGGCCGGGAGGATGCCACCCGCGACGGCGAGCCCGTTGAGGACCCAGATCGGGAGGCTGTGGATGACGTCGACGATGAACGGGACGCCCTTGAGCGCCGCGAGGAAGACCGGGGTGAACGTGATCGCGAACAGGAAGATCTGGGGAAGGACGAGGTTGGCGACGGTCAGGCCCGTGAGCCAGCCCCGCTCCGCGTATCGGTCCGCCAGGTGGGCGAACGCGGAGTCCACCGTCATCCGCGTGTAGAAGACGATCGTCCCGAGGAGGCCGAGAGGCACCGCGATCGCGAGCGCCTCGGCGTAGTTGAGACCGCCGGCGATGGCGATGGTCGTCCCGAGCCAGCCGGCGAGCCCCGGGTCGCTCGGGATGGTCCCGCCGGCCCCGATGAATCCCAGGTAGAAGAGGTTGATCGCACCGCCGATGAGCGCGCCCTGGGCGGGGTCGCCGAGGATGATCCCGACGAAGAGGCCGGCGACGAGTGGCCGATAGAGCGTGAGGAAGCTCATCCCGAACCACCACGGGCTGTAGCTCAGGTAGTAGCCCAGCCCGATGAGCGCGGCCTGGAGCGGCGTCACCGAGACCCCCGCGCCGGTCGCGGAGGCCGCCAGGACGTCGCCGGGCAGCTGCATGACGGCCAGCGCCGCGGCCATCGTGGCGGCGGTCGCGAGCAGCGCGGCCCGGAGCCGGAGATGCATCCGTTCGTTCCTTCCCTTCCGTCCAGCGGCGCGGTCAGCCGCGGCGATCGACCGACCCGAATGGTATCGGCCGGTCGTCCGCGATGATGCGTATCTCCACGGCCGTCCCCAGCTTCTCGATCTCGCGGAACGCCGCGCGCTCCTCGTCGCTCGCCGAGATCGTCCGGTACAGCGAGCGCCGCCCGGGCCCGGCGCCCATGCCGCCCACGTTGAGGACGTCGAACGCCACGCCGGCGCGGCGGAGCGCGAGCGCCGTGAGCGGCGTCTTCACGAGGACGAAGATCGCCTCCGGGCCGCTCGTCAGCTCTGCCACGCGTGGGGCACCGGTCGCGATGTCGTGCACCTCGACGGGGACCCCGGCCGGCGCCGCGAGGGTGAGCACCTCGACGAGGAACTCGTCCCGTGCGACCGTGTCGTCGACGATGACGATGCGGTCGGCGCCGATCGCGCGGAGCCACACGGCTACGACCTGCCCGTGGATGAGGCGGTCGTCGACCCGCACGAGTCGCAGGCTCATCGCCGGTCCTTCGCGTGGGAGAGGCTGCCGGTCACGTCCACGATCCCGTCCCTGCCGGCGGCCACGAGCCGGGCGACGGCGCCGTCTCCGAGCGCGTCGACCGATGTCGCCGCCTCGACGAGCATCCCGAGCGTCGCCCCGGCGACGACCACGGTCCCGGGACGGTCGCGCGCGAGCTGCGCCGCGACGTTGCTCGGCGTCCCGCCCTGGAGGTCGGCGAGGACCAGGACCGGCCGGCCGTCCAGCTCGATGGCGCGGCGGAGCTCCGCGGCGAAGGTCTCGGGCGTGTCCGCCGGCGCGATCCCGACGGCAGTGACGTCGCGCAGCTCGCCACAGATGAGCTCCGCGCTCCGGACGAGCGCGGCGGCGAGGCCGGAATGGCCGGCGACGACGATTCGGAAATCGCGCACAGGAGCTCCGTGTAGGACCGCAGGCACACGCGGGGATCCGGGCGGCGCCGGACCTCCCGCCCGATTCTACGGGAGCGGCGAGGGAGCGTCCGAACGGGAGGCACACGACGTCGCGGCGGTACACTCGCCGGGGGCCCGTAGCTCAGCGGCAGAGCAGGCGCCTTTTAAGCGCTTGGTCCTGGGTTCGAATCCCAGCGGGCTCACCACGTGCCGTGGAGGTGCGCGATGGATCGGCTGCGTGTCGGCGTCATCGGGTGCGGGGCGATCGCCCAGATCATGCACCTGCCCCACCTGCGGGAGCTGGGCGACCGGTTCGAGATCGCCGCGCTCTGCGACGCGGACGAGCGGCGGTTGCGGCTCGTCGCGGATCGGTACGGGGTCCACCGCCGCTCCACGTCCGCCGCCGACCTCATGAGCGAGGCGCTCGACGCGGTGCTCGTCCTCTCATCCGGCGACCACGCCGATCTCGTCGTCGCGGCGCTCGACGCGGGCAAGCACGTCTTCGTCGAGAAGCCCGTCGCATACACCCTGCGCGGCACCGACGACGTCATCGCGGCCGAAGGTCGGTCCGGCCGGACGGTGATGGTCGGGATGATGAAGCGCTTCGACCCCGGATGGCAGCGCGGCCTCGCCGAGGTGCGCCGACTCGACGACATGCGCCTCGTCGACGTGCGCGTCCTCCACCCGGCCGGGGATGCGTACTTCAGCCATCACCCGATCCTCGGTGGCCCGCCGCCGAGCGTCGTGGCCGGGCGGCCGACGCTCACGCCAAGGTGGCTTCGCGACGCGATCCTCGCGGCCGAACCGCGGGCGCTCCTCGCCGAGGGGCTCGGATCGGATCGTCCGGAGCTCCTCGCGGCGTGGTTCCTCCTGCTGGCGAGCTCCATCCACGACATCGATCTCATCCGCGAGGCGCTCGGTGAGCCGGCTTCCGTGGTAGAGGCTGCGGCCTGGGCGGACGGCACGAGCCACGCCGCGACGCTCGCGTATCCCGGCGACCTGCGGGTCCGCTACGTCTGGACGTGGCTGCCGGGCCTCCGGGACTACCGCGAGGAGCACTCGTTCTTCGCGCCGGCCGGACGAGTCCACGTCGTCTTCCCGTCGCCGTACCTTCGCAACGAACCCACGACGGTCGAGGTGGAGACGGCGGACGGCGAGGAGCTCCGGACCACCCGGGTCGTCGCCTCGTTCGACGAGGCGTTCCGGCGCGAGCTCGTCGCGTTCCACGAGTGCGTCACCGCGGGCACGCCCATCCGGACGACGGTCGCTGACGCCCGGAAGAACCTCGAGGTCCTCACTGCGATCGGGCGGGCGATGCGGTAGCGGGTCGACGGCGGGTCGCGGTGCCGGGGCGCCAGTCCCGGTCCCTCAGGTCGTGCCGCGCCTCGCCATCTCCTCGTCGGCGAGCGCCGACAGGCGCTCGAGCGCCACCGCCAGCTCCGCGACGAACCGGCTCTCCGGGTGGCGCTCACGGAGGATGCGCAGGCACTCGCCGTAGTACCAGACGATCCGGTCCGGGGCGGCCTTGAAGCGGCGCCACGCCTCCGGGTCGTCCGCAGCGTCGGTCGCGATGCTCCGGGCGTTGTGGAGCTTGTCCGCGAGCGCGACACGCAGGACCGCAGGGTCCGTCTCGCGGTCGAGGTGGTGCAGGTACGCCCGTTTCCGGTCCTCCCACGGCTCCTTCGTCGAGCGGTCCTCGGCGAGCGAGTCGCTGCAGGCTCCCACGATCCGGGCCACGTGGCTCCCGAACCGATGCTCGATGTCCTCGAGGCGGGGGAGCCCGCCCTGGTCCTCCACGGCGTCGTGAAGGAGCGCCGCGACGACGGTGTCCTCGTCGCCGCCGTCCTCCAGGACGATCGACGCGACCGCGAGCAGGTGCGAGACGTACGGGACGGCCGCTCCCTTGCGCACCTGCGCCGCGTGGACGGCGAGGGCGTACGCGAACGCCTCCTCGATCCGCCGCCCGAAGTGGGGGACCGGCGGCGACTCGCGGCCGGCGGTCTCGTTCACGGGGCGGCCGAAGCAAGCGGCGAGGCGTCCGGCGACCCGTCCGGCGGGGCGGTCGACCCGGCTGGCGGGGCGGTCGACCCGGCCGGCGGGAGCCCGAGGACCGTGCGCAGCCTCCCGACGGCGGCCCCGAACGAGGCGCCGCCAGTTCCGAGGATCGGCACGAGGGCCGCGTCCTGGGCCTCGCGGGTGAGTGCCTGGGACGCCGCGCGGTAGGCCTGCTCGCGGCCCCGTGTCAGCGCGACCACCTCGCCGATCGCCGCCTGTACCGGACCGGTCGCCGACAGCGCCGCGAGCTCGTCGGCGAACGTTCGCTCGACGTCCGCGAGGCCCCGGAGGAGCGGGGCCCGGGTCGCCGGCTCCGATGCCGACGCGAGCGACAGGATGAGCGGGCCGGCCGCGGTGTTGGCGGTGTCCGCGAGCTGCGTGTATCGCATCGCGAGCTCGCCCGTCGACGGCCCGAGGCAGGCTGCCGCCGCGAGCGCCACGATCGCGAGCGATGCGACGAGCGCGAGTCGACCCGCGTGCGCTCGAGCGCGGACGCCGTGTGCGCCCGCCATGGTCAGAACGGCTCGGCGGTGGCCCAGGCGAGTGTGCGGTCGGTCGACCGCGGCCCGCTGCCGAGCTTCTTCCCGTTGGAGATGAACGTGAGGATCGCGGTCCCGTTCACGCCCTGATCGTAGAGCGCGACGACGTCCATCCGGCCGTCGCCGTTGACGTCCGCGCTCGAGTACTTCGCGGCCGATGGGCGGTACCCGTCCGGGACGCTTCGCAGCGTCGAGCGGTCGAATGATGTCCCGTCGGACAGGAGGCCGGTCATGGTCACTCCGTTCGGGCCGTTCGGCGCGATGACGATGACATCGTCCATGCCGTCACGGTCGAAGTCGCCGGCGAGGATCGCGGCAGTCGGGTCGATGTCGGGGAGGTGCGCCCACGTGGTCGGCTCGCCGAAGGATCCGCTGACTCCGAGGAGCGCGACCACGGCGGTGCCGGTCGCCATCGGGTCGGCCGCGGGTGCGACCGCGGCAGGCAGGGCGACGAGCAGGTCCGGGCGTCCATCCCCGTCGACATCGCCCGTCCGCACGGTGGCGCTGCTGACGGGAAGCCGGCCACTCCAGGCCCGGGTGACCGGCCCCGTGCCGGAGCCCGTCGACGGGAGGATCAGGACGCTCGTGGAGCCGCGCGGTGCGGAGCCACTGAGCGGGACGACGACCGCGTCGGTGAGCAGGCCGATGTCCGCCAGCCCGTCCCCGGTGAAGTCTGCGGCGACGATCCGCGTCGTCGTTCCCACGGCGAGGTCCATGCCTGCCGCGGACGCGTCCCACCACGTGACCGCCGGCAGGAACGTCGCGCCTGCCGAGGTCGGCTGTCCCGTGGCCGGGTCGCCGCTCGGGGCACTGGCCGCCGCGAGCGAGACCTGCACCTGCAGCCCCCCGGTCGTCGGGTCGCGGCGAAGGAACGCGAGGTCGATGAGTCCGTCGCCGTTCACGTCTCCCGTGGCGCGGTCGGCGGGCATCGCCTGGGCGACCGGGGTGTCGCGCAGGGTGCCTGAGCCGCCACCATCGGCGGGGGCGACCGCATGGTCATAGACGCGGGCCGCGACCGCGAGGTCGGGGACGGCCCCGGGCCAGATCGGGATCGTGGCCTGGTCCGATGTCGATGCCCGGGGGAGGAGGACGCCGAGATCGCCGAGCAGGTCGCCGTTCATGTCGTTCGCACCCGGGCGGACGATCGAGAGCTTCGGGCCGTAGAAGACGCGGAGGATCTGCTCCGCGGTCATGCCGTCCTTGGCGCAGTGATACGAGCTCTTCTGCATGAGCCGCCACCCGTTCCCGACGGTCCCGCACGGGGCGTCGGGGCCGCCCCAGTAGCCGGTCGCGAAGAACCTCATGCCCTTCCGGACGCTGATCGACCACGTATGGGCGATCGCGTCGACATGCGACGGCACCGGCTGCTTCGAAAGCGGGAGGTATAACTGGTCGTTGCTGTTGTCCACGACGTCGTAGCACTCGCCGGCGCCGTTGCTGCGGCCGCGCCAGTGCATCGCGTGGTACCACGCGTACTGCTTCGTGGCGATGGCGCCCGCGCGGAGCGCCTCGACCGGCACGCCGGGGCCGAACTCGGCCGCCATGACGACTTCGACGTAACGACGGAACGGCACCACCTGGACCTGACCTGCGTCGGGTCCCATGGTGCGGTAGACGCGGATGGTGTCCGGAGGGATCGACTCGCTGTCCCAGCCGCTGCACGCGGAGGCCGCCAGGACAGATGCTGGAGCGACCACCAGGGTCGCCGAGGATGCCGCTGTCGAGAGCGTCACAGCAAGAGTCAACCCCGCCGCGAAACGGCGGAGCATGCGGGAACCTTACCCGGTACCGGTACGTATGTCCACGCCGCGGGCATCCCCACGGGCGACGAGACGGGCCCGGAGGCGCCGTGGAGCCCGCCCGGCGTCGGCCGGGCGGGCTCCACGGATGAGGTCGAGGCGCGACGATCGAGCCGCAGACGCGCGTCCGGGCGTCGCCTCCCCGACGTGACCTACGGCTGGGCCTTCGGCAGTGGCCGCGGGACGACGATGAGCTTCGCGACGGGCGTGGACCCCGACAGCTCGCTCGTCACGACGACGGTGTCACCCACCGCGAGCTTCGAAAGATCGCTCTTCGCGCCATCCTTGCGGACCCGGGTGTCGGTGTTGGTGGTCACCGTCTCGGTGCGACCGCCCTTCTCGGAGATCGTGAGCGATCCCCCGCCGACCGACGCCACGGTCCCCCGGTCGAGCTGGATCGTGACGAGCGTCCCGTCCTTCTTCTCGACCGTCACCACGCCGTGAACGATGTGCCGGTCGCGAGCGAGTCGTCGCACGCCGTCCGGTGTCTGCTGGGCGGCGTCAGCCGACGGTCCTGCCGCCGGGACGGGCGGAGCCGCCACGACCATGCCGGCGCCGGCGACGCCGAGCGCGACGAGCGCCGCCCCGACGAGCGCGATCCGCCACTTCGCGATCCGCATGCTGGGTACCTCCAGGTGTGTGTCGATGCCGACCGACGCTCACGCGGGGCCGCCGACCGCTCGATGCTCGATCGTCGGGGTCATCGCCGTGACCGCCCGAGGTAAGCGGACGGTAAACGGGGGCCGTCTCCCTCGAGGACCGCCGTGCGGCGTGCGCCGCGAGGCGGTCGCGTGCGGCGAGACGAGCGCGTGTGGCGGGGCGGCCGCGCGTCAGGCGGGCAGCAGGAGCGGATCGCCGTTCGCCGCGATGACCAGATC
>Ga0315297_10001937_pt1 | contig 12996 bp, 19 predicted proteins | sample YL17G15_0_MG_FD_203628 | JGI IMG/M metagenome (GOLD analysis project Ga0315297, IMG submission 203628) | Sediment microbial communities from Yellowstone Lake, YNP, Wyoming, USA - YL17G15_0 | ecosystem: Environmental > Aquatic > Freshwater > Lake > Sediment | place: USA: Wyoming | collected... | reverse complement strand
ATTTCGGCGAGGCAATACAAAAGGATAATATATGCTGCACATTGGGATAAACCCTATAGCCATTACCATTGGTATTTTCAGCATCAGATGGTACGGTGTGACGATGTTGCTGGCCCTTATTTTCCTGGTGCTGTGGAGCCTCTATTTCGCCAGGAGGGCGGGATATAACAAAGATTTTGTGCTTGGCGCTGCTATCTGGGCTGTACCCCTGGGCATGGTTGGCGCCAAGCTGATTCATATTGTGGATAATATGAACCATTACCTCACCTATCCCGGTGAGATACTGAACCCTGCTGGACTTGCTATATTCGGTGCTATTTTAGGCGGCATATTAGGGATATGGATTTACTGTCGAGTTCACCACAGACCTTTTGCTCCCCTGGCAGATGCCATGGCGCCTGGCATTATATTAGCTCAAGCTATCGGCAGGGTCGGGTGTACCATCAACGGCTGCTGCTACGGTGCGCCAATGTCTCTACCCTGGGCGGTGACATGGACTCATCCAGATAGTTATGGACCACCGGGATTGGCGGTACATCCAACGCAGATCTATGAGCTACTCTGGGACCTGCTGGTTTTTGCTATTCTATGGTGGTTTCTTCGTGGGCGGTTAAAACAACCGGGGTCTCTGTTTGCGGCATACCTGGCTCTCTATTCGCTGGGTAGCTTCTTTATCAGATTTTTGCGTGGAGATGTAACGTCTTTCGCGGCAGGATTCAACGAAGGCCAGGTCATTTCACTGATAGTTTTCGTAGTGGCCATCGTCTTCTTGTTTACCCGGTGTTGGAAGAGGAGAACCCAAAGCTGAAACGGATAGTAGCAGGCTTAAGTCTGGACAGGCAGATGTTGCAGGATGTGTAGAAAAAAAGCGCAAAAGCCTCATATCTTCTTCATACCATTTATTTAACTTTATGAGTGGTCATGATTCTTGTCGCCTTCGGTCATCTTGCAGAACAGGTCATCGTTGCTGCACAGCGTACATTCAATCTGCACCGTAGTATGGCCTATTCCGAACTTCTCGCGCAGCATATCATCAATCTGCCGGCGCACGCTTTCGGCCTGGCTGATTGAGCAATCGTCCATAAGCACATGACAGCTCATGGCATTTAAATTGGATGAAATACTCCAGACATGCAGGTCATGCACATCCTTGACCGCCGGGATGCTTTCCATGGCCTTTTGCACTTCTCGAATATTGATATCGCCGGGCACCGCCTCCAGCAGGATCCTCAGGCCCTCCCTGAAAATCCCCCAGGCGGCGAAGATTATAATTACGCTGATTAGTACGCTTACGGCAGCATCGACCCAGTATAGTTTGGTCAACATTATGATGATGGCGCCTGCGATCACGCCGACTGATGCCAGGGCATCGCCGACGGCGTGCCAGAAAGCGCTCTTTACGTTCAGGCTCTCTGCCTGATCTTTGTGCAGCCAGCTGGCTACGAATATGTTGGCGCCCAGGCCGATCACGGCTATTACCAGCATCATGACGCTGTTGATCTCAGGCTGCTGGTAAAAACGCTGGTAGGCTTCGAACAAAATAATGCCGGCTATGGCCAAAATGCTAACCGCATTAACAATGGCTATGATGACGCCCACCCTGTGGTAACCGAAGGTCATACGGCTGCTGGAGGGACGTGCAGCCTGCCTGACACCGTACCAGCTAAGAGTTAGCGCTATGCCGTCGGCAAAGACATGCCCGGCATCGCTCAGCAATGCCAGGCTATTGGATAAAATACCGCCGGTTACCTCCAGGACAAGTATGACGGCGGTGATGATTATCCCGTATTTTAACTTGGCGGCAGTCCCAAGTGCGCCATGACGGTGCTCGCTCAATTATATAATCCAGCGCTCATTGTTCTCAGGCATGCCTGGAAATAAGCATATAAATGAAGGTTCATTTCAGGTCAACAGCAGCATCTGACCGTGATATGTACGGAGGCCGAGGAAGAGCCGCTGCTGCCTTTAATTATAAGGGGTCAGTCCAAGATAAGACAAAAGCGACTGCATTGATACCCCAGCGTTTTTTTGCTATTATTAGTATATTAGTATACACTTATTATATCATGGAAACTGAGCAGCAAGCAATAGAAAGGCAAGCGGCAGTATTCAGCGCTCTGGCCGACCCCACCCGCCTGAAACTGGTGAAGTTGCTCTGCCGGCAGCATACTGCACACGCTCTTTGTGTTAATGCCCTTGCCGGTCTTTTGATGGTGAGCCAGTCCGCTGTTTCCCAGCATTTGCGGGTGCTTAAAGCCATCGGCCTGGTGAGGGGTGAAAGGCGGGGCTACCACATTCATTACTATGTTAATCATGAAATGGTAAAAGACTACCGGGAGCTTATTCTGACCGTATTGAGCGTTGAAGAAGCTGTTCCAGAACAGCTATGTCAAAATTATTGTCCAAAAAGGAGGGATCAAGATGTGTCATGATACAGACTGCGGTTGCGGGAAGCATGATCTTATTAGCGCTGAGGGTAGAGGCCTTAATCACGGAGACTGTTGCTGCGCCACTGGCTATGGCCGGAGGCGGTTCTTTACCCGTGAAGAAGCCGCGAGCGAGCTTGAGGAATATCTTAATAGCCTGCGCCTGGAGATCAAGGGAGTAGAAGAGCGCATTGCTGAGCTTAAGAAAGAGCTGTAATGGTACCAGTAAAAGAACCAAACCATGACTTCATTATAGAGATAAACAATCTGACCAAACGCTTCGGTCCGCTTGTCGCCGTCGACCATGTTAATTTTCAGGTAACTCGAGGAGAACTGTTCGGATTCCTCGGGCCCAACGGCGCCGGCAAAACAACTACGGTCCGCATGCTGACCGGCGTTATAAAAGCAGATGAAGGGAAGATCTCTATTTCAGGATACCCTGCCGGCAGCCTGAAGGCCAAACAAGTAGCGGGTGTAGTCCCCGAGATGTCCAATGCTTACCCCGACCTGTCAGGCTGGGATAACCTGATGCTGATGTGCCAGCTATACGGCGTTACCAGCAGTCATGCAAAGGAAAGAAGTAAAAGCCTTCTCGATGAGATGGGACTTTTTCAACGTAGAAATGACCCCAGCAAGAACTATTCTAAAGGGATGAAGCAGCGTCTCATCCTGTGCATGGCGCTTGTCAGCGATCCTGCGTTGCTGTTTCTGGACGAGCCGACTTCCGGATTGGATGTGCAAAGCGCACGCCTGATGAAAGACATGCTTATTAAACTCAATCAATCGGGCAAGACCATATTCCTTACAACTCACGATATGGATGAGGCAAACCAGCTCTGCGATAGGGTTGCCATCATCAACAAAGGGAAAATAGTAGCCATCGATGCTCCGGAAAAATTGAGGTTAGCTACCAGCAGCATGCACTCCGTTGAGGTCAGCTTCACCCTCCCTGTAGACACCAATGCCCTGGCGCAACTCACGGGTGTGATAACTATTCGAAAGGTCGGGGATAAGTACCGTCTGTATACCAATGATCCCGGAGATCTGGTGGTATCGCTGGTCAAACATGCCGATACAATTGGTCTGAAGATAATATCTCTTAATATACTGGCGCCTTCGCTGGAAGATGCCTTTGTAGCTCTCACTGAAAAGGAAATTAAACATGCTTGATATAACAACAGTATGGCAGCAGATACAACGGGCGATAGCTATTGCTCATAAGGATATCCGCATCTACTACTCCAAGGGACCTGTCATAATCTTCGGTATCCTCTTTCCTATTTTTCTATTCCTATCCTTCACCATCGGCAGGCAGCTATCGGTTGATTTCATGATACCCGGTCTTATCGGTATGATTCTCTTCTTCACCGCTACTTCGATATCACCGATCGTAGTACCCTGGGAGGCACAATCCAGGACCCTGGAACGTCTCATGTCATGTCCCATCAGGGTAGAGACGATCATCATGGGAGATATGCTGGCATCATTCGCGTTTGGGATAGGTATCTCACTGGTGCCCATTATCCTTGGTCTTTTCATGGGAATAACCATATCAGATGTGGCCGTCTTCAGCCTGGCGGTTATCCTGGCGTCTCTTTGCTTTGCATCTTTGGGTAATGTTTTCTCTATCCCACCAACCAATGTGCCCGCTACGGTGAACATGATTGCTTCGGTGGTGAAATTTCCAGTGGTTTTTATCAGCGGCATTTTCATACCGTTGGACCAGTTGCCCGCCTGGGGTCAGGCCATCGCCTACATTTCTCCACTTACCTATTTTACCGACATTGCCCGCAACTCCATCCAGGGACATAGCCAACTCCCCATAGCCGTTGACCTTGCAGCTTTATTGGCTTTCACCGTTCTTTTTCTTACCGTGGCAATGAAACTGCATCAGAGAACAATGCCCAAAAGAATATGACATGGCACAAGCTAACAGACGTAGAATTCCTGCTGAGAGCACAAATCAAAATCCCTCAGTAGCTTGTCGAGCTACAATTCCTAGGCATCGAGTACATGGCGGCCAGGCTTATTTTAACTATCATTTTTGTCGCTTATTATGGGTATCTTTAAAAAAAACTCATTGAGTGGACTGACAACACACGAATAGGTGCTTCACAGGAGGTAGAGAAATGAAAGTGTTTGACCCTGACAAGATAAACGTATTTCCTTATGAGCAAAGAGAGAAGAACGTCTTTTACCAGACTAAGGAATTTAAGACAAGAATAATTGAGTTGCCACCGGGAGGACAGATGCCCACCTGTGAAATGGCATCTTACGTTATATTCTATATCCTGAATGGCGAGGTAAGGGTAACAGTAAACTCGGAAACGGTAGAACTAAAAGAGAAACAGTGTCTGATCATCGAGCCGGCAACTCTTTCAATGAAAACAATAAGTGGTGTCAGGATAATAGGGGTACAAATACAGAAATCTTGACTATCAGACAGTGGGTAAAGTGAAATAGAAGCTGCTGCCTTTTCCTAATTCGCTATCGACCCATACCTTTCCACCATGAGCTTCTACGAGTTGCTTGACTATAGCCAATCCTAATCCTGAACCGCTGTAACCTCGGTGGCGTGCCTTCTCAGCTTTGTACAGATGATCAAAGACATAAGGTAAGTCTTCGGGGCTAATTCCACTGCCGGTGTCTGATATATTTATGGTTACCCAGCCAGGTGCGCTAGAATTTGCTTTAATTTTAATTGTACCGCCAACAGGAGTATAACGGATGGCATTATCCAGGAGGTTATGAAAAACTTGGCGAATACGATAAGCATCTACAAGCACCTCTGACAGTTCATCAGGTATATCGGCGCTGATGGAGACCTTCTTTTGTTGAGCTTGAGCGGCAATGCCCGAGATCTCTGTATTTACAATATCAACCAGATTTGTTGAGGCGCAATGCAGTTTGAATTTACCATCTTCAAACAGTGAGAGGTCCCTGAGGTCTGTGAACAGTCGGGACAATAGCACAGTCTCATCGTGCACAGAAACCATCCGCTCTGGTGTTGCAGGGATTACCCCATCAATCCAGGCTTCCAAATTACTCTGGATAACGCTCAGTGGGGTTCGGAATTCGTGGGTTATATCGGCTATCAGCCGTCGCCGGCTTAGCTCTTTATTCTTCAGCTTCTCGGCCATATCATTAAAAGCTTGAGATAATTCCCCCACCTCATCCTGCCTTTTGTTATTAACTTCTTGAGAAAGATCGCCTGCAGCAATCGCTTTGGCAGAGACTATCAGTCGCTTCAAAGGACGTGTGATCAATTGACTAAAGACTAGACCGAGAATAATGGCGATAACTATAGCAACTAGCGCTGATATCCAGAGGGAATTTCTGAAAGTAGAAAGGAATGCCTGCTCTGCGGCACCAAGGGCAAATCTGCCACCATGGCCACATTGCAAATCTGTTTCTGATGACATCCTTTGGGTACATATGTCCTGATAATATTGAACAAACTCGGTCTGCATTGAGTAATTCACCCACAAGGCAACCAAACCTACAGCCAAGATGGCAATGCTTAAGAAAAGAAGAATCATTTTGAACGATAGACTGTGCATCCTATCCATTCTCCAGCTTATAACCTATTCCAAAAACGGTAACCAGGGGTATTGAGCAATCGGGGTTAATCTTTACCATCTTCTGCCGGATATTTTTTATATGGGCATCTATTGTCCGATCAAAACCTTCGTAAGATATATTATAAGCCTTGTCAAGAAGCCGTTGCCTGGAGTAGACCAGCCCCGGGCTTCTAGCCAAGACATTAAGAATACTAAATTCACGCGGTGTAAGCGATAAATCTTGCCCCCAATATTTTGCCTCGTGGCGATCAATATTTATCCACAATTCACCAATTGCTATCTTTTCTTCCTGATGATCGCTGCTATTGCCTTCATCTAACCTACGAAACAACGCTTTCACTCGCGAAACAAGTTCACGTGGACTAAATGGCTTGGTAATATAGTCATCAGCTCCTAATTCCAGACCGATTATTTTATCGTCTTCCTCGTCCCGTGCTGTTAACATGATAATAGGCACACGGGAATTGCTGCGAACAATCTTGCATACCTCAATCCCATCTATAAATGGTAGGTTCAGGTCAAGCAAAATGAGATCGGGATTCTTAGAATATACCAGTTCCAATGCAGCTTTTCCATCAAGAGCAATTATCACCTCATATCCATTTTTTTTAAGATATGCTCTGACCACATCACTAGTTTTTATTTCGTCATCAACTACAAGTATTGTTTTATTTAAAGTGGTCATTTTATAATTTACTCTAGCTCATATATGCCCTTAGGCAAGAGTACATTGATGGGAATAACTCTTGCCTAAGGGCAAATTCTTAGTGGTTCCTGCTAATATAGTTATCGTGTTTTTATTGTACTGCAGGAGCGGGAATAGTACCGTGACAACCGCGGCATCCGCCGTTTGTTATACTACGTGGGCAGACGCCATTTGCTCTTTGTTCTGCGGTAATGCCTTGTGGACATACACCATCCGAACCATGGCACCATCCTTGCTGCTGTGGCTGCACTTGATTATCCTGGGCAAGAACTACACCAGCCCCAACTGTGGTTAAAACCAACATAGCAAGTAAGAGACCAACGATCAAGGATTTGCTAAATTTTCTCATATCTTTTCTTTCTCACCTCCTTTTTATTATACGTTTTCAGCGATCGATCACTGTAATTCTTATGATATCAGTAAGATATGAAGATATTGTGAAATTGGTTGACCAGTCCAATAAATTTTTCAGACTTCTTAATAGACACAATTACCAGATTCATTTTTCCAGATTAAATCCCGCGCGAATCCAGCCTATATTTCCGTCTTCAAGATTATAGACTCTCAAATAACCAGCTTTGGCTACAAGTGGAACAGCACGCGCACTCTTATTACCAATTTCACAAACCAGCACAATAGTATCGGTCTTTTTGACGCCAAGCTGCGTGAGATATGTTTCGGCTCCTGCAGTTCGTATAGATCCATAATCACCCCAAATAGCACCCCTGATATGCCCTTCTTTATATTCGGCGGGTGGGTTTAAATCGATCAAAATCAGCTTTTCACCAGATGCCAGCATGCTCGATAATTCTTTAGCGGTTAGCTCACCAATTTGTGTTTTGGTAGTGCTTCCCTCGCTACCAGTCACTGATTCACTACCAGCAACCGTGGCTGGAGGCTCACTGTTCTTAGCCAGGTTTTCATCGGACTGTTTTGGTATATCGTTATTCTGAACAGGATTACCGCTGGCAACTGGGCTTGAATTTGGCGGAATTCCTGATGATTCCTGTAAAGCGGGTTGAGAGCAGGCAGTCGCACCTGCTAATCCCAATAATACTATTGCTATTAGAAAACTTAGGAATAGCATAAATCTCATGATATTGCATCCTTTTTCGACGGACTGTTAATTTTTTTAATCAGTGCGATTGGAGAAATTATGCCTTGATCTAAATAGAAGATGAAAAAAGAGCATCCCAATAGAGCAATATCCTCGTAGATTGCCAACCAGTTAGCTTTTCTCTCAACTCCACTGAAGCATCCACAATCTATATCTAGCCCGCGTATTGCACTAATCGCGGCGAGACTGACAAATACCACTAACAACAATGAAATAATCAGCGCTGCACTTCGCACTTTTACGCCCAGGACGAGTGCCAGACCTGCCAGGACTTCCACCCATGGAATAAAAGCAGCCGTCAAGCCTATTAATAAAGAAGAAAATAGCTTATAGTTGTAAATTGATGAGGCAAAGCCCATCGTATCCATAATTTTTGGTAAACCGGCGTAAAGAAATAATCCACCTATTAATAGGCGAACCGCTAAATGCAGATATTCATTATGCAGTAGTTTCATTGCCTCATCCCCGCCTTTTCTATAGGGTAACCAGCGGCTTCCCAGCCTGGATATCCCTCACCCAAGATAAAAATATTATTGTACCCTCGTTCAGATAATTCTTTCGCCAATTCCAGCCCGATATCACATTCCCCACCATCACAGTAGGTAATTAATAGTGCTCCTTTATCCGGCAATACTTTGTCCAATTGGATATCTCCCTGTACAAGCGTCCTGATAGGCAAACTCATGGCGCCATAAATATGCGCACTCTGGTATTCTGGCGCTGTTCTGGCATCCAGAAATAGAGCAAGCTTATCATCGTAGAGTTTCTTGGATGAGACAAGGTTAATGAAGGAACTGCCAGGGTACAATTGCTCGGCTTTCTGTCTTAAGTCTGTCAGTTGCTTTTGTTGGATCGCAGCTATCAATTTACCGTCAATACCGTCAAACAATAACGTATAATTCAGTACCCCGCCCAATAGAATGGCGAGACCTACAATCCACGAGCAGTCTTTGATAATTATAGTCCACGAAAAGACTGTGCGTGTTTGATTCCGTGGGGATTTTAAAATGGGATTCGCGACGATATCCGGAATATCCATCATATCTATAATACTCCTCAAATTCGCATAACAGACAATTGTTAATATTGTGTGAAAAAATTGCAGAGAATGTGTGACCATACCCCGCTTGACATCTTCAAACTCTTTTTGGCAACGTCATATTGTGAAGGCTGACGACGACAACCCAGAACACTACGGTAAAACCGATAATTACCAGTAGATTAACCAACGCCGGATAGTAACTTGGTCCTCCCACGGCATAGCGGGCCAAGTCGGTGAAGTGGGTGTTTATCCAGGCCTGCCATTATTGTTCTTCTGTCATATCGCAACTCCCTTTTCCGAATTATCAATTTACCCCGACCTTTTTCAATTCCTTAGCCATTTCCTCCGGTGCCCAGTATCCTTCGTGCCGCATCAGTTCCTTTCCATGGCTGTCAAACAGTACTTGGGTTGGGATGGCTGTTATGCCATATTTATCTGTGAGGTCCTGATGATCATATACCTCAACTATTAATACGTTGAGCCGGCCTCGAGTGCTGTCTGCCAGCGTTTCGAGTACAGGTTTCATCATCTTGCATGGGATGCAGTTCCTCCAACCGAAATCCGCAAGTGTTGGTTTTCCATTTTGCAGCATCTGATTAAGCGGTATCTTCGTCAGGTCTTTTTCAACATAAGTGGTTGCCCCAGCGGAGCAGCTTGTAGTGATGACCAGAAATATGGCCAATACAAGAAATATGACCTTGCCGGATAGCTGTATAAATTTATTAAATGACATTTTTACTCATTCCTTATATAAATATTGGTTATCCGGTATACCAAGACCAAGGTAAATGATCAGTGCTCCCAGTAATGTGTAGATTAACATCCGGCCAATTATATATAGCGCCGCTGTCAATACCGAATATTTACGGTCTGTCAGATTCCGGCCCACATACGTTAGGGCGATATCCTGAATATTTGTCATGTCTGTTGTTAACTATTAGTATAATAGGCACTTGTGAAAAATGTGTGAAGAAATTTAGAAATTATATGAAGTTAATAGTGCCGAATATCACAAAATGACGAGGCCAATTTAGTAGCTACGTAACACCATATTGTGAAAAATAAAAACGAGCAGAATTAGGCTCAGGCTATAACTAGCATTGCCAACCTCGCCATAGATATACCCGTCGATCGTCTTACCTTCGAACTAGCTACAGAAAGTAGTTATTAATGGTAGATGAGGATACACGATGTCAAGGGATACTTAAGAAAGATTTTGGCTCTATGTGGAAGGGTTTTGCCAAGAGTATATATGGCGTTACTCAATCTATGCTGGTACTGCTACTTTTAGGGGTACTGGGATATATGCTTTTTCTGGGCCCATTCTATGCGCTATGTGACAAATGTATTTTTGAGACAGATCCGAGACCGTGCTTGATACTGATTGCTATCCAGGTGTTGATGATATTGTTTATGCGCCTGCTTATGCGGGATCATTTTAAAGAATCGATTTACGCCACTATATTTCATCCCCTGGGACTGTTTTTTTTCCTGATGAACGCCCCGGCTACGTTATTTTCAGAAAGATGTTCAGTAAAGGTATCGAGTGGAAGGAAAGGCACTATAGCATATAGCCGGAATCATTTTAAATCGGCCAGTTACTGTTTGTACACCAGAGCAGTCTCTGAGTAATTCAACAGCAGACTATACCGATTAATAGCAGCACCTGACTGAAATATTTACCGGGGCGGACGCAGAACCTCCGCTATCGGTAACCGTAACTGTTATCTTATAAACGATTGGAGCCCCGGGGGCCAGCCAGGTTACTTTTTCCCCGGTGCCGTATATCTTTCCGCCGGTAGCTTTCCACTCATACTGCAACGGCTCTCCCTTCACCGACCTGGCTATACACTTAATTTCCGCCGTGTATAACGACTTGACCTCTAGCTTTGGTTGCAGAGTTTCACCATTTGGATCTATCGTTATTATGTGTCCCTCATCTAAACCTGAACGCAGTAGCACCTCTAATTTATCAATGGTCGGTTGGCCGGGTTTCTGCTCAAGGATACCTTCCCTGGGAAATTCAGGCGAGCCATTTATTGTGTGTTTTGCAGGTTCTGTGTTTACTTCAGCAGGTTGTTCATTTATACTGCCAGTATTTCCGGAATTAATTGAAGCGGGTGCCTCTTTCGCACAGGCGCTGCCAAATACCAGACACATTAACAAAATCGATAGTGTTATACATCTCAACGGTATTGCCTGCATAAATCCTGCCCTCCTGATTGCCCCTTTGCCCAACTATTGAATAAATATTACTTATCATATAACCAATGTTTGACAACCGAATTCACTAGGTGACTTTAAGTTATTAGTATAAACCAGTTATACTTTTAAATAAAATAGCAATTTCTGCTAAAAGGGATGGAGGACGAAACGTGCACATTTGTATACTGGACGGCCCCTCCCGAGGACAGGATATATGACCTGTCGGTTACTGCCAGGGACGCCGACGGCAATGAGGTACGGGGCAAGGTATCCTTCGATGTTTTCTAGTGCCCGAGAAATTAGCAGCTTAGAGGATTGTTAACAATGATCATTAGATATCTATCAGTATTTATATGCCTTATCTTTCTGCCCGTGGCCGCACTAAACCTATCGGGATGCGCAGAAATTCAGGGCAAAGGAAAGATCATCAAGGATGTCATTTACGCACGCCAGGTGCCGGCATCATTTGAGGCCCCTCTGATATGCAGCATAGATGAAAGAGTTGGCAGTTCACTACGGTTCAAATGGTTCTCAGATAATGGAACAATAAAGAGTGACGGCAAGAGTATGATCTGGGTGGCCCCGTCTGTTTCCGGCACGTATAAGGTTGGTGTCAACGTGACTGACGGAAATGGCTGGGAGGACGCAAGCACGGTAAACGTGCAGGTGGTCCCTTTCGGTGATTCACTCATTAATGTCAGTCCGGAGATTTCACTGCGGGTGCCGATCTGGGGTGACAGGTCGATCAGTGAGCGACATCTGGTAAATCCAGCGACAACAGCAGATATCGCATGCCAGGCACCGCTGCCCATGTTTCAGAGATACAAATATCAATGGTCGTGCAATGGCGGGAAAATACAGGGGACTGGCGTAAAGGACGGAATAGCATCGAGGATCGGCTGGATCTCGCCAGGGGTTCCCGGTTACTACACAGTCATTGCCATGATAACCGATAACAGCGGAAATACGTTTGTCGGCTGCGTCTATTTCAATGTTGTTAATCCTTCCTGCTGCGGGGGCAATGTCACGTGCGGAGTCCAATAAATGACCAAGACGTTGATTTCACTGGATGAGCAGCAAATCGCAAGGATAGAGCAAATAGTCATGGATCAGGATGAGCCCGGGGCTCTTAGATACATAGAAACTCTCAGAAAAATGATAAAACGTAGCCAAATAGGCTGTAATCCACTGGAGTTCAGAACAAAGGAAAGCGTGGACCACTTAATTGACAAGAGAAAAAAACATCTTTAAAGCGGCTTGCGGGTCACTTCTTTACAAGAATAAAAAGACAGATTTATAGTAGAAATATATCAAAATACAGAAACGACGATGCTCAGTGATTCTCCATGTGTTTCGAAATTAATCAAAAGGAGCAAAAATGACAGGTGAAAAAATACAACGATTGCAAATAGCCCTCTGCCTGATTGGCGTTTTGATGATTGCCGGTGCAGTAACTTATACTCTGGTGACACGAACTTCAGCAGCCACTGCATCACAAGCATCCAATCTTTCTAAAACAGCAAAGACCGCCGGTTTTGTGGCCTCAGATCTGGATGAGGAATTGAACTGGGTGAAGAACCTTAACACAAAATTTGAGAGTAATGATTTTGTCATTGTAATCCTTCCAGGGAACGATGACTTAACCGGAAAGGTGGAGCAGTTGGTCAAAAGCACCTGCGAGAAAATCAGGCAGGATAGAACCAACATTGAAGCCATGACTCTGAGCTCAACAGATCCTGAATTCCCGCTTACCTTGGACCGCCTTGCCATACATAAATTGCCGGCCATCCTGATAATGGCGCCTGCCGGCAAGCAGCAAATCATAAAAAGTGACATCACTGAAAACAAGATATTAGAGGCATATCTGAGACTGCAAGGGACCTGTATACCCGGCACCTCGGGTTGCTGTTCCAAATAGG
>Ga0315297_10001936_pt1 | contig 13000 bp, 7 predicted proteins | sample YL17G15_0_MG_FD_203628 | JGI IMG/M metagenome (GOLD analysis project Ga0315297, IMG submission 203628) | Sediment microbial communities from Yellowstone Lake, YNP, Wyoming, USA - YL17G15_0 | ecosystem: Environmental > Aquatic > Freshwater > Lake > Sediment | place: USA: Wyoming | collected... | reverse complement strand
ATCGCCAACGCGGTTCCGCCCGGCAAATCCGGCCAAAAATCCCTGCGATTTCTCCCGAACTGCGCAACCTGGGGTAGACCATCCGGGCGACCCGCGTTCCCAGCCCCGGCACGCCGGGACTGGGCTATTGTCATCCGGTCCTACGGGCCGAGTGCGGCAAAGTTGTGTATGTTGTGTATAAGGATCAGGACTTGAAGTCCCTGGCAGGCGGCGTTCTTCCCTCTTCTTTCCCCCGCCCGGAGGGCGGACGGAAAACAGGAAAGAGCGGCAGGGCTGATTTCCAGGGACTCGAAGTCCCTGGTAATCCCGGCGCGCCGGGATGCGCCCTCCGCGCGAAACGAGTCGCTCGCCGCCGAGAACGCGGAGCTGATTTTGCGCGGGTTATTAGGGTTTCTTTGGGGCCAAGGGTCGGACCGATGCCGCGGACTCGTCGTCGGGGCGATAGTCGTAGTAGGCCCGAAGCTGTTCGCGGAAGTATCCGCCGCGGGTGACCTGGGCGGCGTTGAGGACGGCCCCGAAGACGTGGGCGCTGACATCGGCGAGCAAGGTGCACGCCCGGCGGGCGACGCCGCGAGAATCCTTTTTCGCCCGGACGACGAGGATGACGCCGTCCACTGCGGTCGCCAACACAATCCCGTCGCTGGCGAGCAATATCGGCGGGGTGTCGATGATGACCTGGTCATACTTCGAGACGGCGTCCCGCAAGAACGCCTGGCACTGCGGACTGCCCAACAGTTCGGCGGGATTCGGCGGCGTCGGTCCGCCGCCTAACACGTCGAGCAGCGGGATGTCGGTCTTGATCGCACAGGAGGCAAGGTCGCCGTCGCCGATCAGGATATTGCTGAGTCCTTTGGCCTTGACCGCGGCGAACACCTGATGCAGCCCCGGTCGGCGGAAATTCGCATCGACGAGCAGCACGCGCCGCCCACCCTGCGCGACGGTCATCGCCAGGTTACACGCGACCGTCGTCGTACCATCGTCCGCACGGGGGCTGGTCACGACGATAGAGCGCTGCCGCTCGGCCGGCGCGCTGAACTGTAGGTTGGTGCGGATGCGGCGGAACGCCTCGGCCACCATCGACTGCGGGTGATCGCGCACGGCCGTTTCCACACGGTCGATCGCCACTTCCTCATCATCCGTATCCGGGATCGCTCCGAGCATGGCGACGTCGAGGTGACGGACGATGTCCTGCGAGGTGCGGACCGACTTGTCCATCAATTCGGCGGCCAAGCCGATGCCCACGGCGAGCAACAAGGCGAAGAAGATGCCGACGGGGAGAAGGAAGAGGCTGGGCGAGTTCCGCTCCAACGGGTCAATCGCGGGCTGGGCGACGTTGACGTTGATCGCCGTGCGCTGGCTCTTGATACGGGCGAGGCTCTTGACGTAGTTGCTCAGTTGCAGCTTGAACTCGATGTCGTGAAGAATCTGATTGTCCAGCTCGGTGTAGTCGAAGAGGAGGCGGTCCTGGTCCTGCAGCTCGGCCTCGGCTTTGGCGAGGTTCTCCTGGGCGAGGAACAGGGCGTGCCGCGTGTTGTCATAGGCGGTGTTGGTGGCCTCACGAATGTCGGCCCGTCGCTCACGAAGCCTTTCCAGACGCAGTTGGCTCAGCTTCGCCTCCGCCGCCGCGATCTGGGCGTCCGACTGCCGCAGGACGGCGTGCCCGGTCCCGAAGACCTTTTCGTCGGCGGCCCGCTGCTGCTGCAAAAGGAAGAGGACTCGCGCCAGTTCCGCAACCTGGGGGTCCTGCTCGACGATCGCCCGATCCTCAGCCGTCACAGCCACCCCCTCCGGGTCGCTGTACATCGCGCGATACTGCTCGAGTTGGGACATCTCCAGTTGCAATTGCGCGACCTGCTCGCCGAATTGTCGCACCTGTTGGGCGGTGATGTTCGCGCCGGGGTTCTGCCGGGCGCCGGCGGGGAGGCGCTGGGCGATGGCCTTGAGCCGCTCACGCTTCTCCGCGATCTCCTTTTCGAGGTCGGCCTCCTCCTTGCGCGCCGCGTCGAGGGCGTCGGACGCGAACTCCTCGGCCGTCCGCTTCTTGACCGTGTGATACCACTGGTTGACGACCTCGTTGACGATCACCGCGGGGTCCTTCAGGTTGCGGCACTCGATGGCGACGCGGAGCAGGTTCGTCCCCCGAACCGGCCCAGCGCCGAGGTCGCGGTCCAACTCCAGAAGCGGTTCTCGCTTCCGTCGGATGACCGTCTTATACCAATCCGTCTCCTTCACGGCGTTGATTTTCAGGGCCTCGCCGAGAATGGTGGGACTCCTCAGAAACTGCGCCTGGGTGAGCACGAAGCGTTCGTGCTCGTCCTGTTGCAGGCGTTGCTGTTCGAGGGTCAACTCCTTCTCCGGAAGGTTCGACACGCACTCAATCAGGCACTCCCCCCGATACCCCGGGAAAACGAACCACCAGGCGACGAATCCCCCGACCGCCAGCCCCGAAAACAGGATGAACAACACGACGATCAGTACGCTCCGCCGCCGCAGCATGGCCACCACGTCGGAAGCGCTCGGCGGAACGAAGCCCTCGCCGCCGCCGCCGCGCGCCGGCGTGGGCAACGTGATCCGCTCCTGCACGGTGGTGGCGAGTGTGGTCATGCGTTCAGTTTCCGGTCGACGCCGGCGAGGCGTCGGCCTCATCCGCCGTCTCGACGAACAGATGGCTCAACACGTATCCGATCAACGAGTAGCACCCCAGGGCGATCAACAACATAAGGATTCCCAGAAGCTGATGCGGCGTCCCCTGGGCGTAGTCGGCGTGGCCGGTGATAGTCAACAATCCGGTGGTGGTCACGCGGACGGCGTTGCACAAGACCGCGATCGGCAAGCAACTGGCCACCATGATGATCCGCTGCCACAGCGGTCGATCGCCGAGATACGCCATTGCCACTCCCAGGGTGACGAAGGCCATCATCAAGCGCATCCCGCTGCACGCCTCCTCGACGTTCAACTGTCCCGGCGCCATCCCCGGCCTCATGTAGTCGATGACCACCGCCTGGGCCTCGGTGTGCAGTCCCGGTATGAACAGCGGCATCATCGCCGCGGCCGCCGTGGACGCCAACTCCCGTAGCGGACGCGTCAACTCGACATAGATCGACTGCGGAAGCGGAATCGCAAACAACAGGAACAGGATCGGGAACCATGCGATCCGCATCACGCTCCAACCGCCCAGCAGCAGCGTCGCGCCGAAGATCGTTCCGACAATCGAGAGCGTCTGCGGATAGGCCATCCGCGCTCGCCACGCGCTCCAAAAGTAGGCCGTCAGAGAGAACGCAAGTATCACCGCTCCGAGGTAGTTCGCCCTCGGCGTGCAAAGCGCGAGTTCCTCCCGCCGTATCACCAGGAAGTACACGCTGAACAATGGAATCAGCCACCCGTGCGACCAGTTCCCGTCGGCAATCCATCGCGCCACAAGGTAATGCCGGATCGGTCCCCAATAGACCAACAGAACCAGCACCGCGACGACGACAATCCGAACCCCAAGCGCCAGCGCGGGGTCTTGACCCGTCGCTTGCGCTCTGGGTTCGGATGCCAGGTCGACGCTCATGCCCGCGCTCTACGGAAACAGATTAGGGAACTTCTTCGGCTCATTAGCCGGGTTCGTTTTCACGGAATAGGAATCCACGTCCGCAAAGTTCCGGGCGTACGTAAAACTGTAGCCCACGTTGTTCACTGGGTTCGGCAAGCTCAGAGCGCGAATCCGCTCCAGGAAGGGAGCGAACGGGTGCGTTCCCACGTTGACGATGTCGCCGCGTTTGATGGTGAAGTCAGGGTCAAGACCGGCGAAAATACGGTCGAGGTTCACCTGGATCATCTGTTCACGTTGGCCCAACCGCCGGTAGACCGTGCACCGATCCGGCCAGGCAAGCGCCGACAGCCCGCCCGCCGCCGCGATCGCCGCCTTGAGCGTAATCGGCTCGGTGTTGAACGCGAACGTGCCCACGCGGTTGACCTGACCCATCACGTAGTATACGCCGACCTGGCCGCTGACGATCCGGATGACGTCGCCGGCGCGGACGAAGATGTTGATTTCCGCGTCGCCCGAGCGCAGGGCCTCGGCGGAGATGACCAGCACGCGATACGAAGTCTCCCCCGCGATCCGCGACCAGTTGACCGCCGGCGTGGCGGTATCGAACGGGGGAATCTCCGGCGACGCGACCGCCGTTTCATCGCGCGAGCGCGCGTAGGCCGGATTGGGCACGAACTCTCTGTTGACGTAGATGTACGGCTGCGTCGGCTCGGGTTCCAACGTCTCCGGGATGTCGTCCTTTTTCGACGGCGGCGTTTGCACGTGAGGCTCCGGCGCGACGGCGTCGAGAAGCTCCTGCTTGGGCGATGCGCGCCTTGACCCGTTCCCGGCTTCGGGCGATTTCATCGCACGGCCACGGTTTCCGCTCTCCTCCACGTCCTGGCCCGATCGCGGCGTCGAGGGCTCGTGATGCTCGCTTTTTTCCGTCGGGGCACTCGGACGCGGGGGCGGCGGGAGTCCCGCCGCGCCACGATCGGTCCGGAAGACATAAACCTCAGTGACGAACTCGTTTAAGCCTCCGACCTGGTTGATGGCTTCGAGGAGCCGTAGATCGGGACGACGGATCGGGAAGGTGCCGGCCCGCAACGGCGCGTTGGTCGCGGCGCTGACTCCGACGCCGAAGATGGAGTAGGTCGCCTTCTGGAGGTACAGCGGGTTGACGGTGACTTCGGGGTCGAGAAGGACGTTTCGATCGCGCAGGGACTCGACCAAGGCCTCCTGGAACTCGGGGACGGTAAGTCCCGCCGCTGGGATGCGGCCCACAACGGGCAGATTCACGTACCCCGCCGACGCAACCTGGGCCTGGGTTTGGAACGCGACTTGCCGCTGCCGCAGCTCGTTAATCTCGACCGCGAGCGTGTCCCCGGCGGAAATGGGGTACTCGGCCATGACCATCCGCTGGTCCTCCGGCGACGGTGGAACCGCGCCGGGAATCGCCCCGGGGTTATCCTCCAGGGTCAACGAGGTTCGGATTTCGCTGGTGGAGGTTCGTTGGTAGTTGCCGAGGGTGGTGGGGTCAAGCCATCCGTTGAGGATGGAATTGCACCCGGCGGCACTGAGCAAGACGGGCAGAAGGAGGGCGACGGCGCGAGGCCCAAGAGCCGACGCACGGCGATGAAGCGTTCCATTCGCCCCAATACGCATCCTGCAAGAGCCTCGCACGCCGGTCGCCGTCACCCGGAGACATTCCGTAAGGCTCGTCCCCACAAGGACTTTTGACGTTCCCGCCCACAAGTTATCGGTTCATCTACCATAGCCGGTTTAAGCTGCTTGCGGTAAACACCCTCGAACGGGCGCTTTCTGATAGCCTAGCAAGGACGGTTGGGTTTCGGCAAGCGGGCGGCAGGCCGCGGACCCGCGTTCTCAGTATTGGAAAGGGGGGTTACGTCGCGTACGAGGCCGATCTTGTCGGCAAGCAACGCGGGCGAGTACAATTGGCCTGAACGAACACGGGAGCGGCCTTCAACCGGAGCGGGTACGGTGACGGATCGGCGGAGTCGATTGAGGATCGCAGGCGGTCTGACGGCCTTGCTCGGACTCATCGCGGGTTGCGGGGAGGTGGGACCGGGCAACGGCGGCGGGCCCGGTCCGACCGATGGATTGCCGCCGCCGGGCGGTGACGGAACCACCCTGAACGTGACCCTGAACGTCTCGAACCCGACCCCACAACCGAACGAACAAGTAACGCTGACCTGTGCTCTCACCAATGGCGGCGACGGAAATGTCACGTTCGATTTCCAGCCCGCGGACGGCCGGTTGATGGTCGATCATGCCGCGGGAACCGCCGGCTTCATCGTCCAGGCGTCGGATGTCGGCGTCGCGACGACCTTCACCTGCACGGCCAGTGATAGCAGCGGGACAAGCGAACCGTCCGACCCCCAGACCATCATTCCCAGTTCGTAGTACGGACCCGGCAACGCTTTGTATGGTTCCCGCGCCCGTGGCCGTTAGAGTCGTTACAACCATCGCATCCGCTCACGTCGGTCGCGCGGCGGTTGGCGGCCCCGTCTCACGGCACCTTATCGGTCGAACCGCCCCACGCGATATTCCGTCACGAGCGGTCTATAATTTGCCGCGACCACGCAGGACGAGTTGCGGTGTTGCGTTGGTGACGGAGGGGGAAGAGCCGTGACGCTCTCAATCGTCTATTGGTTTTTCCGGCGGAAGATCAAGATCGTCATGCTGACGGTCGCGACCTACGCCGCACTTTGCTAATTCAAACCGCTTGCGATTCGCGCCCACACGCGGGGAACGGCGTTTCGGATCGTTAGACATCGCCGCGGCCTCGGTTCACCCTTCGCGGCGTGGCCGGCTAATGAAAAACGCACTGCTCTGTGAGCGTTGCACTCGACGACGCGATGATCTAATCACTGCTCAAGAGCAGTGGCGCACCTTGTCACTCCCTACACGACAGTGCCGCCCCGCCGAGCGTCGGCGCCTGAACGAACGGGATGATCGCGAAGGCCACGACTACGATGGCTGGCTGGAAAGCCATCCGCCTTTCGCTGTCAAAGACTGTGCGGCGCTGCGTAGGGCGTCCAAACACTTCTCTCGCGGCGGAGAACAAGTGTCGCCGCGGTCAGCAACAGAAGGCCCGTATTTGCCGATCCCCACTGCGAAACCGCGGGGATGGCCTGAGAAGCGCACTGCGCAAGCTGCGGCGGCTGCCCGCCCCCGGTCCATACGAGAGGAAATTCCGCCCAATCGTCGCAGTCGATGTCGTTGTCGCCGTCGAAGTCGCCGGGTCCGCACCCGGGGGCGAGTGTGCCGCCGGGACCGGTGAAGCAAATCTCGAACTGGGCGAAGTCGGCGAGATCGACGTCTCCGTCGCCGTCGAAGTCGCCCGCCATGCCATTGCACACCGTCGAATAGAGACTGATGTCGTCGATGTTCCAACCGCAGTAGGTCAAGGCGCCGTCCGTGGTTCCCATCGTCCACCGCAAATAAACGATCGGCTGATTGTCCGCCACAGCGGAGATATCCACGTCCTGCAGGACCCACGTGGAATCCGCAACTTCCGCCTCATTCTGCCAGACCGTTGTCCAGTTAATCCCGTTATTGCTCACGCGCACGTAAGCGTGGTCATACGCCGGTTGCTCCACTCCCAGCCAACGCCAGAACGTCAAGTGCACTCCCGATCGACCGCTGCAGTCGATCGCCGGACTGGTTAAGCTGTATTCGGGCATGTTGTTCGTGTAGTCGCCGCCGAGGTTATATCCATAGACAAAGTTATTCGTATACCCCGATGTGGGATCCGGCGAACCGGCTTCTAGGCCGCCGCCGCCCGTTGGTTGACCCCACTTCCACAGTCCTTCTCTAGTCCACCCTGGATTACCGTCCAAGTTCTGTTGGAAGAACGTCAAGAACTGCGTTACGACGACCGTAGAGTAATACTGTGCGCTCGGGGTTTGGCGAGGATTAGTCATCGGCGTTCCGCCGCTGCCCTCCACGCTGAAATAGAACTCGGGCAATGATGTACAGTTGGTCGCGGGCAAGACGGCCTCGTAGTCCAACCCACCCAGCGGCGTCAAGGGCGTGACCGAAAACGGCCCCGACGGATCGTTGCGGTAGTGCAAGTTGGCCGTTCCCGGCTCGACCGACTCTGACTGTGGAATGATCCGCACGAAGATCGGAGTTTCGGCGCCAGCCGTCACCGTCGCCGGCAGTCCTGCCGGGAACTCGAACCGCATCGGAGCGCGCACCCAATCCGAGTTGGTCATATACAGTGTCGCGGGCAGAAGCTCCTCATTATTGGGGATGATCTGATCTGCCGGCAGGGTGAAACCATAAAGCCCGGTATCGCGGACTTCATAGGAGTACGACAGGATCCCCCGCTGGGCATACGTCCAGTCGACCGATACGCCCGAGGCCGGATAAATGGCCGTATAGACCGGACCGATGTTGTAAGTCAGACCATCCACGCCGTAGATGAGTGACTTCATCCGCGAGCCGATTTCCTGGTAGACGGCCTGATCGGGCGACAGCGTCGGCGTATAACCATACGGCCAGAGAACCAACTGCGCGTAACTGTGGACGTCCAATTGCACCCGGATGTTGGGGTGGGCAATAAAAAAATCGCGAAGCGCCTGGGTCTCCGGCTCGGAAAAAGGCCCCGTCCCGCGGTAGGTTTCATTAGTGGTCGTCCCGCTCGATCCCGCTCCGCCCCAGCCTTCACCCCAGTTGCGGTTGATGTCCACACCATACACGCCGCCGCCGTTGTTGCGCCGGTTCTTCCGCCAGAACCGATTGCCCTGCGTCCAGGAATAGACGTAGCCGTCGACGTTGTGGATCGGAATCAAGAAAAGCTCGACGTGATCCACCAAGTCCGTGATCTGCGGATCGACGCCGTAGTTTTCCAGGAAATAGTTAGCCATGTACGGTGGGACCGTACCGGCAATCCACTCGCGTGCGTGTTCGCAACCGAAATAGACGGCGGCCGGTTTCGTGGCGACGACATTGCTCGTGATGCGAACGCCCCAGATCGTCCGCCCCTCGAGCGTGGTGCCGACGTTGACCATCGACGCCAGCGTCGGGTAGCGCGTCACCAGCTCGTTCAGGTACCAGACAATTCCCTCGACGCCATCGTAGGGGTGATAGCTCAGGAAGAAATCAGCGAACGGATCGGCAAGGGCCACGACCGGCTGCGCCCGCTCCCGATCCACCGCTCCCTGAACATCATCCTGGAGAATTCGCGCGGGACGTCCGATCCGGCGGAGGGCGTCGAGTTGCTCCGCCGACGCCAGCACGTCCATCGGACCGACGCCTGGCGTGCAGTTGAGGATCTCGACCCCAAGTTGTTCGAGGGCATCAAGCTCGGCCTGGGTCTTTACGTCGACGCGGACGATCTTGTAGCCGTCGTATCGCCGCGGCTCGTCCGCACGACTCGCGGATGCGGCGAACGACAGGCAGGCAACGACGACAAGGAACGCCGCGCACGGCATCCTACGGAACATCTGAGTCCTCCGTTCGTTCGTAGGCAAAGTCCCCCCTGCGGCCGTGGCGGACTACCGCCACGGGTAGCAGTATATCATAGCACGCCTCGGATTTCACGTCGATTTTATTCGGACCTAGAAACGGGATGTGGCACGGTCAGACGCAGCTTGGCCGTGGTTTTCTCGTCAGCGATCCGGCATCGAGAACCCGACCTCTTGGCTGGCCGTCAGCGTCGCCCCGGTCAGCAGGTCGATGAACTCGGCGCTCACCATCACCCTCCGCGACTTGGGAAGCTCCACGTCCGGTCGGAAGGGACATTTGAGCGAGAAATGCTGCGTACCGAATTTCGCGTGCCAGGCCTTGCGCGTCTCGTTCGGGTCATCGAAGGCATACACGCCGAGCACCCGGGGCGAGCCGATCACGGTGTTATCGACTAGTTGGACCTTCATCCGCCCCGGAACCTTCACCGCGTCCCCGTCCGCGTCCCGAGGCCGGAGGTATACGGTGATTCCGTCGTCGCCCGGTTTGCCGTCGTAGTCGGCCCCGCCCGACAGGCCGGCGATCTCGAGCTTGACCGGAGCGAACAGGTCGAGCGGACGATCCGGGGTGAACCCCTTCAGATTGTCAATCTGCTTCTGCAACGAGGCGATCGTCTCATCCCGCTGGGCGACGGTGCGTTCGAGCCGCCCGTTGTCCCTGCGCAGAGAGTCGTTGTCCTTGAGAAGTCGGGTCCGTTCACGGCCCGAAGCGCACCCCATTGCTCCGAGCAGCAGTACGGCGACGCGACCGATGGGTGAAACGCGACAAGGCGGAGGACGACCCATGCCCGACGTATATCGCCGAGTGCGTCCGTCCGCAAGCGGGCGAACCCCGCATCATCGGGACGTCAGGAGGAGGAACATGGCGAGGAAAAGCACGATGATCGCCGCGACGGTCAGCGGAACCAACACGCTCCCGCCGTGGTGCGGTCGGAGGCAGCCGGGCGGCGCCGCGGAACCGACTCCAGGAGACCCGGATTCGCCGTCTTGAAGGAAAGGCTGGGCCGAGCGCGGCGAGCTGCCCGTCAGGAAACTTAGCATGAGCGAGAGGAACAGCAGCGACGAAAAAACCAGCCCGCTGACCAGCGCCACCCGGCCTTCATCGGACAGGCAGCGCCGTGGATACCCGGGTTCTCCCTGCCCGAACGGGCCCCGTGGAATCGGCGGAATGGGAATGCGAATCTTCGCCCCCACCGCTTTCACCTCGGCTTCCACCATCATTGCGCCGTGTCCGACGGTCTCGCGGATGCAATCCGCGACCTCTTGATCCGCATCGCACGGTGTTGCGTAGTGGTTCCACTCCCGTGCGATCCCCGTCGTCGTACCGCCGATCCCGAAGAGACTCACGGAAATCAGGAAGGGGCGGACCGTCTCCCGCCAGAAACCGATCCGCTTCACCGGCCCGGTCCTGCACAGGGCGAAGATCATGAAGGCGGCGAACCCGGTGCACAGGATGACCGCGAGCGTGACGTCATGGTGGTCCATGTCCGTCGCGATCAGCGGCACGAGGAAGGTCACGATCGCCCCGCCCATCAAACCAAAGGCGACGATGCCCCAGAACGCTCGCGTCAACGCCCATCGCGCCGGCGCCGCCGGTAACGCGAACGAAGCCCGCCCGGAGTCTCCGCCCGGCGGGACCAACGGCTGCGTCGCCGGCGTCGCCCAAGGCGCGCTCGGCGGCGGTGGCGGGCCGCCCGCCGCCATCGCAGAGAACGTCTGTGTCGGTGCGGGTCCGCGACCCGCCTGTGCCGGATCGCCCGCGCTGGCGCGAAGATCACGTCGCCGGTAAGGTATCCACGCCGCCGCGGCTTGCATGACGAACGCGACGACCGCGGCCACGCCCGCGCTGATGAACATCACTCTGTCGGGCCGATGATATCCCGTCAGTCCGGCCGCGATCGACGTCAGCACCAGCGCCCCAATCCACTTCGAGAACACTTGCCCGAAGCTGATTTCGCCGTCGGTCCGTCCGTCGACCAGCTTTTCCCAGTTCGTAAACGTCGCCGTAGCGATCAGCCCCAGCCAGACGGCCATCCCCCCGCCCACGTCAAAGATCGGAGCGCAGCCAATCGCCAGCAGCGGCGCGGCGCAGATGGCTCGCACCATGTACTGCGCCCACGTCGGACCGTCCTGCACCGTGAACCACGCCGTACCCTTTCGACCCAGCAGTACGCCGAAATACATCGCCACGACCAGCATTCCCGCCGCTGCGCCGCGCTCCTCGCCGTTCGACCCCGAAGCGTTGCCCACACAGACGCCCAATCCAAGGGCGAGTGCGATGAGCAGGAATCCCACGAGCACGATCCGCTTCCGCGGGGCCACGTGGGCGAGGGGTGAGCTGTCCAGGGCGTGCTCCGCCGCGCGGCGATCCTCGACGCCGCCCGGCCGGGGACCGTACTTCGCCATCTTGCGCTCGATCTTCCGCTGGATGCGCTCCATCTTCCGCGCCACCCGGTCCGGCAAAGCGCCGCCGCGAAGCGGGCCTGCGTCCGTTGCGCGTGCGGGCGGCCGAGGGGGATAACCCTGCGGCGAACGTGGCGTCGGATTCGGCGACGGCAGCGGCGAGTCGGCGCGATCGCGTCCGCCCAGTCGCACGGCCCCTTCGAGGCTGCGCGGGCTGAAACCCGCGAGGCTTTTTTGGATCTCCTCGCCGGCGAGCATTTCCTCGACCATCTCCTCGACGGTCTGATAGCGGTCCTTGGGATCCTTCTCCAACGCCTTGCGGATCACCTGGCCGAACGGTTGCGGAAGGTTGTCGAGTTCGGGCTGCGAGGTGAGATGCTTCATCAGCACCTCGGCCATCGAGGAGCCTTCGAACGGCACCCTCCCGCAGAGCATCTCGTAGAGCATCACGCCCAGGGCGTAGATATCCACGCCGCGGGAGTAGTTGCCGCTGCCGATCTCCGGGGCCATGTAGTGCACGGTCCCCACGCTCGCCGTCTGCGCACTGTGCCGCGACACGGAGATGAACTTGCTCAGTCCGTAGTCGCCGATCTTCACGTACCCGTCGTCGTAGAAGATGTTTCCCGGCTTCAGGTCGCGATGGACGATCCCGCGCTCGTGCAGATACGCCAGCCCCTTGGCGATCTCGCGGGCGAAGAAGGCCGCCTTTTCCACGCCGAAGCCGTTCGGTTCGGCGATGAGCAGGTCTCGCAGCGATGGCCCGGAGCAGTATTCCATGATGATGAAGTAATCGCCGTCGGCGTTCTTTTTCACGTCGAAGATCGAGACGAGGTGCGGGCTTTTGAGGTTGATGCAGTGGCCGACGCCGCGCAGCTCGACCTGCGGATTCTCTTTGAGATACTTGAGCGCGACTTCGCGACCGCCGTCGCTCATGGCGTAGTACACTTCGCCGAACCCGCCGCGACCCACGGCCCGTTGGATCGTGTAGTCGTCCAGCGGTCGATCGCCGTGTTTGAAGGTATAGGCCATGAAAGCACCGTAACTATGCGGAGCCCGCTATCGTCCACCAATGTCGAATGGTGAATGTCGAATGGCGAATAACTGAAGCCGCCAAGGCACATAGGATTCGACATTCGTTATTCGACATTCGACATTCCCCTACGCCGTTGCCGGTCTGCCCGTCCTCCACGGTTCCACCACCAGGCTCACTCCGCCGATCTCCACCGGTTCGCCCAACCGAAGCGGCTTCGCCTCGGTGTCCACGTGCCCGTCGCTCTGTTGGCGAATCCAAAGCTGCCCGCCGCGCTCGAATAACACGAGCGGCGTTCCCGCATGTCGGCACATAATGTGAGCATTGGGACCGCTCCCCACCGTCGCATGTTGATCGAACAACACCACCCGCCGCACATCGTTGGGCATCTTCGTCGTATCGCTCAGTTCCAGCACGGCCGAGGGACTCTTGCGGCTGGGAAGGCGGAAGGTGAACTTCGCCTTTTTCCCCAGCACGATCCGATCGCCGTCGCGGAGCAATTGATGCTGCGTCTTCCGTCCGCCGACCTCGACTTCCTTCAGCGCGAACAGGAAGTAGTCA
>Ga0315297_10001935_pt1 | contig 13000 bp, 11 predicted proteins | sample YL17G15_0_MG_FD_203628 | JGI IMG/M metagenome (GOLD analysis project Ga0315297, IMG submission 203628) | Sediment microbial communities from Yellowstone Lake, YNP, Wyoming, USA - YL17G15_0 | ecosystem: Environmental > Aquatic > Freshwater > Lake > Sediment | place: USA: Wyoming | collected... | reverse complement strand
CAACAGCCTGATCCTGGCGCTGGCCGTCGCCAGCGGCGGCACGGTGCTGGGCTTCCTGTTTGCGTTTACCGCCGCGCGTGCCGGGCTCTCAAAGCGAGTCGTCGAGATGATCGACACGGCCACCCTGCTGCCGCTGATTTCACCCCCGTTCACGGTTTCGGTGGCGTTGCTGTTTTCCTTCGGTGCGCGCGGCCTCATCACCTACGACTTGCTGGGCATCAAGGGTTTCGGTCTGTATGGATTTGCGAGCACGGCGGCGGCTGAAATCATCACCTATTTCCCGATCGCCTACCTGACCCTCAGGCCCATTCTCGCGAGCATCGATCCGAACCTCGAAAACGCTGCGTTCAGCATGGGCGCGTCGCGCGCGCGCGTGTTTCGCACGATGACGCTGGCGCTGGCCGTGCCGGGCCTGGCAAATGCCTTCCTGCTGCTGTTCGCATGCTCGCTCGCGGACTTTGCAACGCCGCTGATCCTGGCCGGCAACGCATTCCCGGTGCTGCCGACCGAGGCCTACCTGCAGATCACCGGGCAGTTCGATCTGCGCGGCGGTGCGCTGCTGTCGATTCTGCTGTTGCTGCCGGCTGCGGTGGTTTTCTGCCTGCAACGCTACTGGCTGGCGGGGCGCAGCTACGTCACGGTCACCGGCAAGGCGGGTTCACGCAGTGGCGTGGAACTGCTCAGCCCGGCGCTGCGCATCGCGCTGTTCGGCTTCTGCGCAGCGGTGGCGTTGCTGGTGGCGTATTTCTATCTGGTGCTGCTGTTCGCTTCGCTGGTGGTGGCCTTCGGCGCGAATCACGCGTTCACGCTCAGGCACTACCAGGTCATCTTCACCGAAGGCCTTCCGGCGATTCGCGACACGCTCATCATTGCCGCGATCGGCATGCCGCTCGGCGGGCTCTACGGCGTGCTCGTGGGCTACCTCGTCACGCGCAAGACCTTCATCGGCCGCCAGGCGCTCGAGCTGGTGTCGATGATCAACTACGCGTTGCCGGGCACGATCGTCGGCATTGCCTACCTGCTGGCGTTCAACGAGCCACCGATCGAGATCACGGGCACGGCAGGGATCATCATTGCCTGCTACGTCTTTCGCTACAGCCCGACCGGGATTCGGGCCACGATTGCACTGCTGCACCAGATCGACCGCAGTCTGGAAGAGGCCTCCGAGAGCATGGGTGCGAGCAGCTTCGCGACGTTTCGCCGCATCACCCTGCCCCTGATCATGCCTGCCTTCTTTACCGGGTTGGGTGTGGTGTTCATCCGTTCGATGACGGCGATCAGCGCCACCATCTTCCTGATCTCAATCCACTGGACGCTGGTCACGGTGCGAATCCTGGAGAACATGACCGAGCTCTCGCTCGGGCCGGCGGCGGCGTTCTCGGTGTTTGTGGTCGCGATCGTTTACGCCGTGCTGTTTCTGGTCGGACGCGTGCTGGCCCGTTTGCGCACTGCCGAAGGTGGCCGCGTCGAGAGTCTGCTGGGAGCCTGAGGTGGTTTTGCCCGCAATCCCCCGACCGCGACGCGAGGCAGCGCGATGACAGTCACCGCCGCGCCACCGGTGCCGATCGTGCTGAACGCGATTTCCAAACGCTTCGAGCACGGCGTCAAGGGCCAGATCTTTGCGGTGAAGGACGCGAGCCTGCAGGTCGCTCCCGGCGAGTTGCTGACGCTGCTGGGGCCTTCGGGCTGCGGCAAGACGACGACACTGCGCATGATTGCGGGGTTCGAGCAGGCCAGCAGCGGCAGCATCCATATCGGCGAGCGCGACGTCACCGGCCTGCGCGCGAATCAGCGCAACATCGGCTTCGTGTTCCAGAACTACGCCATCTTTCCGCACCTCTCGGTGTTCGAAAACGTCGCCTACGGTTTGCGCGTGCAAAACAAACCGCAGAGCGAAATCCAGCAGGCGGTGCAGGAGGTGTTGGCGCTGGTCGGGCTTTCCGGCTACGCGCTACAGCAACCGCACCAACTCTCGGGCGGCGAACAGCAGCGCATTGCGCTCGCGCGCGCGATCGTGTTCAAGCCGCGCATCCTGCTGTTTGACGAGCCACTGTCGAATCTCGACGCCAAGCTGCGCGTGCAAATGCGCGGCGAAATTGCGCAACTGCAAAAGCGCCTGGGCATCACCACGGTGTACGTGACTCACGACCAGGAAGAAGCGATGGCGATCTCGGACCGGATCGCCGTGATGCATGCCGGGGCCATCGTGCAGATCGATGTGGCGCAAGACCTGTACGATCATCCGCGGAATGAATTCGTGGCCCGGTTCATCGGCCGCGCGAACCTGCTCGACGCGCGTCTGGCCCTGGTCCAAGCGGGCAAGGCCACGCTTCAGGTGCTGGGGCAACACATGGAAGTGAGCGTGGTGCCGCAGGATTCGAAGGCGGGCGATGCGCTGCGGGTGATGATCCGCCCGGAACGCATCGGCCTGGCGCGGGGCGTTGCCCCAGGCCTGGCAGGCGTGGCAGGCACAGTGGTGAGCCGCACTTTCCTTGGGGAGAAGGCAGAGTACGAAGTGGCCGTGGGCGAGCAAATCGTGCAGGCCAGCCTGTTCGGTGAAACACGATCAAGCGCCTTTGCGCCGGGCGATTCAGTGCGGGTCATCCTGCCCGCCGAGAACGTGCACGTGATTGATTCATGAGTCGGGCTGGCAAGCAACGGCCGCATCGCGGGTGGGCCGCATGTTTGGCTCTGCTTGCTCTGCTCGTGCTGCGCGTGCCGCTCGTGAGCGGCCAGGCGCAGGCGCAAGCCAGCGCAGAGCTTGTGCACGGCGCCGACAGCCTGTTTGTCACACCCGACGTGGCGATCGTGTGGGCGGTGCTGAAGCAGCCGGCCGGCGACAACGCGACGGTCTGGCTGCGTATCGTGAACCGCAAGCGCAAATTCAGTCACGTCAGCGTCGATGGCGTCGACCCGTTCAGCAACAAGCGTGTCGCGATCGAACCCGGCAGGGCGCTGGCAGACGAGGTGGCACTGCCCTCGGACCGCGACACCTTCAGCACTTCTCCAGCGCGTGAAGTGCACTTCTATCGAACCGAGTCCGACTGGCGCGCCGCCCGGCCGCTGCTCACGATCTACTATCTCGGCGTGCCCGACACCACGCCGGAGTTCGCCACCCGCGCCGCGATGGACCGATACCTCAGCACGGTGCGCCTGGCGGCAGGTGCGGGCCAAGCCAGGCCATAGGGGCTGAAGCGGCGGTGCGGTGGGCGCGGCGGCTTCGCGATGGCCCAGGGCGCTGCAGGCACCTGCCCGGTGCTTTGCGCCGCGCCGAAGGCTGGAGCGCGCGTTCATATGAACGCGCATTCATTTGAATGAAATTTTGGCGGGTGCAAACGACCCACGGTCGTCTGCCAGCGCACGGTCAACCTGCCGACGTCGTGGCGGCAGTGCGGCGGCGGTGCCCCCGTTCTCCGGCCCACGCTCGCGGGCGGCCGTCGCAGACTGCAAGCCGCGGCCGCATCAACACCGCTGCGCCCTGCAACCATGGGGGGCGACCGCGAATCGTGCCTGCGCCCGGGGACACCGCCACCGCCCTGATGCATCGGGGGTGGCGTGCCACGCCGCAGCATGCCACCCAGGTGTCGGGGCAGGTGGCTTGGGGCACGGGCGTAGGCACCATTCGCGGTGGCCGCGACCAGTGCACGAACAGACGGTGTTGATGGCGCAACGCCTGCGAACCGAAAACGGTGCCCCGCGAGCGTGGGCCGGAGAACGTGCCCCGGGCCACCTGCCCCTGCTCCACGCTCGCATGCAGCCCGCTGCGAACATCGGCAATGGGCCGAATGCAAACCGGCCTTCCGATGATGGCAAGCGAATCCGGATCAGCCAGCCAACCGTTGCTCCCGGAAGAACCCCAGCTTCTCCTGCGCCACGCGGTCGGAATAGGAGAACAACACGAGGTCGGCTTTCGCGTGCAGCGTATAGCCGAGCCAACCCGGAACGACGACGATGTCGTGCGGCCCGATCTCGAAGCGCTGCGCCGCGACCCGGATCTCGCCATGCCCTTCGACGCCGACGAACACCATCGCGTCGCTGCTGCGATAGGGCTGCGTCGCAAAGCCGGCGGGCAGCAGCCGGATCATCGTCGCCATGGTCGGCATCGCCCAGCCGCCGTCGAGCGGGTTCGCGTAACGCATCAGGTGCCCCAGGTGCGGGTCGGGCTCTCCGGCGCGCGTCAGCGCATGCAGCGCGTCGCGGGTGCGGCGGTACGGGTAGTTGAAGATCGGTGAGTTCAATGACGTTGCACGGTGGCCCATGGGCAACAGGCCCTGGCCGAAGCGCGCCAGCGCGTCACCTTCGGGGCGGGTCAGTGGTGCCTGTTCGGTGTGGTGGTCTTCGCGAAACGTGCTGTTGAACAGCGCCAGGATGGGAATGTCCAGGCCGTCGAGCCAGACCATCGGCCCGCCCTTGCCGGGTTCGGCGTCGTGGCCGTGGTGGTGCCAGGCCCAGCTCGGCGTGATCACGAAGTCACCTGGATGCATGAGCGTCTTCTCGCCGTCGACGGCGGTGTAGGCACCGCTGCCTTCGACGATGAAGCGCAGCGCACTCTGGGTGTGGCGGTGCGCGGGTGCCACTTCGCCGGGCATGATGAGTTGCAGGCCGGCGAAGAGCGAACTCGTGATCCGCGAGCTGCCCTTCAGGCCCGGGTTCTCGAGAATCAAGACGCGGCGCTCGGCCTCTCTGGCGCTGATGTGCGCGGCCGACTCGAGCACGAATGGCCGCACGTCGGCGTAGGCCCAGCGATGCGCGACGCACAGTGGCGCCGGCTCGGCCGGAACGAGCGCCTTCAAGCGCGTCCACAAAGGCGCGAGGTGTTGCGAGTCGGCGCGGCCATAGAACGCCTCGCGTTGCGATTCGATCGGTGCTTGGGCAGGCGCGGACATCGGCGTTCTCCGGTGGCTCTAGAGCTCAGTGTTCATGCGGTGTCGGCAGCGCAGGGAAGCGGTCAACTGCGGTCTCCAGGTTCAAGGCGCGAGACATCGTTCGGCGCGCCAGCCGTAGAGCCACTCCAGCGCATCGTAGAAACGCTGTGGCGTGCGGCCCGTCCAGAGGCTGTTGCGCACCAGGCGCTCGACGCCCTTGGCATGATAGATGCGCCCCATCTCGCGCGTGGCGAGCACGACGCGCGCGGTGCGCGTCACGCGCGAGCGTTCGTAGTGCGAAAAGGCGCGGGTCACGTCGCCATCGTTCGCGCGCAGCGCTTCGCCCAGCGTCACTGCGTCTTCGAGCGCCATGCACGCGCCCTGCGCCAGGTATTGCAGCATCGGGTGCGCGGCGTCGCCGAGCAGGGTGCAGCGCCCGAAGGTCCACTGCGCGATCGGCTCGCGGTCGGCCGTGGCCCAGCGCTTCCAGCTCCTGGGCAGGTCGATGAGTTGGCGCGCCCGCGGGCACACGCCCTCGAAGTAGCTTTGCACCTCGGCGCGGCTGCCTTCGCGCACGCCCCACTCTTCGACCTCGCGGCTGTGAAACGTGACGACCACGTTGTACTGCTCGCCGCCGCGCAACGGGTAGTGCACCAGGTGGCAATTCGGCCCGACCCAGATGCTTGCCGCGTTCCATCGCAGGTCGGCGGGGAATTCCTGGCGCTCGACCACCGCGCGGTACACGACATGGCCCGACACCCGCGCCGGGTCACCGACCAGTTGCGCGCGCAGCGCCGACTTCACGCCGTCGGCGCCGATCAATGCGCTGCCGCGGTGCGTCGCGCCATTTGCGTCCTGCACGCTCACGCCGGCAGCGTCTTGCGCCATGCTCTGCACTTGGGTCGACGTCAGAAAGCCGATGCGCCCGCTGGCGCGCGCAGCGTCGAACAGCGCCAGGTGCAGGTCGGCACGGTGGATCACGGCGTAAGGGTTGCCGAAGCGCTCGCGCAACGCAGCGCCCGCCGGAATCCGGCCCACCAGCGATGCATCGAGCGCGTCGTGCATCACGAGCTCGTCGGTGTAGACCGCGAGTTCGCGCATGCGCGGGCCGACGCCGAGCGCGTCGAACGCGGCAAACGCGTTTGGACCGAGCTGGATGCCCGCGCCGATTTCGCCGATGTGGGGCGACTGTTCGAGCACCGTGACCTGCAGGCCGAAGCGCGACAGCGCGAGCGCAGCCGCCAGGCCGCCGATACCGCCACCGGCCACCAGCACCGGCAGCGCCAACGATGCTGCGTTCAATCGCACCTCCTGCGGCCGGGCCGTGTCGCCCACGGCGATCCGTGACGACCCCTGAGCATCAGTTTACTGATGATCGACCCGAGCCTGTCATCGGCGGGCGGTTCCAGGGTTTGCCGCCTCATGGCCAGACCTGCGCCGAGTGCACCGCGCGCGGCTTGGTGCGGCGCAGCGCAGCGGCGTTGTGCTTCACGCGTCCGAATGCGGCCGGACAGACGCGGCCACATGCGCGACGATGCACTCCTTGTTGCCCGAATGCCGCCACCATGCCCCAGACCCTGCTTCCCCCGATCTTCCAGCGCCTGGCCGGGGCCAACCTCGCGGCCCAGTCGGCCGAGCAGATCAGCCTGGCCGCGGTGCCGATCGTCGCCGTGCTCGCGCTCGGTGCCGGGCCGGGCGAGATCGGCACGCTGGCGACGGCCCAGACCTTGCCCTTCCTGCTGTTGTCGATTCCCGCAGGGCTGCTCGCCGATCGCTGGTCGCGCCGACGCTTGATGGTGCTGGCCGAAGCCTTGCGCGCGGTCTCATTGATCGCGCTGTTGGGCGCCACGCTTGTCGGCGAACTCTCGCTGACCCTGCTCGCGCTGCTGGGTTTCGTCGGCGCGGCGGGAACCGTGGGCTTCAGCGTCGCCGCTCCGGCGCTCGTGCCCTCGCTCGTGCCCAACGCCGCGTTGGCGGCAGCAAATTCACGGCTCGAACTTGCGCGCAGCATCGCCTTTGCGGCGGGCCCGGCGCTGGCCGGCGCGCTGGTGGCCTGGGCCGGCGCAGCGTCGGCGTTCGTGCTCGCGGCGATGTTGTCGGTGGCGGCACTGGCCTTGCTGCTGCGCCTGCCGGAAGCCGCGCGCGCTCCGACGCGCACGCGGCATGTGATGGAAGAACTGCGCGACGGCGCGCGCCTGGTGTGGCGGCATCCGCTGCTGCGCCCGATCCTGTTCACGGCGATCGCCTGGAACATGGCGTGGTTCGTGTTGCAGGCGGCGTATGTGCCGTATGCGATGCGCAGCCTCGGCCTGGACGCGGGCGCCGTGGGCGTGACGCTCGCATGTTATGGCGCGGGCATGGTGGTCGGTGCGTTGCTGGCGTCACACGTGTTGCGCGCCTTGGCGTTCGGCCGCGCCATCCTGGTCGGCCCGTTCACCTCGGTCGGCGCGGCGCTGGTGATGGCCGCCACGTTGTGGTGGCCCAGCGGGTTGCTCGCCGCGATCTCGTTCTTCATGTTCGGCGCCGGGCCGATCCTGTGGACCATCACGTCGACGACGCTGCGCCAGACCGTGACGCCGGGCGCGATGCTGGGCCAGGTCTCGGCGATTTTCCTCACGGTGAACACCGGCGCGCGTCCGCTCGGCGCGGCATTGGGCGGGGTCATCGGCGCGGCGTATGGCGAGCAGGCCTGTTTGATCGTCGCGGCCATCGGCTTTTGCGTGCAGGCGATCGTGATTGCCGGCTCGCCGGTGCGCACCCTGCGCCAGTTGCCGGTGACGCCGGTGGCATTGAAGTAGCGCGGGGCGCTTTGCTTTCAGCGCGCAGGGTTGTCAACTCATCGAAGGCAACACCATGTGGCATTGGGGTAGCGCGGCGCTCTGTGCCTTCAGCGCCAGGCACGCCACACGAACCCGGCACCGCCGACCAGCACCACCGCTTCCATCAGCCCCGTGTGCACGCCTGCCGGAATCAGCGTCAGCAGTCGGCGTGCGACGAACGCGCCCGGCGTCGTGCAAAAGCCGATGAGCAGGCCGGCGATCGCGAGCGACGCGTCGAGCCGATCGAAGCCGCCGAAGATCGCGACCTTGAAAAGGCCCATGATCACCGAGATCGTGGCGTCGGTCCCGATCAAGGCCGCACCCTGCACGCCACCGGCCATCAGCAGCGAGATCAGGAGCACGCCGGTGCCGGTCATGCCGCCGTTGATGAAACCGAAGCCGGCGCCGGCGCCGACCTCGCCGCGCGCACCGAGCTCGTAGTTCGCGCGCTTCAGCGCTCGCCGCAGCGGGATGCTCGCGAGCAGAAACAGCCCGATCAAGAGCGCGACCCAGCGCGCGTCGAGCAGGGTGTAGCCGTACGCGCCCGCCACGCACGCCGGCAGGCCGAGCAGCAGCACGCGCCGTACGTGCGGCCACTGCACGTCGCGCCAGAACGCGGCGACGCGGCTGCCGTTGTTCAGGACCATCGCCAGCGCCATCACCGGCACGACGTTGGCCACGCCCACCACCGGCGCCAGCACCACCGGCAGCACGAGGCCGGTGCCGTAACCGGCCAGGCCACCCAGGATCGATGCGGCGAACGCCACCACCCCCACCCCCAGCCACTGCAGGAGTTGTGCGTCGCCGAGGGAAAAACCGAGTGCCGTCATCGCAGGGGATGGCTCGCATTCTCGCCGCGGCACAGCGCGCCGCGACCAGTGGTGCTAGGCTGGCGCCTCACAGGGCCAACGCCGACCCCGAGCAACGGCAGCGGGCTGCAAGCGATCTGAAACCATCACTTCAAGGCAAACCATGAAACGCATCGTCCTGTTCGTAATGACCAACTTGGCCGTGATGCTGGTGCTGGGCCTGGCCGTGAACCTGCTCGGGCTGAACCGCTTTCTCACCGAGAGTGGGCTCGACCTGACTTCGCTGCTGGGCTTCTCGCTGGTGATGGGTTTCGGCGGTGCCTTCATTTCGCTGCTGCTGAGCAAGCCGATGGCGAAATGGACGACGCACCTGCAGCTCATCAACGACTCGAGCGACGCCACGCATGCCTGGCTCACCGCGACGGTGCGCCGCTTCGCCGATCAGGCCGGCATCACGATGCCCGAGGTCGGCATCTACGAAGGTGCGCCGAATGCGTTCGCCACCGGCGCCTTCAAGAATTCGGCGCTGGTGGCGGTCTCCACCGGGCTGCTGCAGTCGATGACGCGCGAGGAGGTGGAGGCGGTGATCGGCCACGAAATCACGCACGTCGCCAACGGCGACATGGTGACGATGACGCTGATCCAGGGCGTGATGAACACGTTCGTGGTGTTCCTGTCGCGCGTCATCGGCTACCTCGTCGACCGGGTCGTGCTGCGCAACCAGAACGACGGCCCGGGCATCGGCTACTACGTGACGACGGTGGTGCTCGACCTGCTGCTCGGCGTGGCGGCGGCGATCGTCGTCGCCTGGTTCTCGCGCCAGCGCGAGTTCCGCGCCGATGCCGGAGCGGCACGGCTGATGGGGCGCAAACAGCCGATGATCAACGCGCTGGTGCGCCTGGGCGGGCTCGACCCCGGCGAGATGCCCAAGACGATGCAGTCGCTGGGCATCAGCGCAAGGCCGGGCGGCCTGATGTCGCTGTTTGCGAGCCACCCGCCGATGCAGCAGCGCATCGCGCGGCTGGAGCAGGCCGCGTGATCGGAGCGCGCCGCTGGGCGCAGCGCCCAGCCCTGACGACGCAGCAGCTTGCGCTGCGTGCGCAGGGAAATTCGGCGTGCCATAGCGACGCAGCCATCACCCGAAAAGGCAGATCACGGTCGCGCGGCCCGGGGCCTTTGGCATACGCTTGGCGTTGTGCCAGCCAGCGCAATCCGACTTCGTTCGCCCGCCCACCCCTCGCTCGAGCCGACGTGCTCCGGCCTGCGGCCTGCGCACGCAGCTGAGCTCGAACGTTGGCCCATAGCCACCTTCGTGTCGCACTGCCACACCTGGTCACCACGCGCCTTGGGGCGTTCGACGCTGCCTTGGTTGCTCGCCGCAGCGCTCAGCGTGACGGCGGGCACCGCCGATGCGCGCCGCAGTGGCGCAGTTCGCAGTGAGAGCATCAACCTGGCAGTCATCCACTCCACAGGCGGCCCCACTTGCGATGCAAGGACGGGCAAGCCCATATGGGTAGGCGGCGGCATTCTGCAGGAGAACCTGCGACAGATCGAGGCCCATCCAGTCCTGGGCATTCACTACATGATCGACCGCGACGGAACGGTGCGCAGCAGCGTTCCGGAAGATCGGGTCGCACACCATGTCTATCGCCTTAGCGCACGCTCGATTGCAATTGAACTCGTGAACGACGGTAACGGAGTCGACCCATTCCCGGAGGAACAGCTGGCGGCCCTGGTGGTGCTGTTGAAAGGGATCGAGCAGCGGCACGGCATCGGCCGTGGCGCTGTTCGGCGCCATTCGGACCTGGATCTTGGTCGCCTTGCTTGCGACCGCGCGCAGCGCAGAAAGGTGGACCCGGGTTCCGCGTTTCCCTATGAGGCGGTGCTGGATCGTGTCTACCGCGCTCGGTGAATTGGTCGGGGCCTCATCCTTGCCTGAAGTCAATCCGCTGCGGCAGGGCGCAGGCCGCTCTCGTTTCATTCCGGTCCGGGCGCGCGGCGCCGCTGCGGTCGGCTCACGTCAAACGCCAGGCGTTCCGCGCGACACCCGCTGAAGATTGAACAGATCGGTCGACATCGCTATCAACCGCCCACTTCGTACTTCCATATGTCCGCTGCCCTGTTCCACGCGCCGAAGGTTCTGGAACAACGTCTTGAGGCGTTGGCCCAGGAACTTTCGACACGCGACGATGCTCTGGGCCTGTTGGCATTGGGATCCGTGGGCACGGAACTCGCTCGCCTTGACGCCTGGTCTGACCTTGACTTCTTCGTACTCGTGCGTGAGGGCGCAAAGCAGCGGTACATTGCAGATCTTGACTGGCTCGCAGCCGCGCACCCGCTGGTCTGGCACTATCAAAACACCGCAGACGGGCGCAAGGCGCTCATGGCGGACGGCGTCTTCTGCGAATTCGCCGTGTTCGAGACGCACGAGCTGCGCCAGATCCCCTACGCACCCGGCCGACTTGTCTGGCGGCGCAGCGAGGTCGACCCAGCGCTTGCCTGCCCCGAGCAGCCACTGCCTGCCAGGCACGACTCCGACTGGTGCATCGGTGAAGCCTTGTCCAACTTGATGATTGGGCTTCGAAGGCACGCAAGAGGAGAAAGACTTGCGGCGATGCGCATGATTCAGTTCCATGCGCTGGACCGCGTGCTGGAATACCTGGAGTCGCAGCAGCCAAATCCGCAGGTGGCAGGTTCGGCACGAGATCCGTTCAACATCGATCGACGGATCGAGATGCGCAGTCCACAGGCTGCGCAAACCCTGCCCGTCTGGGCAGGCGGGTATGAACGCACAAGGCAAGCCGCGCTGGCCCAGCTTCAACTTCTTGAGGCGCACGCTGTGGTGCCCGCCTGCGTCGCCGAACAAATAAGGGCGCTGGCCGACTTGCCATCTCCGCCTCTCGATGAAGACGCTTGACGCTCCGCTCAAGCAGCGCTCCGACGCCAAGGCCCGCCGAACGCTGCGCAAGTGAGGCGTGTCTGTGCGCGACGCGTGCAATCTCAGCACGAGCGCGCATGACTCATGGCAATGGTGCTCACGATCGTCCGTCCGCGACGGTCAATGCCCGCTGTTCTTCTATTCCCGTGAGGATGGCCGAATTCAGGTCCAGGTTGCGCATCCGGCAGGCGAAGCGAAGTTCTGGGTCCGGCCGTCGGTAGATTCGGCAAGGAACCCAGGCTCGTCGGGTGTCCCGCTGCGCCAGGCGCAGGCCGTTGTCGAAGCTCCCCTGCGGGAGATCGAAGATGCATGGAACCGTCACTTTAGGGGCTGAAGTCACAAACGTCTCCAAGCACTGCGTCTGGTTGCCACGCGGAGATGCAAGGCTCGCCGTACCATTTGCAAACTTCCCGTGCTTCAGGAAGGCCACCATCGGGCAGGTCTCTGACGTACGGCACCCGACGCAAGATCATCTGTACTGGCCGCAACTCGAGGCAGACTTTTTCATCGAAACCATCCGCAAACCAGAAACGTTGCGTCTCGTGTCGCGCAGCGCTGCCGAACCCTTCGGGTCCAGGGGTGCACACAAGGCTGCGACTGTTGCGAACCCCTCCTGTGAGACGTTGGGTATCGCGCGCGTGCGAAACGCCGGGAGAGAAAGAATGCATCGTCAATTCCGCCAACGCTTCCTGCATGCACTTGCCGCCGCGACGTCGATCCTTCTTTCATGCAATTCCAGCGCGAGCCCGACGAGTGATCTGGTTGCTGCGCTGAGCGAAGAGAAGCGCCAAATCCTCTTCGCAAAATTGATGAAGCGTGAGGGCAAGCGTTGCCCAGTGGTGAACAAGACGTTCTCCCAGGGCAAGTCCAAGGACGGCACTGCGTTCTGGTCAATTTCATGCACCGGCGGCAAGGACTGGCAAATCGTGATCAAGAACGCGTCTGAGGGCGAAATGACGACTTTGGACTGTGCGTTTCTGAAAGCGGTCGGTGGCGACCGCTGCTTCACAAAAATCAGGAAGTAGTGCGCGTCGGAAGCAAGGCTTTGGCCGGCGTCACTGTGGTCCCTTGCCCTGCGGTCGAGCCAAGCGCGTCCGGCCTGCGGCGGGAAGCGGTCACCTGCGGTTTCCAGGATCATTGCCTGCGTCAGCGCCGCGGCAGGCGTGCGATGCACCCTACGAGCGCGAGTCCCAGTGCCGAGCACGCAGCAGTCGCGAGCCAGGTCCACTCCCAGCCGCCGACCTGGCTCGCAACCCAGGCGACGAGAGGCGGCCCGGCGAATTGCCCGAACGCCGACCATTGCTGGACCCAACCCACCGTCGTCGACAGCGTGTTCTCGCTCGGCGCCAGCCGCACCGCAAGTGCAAACAGCGTCGCCGGGATCAGGCCACCGACCATCGAGAACAGCAACACGGCAAGGTAGCGCAACGCCGGTGGCGCACCGGCGCCGGGTTCGCCCGCGAACGCGGCAATTGCGGCGAGGCCCATCACGCTGAAGCCGATGTTGAGCAGCAGCGGCGCCGCAAAGCCACGCTGCAGCAGGCGGCCCGACGCCACGTTGCCCGCGAT
>Ga0315297_10001933_pt1 | contig 13005 bp, 9 predicted proteins | sample YL17G15_0_MG_FD_203628 | JGI IMG/M metagenome (GOLD analysis project Ga0315297, IMG submission 203628) | Sediment microbial communities from Yellowstone Lake, YNP, Wyoming, USA - YL17G15_0 | ecosystem: Environmental > Aquatic > Freshwater > Lake > Sediment | place: USA: Wyoming | collected... | reverse complement strand
CAGGGTCACATTATCGTTGAGTTGCCAGCCATAGTCGGCATGATAACTCTGGCTATCCTGGTGAATATCCTGGTGGTCTTTGGTATCACCTATCTGGCTGCCCGCATCATGAAACTCAGATATGCCGACGCTATCCCGGCTGCCATCATCGCCGGCAGCAACCATTTTGAAGTCGCCATAGCCGTCGCCACCACCCTCTTCGGCGTAGCATCGGGCGCAGCCCTCGCCACCGTAGTGGGCGTGCTGACTGAAGTTCCCATAATGCTACTCCTGGTCCGGATTTCCCTTATAACCAGAAAGACCTTTCCCAAGCATTTGCAATAGGATATCTGAATACGGTGTGGGGGGGGAATTCGGCGGCAGGATTCTGGCTATCTATCTGGCGGCCATCTGTGTGATGTCCCTGGCGCTGGGCTTCTGCTTCTCACTGATATAGCAAATGGCTAACAAACAGTAATAGCGCTATAATACGAATTACCTCTCAATGGCCAAAGTAGTTGCCGTCTGCAAGAGTAAGAAGAAGGGTACCAGAAAGAAAGCTGCAGTCGAAGGTATCCTTAAGGAAGATTACGGCCTCGTCGGGGATTCCCACGCCGATTGTTGTACCCATCGGCAGGTGAGCCTGCTGGCAATGGAAAGTATCGATAAAATGAGAAGGCTGGGCTTCCAGGTAGGCCCGGGCGATTTTGCCGAAAATCTCACCACCCAGGGCATCGAACTCTTCTCCTTGCCCATAGGCGCAAAAATCTCCATTGGCAAGAATGTCCTCCTCGATGTCACCCAGATTGGCAAGGAGTGCCACAGCGGTTGCGCCATCCGCCAGGAAATAGGGAAGTGCATCATGCCCAAGGAGGGGATATTCGCCAGGGTCATTCACGGTGGCTGCGTCAGAGCTGGAGATGATATTGGGATAGAAAAGAATGGATAATGAGACGGAGAAGTTGACTGTACTGAAGCTTACCGAAACGGGTAGCAGCAGCATCGAAGATATAGTGGCTAAAGAGTCTCCCCTCACCATCGTTTTGAATAATCGGGAGCTGGTAACCCTGCTCTGTTCCCCGGTAAACTTAAAGTACCTTGCTGTCGGTTTTCTCTCCTCCGAGGGATTGCTCCAGAGTAAGGATGAGATCAAAAGGATAACAGTCGATGACCGGAGGGGTGTGGTGCGCGTGGAAACTGAAGGAAATGAAGAGCCTGCCGGTGATGCCTTGTTCAAAAGATTCATAACTTCAGGGTGCGGGAGGGGAGCCTCTTTCTACAACGCCGTGGATGCTCAAGGTCAGAGGAAGGTCGAATCTAAGATTGAAATCCCGACTCTCCAGGTCCTAGCCCTGGTGAAAGAGTTTCAGCATCGGTCTCAGATTTATCGGACCACCGGTGGTGTCCACAGTGCCACCCTGTGCGATGCCAAGAGTATCATTGTATTCAGCGAAGACATAGGAAGGCATAATGCAGTGGACAAAATTTTTGGCGAGTGTATCTTGAATGGCATAACTACGGATGACCGTATAATAATCACGAGCGGAAGGGTGTCCTCGGAGATAGTGCTCAAGATAGCCAGAAGAAATGTCCCCATAATTGTCTCCAAGTCCGCCCCCACTAACCTCGGTGTAAGATTAGCTGACAATCTGGGGGTGACCCTGGTGGGCTTCGTCAGGGGCAAGAGGATGAATGTGTACACTCACGCCGGGAGGATAGCCACGAATGCAAAATAAGGATGCCGGACTGGTAGAGAAGATCTCGGCCCTTAAGAAGAAAAGGAATGCCGTTATCCTTGTCCATAACTATCAACTGGGCGAGGTTCAGGACATAGCCGACTTTGTCGGCGATTCCCTGGAGCTGAGCCAGAACGCCGCCAAAACCGGTGCCGATGTAATCGTGTTCTGCGGAGTCCACTTCATGGCGGAGACTGCCTCCATCATCTGCCCCGATAAGGTTGTCTTGTTGCCGGATATAAACGCCGGCTGCCTCATGGCGAATATGATTACTCCCGATCGCCTCCGGGCGAAGAAAGAAGAGCATCCTCAAGCAGTGGTGGTCTGTTACATTAACTCCTCAGCCGCAGTCAAGGCGGAATCCGATATATGCTGCACCTCTGCCAATGCCATTGAAATCGTGGAAAGCCTGGCCGCCCGGGAGATATTGTTCATCCCTGACCAGTACCTCGGACATTACGTCTCAGCCAGGACGGGCAAAAAGATGATTCTCTGGCCCGGCTTCTGCCCGACTCACGTCAGGATAAAACCTGAAAGGATAAAGGAGTTGAGACAGGAGTATCCTCAAGCCAGGGTGATAGTACACCCGGAATGCACGCCGGAGGTGATTGCCCTGGCCGATGAAGTAGCCAGCACCAGCGGCATGTGCCGATATGCCCGACGAGATGAAGTCAGGGAGATGGTCGTGGGCACGGAGATGGGGATAATACACCGGCTCAGAAAAGAGAATCCCGGCAAGAGGTTTATCCCTGTTTCCGAGCAGGCAATATGTCCCAACATGAAGCTGATTACCCTGGAGAAAGTCTTGTGGTCCCTGGAGGAGATGAGCCCTGAGGTGAAGGTTCCCGAGGAAATTCGCCTCAAGGCGATAGCTCCCGTGGACAAGATGCTTCAGGGGAAATCCCAAATCCCAAGCACCAAATCCTAAACAATATCAAATGTCAAAAAGATGTAGTGCGAGGCCTTAGCCTCGTGCCAGGGCGGGACGGCACGACCTTAAAAGGTCGCACTACAATCATGTTTAGGATCCAGCCAGTGAGATTGCCGCGCCCCGACAAAGTCGGGGCTCGCAATGACACGTGGAGAGTCCTTGCGAGGCCCATTCCCTCTACATTGCTGCGAGGCCTTTCCCCTCTGTCTTTGCGAGGCACTCCCCGATTTGTCATTGCGAGGAGCGTAGCGACGAAGCAATCTGGGTCGAGGGGGCAATGCCGGCGGACTTTGTTGGAATTCGATATTGCGTGGGACTTAGCTCCTTAACAGTATCTTAATATTTGGATGTTACACTTCAAGTAGGAAAAGAGAAAAAGGGGACAGGGCAAAGCACACAAAAGGGATAAGGTCGATTGACAAGGACCTGGAGGGAATATATAATACCAAAGGAGATCTGGAGACAAAGACCGGAGGCGCTGGGCAACTCAGCAGTGGCTAAACCGACGACAAGAATCAGAGATATCAAAAGGTCGAGTCCTTAACCAGTTTTTTGGTCTTCCTTTCTTCGGCTTGCCTCGATGGGCAGCAAGAAACAGAGAGACCAGTAGTATGAAAGGAGGTGGTCTATCGGGGTAGAGTATAAAGACTAAGGTTGCTGGAGGCAACCGGTAGTCGACCGGTCCGTTCCAGCACCGAAGGTTCGCTCCAATGAAATCGGAGCAACCACAAGAACTAACAAGGAGGTTGAATTGAAAAGAGCTATTTTTCTAATTATCGCCACTCTTCTGGTGCTAGGGATTGTCCTCCCCGGCTGTGGAGGCGGTGGCGGAGGAGAGGAACGGTCTGATATAATAATCGGCGTACCTTATCCACAAGGTGATATACAGGGTACCGCCATGTTGGCGGGCGCCGAGATGGCAGCCGACGAAATTAACGTAGCCGGTGTAACCGTATGGAACGGGACCGCGAACGTGACCTATAACATCAAAATAGTCGGCAGGCAGGATAACGAAATCTACAATCCCCCCAGTGCCTGGCAGGCCGTGGATTATCTAATAGCAACTTCCCACGCACAATTTATCATAGGCGGCTTCCGGACAGAGGCAGTAGTACCCATGCTAACGAACGTGTTTGCTACTGTCACTCCCAGCGTTCCTTTCTTCATCTGTGGTTCTGCGACAGCGGAGCTACAATCGGGACTTGGCCTATTAACGAACCCACCGCCAGCTTCTAGCCAGTACCCCCTTGGTTCCGGAACGCCATACTGGGACTACAACTCAACGTCACACTTCTATAAGTACGTCTTCCGAACCACCCCGTTCAACACCGGCTTCCTGCTGGGCGCGGTTATGTCCCAATTCGCACAGATGGCTCAGGACATACAAACTGGCATGGGGTGGGGCTGGAACGGGACTGCCTTCCCCAACAAAGTTAGGGTCGGCATAGTGGGTGAGAACCTGACCTGGGCCGCGCCGATAATAGGTGGTTACCAGACGTTGGTCGCTGGCTATGGCACTTTTTACGGCTGGAGCCTTTGCACTACCACATCAGTCAGGACCTTTAGTGACACGGCTAGTTCAGGTGTAGTTGATGCAGCTCTGGCAGATATACAGGCTGCGCAGTGCCAGATCATCTTGACCTGCATGTCCGGGCCGGTCGGCCAGACATTCGGCAAAGAGATGAAGGCGCTTAATATAACCGCCATACCTGTGGGCATCAACGTAGAAGCCCAGTCGCCAAACTACGCCATAACAACAGGGTCCAGCTATGAGGTTACCTTAGGGACATTTGCAAACGGCGTAGCTGTCACCACCGAGACGCTCGGATTCCTCTCGAGATACGTAGCCTACGCTGGCGCCTTCCCAATTTATACCGCGGCTAGCTATGGTCAGGTTTACAGCATCAAGGAAGCCATCGAAGCTACGGACTCGCTGGATAAAGATGCAGTTTGCCAATACATAGAGAGCCACAGCCGCATTGACGCGGCGGGCCCTGTTTCGTTTTATCCTGAGTGGGACAAAGTCACGCACCAAACCACTTATAAACGTGGAGCTTTTCTTGTGGACTTGCCCGCGCTCAACTCCACTCAGGTATCCGATCTCTACACTGCCGGTGGATACAACGCTGCCTATAACTTCACCATGGACCCATTCACAAGTCACGACCTCGTCTATGGTCCCGGCCATTTGACCGGCATTGGTGTCCAGTGGGTAAACGGCACTCAGGTGGGCATGTGGCCCAACGCAGGATATGACATCGTTCTTGCTCCTCTTTACGCTGCGTACGGGCCAGTCCAGACCACTCTCATGCGCAAACTCTGTGGCCTCAACTGGTCTAACACGTTGGAGTACACAGGGACATCGTTAGCTGTAGTACCCGCAGCTTACAAGGCTCAGTGGGCCATCTGGTTCCCATAATATAACCGGCCTTGTGTAAGTAACCTGGTGACAGGTACTGCGGAGGCCCCGGCTAAGCCGGGGCCTCCCGTTTTTTGCACCAGACGCCTCCTACCATGGCGAGGAGCGTAGCGACGAAGCAATCCCGTGGAGGGGCATGAGATTGCCACGCACCTTTCAGGTGCTCGCAATGACATGTGGAGTGCCGTTGCGAGGAGCCGAGATTCCTCGCCTATGCTTCAGAACAGGCTCCGCAATCTCTAGTATAATATAGCGGGTGAGCAAGCAATACTGCATCTACATAATGGTCACCCCAAGGAATACCTTGCCTCACATGGTATTACCAACGACCTAGCAAGAAGACCCGAGGAGGCATTGACTCTACGGAGAGGCAGGCCTTATAATCTGCAAGGCTCTTCTGAGCAACGCGAAGGATTCTTCAATTGCCCGGGGCAATCTCAGAATGACAAGGGAACTGCGAACAATCTCAACGGATAATAGGATGTAACAGTGAGACATAGAAGAATTCTCTGGCCAGTCCTACTCTCTGTTTTTCTGCTCTTCAGCTCTATTCTACCGGCGGCAGTTGCTGGAGCTTCATCGGCCATATACTTGCCAGATGACTATTCCGTTATTCGTTCAGCAGCAGGTAGCTCCAGCCTTGCTTCGGCAACGGCACTGAGTATGCCTCAGGGGCAGGCGACGCCCATGGTTGCCGCGGGCGAGGGGTACGTCGTGGGGCTTAAGGCCGATGGCACCGTGGTTGCGGTGGGGGATAATGGCTCCGGGCAGTGCGATGTCGGCAACTGGACGGACATCATCCAGATTGCCGCAGGTGCCAGCCACGCGGTAGGGCTTACGGTGGATGGCACTGTCGTTGCCAGGGGGGATAACACGTATGGGCAGTGCAATATCAGCGATTGGACGGACATCGTACAAGTCGCCGCAGGTGTCAGCCACACGGTGGGGCTTGAGGCTAACGGCAAAGTCGTCGCCGTGGGGGACAACAGCTTGGAGCAGTGTAATGTCAATGAATGGAGAAAGATTATCGGGGTCGCCGCCGGCGGCTATCACACGGTGGGGCTTGAAGCCGACGGCACTGTGATTGCGTTGGGTAGCAGCCAAGCTGGCCAGCGCGAGGTCAGTAACTGGACAGATATCATCCAGGTTGCCGCGGGTGGCTATCACACGGTGGGGCTTAGGTCCGACGGCACTGCGGTTGCCGTGGGGAACAATGAAAACGGCCAATGCCAGGTCGGGAACTGGACAAATATTATCCAGATTGCCGCGGGCTGGAAGCATACGGTTGGGCTTAAAGCCGACGGCACCGTGGTTGCCGTGGGGAACAATGACTACCGGCAGTGTAATATCGGCGATTGGACGGACATTGCCCAGGTCGCTGCCGGCTTTTTTTGCACAGTGGGGCTTAAGAATCATGGCACTGTGGTTGCCATAGGGGATGGCGATGTGGGGCAGCGCGATGTCAGTGGCTGGAGGGACATAAAACAGGCCCCCGCAGGTGGATATCGTCACACGATAGCTGCCGGCTTGTGGCATACAGTGGGGCTTAGAGCCGGTGGCACCGTGGTTGCTGCGGGGGACAATAACTTCGGGCAGTGCAATGTCAGCAAGTGGACGGACATTACGCAAGTCGCGGCAGGTGCCAGCCACACAGTGGGGCTTAAGTCCGATGGCGCCGTAGTCACCGTAGGGAACAACGAAGCCGGACAGTGTGAAGTCGGCAACTGGACAGATATCAGCCAGGTCGCTGCCGGCTTGTGGCATACAGTGGGGCTTAAAGCCGATGGCACTGTGGTCGCTGTGGGGGACGACAGCTACGGGCAGAGCGATGTCGGCAATTGGACCGGCATCGTACAAGTCGCCGCAGGTGCCGGCCACACTGTGGGACTCAGGTCCGATGGCACCGTGGTCGCCGTGGGAAATGCAGATTATGGCCAGTGCGATGTCGCCAATTGGACAGGCATCGTACAGGTCGCCGCAGGTGCCGGCCACACTGTGGGACTCAGGTCCGATGGCACCGTGGTCGCCGTGGGACACGTAGATTATGGCCAGTGCGATGTCGGTGGCTGGGCGAGCATTATCCAGGTCGCTGCCGGCTTGTGGCATACGGTGGGGCTTAAGTCCGACGGCACCGTGGTCACGGTGGGGAGTAGCGCAAACGAGAAACTGGCCACTAGCGAGTGGACTAACATCACCCAGGTTGCCGCTGGTAGCTATCATACAGTGGGGCTTAAGTCCGATGGCGCCGTGGTCGCCGTGGGTCCTGGAACTATGCTCGCTGAATGGAATCTGGGAATTGTCGGCTTCTACGTTGCCTACCTTACTATCTCCAGCGCAATTGGCGGCGAGGCAATCCAACCCGGGGAGGGGAGCTTTCCTTATTATCGTGGTAGGGTGCTCAATTTAGTGGCTAGGCCTGAGGATGACTACCGCTTCGTCAACTGGACTGGCGATGCGGGCACCGTTGCTAACCTTAATGCTGCCCGAACTACCATTACCATGAACGGCAACTATTCTATAACTGCCAGCTTTGAGAAGAAACCGCCAGTCAATTGGCCTCTCGTTGGCGGGACTATAGTAGCGTTGGCAGTAGCAGGGCTGGTGATTTTCTTCGTGCGCAGAAAGAGGGCTGCCCCAGCCAGAAGACGCTGAATTGAGATAGTTCGAGGGCGTGGATAAGCCAGACCCGTATCAGCGCCGGTAGAATCGTTGGAAAATCAGGGAAAACCCTTGACAAGGTAGGGAACGACGAGATACACTATGCGACGATCGCCTGCAAGACGAGGGCCCTATAAAGTGCTCAGAGTTAAGCAAACGGCTAGAATAACAGGCTTTATGGGGGTGGGGTCTATCCCCCGCCTTATCCTTGGACTGCCTCTCTTGGTCTTAAGAGTGCCATGGCTGCGGAACTTCTAATTTACACAGTGGTGCACGGAAGTGTGTATGCCCTGCTGGCAGTAGGCTTTTCTCTCATCTTCGGCGTGGCTCGCATACTCAACATGGCTCATGCAGCGTTTTGCGTGCTGGCGGCCTACATCATGTACAACCTGGTTTCGCCGGTCTTGGGAATTGAACTGGGTACTCTTCCGGCAATCATCATATCAATAGTCGCTGTTACCTTGTTAGGTATGTTAGCTTACAGGTTCGTTATTGACCGTGTACGCGAGCACCATGGCGCCGTGTTGCTGATCACCATCGCCTTAGCCATTTTCATGGAACAGGCCTTGACTATGCGTTTTCTCAACACGCCTGCCAGTGTTGATTATTTTATCAGTGGATACACCATAATAGCTGGAGTTAAAATCCTCAACGACTATCTAATGATACTGGGCATAACGGCGGTGCTCATTATTGCCGTGCATCTCTTCTTATCGAAGACCAAAATGGGCATCGCGGTCAGGGCAGTGGCCAACGATACTGAGGTTGCCAACCTCATGGGAATCAGTCCTTCCAGGATACTACTGATAACCATGGCCATAACCACAGCACTGGCAGCGATTGCTGGCGTACTGGTTGCACCCACCGGGCTATTCCACACCCCAGCTACCTGGGGCAATTGGCTGCTGGTGATCATGGTAATTGTGGTAATAGGCGGGCTGGGAAGTATTAAGGGCAGCATCGTTGGGGCAGCCGTTGTAGCCTTTGTCGAAGCACTGTGCATATATGACCCTCTCAAATTGTTCGGCTCTGGCGCCGCTTACCTGATGAGTACGTTCGTCTTGTTGGCTATGGTTATAGTACTCATCGCCAGACCGGCGGGATTGTTCGGAACGCTGTTCGAAGAGGAGAAACTGTAAATTGTTCAGACGGTTGTTGAAGGATTTCCGGTTTGGTGTGCTACCGGTCCCCGGAAGGGTTATCGCCATTGTTTTTTTCGTCTTCCTGTTTATTTTCCCGCTGATTACACAGAACAGCTACTATGTGAACATGATGATCAATGCCAGCATATTCGCTATTTTCGCCGTGAGCTGGGACCTGTTGGGTGGCTACACTGGACAAGTGAACTTCGGCCATGCCCTGTTCTTCGGAGTAGCCGGCTACGCATCGGGATTGCTGGGCAGGTATTTGGGCTGGCCACTTCCAGCGACGATGATAACGGGAATCCTGGCTGGAGTAGCGGCAGGAGTGGTCACATGTTATCCCGCCTTGAAGCTGAGAGGGTCTTACTTGTCCCTGCTGACGTTAGCCTTTCCTCTCATGTTGGTCCCACTGATCTTGTATTTTAGGGACTTCACCGGCGGTGAGTATGGCTTAAACCAGCTCCCGCGTATTGCTGAATCCCTCGCAGGGCGATACTACATATGTTTGATACTGATGACCGTGTCGGTGCTGATTATGTGGAAGCTTACCGATGCTGGTAGCAGGTATGTCAGGACCGGTCTTATTTTCCATGCCATCCGCGAAGACGAGATTGCGGCCCGTGCTCTGGGAATAAACACCATAAGATACAAGCTGCTGGCTTTTATGATCGGTGGCTTTTTTGCCGGACTCGCAGGTGTCTTATATACACATACGCAGGGGGGGGCCAGCCTCTATATGCTCATCCTCACCATGTCCTTCCAGGCCATAATATGGGTAATATTTGGCGGTATTGTCAGCATTTATGGAGGAGTCGTTGGAGTTTTCGTTCTATATCCACTTGTGTACCTTTCATATGATGTCCAGACTCTTTTCGAAAAAATTCACGAGGCAATTCCCAAGAACATGGGCCCACTTCTGGTCATCGTGGAATTTTTGGAGAAACTGACTACTTATCCGATGCTGATCCTGGCGGTTGTGGTGATACTGACACTATTGTTCATGCCTGAAGGGCTTGCCGTGCTGATACGAAACAAGATTGAGCGAGAGTGCCCGCGCTGTAAGCTCACGAACGGCGCCTGGCGCAAGCAATGCCGGGCCTGTAGTGCCTCACTACACTAGATAACTAGCTGTAAATCCTAGATCCTAAGTTCTAAGCTCTAAACAAATCCCGCCATCAAGATTCCAATGTCTAAACCATTCTCGGTAATCGGGATTTTGATGAGAAGGATCAGATTCTTCCTTTCTTGTATTTAGGATTCCGTGCCAGGCCTGATGAATCAGGCAACTACAAGATTACATTAAGGCGTGATGCAATGCTTTCCTGACGGAAAACAATCGATAAGAGGGGCCAGGGGAGTTATGCGTCATCGAGCGATGAAGAAATCCCCTCCTTTACGATCGAAAACGATCTGCCTGCGGGGGTGGTGTTACAAGCCCAGGTATGTCTTCCTGATGGTCTCGTCCTTGAGCAATTCCTGGGCCGTTCCCTGGGCGATGATATGTCCCCTCGACATGACATAGTTCCTCTTGGAGAGGGCGAAGGCAAAGCTGATATCCTGCTCAGCCAGGAGTATGGTGACTCCCAGTTCACGGTAAATCTCTTCCACTCGCTTGAACAGGTCATCTTTTATTTTTGGCGCCAGGCCGCTTGACGGCTCATCAACCAGCATCAACTTGGGACGGCGCATGAGCGAGCGTCCCACAGCCAGCATCTGCCGTTCCCCACCAGATAACGTCCCTGACATCTGTTTCTCTCTCTCTTTCAGCCTGGGAAACAATTCGTAGACTCTGGTCAGGCTCTCTTGGACCTCCTTCTTGCTCTTGCACAGATAGGCTCCAGCCAGGAGGTTCTCCTTGACATTCATCTCAACAAAAGGCCGGCCCATTTGGGGGCAAAGCTGGAGACCTTTCTTGGCGATTTCAAATCCCGACAGTTTGTCAATCCTTTCCCCTTCAAACTCTATGCTGCCTTCAAAGGTTACTTTGGACTTCCTGGTCCCCCTGAGGACTTCCCTGTCCCAGTTTATCAAACCGGCGATGGCGCGGAGGAGAGTGGTCTTGCCAGCGCCATTGGGACCGATCAACCCCACCAGTTCCCCCTTCTCTACCTTCAGGCTGGCGTCATCCAGGATGGTAGCTGTATCGTACTTTACCCTTACATTCTTGACCTCAAGCAATGATCACCTCCTTGCCCGTATAAGCTTCAATCACGATGGGGTTCTTGACTACTTCCTGCGGGGTGCCCTGGGCGATGACTTCTCCATAGTTGAGGACAATCACCCTATCAACTATCTTCATTAGCTCACTCAGCTTGTGTTCGATTATCAACATGGCCGGTCCTTCACTGTGAAGTCTGCCGAACCGACCTCCTTTGTGCAATCTTTTCATGGATTTGGCGACAAGCTCTGTCTCGGCGGGATTAAGTCCCCCGAAGGGCTCATCGAGGATAAGGAGTTCGGGCTCCGTAGCAATGGCCCTGGCCACTTCCAGCCGTTTCAAGTCCCCGTGAGACAGGGTGGATGCCGGCTCGCGAGCCCGGTCGGCGATGCCCACGAACTCCAGGGCATCGCGTGCCTTCACTGCGGTGGTCTTGGTCCATTCACCCCCCTTGGTTATCCGTGGGCAGAGGCAACCGACCATGACATTGGCGATAATAGGCAGGTGACGGAACGGTTTAACTACCTGGAACGTCCCTACCAGCCCTCTCTGGACGATTTTCCAGGGACGCCATCCGGTTATGTCCTCGCCTTTAAATCGGACCTTTCCGGACTCAGGCTTAAATATGCCGATTACGCACCGCACCAGGGTGGTCTTCCCGGAACCATTGGGCCCAATCAGGCCCACGATTTCGTCCCGGCCTATTTGAAAGCTAACATTGTTGACGGCAACCAGTCCGCCAAAACGCTTGGTCAGATTTTCTACTTCGAAAAATGGCGCCATTCTATAGCTACTCCTCTCTCAGCTCGCGGCGGGATACCTTGCCGATGTCTGTCTTGGGCACCTCGCCCCGGAACTCGATTATTTTGGGTACCATGTAACCAGCCAGCTTCCCAGCGCAATACTTTATAATGTCTTCTTCCGACACTTTCCCTCTGGCTTCCGACTCAAGAACGACGATAGCTTTAACTCTCTCTCCAACCTCGGGGTCGGGGACACCGATGACGCCGGCTTCCCTGACCTGAGGATGAGAAGCGATTACTTCCTCCACCTCCCTGGCAAATACCTGCAGGCCCTTGTATTTAATCATGTCCTTCTTCCTATCGTAGAAGTAGAAATAGCCTTCTTCATCCATCTTTGCCAGGTCGCCGGTGCGCAGCCAGGTCTCACCGTCGATTTGCACAAACACTTCCTTGGTTGCTTCCGGTTTCCCCCAGTATCCCGCGAAGAGATGGGGTCCTTTGACTACCAATTCGCCTGTTTCCCCAACGGGAAGGAACTTGGTGCCCTCCGTCTCCACTATGCCCGCCACAGTACCAGGCATAGGCACACCGAAGGAACCGATTTTCGCCCTGCCGTAGGGATTGACAATACCGACCGAGGTCGTCTCGGTCATTCCCCAACCCTCGTGGATTCTAGCGCCGGTCCGCTTTTCCCAGCCCCGGGCAGTGTCCTCGAGAAGAGCATCCGCACCGGAGATAAGGACTTTTATGTGCTTCCAATTTACTCTGTCGGTCTTTTCATAGTCCTTGAGATATTCATACAGGGCGGGAACGCTGTAGAAAATAGTCCCTTTGTGGCTTTCTATTGCGCTCAGGATGTCGTCGGGATCAGGCGTAGTGATTAGTATTGAAGTATAGCCCTCGGTCAATCCTCCCATCATGACCACTGCTTGTCCGTAGATGTGATAGAAAGGCAAATAAGCTATTACGGTTTCTTTCCCTTCCTGTACGATATTACCCCAGAATTTGTTGGCCAGCTGTCGAGCGGCGGCAAAATTGTAATGAGTTATCTTGGCGCCTTTGGGCCTGCCGGTCGTCCCTCCAGTATAGGGAAGAGTGACTATGTCCTCTCTAATATTGAACTTGATATCGGGCGGATTCGGGGGATATTTCTTAAGCAACTCCTGGAATCGATAAAATCCCTCTCTTTGAAATATCTCCACAGGCGGGGCGGCCATCTTCTGATAAACAGCCCGGAGC
>Ga0315297_10001931_pt1 | contig 13016 bp, 12 predicted proteins | sample YL17G15_0_MG_FD_203628 | JGI IMG/M metagenome (GOLD analysis project Ga0315297, IMG submission 203628) | Sediment microbial communities from Yellowstone Lake, YNP, Wyoming, USA - YL17G15_0 | ecosystem: Environmental > Aquatic > Freshwater > Lake > Sediment | place: USA: Wyoming | collected... | reverse complement strand
ACTCTGGAGACCCGCGGCGTCGAGTTCATCCGCGACCGCGCGAAATTCGTGGGCGCGAACGAGGTCGAGGCAGGCCGGCGCCGCATCGAGGCGAAGCACATCGTCATCGCCACGGGCTCCAAGCCAAGGCCGCTCCCGATCGAAGGCGCGGAGCTGATGATCACCTCCGACGAGGTCTTGAGCGAGCGGGAGCGGCCGCAAAGCGTGGTGTTTATCGGCGGCGGCGTCATCGCGCTCGAATTCGGCCATGTCTATGCCCGCGCAGGCACCAAAGTGACCATTCTCGAAGTTCTGCCGCGGCTCCTGCCCGCGCTCGACGAGGACGCGGTCGAAGAGGTGCGCAAGGAGAGCGAGCGGATCGGTATCAAGGTGCATACCGGCGTCACGGTGCGGCGGGTGGAGACGGCGGGCGGGCGGCTCCGTACAATCTTCGAGGACGGCGGCAAGAAGCACGCGATCGAGAGCGACCGGGTGGTCAACGGCGCAGGCCGCATCGCCAATGTCGCCGAGATCGACCTCGATGCGGGCAAAATCGCCCATGACGGCTTCCGCATCGCCGTCGACGATTACCTCCGCTCGAAAACCAACCCTGCCGTCTATGTGTGCGGTGACGTGACCGCCTCGCCGCAGCTCTCTCCCGTCGCCACCTATGAAGGGCGCCTGGTCGGCCGCAACATCGTCGAGGGCGCCAAGCACAAGCCCGACTACGCGGGCCTTCCCTCCTCGGTCTACACGGTGCCGGCTCTGGCGACTGTCGGCCTCTCCGAGGCCAAGGCCAAGGAGCAGGGGCTGAAAACCCGCGTTCAGGTCAACGACATGGAATATTGGTTCTCGACCAGGACCTTCGCCGAGACGGTGGCATGGTCCAAGATCATCGTCGAGGAGGACACCGACCGCGTCGTCGGCGCGCATCTCGTCGGCCATGCCGGCGAGGAGCTCATCAATGTGTTCGGGCTTGCCATGAAGCACGGGATCACGGCGACCGAGATCCGCGACTTCGTGTACGCCTATCCGACCTTCTCAGCCGACATCAAGTCCATGCTGTAGGGCGGATCACTCCCCTAGCGTCATACCGGCGAATGCCGGTATCCAGAAAATAAGCGCGCATTTACAGCTGGATTCCGGCTTCCGCCGGAATGACGGAGATGAGGCTTGCGGCTACTCCGCTCCGGCTTTCGCCGGCATGGCAGCCGAGACGATATGATCGAGCATGGCCTTGGCGATCTCGTGCTCGCCCATCACCACCAAGCTCGCGCCGTGCCGCTTGAGGTAGTCGATCTCTTCCTCCGAATGGGCCCGCGCGATGATCGGGAGCCTGGGATTGATGGCGTGGGCCTGCTGCACCACCTGGCCGCCTTCGAAGGCGTCGGGGATGGCGACGAGGAGGCAGCGCGCTTCGTCGAGATTTGCCGCCGGGATCAAAGCGGGGTCGGCGGCATTGCCGGCAAGCGCCTCGATCCCTTCAGCCTTGAGCGCGGCGACCTCATCTTCGTTGTCCTCGATGACGAAAAGCGGCACGTTCCTCTCGCGCAAGACCCGGCTGATGAAGCTTCCGACCCGGCCATGCCCGACCAGCACCACATGATCTTTGAGGCTGGTCGGGCGAACCGGCTCGCGCATGGGGGTCGCCTCCTCCACGGCCGCCGCCGCAACGGCGGCTCCCTTCTCCCGTCTGGCAGCGTAAAAATCGAGCGCGGCAAACAGAAAGGGATTGAGGATGATGGTGCTGATGGCGGCGGCGAGAATGAGGTCGCGGCCCTCCTCGGGCAATATTCCAAGGCTTAAGCCCAGATTGGCCAGGATAAAGGAGAACTCGCCGATCTGCGCGAGCGAGGCTGAGATCATCATTGCGCCGGCGCGCGTGCGTCCGGAAAGGCGTGCCACGAGGTAGGCCGCAATCGACTTGCCGATCACGATGATGAGCACGGTCGCAAGCAGCGCTAGAGGCGCCTCGACGACGATCTTCGGGTTGAACAGCATGCCGACTGAGACAAAGAACAAGACGGCGAAAGCGTCGCGCAACGGCAGCGACTCGGTCGCCGCCTGCTGGCTCAGCCGCGACTCGCTCAGCATCATGCCGGCGAAGAAGGCGCCGAGCGCCAGCGAGACGCCGAACAGCTCGGCTGCCGCGTAGGCCACGCCGAGCGCGATGGAGAGCACGGCAAGCCGGAACAGCTCGCGGCTTCCGGTATGGGCGACATAATGCAGGATCGCCGGGATCAGCTTCTTGCCGACCAGCAGCATGACGGCAACGAAGACTGCGAATTTGCCGAGCATGAGGGCGACGGTGCCGGCGATCACGGCGGTCTCGGGCGCGGGTCCCGTTCCCTGGAGCAGCCCGGCTAGAGCTGGCAAGAGCAGGAGCACGAGCACCATGAAGATGTCCTGCACGATCAGCCAGCCGACGGTGATCCGCCCGCGCTCGGTCTCGATCAGCCGCCTCTCCTGCAACAGCCGCAGCAACACGACGGTGCTCGCCACCGATAGCGCCACGCCGAAGATCAGCCCTGCGCCCGCGCTCCAGCCGAGCCACCAGCCAAGCCCGATGCCCAGGGGTATTGCCACCAGGCCTTGCGCCAGAGCCCCGGGGATGGCGATGCCGCGGACCGACAGCAAATCCTTGAGCGAGAAGTGCAGCCCCACGCCGAACATCAGGAGAATGACGCCGACCTCGGCGAGCTGGTTGGCGATGTTCTGATCGGCGACGAAACCAGGCGTGAACGGCCCGATGACGATGCCTGCCACAAGATAGCCGACCAGCGGCGGAAGCTTGAAGCGATTGGCGAGGACGCCGAAGGCGAAGGCGAGCACGAGGCCGATCGCGATGGTCGATACCAGTGGCGGCACATGCGGCATGGCTACACCCTGACAATGAATGGCGCCGCCGACAATCCCTTAGCGCGCACCGGGCCGTAGCGTGCACCAGGCCTTGGCATGCACCAAGCCTTGGCGTCCGCCGGGCGCCGCCTGATCTGCGACGGAGCGCTTGCCGGCTCGAACCCATGGCCGAGGCTGGCCTTGCCTAGCCCGGCATGCTTTAATGGCGTGGTGAGCGCGTTCGACTACAGGGCCCCCGCCGAGCTTTACGCAAGCGCGAGCAAGACCGGCAAGCGGCCCATGCGCTACACGCGCTTCAGGAGCGCCGCCGAGGCGATCAAATACGCCGTCGAGGAACTTCCGCCCGAGCTTCTCATCGGCAGCACGCTCGAGGTCAACGAGGAGCGATTCGATGGCTTTGGCATCCGCGCCCTCTATGACAGCGCGAGCTATCCCCTGCGGCGGCGGAAAAACGCTCATCTCCCCTAACAGCAATTGCGACTGATTTACCGCAAAACGCGGTTTTACTTGACATATTGCCGGCCGGCATCCATGTTCCGCTCACATTGATTGCTCGCGATCGCGCGTAGCTGCCGCACATCCGCGGCGCCTCATCCCGAGACAATTTCTCTTTCATCGTCTGTCCCCAGATAGCGCGTGGGGTGAGGCAAACGCCGTCCACGGTCTCGCTCGCGCATCCATGCGCCCGAGCCCGTTTTTGGCGCATAAGGATCTTTATCTAGTGACCATGACCACTTTCGACGGCCTCGGCCTCGTCGAGCCCCTTCGGCTCGCGCTCAAGGCTGAAAACTACTTGAAACCGACGCCCATTCAGGTGCGGACCATTCCGCTGCTCGCCGAGGGCAAGGATCTGCTCGGCATCGCCGAGACCGGAACCGGCAAGACGGCAGCCTTCGCGCTGCCCATCCTGCAGCGTCTTTCGCTGGAGCGTCTGCCGCGCACCCCAGGTGCGCCGCACGCGCTCATCCTCGCGCCGACCCGCGAGCTCGCCGGCCAGATCGCCGAGCGCTTCGGGGCCTATGGACGCAGGCTGCCCTTGCGGACTGCCGTCATCTTCGGCGGCGTCAACCAGCATCACCAGGTGAAGGCTCTGAAGGCGGGCGTCGACATTTTGATTGCTACCCCGGGGCGCCTGCTCGATCTTTGCACTCAGCGCCATGTTCGGCTCGACAAGGTCTCCATCCTCGTGCTTGACGAGGCCGACCGCATGCTCGACATGGGCTTCATCCGCGACGTGCAGAAGATCGTCTCGCTGTGCCGGCGCGACCGCCAGACGCTTCTCTTCTCGGCGACCATGCCCCCACAGATCGCCAAGCTCGCCCATGACATCCTCAACGATCCGGTCCGTGTCGACATCACCCCGCCCAAGGTCGCGGTGGACCGCATCTCGCAGCGTGTGTTCTTCGTCGGGGCCAAGGAGAAGCGGGCGCTGCTCGAGAATCTTCTTACCGACCGGAGCATGGATCGTGTGCTCGTCTTCACCCGCACCAAGCGCGGCGCCGACCGCGTCTGCCGCAACCTCGTGCAGTCCGGCCTTTCCGCCGTCGCGCTGCATGGCAACAAAGCGCAGAACGCGCGCGTGCGTGCGCTCGAAGCCTTCCGCAGCGGCGAGGCGCGCATTCTCGTCGCCACCGACATCGCCGCGCGCGGCATCGACGTTCCCGGCATCTCGCATGTCGTCAACTATGAGCTGCCGAACGAGCCGGAGAGCTACGTGCATCGCATCGGCCGCACGGCCCGCGCCGGCGCGGAAGGCGCGGCCCTCTCATTCTGCGATCAAAGCGAGCGTCCATATCTTCAGGCGATCGAGCGATTGATGCGGTCGACTGTGAGCGTAGGCGAGCATCGGCTTGCCGTCACGCCGCCAGCGGCGCCAGCAGCGCGTCGGCAACGGCCGCACGGCGAGGCCGCCGCGCCGGCCAAACCCCGGCGCAACCGGCCCCGCGGCCGCCGCTTCGCCGGCGTTCAGCGCTCCGCGCCAAGCTCTGCGAAGGGCGAGCGGGCTTTTCCGATTAGAGGAGATTTGAGATGAGCCAACCTCCTTCACGCAACTCCGCCGCAAGGCGCAATGCCGAGGCGCTTCTGAGCAAGACGCAAAAGCGGGAAGCGAGCTTCAAGCAAGACCAGGAGCGCGAGCATGAGGCCATGGCCCTTAAGACGGCGCGCTTGCGCGAGCTTCGTCTCGCCAAGGAGGCGGAAGACGAGAAGCTGAAAGCCGCGGCCCCGCCTTCCGCTCCGCGCGCTGTCAAGCCGCGGCGGTCGAAGCAGACTTAGGTTTCCCCCTTTGAACAGCGAGTAGCGAAGATGGCCTTCAAGCCCAATTACAACCAGCAGCGCGCGGACCGCAACCGGGCGAAGGAACAAAAGAAGCAGGAAAAGCGGAAGCGTCTCGAAGAGGAGACGGCCAAGCGCAAAGCCGCGCGCAGCGACACGCCCGACCCCGACAAGACTCCAGAGAACGCCTAGAGGGCTCGAACCATGGCCAAGAAGCAGCAAGCCCGGCCCAACGGCTTCGTGCTTTTCGACGTTCTCTACGAGGACGGCACGCAGACCTCGAACCGGAAGGTCCCTGCTGGCGATCTCGGCGGGCTCGACGGCGACACGCCGGCACGCACCTTCGTCGAGACGCAGGATCGCGAGATCGGCGCGGTCTCCGGCAGGCCGCGCGGCCGCATCAAGACGATCAAGCGCGCCCGCAAGGCCTGAGCCTTCGTCCAGCTTGGCTGGCGAAGGAATTTCGGTCTCCGCGCTGGATTTTCGCTCCCCAAGAATGCAAGGAATGATAGGTTTTGGGCCCCGATCGGGGCTCTCTTTGCGGGTTCCGCCGACAGCGCCGATCGGCAGTCTAACTCCCGCCGTTTCGTTCAAAATCAGTCTGGGAGGTAAGTTTCATGCAGGTTCTCATCGCGTCAGTCAGAGTCGCCTTCGCTCTCGCTTTTTCTCTCATCTTCATCGACGCCGCAAAGGCCCAACAGCCGGTTGAAGTCGAAACCGACGCGGGCGTCGTCACCATGGTCGTAACCGTCGAGGCGATCGACGCCACCCGGCAGGTCGTGACGCTTGTCGGGCCCCACAATAATTGGGTGGTGGTCAAGGTCGGGCCCGAGCACCTCAAGCTGATCAAGCTCAAGGAGAAGATCACCATCAGCTATGCCGACGAGGTGGCCGTGGCGCTGCGCAAGGTGGACGAGCCCAAGCCGGGAGATACCATCGAGCAGGAAGAAACCTCGGGCATGAACATGAACGCGCCGACCGTCGCCGAGCAGGATTGGGTCGAGGCGACGCCGCAGGGCGCCACCGATCTCACCACCATCGAGATCACCGACACGGTGGCCGCGATCAACAAGCAGCAGCGCAGCATCACCTTCGCCGGCACCGGCGGTAAGACCCGCACCATCAAGGTCGATCCAAGCGTGCAGGGCTTCAATCAGGTCCAGGTCGGCGACATGGTCGTGCTCGAGATCACCCGCGCGGTGGCCGTGAACGTCAAGCCGGTCTAGTCAGTCCGCCGCATCTTTCAGGAACTCCGCGTGACGCCCGGCGTTTTTCGTCGGGCGTCAAGAGGAAGGCGAGCTGAAGCTCAAAGCGTGGGGTGGGCAACGGCGACGTCCGTTGCCCACGTTCGATTGGTGGGCACGCTTCGCTTTGCCCACCCTACGCCGCAACCTCGTAGCCAAACTCGGCGGACGACGCGGTGAGCCAGCGCCAGAAGCTTTGCGACACGCTGCGGAACATGGCGATGTCGTAGCTCCGCGTGTCCTCGGTTTGCCAGAGCTGCACGCCCATCAGCGCAATCACGCTGGTGGCGGCGCTGCCCAAGGGGAAGGCCCTTGGGTCGAGGTCGATGGGAAGGCCCTTGGCGAGCACGTCGCGGGCGCGCGGGCCGCTCACTCTGATCACCGTCCGTCCGCCGCTCTGGTCGGAAATCGACGCGAGCCCCGCGAGACGTTGCGCGAGATCCCGCGCGAGTGCCTCGGCGCCAAGACCTTCCGACATGGCGAGCCATTGGCCCGGCCCCGTGCCGACAAAGCCGACCTTAGGCCCCTTTGCGGCACGCGAGCTGTCAGGAAGCTCGACGCCATAGACGTTGGCGATAGCCGCCTTCAAGGAGTCGGCCTGTCCTTTGCGGCAAGCGACCGTGGCGAGGCCGAGCCCGACGCGCTCACTGATGACCACGCCGGGCTCGCCCTCGGCCTTGCCGAAGCGGCCGGGCACGGCGATGCCGGCAAGGGCAGAGACGGGGCGGAGATGCCGGTCAGACACGGAGACGCTCCCCTTCCGGATCGATGAAGCAAGGCGGACGCACCTCGACCAGGACATCGCCGCCCCGCACCGGATCGTAAGCGCGCACGATCTCGCCCAGCCGCTCCGGCCCGCGCGCGAGCAGGCCAAGGCCGAGCCAATGGCCGAGCGAGGGCGAGAAGGCGATCGAGGTGACGTAGCCCTGATCGTTCTTGGCGGTGGGCTCCGCATCTTTCGGAATGAGATGGGCGCCCGCGCGCAAGCGGTCCGCCGGATCGAGAGGCCTTAAGCCCACCAGCGACGGGCGCTCACGATCGGTCAGGGCCGGCCGCGCCGCCATGAAGCGGCCGATGAAGTCCTTTTTCGCCGAGAGCATCTTGCCGAAGCCGAGATCGTGCGCGCTGGTCTGGCCGTTCAGCTCGCTGCCGGCCGGGTGCCCCTTCTCGATGCGAAGCACGCCAAGCGCCTCGGTACCGTAAGGCGCGATGCCGTAGGCGGCGCCCGCCTCCAGAATCGCCCGCATCAAACTCTCGCCGAACCGCGCCGGCACGGCGATCTCGTAAGCCAGCTCGCCGGAGAAAGAGAGGCGGTAAAGGCGCCCCGGCGTGCCGCCGCACACCGTGACATCCCCGCAGGCGAGATAGGGAAAGGCGGCGTTGGAGAGATCGTGCGCGGAATCGACGACGCCCTGGAGCACGTCGCGCGCGCGAGGCCCGGCGACGGCGAACTGCGCCCATTGCTCGGTGACCGAGACCAGCTCCACGTCGAGCTCGGGCCAGAGGCATTGCTGGCAGAATTCGAGATGCTGCATCACCTTGACCGCGTTGGCAGTGGTGGTGGTCATGAAATAATGATCGTCGGCGAGCCGCGCTGTGGTGCCGTCATCGAGCACGAAGCCGTCCTCGCGCAGCATCAGCCCGTAGCGCGCTTTGCCCACCGGCAGCGTCGAGAAGGTATTGGCATAGACGCGGTCGAGAAAGATGCCGGCGTCCCTCCCCTGCACGTCGATCTTGCCGAGCGTCGAGACGTCGCACACCCCGACCTGATTGCGCACCGTCCACACTTCGCGATTCACCGAATCCTGCGGCTCCTCACTCTTCCACGGATAATAGAGCGCGCGCAGCCACGGTCCCGTCTCGACAAAGACGGCGCCCTGCTCCTCGGCCCAACCATGCGACGGCGCGAGGCGCGCGGGGCGGAAGTCCTGCCCGCGGTGATGCCCGGCAAAGGCTGCGATGGCGACCGGGACAAAAGGCGGGCGAAACGTCGTGGTGCCGACCGCGCCGATATAGCGCCCGGTCACGGACGCAAGCACCGCCGCGCCGTTGGCGTTGGCGGTCTTGCCCTGATCGGTCGCCATGCCGAGCGTGGTGTAGCGCTTGAGATGCTCAGGAATGCGGAAGCCTTCGCGCGCCGCGAGCTTCACATCAGAGACCGTCACGTCGTTCTGGAAATCGACGAAGGCCTTGCCACGGCTTTTGGCGACTTGCCACAGCGGGCTTGCGGTCGCGCTTGCATCCTCTGCGGCGGGAGCGCGCCCTGCCGATGCTGAGAAGCCGCAGTCTGAGGCGGCCGCAGCACCGGCGGATTGGCCCTCGGCAAGACATGAAGCCAAGCCGAACGCGCCTTTGGCCGCGCCCGCGACACTCATGCCCGGCGGCAGCGTGCCTGGGACGAGCGCTGACAGGCCATCGTTCCACACAGGCTTGCCGTTGAGATGCGTGGTGAGGTGCACAGTCGGAGCCCAGCCGCCAGACATGGCGACGAGGTCGCAATCGAACCGCTCGGTCCTGCCGGCCGCGTCGCTGACCTCGACGCTGTTCACGCCCTGTCGCCCGCGCACGCGCTCGATGACTGAGCCTTTCAGATAGCGCGCGTTTGCCGTCTCGGCCGCTCCTTGCGCTCCCGGCGAAACGCCCTTTCGCGCATCGACGAGCGCTGCCACCTCAACTCCCGCGTCTGCCAAATCGACGGCGGCGCGGAAGGCATCGTCATTGTCGGCGAAGACGACCGCGCGCCGGCCCGGCGCCACTCCATACCGGTTCACATAGCTCCGCACGGCGCCGGCCAGCATGATGCCCGGACGGTCGTTGTCGCCGAACACGATGGGGCGCTCGATGGCGCCGGAAGCGAGCACTGCACGCTTGGCCACGATGCGCCACAGGCGCTGGCGCGGCTCGTGCACTGGCGGCACGGCGACATGATCGTTGACCCGCTCGATTGCGGCATAGGTGCCGCCGTCATAAACCCCGACCACGCTGGTGCGCCGCAGGATGCGGCAGTCGGGAAGGCTTTCGAGCTCGGCCTCGACCGTCTCGACAAAGTCGAGCGCGGGGCGGCCGTCGATCGCATGGCGCTCGGCGAGAAGCCGTCCGCCGAGCCGGAAATCCTCCTCGCACAGGATCACCCGCGCGCCGGATCGCGCGGCGGCGAGCGCGGCGGCCAGCCCCGCCGGCCCCGCGCCAATCACCAGCACATCGCAGAAGGCGTTCGCCTTTTCGTAATGATCGGGGTCCGGGGCATCCGCGGCGCGGCCAAGGCCAGCGGCACGGCGGATCGCCGGCTCATACACCTTCTCCCAGAAGGACGCGGGCCACATGAAAGTCTTGTAGTAGAAGCCGGCGCCGAAGATCGGCGAGAAGATCTGGTTGGCCGCCAGCACATCGAATTTCAGCGACGGCCAGCGATTCTGGCTCGCGGCGTCGAGCCCGTCATAAAGCTCGATAGTGGTGGCGCGGGTGTTGGGCTCGCGGCGCGCACCGTTGCGAAGCTCGACCAGCGCGTTCGGCTCCTCAGAGCCTGCGGCGAGGATCCCGCGCGGGCGATGATATTTGAAGGAGCGGCCGACGAGGCGGATGTTATTGGCGAGCAGCGCCGAGGCGAGCGTATCGCCGCGATGGCCGGTGAGCGGCTGGCCGTCAAAGCTGAAGCGAACCCTCTTCGACCGATCGATGAGGCCGCCTTTGGCAAGGCGGTTGGGCTGGACGGTCATGGCGCGATCGCCCCGCTCGCGAACTCCACTGCGACGATCTCATGCGTGGTGATGTTGCGGGTCACCACCAGCCAGGCATGACAGCCCGCGCTGTGATGCCAGTGCTCCTTGTGCAGCCCGGCCGGATTGTCCCGGAAATAGACGTAATCGACCCAGGCCTCGCGCGCTTCAGGCTCGAGGCTCTGCGGCCGCTTCACGGTGGCGTCGCCGCGATAGGTGAATTCCTCGAGCGCCCGCTCGCCGCAATAGGGACATTTGATCCGCATGGCCTTTCGCCTCAATGCAGGTTCGGTTGCGCGCCCATGCCCTTCTCATCGATCACGCGGCCTTGCGCGAAACGGTCGAGACGATAGGCGGCGGCGAGAGGATGCGGCTCGTTCTTGGCGATCAGATGGGCGAAGCAGAAGCCGGAAGCAGGTGTGGCCTTGAAGCCGCCATAGCACCAGCCGGCGTTGAGATAGAGGCCGTCGATCGGCGTGAGGTCGATGATCGGCGAGCCGTCCATGGTCATGTCGAGCAGCCCGCCCCAGGAGCGCAGGATGCGCAACCGCCCGATCACCGGCATCAGCGCCATGCCGCCCTCGCACACATCCTCGATCACCGGCAGATTGCCGCGCTGGGCGTAGGAATTGTAGCCTTCGATATCGCCGCCGAAGACGAGCCCGCCTTTGTCGGACTGGCTGACATAGAAATGCCCGGCGCCGAAGGTCATCACCACGTCGATCAAGGGCTTCACGCCCTCGGTGACGAAGGCCTGGACGGAATGACTCTCGATGGGGAGCCTTAAGCCCGCCAGCGAAGCGACGCGCGTGGAGTTGCCGGCACAAGACAGCGCGACCTTCTTCGCGCCGATGAAGGCCTTCTCCGTCTCGACGCCGATCACGCGGCCATTCTCGATGCGGAAGCCTGTCGCCGCGCAATTCTGGATGATGTCGACGCCGCGACTGTCGGCGGCGCGCGCATAGCCCCAGGCGACCGCATCGTGGCGCACCGTGCCGCCGCGCTTCTGCAACAGCCCGCCGCGGATCGGAAAGCGGGCATTGTCGAAATCGACGAAGGGCACGAGCGCCTTGACCTGCTCGCGGTCGAGCAGCTCGGCATCGACGCCATGCAGCCGCATGGCGTTGCCGCGCCTGGCATAGGCGTCGCGCTGCGGGTCGGAATGGAAGACGTTCAGCACGCCGCGCTGGCTGACCATGGCGTTGTAATTGAGATCCTGCTCCAGCCCCTCCCAGAGCTTCATCGACCATTCGTAGAAGGGGAGATTGCCCGGGAGCAGATAATTGGAGCGGACGATGGTGGTGTTGCGCCCGACATTGCCGGAGCCGATATAGCTCTTCTCCACCACCGCGACATTGGTGATGCCGTGTTCCTTGGCGAGATAATGCGCGGTGGCGAGCCCATGCCCGCCGCCGCCGACGATCACCACATCGTATTGAGGCTTGGGCTCCGGCTCGCGCCAGATCGGCTTCCAGTTGCGGTTGCCGGTGACGGCATTGGCGAGCAGGCTGGCGAGCGAATAGCGCATGGGCCCATCTTGCGCCGCGCCGCGCGCGCCGATTGACATTTCGCGCCGCTTAATTGACATTTTGCGACATGAGCGCAGGACGAGCCGCACAGTCTGCGGGAACCAACGGGCCCCGGCCCCCCGCGCAAGAAAGCCCGCAAACGGTGGGCTTCCTGCTCGTGCCGGGCTTCGCGCTGATGTCCTACACGGCGGCGGTCGAGCCTTTGCGCGCCGCGAATTTGATCTCGGGCCGGGAGCTTTACCGCTGGTGGCAGGCGGCGCCTGGCGGGAAGCCGGTCATGGCCTCCAACGGCCTCGCCATCATTCCCGATTGCGGCACCAATAAAGAGCGCGAGGCGGACATGGTCTTCGTCTGCGCCGGCGGCAATCCGGCCATCTTCGACGACAGATCGGTGTTCGCCTGGCTCAGGCGGCTTGCCCGCAAAGGCGTCACTATCGGCGGTATCTCCGGCGGACCCTATGTGCTTGCCAAAGCGGGGCTGCTCGATCAGCGCCGGGCGACGCTGCATTGGGAGCATCTGCCGGCGTTTCGCGAGGCCTTTCCCGATGTCGCATTGGTCCCCTCTCTATTCGAGATCGACGGCAACAGGATCACCTGCTCCGGCGGCATCTCCGCGCTCGACATGATGGTCGCGCTGATCGAGCGGGATCACGGGCGTCAGCTTGCGGCCGCCGTCGGCGACTGGTTCCTGCATACCCATATCCGCGAGGGCTTCGGACCTCAGCGCATGGATTTGCGCTATCGGCTGGGCGTGGCCGACGAGAAGCTCCTCTTCGTGCTGCGCGCCATGGAGACGAGCATCGAGACGCCGCAGCCCCGCGCCAGCCTCGCGCGGTCCGCCGGCATTTCGCTCAGGCAGCTCGAGCGGCTGTTCCGTCGCCATGTCGGCCACGGCATCCACAGCCACTACCGGTGGCTCCGACTCGCGCGGGCGCGCCAGCTGTTGCGCGAGACGACGCTGCCTGTGCTCGACGTGGCGCTAGCCACCGGCTTCGCCTCATCGAGCCAGTTCGCGCGGGCTTATTCGCGCGCATTTGGTGAGCCGCCGAGCCGCACGCGGCTCGGCACTTAAGCCATCACGTTACCAATCGAGCGTTCGCCGTCGTCGCGAAAACAGCTAACTTAAGCCTTCCGCCGAAAACCTGATATTGCAGCCCAGCAATTGGGTTCGTTTTGCGAAAAGATCGATTGTAATGTACAACTCAGAGTTGTATAATATTTTATTCTTCAGGTCTCATGACGGCTTTGGATAAAGCGGCCGATCGAATTGGTCCGCATCCAACGCCATCTGACCTCCCGCCGAACCCTGCGCGTGTTTCGCGATCAGGCTATGCTGACATGGCGCCAAGCGACAGTCGCAGCGTTAACCGTTGCAGCCATGGTCATTTGGCCTGCAATTTTCCGATTAACGTGAC
>Ga0315297_10001930_pt1 | contig 13016 bp, 13 predicted proteins | sample YL17G15_0_MG_FD_203628 | JGI IMG/M metagenome (GOLD analysis project Ga0315297, IMG submission 203628) | Sediment microbial communities from Yellowstone Lake, YNP, Wyoming, USA - YL17G15_0 | ecosystem: Environmental > Aquatic > Freshwater > Lake > Sediment | place: USA: Wyoming | collected... | reverse complement strand
GTGTCCAGATTGTTTTGGGCAGCAAGAGTGACATGAAAGTGGCCGAGAAGGCCATAAGCATCCTGAAAGAGCTCGGCGTGAAATACAAGGTGAGCATCGCGAGCGCGCACAGGTCGCCCGAGCTGCTCGACAAGTTGGTCTCCGAGGCAGATGCCGAGGTGTTCATCGCCATCGCTGGCCTTTCAGCCGCATTGCCAGGCGTGATCGCGGCTCGGACAATGAAGCCGGTCATCGGCGTCCCTGTGAGCGGCACTCTCAACCTGGATGCCATTCTCTCGGTAGTTCAGATGCCCCCTGGCGTGCCCGTTGCAGCCGTCGGTTTGGACAGAGGGGATAACGCAGCGCTTCTCGCGGCTGAGATAATCGCACTCAAGGACGAAAAGGTTCGAAAAGCTCTAGTCCGGCACCGACAGAAGCTCAAGGACATGGTCGCTCAGGATTCGAAGGAAGTTGAGATCTAGATGTTCAATGCGGAGAAGTTCATAGAGCAGCAGCTCAAGAAGATCAAAGAGGACGTGAAGGGCAAGGCGATCATAGCTGCTTCAGGAGGTGTTGACAGCACGGTCTGTGCAGCTCTTGTTGGCAAGGCCATAGGCGACAGACTGCTGGCAATCTATGTCGACACCGGTTTCATGAGGAAGGGCGAGACTGAGTCAGTCGACAGCATGTTGAAGCGACTGGGCGTGAACCATAGGGTAGTTGACGCGAGCGATGAGTTCTTCGATGCTCTCAAGGGCATAATCGAACCCGAGACAAAGAGGAAGATCATCGGCGAGAAGTTCATTCGCATATTCGAGCGAGAAGCAAAGAAGTTCGGAGCGGACTACCTGGTCCAGGGTACCATCGCACCTGACTGGATCGAGAGCGGAGGAGGCCTCAGAGACACGATTAAGTCGCACCACAATGTGGGCGGGCTTCCCAAGGACATGAACCTGAAGCTCATCGAGCCCCTGAGGGACCTCTACAAAGACGAGGTCCGGAAGGTCGGACGAGCGCTTAAGATTGAGGTGGCGGAGAAACAGCCGTTCCCAGGTCCCGCGCTCGCGATAAGAGTCATGGGTGAGCCGACGCGGGAGTCCGTCGCCATCGTGCGCGAAGCGTGCGCGATCGCTGAAGAGGAGATCGAGAAGGCGGCGGCTGAGGGCAAGATGAAGCTCCCGTGGCAATATTTCGCGGTCCTCCTTCCCGTCAAGAGTGTCGGAGTCCAGGGCGATATCAGGGCCTATGGATACACGATCGCCATCAGGGCTGTCGATTCAGTCGATGCGATGACCGCCGTGTACTCGAAGATACCTCACGACGTACTCGAGAAGATATCGATACGAGTGAACAACAAGATGAAGGACAAGGTCAACCGCGTTGTCTATGACATCACAAACAAGCCACCGGCAACCATCGAGTGGGAGTGAGCCGTCAGCTGGAGAAAGTCCTTCACCACTTGGTCTTTGTTCTGCATTTCTGTTTAAATACCTCCCTCATAGCCCCATGACCATCTGGCAGGCTATTGTTCGAGAGAATTCCAATGTGAGGTCATCGCCAATCAGCAGATGATTTATATCCCGCGAATGTTCCCCATCACCATGCGCATCTTGGTCGTGGACAACGGCGGTCAATGGACCCACAGGGAATGGAGAGTGCTCAGGGATCTCAATGTGGACAGCGAGATCATACCGAACAGCACACCCCTCGACAAGATCAAAGCCGACGGGCTGGTCCTATCGGGCGGCGCTCCGAGAGTCGGCCTCGACCAGGAGAAGATGGGCATGTGTGGCGAATACATCGATAAGGCTGGCGTGCCGATCCTGGGAATATGCGCTGGCCACCAGTTCATGGCCACCCATCTGGGCGGGAAGGCAGCCCCCTCGAAGGTTCCCGAGTTCGGCAAGATGATGGTCACCGTCGACGACGAGGACGAGCTTTTCAAGGGATTGCCAACGGAATTTGTCGCTTGGGAATCGCACAACGATGAGGTTACCGAGCTCCCGCCCGACTTCGTGGCGCTCGCACATTCCGACAACTGCCAGATACAGGCGATGAAGCACACTTCGAAGCCGTTGTTCGGCCTGCAGTTCCATCCCGAGGTGGAGCACACAGACAACGGCTACGAGATGTTCCAGGCGTTCATCGATATCTGCCAGGCGCACAAGAAGGAGTAGGCCATGGAGCCAGCGCTCCTGGACATCCTCAGGGAAGCCTTGGCGACTAGACAGCGGAAGGAGACCCTGGAAAGAGCCATCGGCAAGGCCGTGAGAAGAAACAACCTCGATTTTGGAGTCTACGTCAAGATCACGAGCGAGCTTAGGGAGCTATCCAAGAAAGGGCAAGTGGATCCCGAAGACATTGCAAAGAGCCTGGTGTCAAAGAACGAGAAGAGCTCCTAGGAATACCATCGCCAGCGCGATGCCGATCATCAGCATGAAGATGGCCATGTTCTTGCTCGACGCGAATACAATCGGTATCGGACCGACCAGAACCACGCCTCCATAGGTCGTCTTTCTCTGAGTGGTTGCTGGAGGTCGAGGCTCCACGCTCCCGGGCTGAGACCGGTCAGCCTCCGTTCCTCCGATGGCAATCATCGCGAAGCCTACGAAGAAGCTCAGGACGATGAGCAAGGTCCCTAGGATGAACAGCCAGCTGGAACCGCTGAAAACAGGGAATATCAGAAACAGGCGGATGTCCGCCTCACCACCCACAGCGGCAGCAGCGATGCATGCTATGCCAGACACGAACACGGCAATCGGAACCCAAATGATTGGCCGCAGGCGCAAGACCTCCTTCCAGGTGCGTTTTCGATAACTGTCGGCCTTACCATATTAACCTTACGGCTGTGAGCCAGTCAGCTGAGAAGCCTTTTATGGGCCGCTCACATTCTGGGGTAGGGGCTCGCTTGTCCACTCTAAAGGACTACATGGTCCAGATCCTCGAATCGCGCGACTTCTCGGTCCAGGAGAGGGACGGATACCTGTATGGGAAGCGCGACGACACCTCCGTCGTGATAATGGCCGCGAGCGACATGCTCATCGACGACGTCCAGGACTTCGTCAAGAACGTGTCAGGGTTCTCAGGCAGGAAGGTAGTGGCCTCGCTCGGCAAGATCGACGAGGGTGTTCAATCGTATCTTCAGCAGAGCCACATCCACTACTGGGGTAGGGAGGAGATAGAGCACGAGATCGGCAACCTGCAGCTCGAGACCGTTGGTAACAGCAGAGGCAGCAGTCTGATCGACGAGATAATATCGGATGATGTCCCCGAGAAGATGTCAGAGCCGCCTGAGCAGGCCATCCCAATCATAGTCGAGAGTTCCGAGGAGCGCACCGAAAGGATCGTGAAACCCAACATCGCTCTCGAAGACGTGAAGTACTTGGCCAGGCACGAGGTCCAGGGCTACAAGTACGACCTCGAACTAGTCCCGCACTATCTATTTCACTTCGTCTTGAACCTCGAAGGCGGAGAGCAGAAAGCGGGAATCGCGGCCGTCAACGCACTCACGAGTCGTGTCGAGACTTGGAGATGGGGATTCGAGCTCGTGGACTCCATCGACCTGCCGCATTCGAAGCGCGAGCCGAAGATCGACTACGAGACCGCGAAGCAGATTGCGCAGGACCTCATCGAACGGGAACACAAATCCCATGTGGAGACCGTCCAGGATTTCGGGCACGCAGAGATAATCGAACGGAAGAAGACGCAGAAGGACTCGATGCTCATAGAGCCGAAAGGGCTCGTGTACCTGCCAGTCTGGTGCGTCGAAGGCAGGGGAGGTGTGATGATCGTCAACTCCTCTAGTGGCAAGATCATCAGCGAGCATCTCCACGGGATCAAGCAGACTCTGGAGACTAAACTAGGCTGAGCTTGCGAAACCTGTCCATTATGCCGTGCCAGTGCGTGCCCTTCCAGTACACTTTCCCGCACTTCGAGCATTTCCAGAATTTCTCGTTGTTCTCGAACGCGCCCTCGGGCACGGAGTCCTTCGCCTGCGCCTTATCGAGGGCTGCCAACTCTCCGTTGCAGGCCGAGCATCTGAACAGATTGTCATGGAACTTCAGTCCGTACTTCTCGGCTATTGCCTTGAGCTGCAAATCGAGGTCGTCCGCCTCGATCATCAGGGCGCCAGGTTCCTTGGCAAGTTCCCTGTCCCTCGTCAGAATGAATCTGCTCTCGGCTCTCGCCAGGTTCGCGATCCCAGGGTCGTCCAGGCTCTTGTCGTAGACGGTGTCATATCCCATGATTCTGAGCCATCTCGCCAGCGATCCCAGCATGTGGTCCGCGACGAACCTCGGGGTGCCGCCTCCCTCGGTCACTTGACCACCTCGTAGGTGAGCAGTACGCCGTTTCCAACAGCCTTCATCCTTCTGAGCCTTAGAGCGACGATCGCCTTTTCGGTCTCAGCCCCGGCTCCTCCAGCCGGTGTGGGCGATTTGTCTCCTCCGATCACCATGCTGCCAACGAAGATGTTGACCTCATCCGCAATCCTGGACCGCAAGAACGACCATATCACCTTGGAGCCCCCTTCGACCAGAAGAGTTGAGATATTCTTCTTCTTGAGGATCCTGATCAGCTTCTTCAGATCGACCTCTTGCTTCCCGCATCTCGTCGTCGCCGCATCGGGGAAGACCTTCTTGCACTTCTCGTTCGTGACTATCAATGTCTTCGAGGTCCCGTCCAGGACAAGCGCGTTCTTCGGGGTCCTTCCTTTCGAATCGAGGATGATCCGCAAAGGATGCCTCGGCCTCTTTACGTACTTCGGATTGACGGTCAGCTTCGGGTTGTCAGCGATCACAGTCTCCACCCCAACCAGAATGGCATCCGAGGAATTCCTCAGTTTGTGCACTCTTCTCTTGTCCTCTTCGTTGGAGATACGGGTCTGTCGCCTGGTTCTGAGCGCGATCTTCCCGTCCGCTGACATCGCGCAATTGATGACTACTTTCAATGTGATCGAAGGTTAGCATGTTGCGCTCAGGTAAGAAACTTTCGGGTCTTGCGAGTCAGTACGAGAGCGAGTTTCCTAAGACTTATATGCGGAGCATCTCATCTGGGCAGTGATGGACAGGAACGACGTAAGAATACACGAGTTCAAGCGGATGGACCTCAAGGGAGCCACGATAATAGACGGATTCCCAAGCGTGGGCCTTGTGAGTTCCATCGCCGCCAACTACCTGATCAAAGTTCTGGACATGGAACATATCGGAATCATGGATTCCGTTCACTTCCCGACGGTCTCATTGGTCCGTGAGGCGACACCACTCAGCCCGGTGAGAATCTATGCGGGCAAGAAGGGGCGGACGGGAGATCAGATAGTCGCCTTCATATCGGAGTTCCAGGCGCCACCGAACCTCATCAGGCCCATAGCCTACACGCTCGTGGACTGGGCCGAGGAGCAGAAATGCAAGATGATTGTGTCTCCTGAAGGGCTCGTTGTGGACCCGGAGCTGAGGGATAGCGCGGAGATATCCGATGTGGTTTTCGGAATCGCGAGCACACAGAGGGCCAGGGAATTGTTGAAGCAGCACGGGATACAATCGTTCGAAGAGGGAGTCATCTCGGGCATCGCGGGCGTTCTCCTCAACGAGGGCAGGAAGCGCGATTTCGATGTGATGACTTTGCTGGCCGAGGCCCATCCAGATTTCCCAGATGCGAAAGCGGCAGCGCTCGTCCTCGAAGCCATCGACGATATCCTGCTCGGAATCGATTTCGACGCGAAACCTCTGTTCGAGGAGGCCCAGCGGATAGAGACGCACATAAAAGAGATACAGAAACAAGCCGTGGTCAAGAAGGATGACAAGGGCGCGCCCAGGCCGAGCATGTACGGCTAGGCGATGGAGATTTCTGTCAGACCTTTCTTCTCTTTGACTGAGAACCTCTTCCTGACGAACTTCTCAATTACCCAGATGTTCGTCTCCGCATGGCTTGTCAACTCCTCGGCCAGTACCCGGGATTTGCCTTCCGCCAAAGCCATGTACGGCAGTATCTGATCCAGCATGTGCTGGTCGACCGATGCTCCGGAGAGAAGCGCCTCTTTGAGGTCGGATGAGCAATCCTCTCCGAGAACCTCCGACTTGACGCCCTTCGCGCCCAGGGCGGAGTCCCCGATTATAGAATTCTCGCATGTCGCAGCCAACACTATTCCCGCACCTGTGCTGCGGCCCCTTCTGATGTCCGAATCAACCCTGACATCTTTGAAATCGAGCATGTTCTTCAAAACGGAGTGTTTCATCCGGGACGTGACGTGCTCCGGAAGATTCTGAGCGTAGGCACAGCCATCGATCGACAGAACAGCACCTCGCTCACCAAGGTCCAGACCAGATAGCTTGGCCACCGGCGATATTTCCACGGACACCTCTCCTCCGCCCTCCGGATAGAACCCTCTCGAGTTGATCTCGAGATCACATGCTGGACCGAATTTCGCCAGAATCGGAAGGTGCACGAGTCTCATGAAATCGATTGGAGGTGACCATTTGACGTCAGTGCCTCCCTTGACGACAAGGTTCACCCCGGACTTGGACATCGCGGCTGGCAATAGACAGCTCTGCACGACAAGTGATATGCTCCCTGCTGTTCCCACATCGAAATCGAATGTCCCGCCTGTTAGCTGGTCCGGCTTGAACACGATCTTCTTTGAGCCAGCGAACAGACCGTCCACCTCGGCGTCGCATAGTTCCGCGACCGCTTCGACGCTCGTCACATGTGAGGGCGAAATGCCTGGGTTCGGCCGTCCTGCGCGTATGTTGCTTATCAGGACCTCCTTCCCCGTGACCGCAGAAAGCGAGATCGCCGTGCGGAGGATCTGTCCTCCGCCCTCGCCGTGAGATCCATCTATCTCTATCATGAGCGGTCGGCCCGTCCCTTGTTCAGGCGTCTGCTCAACATTGCGGACAGGAAGAAGACTATCATCATCACCACAGCCAGAGCTACAAGCACAGCAGCAAAGTACAGTATCCATCCAGGCGCACTGTCACTCCCGGTTATGACGATTATCGCGAGTCCGAGGGATTCAGCTACGAAAGCGCCGAAACCCAATGCGAACGAGTAGAGCCCCATCGTCGCGCCGTAGCATTCGGCATCGGAGGAATCCGCCATTAGCGCAAGTGCGGCCGGAACGAAGGCACCGGCTCCGAGCCCGAGTATTCCAAGAGGGATCATTCCCATCAATTTGAAGTGGACTCCAGCGTCATCCTGCGAGAACGCCGCGTTCGGGAAGAACACCAGCATGACCGCGATTCCAGCGATGCTGAAAACCCCATAAGCCATGACCGGAATCCTTCCGACGATGTCCGATAACTTCCCCCAGAAAGGCTGGAGGAGGCCGAGCGCGATCCCTGCAGCTGCGAACATGATGCCTATGGTCGCTCCAGAAGTCCCCTCGTTCAGAAGGATGATGGGCAAATAGGTTATCGCAAGGCCGAGAAGAGTGGCGATTATGAGCCAAATCGGGAACATGAGCCTGATCTCCCTGACCTTGAAGACACGTTTGAGATCCGCCAGGCTCGCGTAATGTCCGGTCTTTATCTTGGAGGGTTCCTTCTTGACGAGAGTGTAAAGCATTATTGCAGAGATTGCCAGCATGCCTGCAACTATCAGGAATCCCGCGCGAGGGTCCACGAAATCGATCATGAACCCGCCCACCACAGCCCCGATTATGTAGCCGATGAATGTGGAGTAGTCGAACCATCCCATCTGCCTGCCACGGTCGCGGCTGTCAGCATGATCTGCTATCATGGCAATCGCAGGCGCGACCGTTGCGGCTGCGCCAATGCCGTGGATGCCGTGCATCGTCGCCAGGTACCATATGTTGTCCGATATGGCGTACATCGCGACAACGATCGCCGCAAGGGCGGTTCCGAAGACAATGATCGATTTCCTTCCGATTCGGTCTGATACCATCCCGAAATAGTTCGCGGTCGCCATTTCGGCCAGTGGGTACGGAACCGCTACTATCGCGACGTTCAGTAGACCATGGTCGCCAGCGACATATGCGGAGATCAGAAGTAGGAGGGCCCCGAAAGCAGTGCGCAGAACAAAAGTTGAGATGTACAAGACTCTGAGATGCCAAGGAGTCCGCACACCCTTGCTCTTGAGTACCTCGGACATTCTTTTGAAGTCAGCAATTGTCGCTACTTAAATATTTCCGGCCTAGAATCCGGTGTCCAGGCAAGATTTCGCGATGGGATTGCCTAGGAATCCTTTAAATGTGTTGCGGCAATAGGCGGGAGCGGTGCGTGGCCTTTGGTTACCCTGATGGTCGTCTTCGCGCTCATCATTTCCCTGATCATCATTCTCATTAGCTGCGAGATCTTCACCAACGGCATCGAATGGCTCGGCATGAGGCTCGGTCTGGCCGAGACCGCGACTGGAAGCATACTGGCGGCCGTTGGCACTGCCATGCCAGAGACCATTGTGCCGCTCATCGCGATCTTCTTTGGCTCTGCGGAGCAAGGTGAGGAGATTGGCGAGGGCGCTATTCTCGGCGCTCCTTTCATGCTCGGCACTCTGGCAATGTTCATAGGCGGTGTGACAGTCTGGTGGGCTTCGAGCAAGGGACGGCGGCAACCGCGCCTGCAGCTTCGGAAAGACCACGCGGAGCGCGACATGAAGTATTTCATAGCGATGTACTGCGTAGCTCTCCTGGCGGGCGTGATCGGGCAACAGAACTCCTTTGACACCAAATACATCAATTACGGATTCGCCGGACTTCTCATGGTCACCTATGGAGTCTATCTCCACAGAACCTTGAAGGATGAGAGGACGGAAAAGGAGAACACTTGCGACGCTCTCTACCTGTGCCGCGCCTTCGGTGGAGACGCTGGCAAAGGCTCTCTCGGTTCCGCGATGATCGTCCTTCAAGTGATTGGGGCGCTCATTGGCATCATCATAGGTGCGAAATTCTTTGTCGATTCGGTCTCGGATGTCGCATCCACTGTAGGGATCTCTCCGATCATTCTGTCGTTCCTGATCGCTCCTATCGCCACTGAACTTCCCGAGAAGTTCAACAGTGTGATCTGGTATCTGCGGACCAAGGACACGCTCGGATTCGGCAACATAACCGGAGCGATGGTGTTCCAAAGCAGCTTCCCAGTCAGCGTAGGTCTGCTGTTCACCGAGTGGAGGCTGGAGCCGATAAACATCGCGAGCATCGTGATAGCCCTCGTGAGCTCTGCATGGCTCTACTATTCGATCCGGCGCAAGAACGGGATAGATTATCGGGTGATGCTCGCTTCCGGCTCCTTGTACATGGTGTACATCGTTCTTCTTGTTCTCTGGGGTCCGCACGTCTCTGGCTAGTAGCGGTGCTACTAGGCGTAGATGTATCTGGCTAGCTGCTGATTCGGACAAATTATAAGTACAGACAAAGCCAATTAGCGACCGGATGGGATGCAAACCGATTCTCCTCTGGTCAGAGGATATCATCCACCGCCCACGGAGAGTGAGGCATAGATGATGTCAGATGCGGAGCTGCTTTTCCAGCTCGGTTCCATCATGCTCTTGGCGTTCATTGCCGCGAGTCTTGCTGGCAAGATGAACCAGTCAGTCATGATCGGCTACATCATCATCGGTGCCTTCATCGGGCCGAAGATGAGCTTCGAAATCTTCGGGGTGCAGTATCACGGCCTGATCAGGGACACTACCTTCATCGAGGTCCTCTCGAGCATCGGCCTTGTCATGCTCATGTTTTTTGTCGGTCTCGAATTCTCATTCACGAAACTGAAGAAGACACGCACGCCTGCGATTGTGCTCGCTGTGATCGACACGAGCGTAGGCCTGTTCGTCGGGTTCCTGTTTGCGTCATACCTTGGTTGGCCGCTCATCGATTCCATCTTCCTGGCAGGGGTGATAGCGATGAGCAGCACTAGCATTGCCATGAAGATTCTATTCGACCTAAAGCGGATGTCCAGTCCAGAGGTCGAGTTTCTTATCGGGCTCGTGGTCGTTGAGACGTTCATCGCGATGGTGATATTGGCAGTTGCCAGCGGCATGATCGTTCAGCCCAATTCGAACCCCGCCGGCTACGGTCGGTTGCTGCTCGGCATCGCGGCATTCTACGGGTTCTTCGTTTGGATGGCGATGTGGGCGATCCCTCGAGTTGTCAAGTTCTTCAACAGCATTGAGAATGATGAACTGTTCATCCTGTTCGCCCTAGGGATAGTCTTCCTAACGTCTGGCGTTGCTGCGGTCATGAATGTCCCGCCTATCATCGGTGCGTTCTTCATCGGCATGATACTGGCCGAGAGCAAAGTGACTTCGAGGATCCAGATGAAATTGGATTCCTTCAAGGACGCTTTTGTGGCGATATTCTTCACATCTTTCGGGATGATGATCGATCCCGCAATGTTCCACGAAGTCATTTGGATGCTCGTGCTTGCTGTTCCGATCGTGCTGCTCTATGAAGCATTCGTGATGTCAGCGGTCTCATACTTCCTAGGATTCTCAGCTAAGGCATCTACGACAATCGGCACGAGCATGAGCGGAAGGGGGATCGAATCAATACTGTACGCCAGCGTTGGTAGCCGAGTCCAAGGGACAACCATGGGTGCGCAGTTGAACCCGTTCGCGGGCGCGTTCTGCTTCATCATGAGTGCGATCACCCCGCCACTCGTGAAGCATTCGGCAGGTTTCGCCAACGCTTTGGCGAAGATCGTTCCGAAACCGCTCAGGTTCTCGGGGGCGGTGATATCAAGGACTCTGGGGAAGGTCGTCTTGCCGTCCAACCTCCGACCCGTGAAGGGGGCGAAGATAACAGGTGTTCTCCTTGCCTCTTTCGTGGCTGTCTGTGCAATGATCCTTCTCACGCAATCCTACTTGCATCTTGTGATGACCTTGGGCGGTCTGGTCCTGATCGGTCTCCTGTATTACGTCATGAGATCTGAGATGACCGATATTGCCAGGAATGTGAGCTACTCGAGCATCGGCGCGAAGTCAGGGGACAGCGCCAGGGTGGTCGATCTGGTATCTGGCGTCGTATTCGGAGCGGTTCTAGCAGTTCTCCTGATAGTTTTCAGCTGGACATACACATGGCAATCCTCGCTTGTAATCGTTCTCGCCTATGTGGTGTATGTCATATCGCTCATGCTGTGGGCGTACAGAGGCCTGTACTTGCATGATGCGGATGTTCCGCAGAAGGTGTATCATCTCCAAAAGGCCACAACGGAACCTGTCGAGACAATATCGGACATCCCAACGCCAGTCTACGGCGTTGTGCGTGCATCGAAGCACTCGCGCTTGTGATATGTCTGCCTCCGGTCCCCAATCATTATCACCGCCGAAGTCCATGAAGAATGCATGACCAGCCAACGAGCTCAGAAGGCGGCTGTTATGTGCGGCCTCGGTGCCGTTGTGGCATTCCTCGTTCTATACATGATCGCGATGTCTTTGGATTCTACGTATGTCTTCGGCAAGAACTACCTGAGCGACCTAGGAGTCAGCGAAGGCGCTTGGGCCTTCAACGCCGCCCTCATTCTAACCGGACTCCTTCTGATACCGTTCTCCGTCCTTGGCCTCGGTCCAGCGCTCGGTGATAAGGTGTGGGCCATCATCAGCAAGGTTCTGCTCGTGATTGCGGCGCTGTTCCTTGTTAGCATAGGGATCTTCACAGAAGACGCAGGCGACATCCACGGCGTCGTGTCCTACGGCTTCTTCTTGACGATGCTGGTCGCTTTCGTATTCGTTGCGCAGTCTCTACACAAATCGAAGTACCTAGGCAAGTCCGGGTACGGCTCCACACTCTTGGTCTTCGTCTTCGGTGCGGGCCTTCTTCCGATGGGTGGCGATCCGCTCTCCGAGACACTCGCCGTGCTTGGAATAATCGCCTGGGGACTCGTCATGGGGTGTCTTCTCATGCTGAAGATGTCTGGCAGATCCGTCCCTTGAGCCATACTATCGCCCTAGTCCCAGAGAAGCGTTTTAAGAGTGGAGTGCTTTCCGAGGATCGACTCCAACAGTCAGAGGGTTTGGACTTGAAAGCGAAGGACTACATCGAGCTCGAGGGAATCTACGGCGCGCACAACTACCATCCATTGCCTGTCGTGATATCGAAGGCAAAAGGCGTCTGGGTCTGGGATGTCGAGGGCAAGAAGTACATCGACATGCTCAGCTCATACTCCGCGATAAATCAGGGGCACCTCAACGACAGGATCGTGAAGGCTGCGATCGACCAGATGAAGAGGGTCACACTGACGTCGAGAGCGTTCTCCAACGACAGGATGGGCCCGTTCCTGAAGAAGCTGTGCGAGGTCTCTGGGATGGAGATGGCACTGCCGATGAACACGGGCGCTGAGGCAGTCGAGACCTCGATCAAGCTGGCACGAAGGTATGCCCACACGAAAAAGGGCATTTCCGAGAACGAGGGCGAGATCGTCGTCTGCGAGAACAACTTCCACGGTCGGACCACGACAATCATCAGCTTCTCCAGCGACCCCGACTCGAAGAAAGGCTTCGGACCATTCGCACCAGGTTTTGTTACGATCCCATACAACGACATCTCAGCTTTCAAGAAGGCGATCAACTCCAAGACCATCGGCATTCTGGTCGAGCCGATCCAGGGAGAAGCTGGCATAAACGTACCATCTGAGGGTTATCTCAAGGAACTGAGGAGGATCTGCACCGAGAAGGGCATCCTCCTGATACTGGACGAGATCCAGACGGGCTTTGCCAGGACAGGCAAGATGTTCGCGTTCCAGTATGAGAACATCAAGCCGGACATACTCTGCGTTGGCAAGGCGCTCGGCGGGGGCCTGTACCCCGTGTCCGCGGCTTTGTCGACCAGGGAGATCATGAGCGTCTTCACGCCAGGCAGCCACGGAAGCACATTCGGAGGAAACCCACTCGCATGCGCGATCGCCGAGGAGTCGCTCAACGTGCTCCTCGATGAGAAGCTGGCTGACAGGTCCACCGAAATGGGGGCGTACTTCGTGAAGCGCCTCAAGGAGATCAAATCGAAGAAGATCAAGGCGATCAGGTCGAAAGGCCTCCTGATCGGGGTGGAGTTCCACCTGGGTCCGAAGGAGACCGTCAGACCCCTTTGCGAG
>Ga0315297_10001929_pt1 | contig 13018 bp, 10 predicted proteins | sample YL17G15_0_MG_FD_203628 | JGI IMG/M metagenome (GOLD analysis project Ga0315297, IMG submission 203628) | Sediment microbial communities from Yellowstone Lake, YNP, Wyoming, USA - YL17G15_0 | ecosystem: Environmental > Aquatic > Freshwater > Lake > Sediment | place: USA: Wyoming | collected... | reverse complement strand
TTTGCCCATCCCCTTCTCCATCTGTTCCGTGGCGATGTCGAGGGTCGACTGGATGCCCATCACGCGGAGCTTGAAGTTGTCCGGGTTGGAGGAGTATTTCATACCCTGCTCGAAGGAGATGAAGCCGTCGCGGTAGAGCTGGTAGATGGACTGGTCGAAGGTCTGCATCCCGTACTGCGAGACGCCCGCCGTGATGGCGTCCCTGATCATCGTCGTCTTGTCCTTGTCGGCGATGCATTCCTGGAGATACGGGGTCGAGATCATGACCTCGACGGCGGGCACCCGGCCCTGGCCGTCCATCCTCGGGATGAGGCGCATGGAGATGATGGCCTTGAGGATGCTCGCCAGCTGGAGCCGGACCTGCCTCTGGTGATGGGGGGCGAAGACGGAGATGATGCGGTTGATGCTCTCCGGAGCGTCCAGGGTGTGGAGCGTGCTGAGGACGAGGTGGCCGGTCTCGGCGGCGAGCAGGGCCGTCTCGATGGTGTCCAGGTCCCGCATCTCGCCGACCAGGATGATGTCGGGGTCCTCGCGGAGGCAGGCCCGCAGGCCGCGGGAGAAGCTCGTGACGTCCATCCCGACCTCGCGCTGGCTGATGGTGCTCTTCTTGTCCTTGTGGAGGTACTCGATGGGGTCCTCGATGGTGATGATGTTCTCCCGGCGGAAGGTGTTGATGTACTCGATCATGGCGGCCAGGGACGTCGTCTTGCCGCTTCCGGTCGTTCCGGTCACGAGGACCAGGCCCCGCTGATAGAAGGCGACCTTCTCCAGGACCTCGGGCAGGAGGAGCTGGCGGATGGTCTTGACCTCCAGGGGGATGATGCGCAGGGCGATGGCCAGCGAGCCCCTCTGGTAATAGATGCTGCCGCGGAAACGGCCGAAGCCGGGGAGGCTGTAGGCGAGGTCGATGTCGAACTCCTCGCGCAGCCGCTTCCTCTGGAAGTCCGTCATCATCTGGTTGGACAGCTCCTCGCAGTCGGCCGTCGTCAGGCGCGGATAGCCCGTCAGGGGCGTGAGCGTCCCGTGGACGCGGATCATGGGATGGTTGCCGGCCTTGAAGTGCAGGTCCGAGGCGTCCCGTTCGATGGCGATCTTAAGGAATTCATCAATGACCATGGCGGTCTCCTCCCATAAAGCTATGCGACATACGTCAGCCAGCCGAAGGCGTCGTCCCGGCTCCCGTCGATGTAGGAGAAGAAGGCCTCTTGGACCTTCCGGGTCACCGGGCCCCGCTTCCCGCTGCCGATCGTGATCTTGTCGATGGACCGGATGGGTGTGACCTCGGCCGCGGAGCCGGTGAAGAACACCTCGTCCGAAATGTAGAGCATCTCCCGCGGGATGGTGTCCTCGATGACCTGGACCCCCATCTCCCGGAGCAGGGTGATGACGGATTCCCGGGTGATCCCGGGCAGGACGGACGAGGAAAGGGGCGGCGTATAGACGGTCCCGTCCCTGACCAGGAAGAGGTTCTCGCCGCTCCCCTCGCTGATGTGGCCGCGGATGTTGAGGGCGATGCCCTCGGCGTACCCGTCCAGCATGGCCTCCATTTTGATCAGCTGTGAGTTCATGTAGTTGGCCCCCGACTTGGCCAGGGCGGGGAAGGTGTTCGGAGCCATGCGCCACCAGGAGGAGACGCAGACGTCGACGCCGCTTTCGAGCGCCTCGGCCCCCAGGTACTGCCCCCATTCCCAGACGAGGATGGCGCAGTCGACGGGATTGGGGAAGGGGTCGACGCCGAGCGTCTTGTAACCCCGGTACACGATGGGCCGGACGTAGCAGGACTTGAGCCGGTTGGCCTTGATGGTCCCGACGACGGCGCTGTTGAACTCGTCCTGCGTGTAGGGGACTTCGATCCGGTAGATCTTGCAGGAGTTGTAAAGGCGGCGGGTGTGGTCCTTCAGGCGGAACACGGCCGTCCCCTTGGGCGTGTCATAGGTCCGGAAGCCCTCGAAGATGGAACTCCCGTAATGGACGACGTGGGAGGCGATGTGGATCTTGGCGTCCTTCCAGGGGACGAGCTGCCCGTTCATCCAAACGAGGCCGTTTTCAAGGAAAGGGCTCATCGGCGACTCCTTCGCTCCTCCGGGGACCGGGGGCCCCGCGGTATCCCATGAAACTCCGCGCCTTTTCGAGGGGTCATGTTATATCAACACCGCCGGGGAAGTCAAACGCCCCTCCCCCGCCCCGGTCTCACACGCCCTCACTGCGGGGAGTGCCTTCACACGCCCTCCCCGCAGTGAGGGCAGGCCCGGGACTTCAGCGGCAGCGGGCGGCGGCAGTTCCGGCAGTGCCCGGAAGCCTTCTGCTCCCGGGCCTTGATCCGGAGCATGATGTCGTCGATCTCCGCCGTCTTGGGGGTCTTCCCCTTGAAGAGGGACAGGTCGCGGATGATCTCGGCCGCGCTTTGGTAGCGGTTCTCGACGGCGGGAGCCAGCGCTTTCATGATGATGACGTCGATCTCCTTGGGGACCTTGTTGTTCCGGATGCGCGGCGGCGTGATCTTGCCCTGCTGGGCCTTCTCCAGGATCTTGAACGGGTCAGGGTCGAAGATCGGCGGCCGGCCGATGAGCATCTCGTAAAAAATGCACCCGATCGAATAGATGTCCGAGGCGTAGCTCGCCTTGCCCAGGAACTGTTCGGGGGCCATGTACGGGGGGGACCCGATCCGCGTCGAGGCGTAGGGCACGGAGTTGAGCCAGGCCGACGTCCCGAAATCCGTGATCTTGGCCGTCCCGTCCTCCGAGATGATGATGTTGGAGGGCCTGAGGTCCCGGTGGATGATCTTGTTCTTGTGGGCGTGGTCCATGCCGTAGGCCACCTGCTTGATGTAGTCCAGGGCCTGCTCGGAGCCCAGGACGCGCTCCTTCTCCAGGATCTTTTCGAGCGTCGGTCCCTTGACGTATTCCATGACCATGAAGAAGATGTTCTTCTCCTTTTCGGCGGCCAGCATCCGGACGATGTTCGGGTGGCTCAGAGCGGCCTGGAGCCGCGGCTCCTTGAGCAGCTTGTAGAGCTCGGCGGACTGCTTGTGGGGGACCTTGATGGCGACCTTGATGTCGAGCCAGGTGTCCTTGGCCAGGTAGACGGAGCCGAAGCCGCCGCTGCCGAGGGACCTCAGGATCTCGTATTTCCCGACCTTCTGGCCCTGCAGGAACATGTCACCCGCTCCAGAACTGCGTGATCAGCGCCGCCGCCGCCAGAGCGGCGGTCTCGCTCTTCAGGACCCGGGGCCCGAGGCTCGCGGCGACGCAGCCCGCCTCGCGGAACCCGCGTTCCTCGGCCTCCGTCCAGCCCCCTACCGGGCCCACGAAGACCACGACCGTCCCCGGCGGCGCCGCCCCGGACGCGGACGGCTCGAGGAGGAGGTCACGCAGCGGCCTTCCGCCGTGCTCGCTCAGGACGATCCTCAGGCCTTCGGGCGGGCCGGAGAGGACATCTTTCAGGCGGAGAGGAGACCGGACTGCCGGAAGCGCGGCCCCTTTGCTCTGCTTGACCGCCTCCCGCGCGATCTTCTGCCAGCGGCCGGCCTTCCGCTCGGCCCGTTCTTCCGTGGTCCTCAACGACCGGGAGCTCTCGACGGGGACGAATTCGGACACGCCGAGCTCCGACCCTTTCTCGAGGAGGAAGTCCATCTGCTTCGCGGGCACGAGGGCTTGGACCAGGACGAGCTTCAGCCGGGGCGCTTCCGGCGCGGACCGTTCGAGGACGAGGAGCGTCGTCCGGTCCTTGCCGACCGATTCGACCCGGGCCAGGCACCGCGCCCCGCCTGCGTCGAACAACCAGACGTCCTCTCCCTTCCTGACCCTGGCCGACCTGGCCAGGTGGCGATGCTCCGCCCCCTCGAGGACGACCCGGGAGGCCTCTCCGTCGATCCGGGGCACGAAAAACTGGTTCGACGTCAACTCTCGCTCCTGCCCTAATGCAGGATGTTCCTGACCTTCTGGATGACGCTCTGGTCCACGGACTCGATGTCCTCGCCCCTGAGCCTGGCCAGATCGGCCAGGAGGTTCCTCTGTTCCCTGCTCAGGGCCTCGGGGGTCTTGACCTGGGCCTTGACGAAGAGGTCCCCTCTCCGCCGGCCGGAGAGGTCGGGCAGACCCTTGCCCTTGAGCTTGAAGGTCTCGCCGGGCTGTGTCCCGGCCGGGATCTTCAGGACCTCGCTCCCGTCGAGCGTGGGGACCTCGACCCGGGCCCCCAGCGCGGCCTGGGTGAAGCTGATCTCGACCTGGCAGGCGAGGTCGTTCCCGTCCCTCTCGAAGAAAGGATGTTTCCGGACGCGGACGACGACATAGAGGTCGCCGGCCGGCATCCCCTCGTCCCCGGCCTCACCTTCCCCGACCAGGCGCAGGCGGGAGCCGTCGTCGACGCCGGCCGGAACGTGGACCTGCAGGGTCCGTTTCTCCTTGACGTGCCCGCGGCCCTCGCACGCCTCGCAAGGCGAGGAGATGACCTCGCCCTGGCCCTGGCACCTCGGGCAGGTCCTGGCCACCGTGAAAAAACCCTGCTGGTAGCGGACCTGGCCCCGCCCCGCGCACGAGGGGCAGGCGGCCGGAGGGCTGCCGGCCTTCCGTTTCGACCCCCGGCAGGACGCGCAGACCTCGGCCCGGCTGATCTTGATCTCCCTGTCGGCTCCGGCCGCGGCATCCTCCAGGCCGATCTCGACCTCGAGGCCGAGGTCGCGCCCCCGCTGGCGCTCGCGCCCCCGGGCGCGCCCGCCGAAGAAGTCCCCGAAGCTGAAGCCGAAGAGATTGCCCAGGATGTCCTCGAAGTCCGCGAAGACTGAGGAATCGAAGCCGGAGAAGCCCTGGAACCCTTCGCCCCTAAGGCCGTCGTGCCCGTAGCGGTCGTAGACCGAACGCTTCTGTCCGTCGATCAGGACGCTGTAGGCCTCGGCGGTCTCCTTGAACCGCTCCTCGGCTTCCTTGTTCCCGGGATTGCGGTCCGGATGGTGCCGCAGGGCCATCTGGCGGTAGGCCTTCTTGATCTCGCCGGCGGAGGCCTGGCGCGCGACTCCGAGAACCTCGTAATAATCCTTCTTAGCCATTCGGCCTCGTCCGCGGCGGCTGGCCTTTCTGCTTCTGGATGAGGGCCTCGAGCTCGTTGGACGAGAGCCCGGAGGACGGCCGGACCTCGATCTTCTGCTGCAGGTCTGTGGCGACGTCCTTGGCCGAGACCTTGACCAGGCCGTCGGCGTCGATCTCGAAGGTGACATCGATCTGGGGGACGCCGGCCGGCGCCGGTTCGATGCCCACGAGCTCGAACACGGCCAGCGACTTGTTGAGCGAGGCGAGAACGTTCTCGCCCTGGAGGACGTGCAGCCGGACCCGCCTCTGGTTGTGGTCGACGGTCGTGAAGGCCTTGGTCTTGCGCAGCGGGATGGTCGCGTTCTTCTCGATGACCATCTCGTAGCCGTCGTTCTCGGTCTCGATGCCGAGGGCGAAGGGCGTGACGTCGAGGAGCAGGACCAGGCCGCGGACCTGCCCCTGCAGGATGCCGGACTGGATGGCCGCCCCCATGGCCACGATCTCATCGGGATTGATGTTCTCGGCCGGCTTCCTGTCGAAGAATTCGCCGATCCGTTTCTTGACCAGGGGCATGCGGGTCTGTCCGCCCACGAGGATGACCTCGTCGACCTTTCCGAGGTCCAGGCGGGCCTCCCCGAACGCCTTCTCGATCAGGGGGATGGTCCGCTCGACGAGGTCCCCGGTCAGCCCCTCGAGGCTCTGGCGGGTCAGCGACTTCTTCAGGTGCTTGGAGCTCGTCTGGTCCGAGCAGATGAAGGGCAGGTTGATCTCGGTTTCCAGGGTGAACGACAGCTCCCGCTTGGCCCTCTCGGCGGCCTCCTTGATCCTCTGAAGGGCAAGCTTGTCGTGGTGGAGGTCGATGCCGTTTTCCTGGCGGAAGCCCTCGACCAGCCATTCGATGATCCGGTTGTCGAAATCCTCGCCGCCGAGGTAGGTGTCGCCGTTGGTCGCCAGCACGTTGAAGACCCCGTCGGTGATCTCCATCAGCGTGAAGTCGAAGGTCCCGCCGCCCAGGTCGAAGACGGCCGCCAGGCCGTTCTTCCGGGTGTTGAGGCCGTAGGCCAGGCCGGCGGCGGTCGGCTCGTTGATGACCCGCTGGACCTTGAAGCCGCTGATGAGGGCCGCGTCCTTGGTCGCCTGTCGCTGGTGGTCGTCGAAATGGGCCGGCACGGTGATGACGACGTCGGAGACCGGTTCGCCGAAGTAGGATTCCGCGCACCCCTTGAGATAGCTCAGGATCATGGCCGAGATCTCCTGCGGCGTCAGGGACCTCGTTTCGGAGGCCACGAGGACGTCGCCGTTCGGGGCCGGAGTCAGGTAGTACGGCAGCCGGGCCCGGGCCTGGGCGATCTCCGGCGAGTCGAACTTCCGGCCGATGAGCCGCTTGACGGCGAAGATCGTGTTCTGCGGGTTGGTCAGGGCCTGCCTCTGGGCCAGCGTCCCGACGAGGCGCTCTCCGGAGGAGGTGAAGGAGACGACGGAGGGCGTCGTCGGCAGGCCTTCGAGGTTGGGGATGACGACGGGGCCGCCCGCTTCGAGATGGGCTATGCAGGAGTAGGTCGTTCCGAGGTCGATTCCGATGACATGTTCCATGCGGTCAATCCTTTTTCGGCACGGCGACCCTGACCAGGGACGGGCGGAGCAGGCGGTTGTGGAGCAGGTAACCCTTCTGCATGACCTCGGTCACGTGCTGCTCTTCGACCTCGCCGGACTCCTCCACGGCCACGGCGTGGTGGAGGGCCGGGTCGAACCGGCCGTCCTTGATCTCGATGGGCTGAACGCCGCGCTTGACGAGGAAGTTCAGGGTCATCCGGTAGATGAGCTCGACGCCCTCACGGAAGGTCTTCCCGTCCGCGTCCCCCGCCGCCTGGAGGGCCCGCTCGAAATTGTCCAGGATGCCGAGGAACTCGAGCAGGACCTCGCTCAGGGCGAACTGGAAATACTCGCTCTTCTCGCGCTCGAGCCGCTTCCTGAGGTTCTCCGTGTCGGCGAGCTTGCGGACATACTGGTCTTTGAGGTCCTCCGCCTCCTTCTTGAGATGGCGGATCTCGGCCTCGCGCTTCTTGAGCTTCTCCTTCAGGTGCTTGGCCCCGGCCGCCTGGTGGTCCTTTTCATGAACGGCCGGCACGGGGGGCTCCCCGGCTTCCGCCGCCGCCTCGACCGGCGCCTTGGGGACTTCGCCCTCGGGGGCCGTGGGCCCCGAGATGTATTCGATCTCCTCGGCCGGCTTGTCTTTTTCTTCGTCCATCATAGCGAGACCTCTCTGCCGAAGACCGTAATGGCCTGGCTCAACCGCTTGGCGACCCGGTCGACGAGCGGAATGATCATCTCGTAGGGGATCCTCTTGGGCCCGATGATGCCCAGGGAGCCGAGGACCTGCCGGCCCGTCCCGTAGTGGGACAGGACCAGGGAGCAGTCTTCGACGTTGGGAAAATTGACCTCGGCCCCGATCAGGACCTTGACCCGGTCCAGGCTGATGAAGTCACCCAGGAGCTTGACCAGCGACGCCTTCTCCTCGAAGCCCTGGAACAGCGCCCTCAGTTTCCTCATGTCGAACAGCTCGGCCTTGCCGAGGAGGCGGGAGGTGCCCTGGATGAAGATGCGGTTCTCGTCCTCTTCGCTGTTGATGACGACCCTGACCAGGTCGGTGAGCTTGTTGAGGATGTCCTCGTAGCGGGCCCGGGACTTGGGCAGTTCCTGCAGCAACGCGTCCCGGACGTCGAGCAGGCTCTTCCCGCGGAAGCTCTGGTTGAGATGTTGCGAGGCCCGGTCGAGCTCGGCCTGGCTCAGGGCGAGGTCGCTCTCCAGGGTCTCCGTCAGCACCATCTGGAACGGCGTGACCAGGATGGCCATGATCCGCTGGTGCGAGATGCGGATGAACCTCACGTGCTCGAACTGGACACGGGAGATCTGCGGCGATATCACGAAGCCCAGGTTGTCGGAATATTCGGCCAGGAGATGGGAGGCCTGGACGAGGATGGAGTCCAGGTCCGCGGTCCGCTGGGGGAAAATATCCTGGATCACGGGCAGGGCGTTCCGGGCCGGCGACCCTTCGGAGAGCAAGTGGTTGACGTAATACCGGAGCCCTTGATCGGTCGGCACGCGGCCCGCCGAGGTGTGCGGCTGGGAGAGGAAGCCCTGGCTTTCGAGCCTGGCCATGATGTTCCGGACGGTCGCCGACGATCCGTGGAACTCCCTGTCCTTGGCGATGACCCCCGAGCTGACGGGCCGGCCGTCGCGGACGTAATGCTCGACGATCAGGGTCAGGACCCTCTTATCCTTGTCTCTCAGAACAGACTCGGCCATCGGCGTCTTTCATCATTTTATAGCATTAATGCGGGATTATTGTCAAATGACTGGGAGTTATCGGGCGGCGCTTCAGTAGATTCTAAATCCAGCGTATCCAACAACTTGGGAGAAGTCGCCAGTCCTCTCCCCTGAAGTCTGGTAGAGCACGAGCTCGGCCTTCGCGGCGCCCAGTTCCCCGGCCGCTACCAGGGCCGCCGTCGTGGGCTGGTATCCGCACATGCTGATCTGATGGTCCCGGACCGTGTCATAAAGGCCCCGGGGATCGAGGTCCAGGACCTTCCGGATGGCCAGGCGGTCCTGGGCTTCGGCCGTCTCCCGGGTGACGTAATGGCTCATGTCCGTGCTGGCCACGATCAGGACCGGCCGGCCGAAGGCCCGGACCGAGGCGGCGAGGGCCCGGCCGAATCCCTCCAGGTCTCCGTACTCGGTCTCATAGGATACGCAGACGGGGACGAGCGTCGCCGCGCTCTCGAAGAACTGGATGAAGGGCAGCTCGACTTCGAGGGAGTGCTCCCAGAGATGGGACCTCTCGTCCTCGCGCGCCGACGGACAGAGGGCCAGGATGCTCGAAGCCAGATCCGCCTGGATGGGCGTTTCGCCGAGCGGGGTCAGCCAGCTCCCCTCTTTTTGAACGGCGAAGAGCGAACCGATGTCCCGGTGACCCGGGCCCAGGACTACGACAGTCCGTGGGATCTCGACCGAGGAGAACACGGCCCCGGCCACGGCACCGGAATATTCGTACCCGGCGTGGGGGGCGACCACGGCCAGCGCCTTCTTCTTCGCCAAGGGCGGAGCGCCGGTCAGGCGCTCGATGGTCTCCCGGAGCCGGTCCTTCTGCCCGGGGTAAAAGGTCCCCGCGACGCAAGGTTTGCGCTTCATCGGCCCCTCCCCTCTTAACAATAGGCATGGGCCGGGCGAATGTCAAACCGGGCGGCGTTCCTCTTTGAAGCGGATGCCCAGCGCGGCCAGCTCGTCGAGGATGGGGTTGTAGATGTCCGGGGTCACGGGAACGCGGACGCCGGTCTCGCCGATCCGGCCTTCGAGGACCAGCCGGGCGCCGATCGCGGCCGGGAGGCCGACCGTCCGGGACATCGAGGAGTCCCCCCCGGGGATGCCGTAATCGATCAAGGTCGAAGAGATCCGTTCCCTCCGGCCCTCCCGGCTCTCGGTCACGAAAACGTGCTGGAGGACGACCATGTCCCTCTCCCCTTCGGCATACTGGAGAAGCTCGACCATCCGCGCCGCCAGGATGTCGAAGGCCGTCCCTTTGGCTACCGGGAGAGGATCGTTCGAGAACAGGCCCAGCCATTCGAGGCGGCCGATGATGTCCGAGGCGGAATCGAGCCCGAGCTTGCGGGCGACGGCCGTCCTGACGTCCTCTCCGGCGCGCGCCTGGGCCAACTCGGCGGCGAGGTCGCGATACCGCTTCCCAGTCCATTCCCTGACGGTGGCATCTTCCAGGAGCCCGAGGTCGCCGACCTTCTTCATCGTCCGGCACCAGCCCGGATATCTCAGCGTCCCCCGCAGGATGCTCGCGGCTTCGGGGATGCCGTAAACCTCGCGGTAGGAAACGGAGTCCCGGTTGGGATAGCCCTCGAAATCCGCCAGGCCCGGCATGGGGATCGTCTCCGGGTCCGCGAAGAGCCTCTCCGCCGGGACGGTCATCACGTGCCCGTCCTTGAGGTATTTGGCCGAGTTCTTCGAGGCCAGGAGGACGCCCCGCGGGCTCCAGGAGAACTTGTATCCGAAGGGGTTGGTGTTGGCCTCGGGCGCAGGCAGCCCTCCGCAGTACGAGGTGAAGCTCAGCACCCGGCCGCCCGCGTCGTGGACCTCGTGGATGATCCTCATGGCCTCCATGTGGTCGATCCCGGGGTCGAGGCCGAGCTCGTTGAGGACGAGGACCCCCTTCCGCCGCGCCAAGCCGTCGAGCTCCCTCATGGCCGGGCTCACGTAGGACGCCGTCACCGTGGGCTTGCCGGCGTCGATGGCGGCCGCGGCAATGAGGGGATGGAACGTGTAGGGCGCCATGCTGATGACCAGGTCGGCCCGGCCGATCTCGGTCCCCAGGGCCGCCCGGTCGTCGATGGACAGGCTCTTGGCCTCTCCCCGGGAGTGGCCGGAGACGAGCTTCCGGGCCCGCTCGAGCTCGATGTCCGCCACCACGACCGAAAAATCCGGCCGGTCCAGGAGGTATTTGACGAGGGGGCCGGCGACCAGGCCGGCGCCGATGACGAGGATCTTTTTCATGGCGCTCACTCCGATGGCGGTCAGGCCAGGAATCGGCTCAAATAGGCGTAATCGGGGGCCAGCTCGCCGCGGTAGAGGATGACGGCGCGGCGGATGACGTCGGGCAGCCCGCAGTCCGCGAAGCCCTTGCGGAAGTCGGCCCGGGCCAGGGCCGGGACGTACTCCTTGAGTCCGCCGCTGAAGTAGGTCGAGGCCTCGAGCGGCAGCTCGGCGGGCAGGTTATAGACGGCCAGGACCACGGGGCCCGTCCCGCTGAAACCGTACAGGGCCTTGTCCTGGGCGGGATCGTAGACATAGACGGGGCTTTCGGGATCGGTGGCGGCGACGGTGCTCTCGATGGCCCCATTGATGTCGCAGGTGATGTCGCCGATGACCCGGAGACGCGGCCGCGCGGCCCCGCCAAAGAGCTCTCTCAAGAAGGGCTTGGTGACGAACTTGGGGTATTGGGGCGCCCAGTAGATGCCGTTGACCAGCGCAGTCAGATAAGGGACGAATCCGTCGGCGACCGGGCGGTAGTTCTGGGGATTCTTATAGTAATCCTGGAGGTCGAAGGACCGGGCCGGATCGACCGGCACGACCATGTCCTCCTCCTTGAAGACGACCTTGAACAGGGTCCGCGGGGCCTTCGCGCCGCTCTTGAGGAGGCCCGGCAGGTCGCCCGGACGGACGGTTTCCGTGGGCAGGATGTCGAAGACCTCCTGGGCCCCCTGGGAGACATGACCGTAGCCAAAGAATCCCACGACAAGGGGGTCGAGGCCCGGGGGCAGGCCGTCGCGGCCGATCCTCAGGGCGACCTTGGCCACGGCCTCGTTGGCGTCGACGAGGCTCTTGTAACAATGGGTGGGATGGAGCTCCATGAAGGGATTGGGGGTGCCCTCCGCGGCCAGGCGCCGCCCCAGGGCCCAGAGTGTGTCGACCATGCCCGCGTGACCGGCATAATTGCCGAAGAAGAGGACGCGCTGTCCTTTGTCATTGACCATTTTCTCGTAGTCGATGATGGTGCAGCCGAGTTCCATCATCCGTCTGAGCATGGGCATGTTCTGGCTCTGGCCTTTGGCCGTATGGGAGAAGAAGAGATAGACCTTGTCTTTTTCGATACGCTCGAGAGGGATCTCCTTGAGGGCCAGGACGATGGAGCACGACGAAAGGCTTTCCTGGACGGGGAGGTCGAAAATCCGGTAATCGTCGTCGGTGAAGATGCGGATCGTCGACGGCTGGACGATGAACTCCACGGGATGCTTGTCGACGAGTTCGCGGGCGTGGGACGGGATAAGCGGGACGCGCTTTTCCCACTTGTTGATGTCCTCTCTCCGGATGCCGATCTTGGTTTTCATGGTAGCGCCTTTGTCTTATGAATGCGGGACTAAAAAGATATTATTTCACATCGGCCGCGGCCGGGTCAACCAGGCCCCTGGCCGCCCCTCTGACGGGCCTGGCGACAGGGCACGGTCCCCTGATCGGGGGGGGATGCGCTCCGCATGACAGTAATCCGCCTCCCGGAGCGTCCTTCCTGATAGGGGCCGCGGAAATCGGTTGACTCCGCCCCCCGGAATTTTCATAATGACCCTGATGATCCGCTTCCACAACACGCTCTCGGGGTCCGTCGAGCCCTTCGTCCCCCTGACGCCGGGGGAAGTGAAGCTCTACACCTGCGGTCCTACGGTCTACGATTATCCCCATATCGGCAACTGGCGGGCCTATGTCTTCGAGGACCTGCTCAAGCGGTTCCTCCTCTTCAGCGGTTTCAAGGTCGCTCACGTGATGAACATCACGGACGTCGACGACAAGACCATCCGCGCCGCCAACGCCAAGGGGGTAAGCCTCGAGGACTACACCCGGCCTTTCATCGAGGCCTTCAAGAAGGATCTCGCGACCCTGAATGTCCTCCCGGCCGACCATTACCCCCGGGCGACCGCGCACATCCCGGAAATGGTCGTCCTCATCAAGGCGCTCCTCGACAAAGGCTTCGCTTATCGCAAAGACGGCTCCATCTACTTCGCCATCGACCGGTTCCCCTCTTACGGCCGGCTGTCCAAGATCGGCCTCGAGGACCGCCGTCCCGGCCGCCGCGGCGACGCCGACGAATATGAGAAGGAAAGTGTTCACGACTTCGCCCTATGGAAGGCGCCCAAGGAGGGCGAGCCGGTCTGGGAGACCGAGGTCGGGCCCGGCCGGCCCGGTTGGCACGTCGAGTGCTCAGCCATGAGCTCCAAGTACCTGGGGCCGACCTTCGACATCCACTGCGGCGGCGTCGACAACATCTTCCCGCACCACAGAACGAGATCGCCCAATCCGAAGCGGCCAACGGGGTCAAGTTCGTCAACTACTGGCTCCACTGCCACCACCTCGTCGTGGACGGCGAGAAGATGGCCAAGTCCAAGGGGAATTTCTACCGGCTGGACGACGTCCTGGCCAAGGGGTACGACCCCCGGGAGGTC
>Ga0315297_10001928_pt1 | contig 13020 bp, 16 predicted proteins | sample YL17G15_0_MG_FD_203628 | JGI IMG/M metagenome (GOLD analysis project Ga0315297, IMG submission 203628) | Sediment microbial communities from Yellowstone Lake, YNP, Wyoming, USA - YL17G15_0 | ecosystem: Environmental > Aquatic > Freshwater > Lake > Sediment | place: USA: Wyoming | collected... | reverse complement strand
GAGGCGCTGGTCAAGGACTGGATCGGTTCGAAGACGATCGAGTTCTGGCCGTGGATCGAGTCCCCGATCGGCCCCATCGAGGTCGATTCGATCGATCCCTTCGTCGCGGTCATCGAGACGAACATCCTCCGCCTGAGGGGGCCGGTGACGGCGCTCGTGATCCTCGGCCCGACGCTCTACATCCCGGACGGCCGCCGGATGAGAACCCTTTCCAAGGAAGAGGACGAGTACGGCCTCCTCTCTCCCCAGGCTCCCTTGGACTCTCTGCCCTCCAGAGTCCTTTCTGCGGAGACCGATACGAATGAAACCTCTTAAGGAATCGCGGGTCGCCCTCACGGGCGCCTCGGGCTTTTTTGGCCGGCATGTCTTCCGGACGCTTCTCGGAGCGGGCGTCGGTCATGTGACCCCGATCAGCCGCTCGACTGGGGTCGATCTTCGGGACGGCGTCGAGACCGAGAAGGCCTTCCGCCGGGCCGAGCCGGACATCATCGTCCACCTGGCCGCAACCGTGGGCGGGATCGGGGCCAACATGGCCCGCCCCGGCACCTTCTTCTCCGACAACATGTGGATGGGCATGAACGTGGTCGAGGCGGCGGTGCAGGCGAAGGCCAGGCTGATCTTCGTCTCGACCGTGTGTGCCTATCCAAAGTACTGCCCTATCCCTTTCAAAGAGAAGGACTTGTGGAACGGTTATCCTGAGGAGACGAATGCTCCTTACGGGATCGCCAAGCGCACGCTTCTCGTTATGTGCCAGGCCTTTAGGAAGGAGTTTGGACTCAGGTTCGGATGTCTGATTCCGACCAATCTCTACGGCCCCGGAGACCACTTCGAGGATGAGAAGACCTCCCATGTCATCCCGGCCCTTATAAGGCGATTTTACGAGGCCAAAGTCGGCGGGGCGACCTCGGTTACCTGTTGGGGTACTGGAGCCGCTACAAGGTCATTTCTGTTCGTTTCAGACGCATCCCAGGCGATCGTCCGCGCTTGTGAGGTCCTGGACGACGACGAACCGATCAATCTTCCTGGATCCGATGAAGTCTCCATGCTCAGACTTGTGGAGGCGATCTCGGAACTCGTTGGCTACGAAGGACATATCCACTGGGATACGTCGAAACCAGATGGCCAGCCCCGCCGCGCGTCGGACGGCACTCGCGCCAGGGAGATCCTCGGATGGGAGCCGAAAACCTCTCTCGTTCAGGGGCTTAAGGAAGCCATCGAGTGGTACGCCACGGAAAGGAAGAAGAAGAGATGATCGAGCTTATATCCACGGCTGTCACCTCCAAGGACGGCCATGTCATCACCATTGCCATCCAGCCCTTCGACGAGGAGACCTGGTTCGCCGTCTTTGCCGGCCCCAGCCCGTCGGATGCCGAGTGGGCTCGGATCTTCTGGGGCCCGGAGTCCATTCGGATGGGCGACGCGCAGTCCCTCAAGGATCATGTCGAGAAGAGGGTCAAGGAGGTCGGGGCCCAGTGGAAGGGCTGGAATCACCATCTCAAGGAGGAACTTCCGGGGACCGGAAGGATGAACTAGATGGGAATTTTGGTATCCGCGGTCTTGTCTCTCCATAACCGTTCGAAGCTCTTCAAGAGGGCTCTTGAGGGATACCTTTGGCAGACGATGCCGCGGACGGACTTCGAGCTGATCATCATCGACGACATGAGCTCGGAGGATCTTTCGAAGACTTATGAGCACTTGAAAGACGAGATCAACATCCGGCATGTGAAGATCGACCATACCCGGCACTTCGTCTACAAGCAGCGGAACCCGAGAGGCTCCCTGAAAGGCGCTTTCGAGAACTGGTACCACACGCCGGCCATCTCAATCAACGTGGGATGCCACCTGGCCCGGGGGCCGGTCATCTGTCTCTGCCACCCCGAAATCCTCCATGCGCCCTGGAACTTCGAGCGCGCGGTCGATCGCTTGAAAAGAGAAAAGGTCTATCTCTTCGGGACGACCTACTTGGGTGACCTTAAGCACAACGCCTGGATGGACCAGAACCCGTGGCACCAGAAGGGCTGGAACGGATTTTTGAGGGATGTTTCTGGAGGCAAGGAGATTAAGAAGTTCAAGTCGAACGAACTCTACTGGTATACGAGCTTTCTTCCTAAGGAGGCTGTCGAGAAGATCGGCGGGGTCGACTTCACCTACCTGAACGGGGCGGCCGGAGAGGATGATGATTTCAAGGAGCGCGTGTCCCTGGCAGGGTGGCCTCCGGTCTATGCGCCCGAGCTTGAAGGGTTCCATCAGGATCACTTCGACGAGAAGGAAGCCCATCGCCAGAGGAACACCAAGTTCTGGGACGAAGGGCTCAAGTATAACCGGATCCTCTTCAAGATTCGTACGGAGTCAAGCGGATTTCCGATGCCCGCCAATCGGGGTTTCAATTGGACGGCCTCGGAGTGCATCGTCTCTGAGGATGAATTCCCATACAATGAAGAGAAAGTCGCGTTGAAGCGGAAAAGTTGTGAAGTGATCCTGCCTCCGCCGATGCCCAAACCCAAGCCGGAGCCGGAGCCGGAACCCGAAGCCGTTCCCGACCCGGATCCGGATGAAAGGGTCAAACGAGTTCTTGTGGCCCCGATCATGAGGAATGAACCGAGAATCGGGATCGTTCAGGCCTTTCAAGGGATCTTCGGCCTGCCGAATGTGAGTTTCCATAGCATTATAGGAAGGTTTGAGAACGGCCTTTCCAGGGAAGAGGTTGGCGAGGAGTTCTATGGGAAAGTCTTGAAGATGAAGCCGGACTGGATCTGGCTCCAGGTTCATGACAACGACATCTTGGATCCTGATGTCTTGGAGAGGATCAAGAAGGCCCTGCCGTACTGCGTCATTAGTCACTGGATGGGAGATATGAGGGACGGGGTGGGGAAAAACATTTCCGCGATCAGCCGCGCGGCTCACCTGACCCTCATTTCCAGCACTGGCCAGATCCCCCTCTTTGAATCGGCCGGTGCCCAGAAAGTCCGGTACCTGCAGATCGGGCTCGACTGGCAGGAAGACGTTCTCGGTCTTCCTTCCTGGAAACCGACTTTCCAGGTTCCGGAGGTCGTCTTCTGCGGGAACCATTACGGGAAGAACTTCCCCGGTACGAAGGACAGGGCCGAAGTTGTCTCTGCTCTTCAAGAGGCCGGCATTGATGTTGGAGTCGTCGGAGACGGATGGCCGAAAGGATACCCTGTGGCCGGCAGATGCGCTACCAAGCAGCAGATGCAGGTGTACCGCCTGGCGAAGGTCGCCCTTTCGGTCAACCATTTCAACGATGTGGAGCTTTACTACTCCGATCGTCAGCTTGTCACGATGGCTTCCGGGACTCCGACCGTCGCCAAGTATATTCCGGGTCTCGAGCGCGAGTTCAGGAACGGGGAGCATTGCTTCTGGTACAACGATCTGGGAGAGGCGGTCGAGATCGTGAAGAGGCTTCTTTCCGACGAAGAGCTCCGCAAGAAGATCGGCCGCCAGGGCCGGTCTGAGGTCATCCGGTCACACTCCTGGTTTTCCAGGATTCTTGAGATCCTTCCTGCCATAGAGGACATGAAGCTTGACCTGGTTGAAAAGAGCCAGGCGGGCGTGGCGTCATGATGAAGATCGTCGGACTGGCCTCGCTCTACGAGCCGCTCGAATTCCTCGAGAACCGGATTCGGAACCTCAACCAGTGCGACATGGAGGACGTGCTCGTCCATTGGGCCGATTGCAGTTCCGAAGGGACGTGGAAAGAGGTTGAGCGGATCATCAAGGAGAAGTGCCGCTTTTCATACCGGGTTGACCATCTTCCAGAGAGGAAGACTCTCTACTGGACTTGGAACTGGATCATCGGCGAGAACAAGGACGCCCTGTACTACACGAATATCAATGTCGATGACATTTACCGTCCGGAGTACTTCAAAAAGATGGCTGAATACCTGGACAAGAACCCCGGTACGACCATTGTGGCATGTCCCTGGTTCGTGACCGACCTGAAGGGCCAGATCTGGCCGGTTAGCGTTGCCGGAAAGCCGTCCATCCCGAGCCCTACCACGACCCTTGGGCACTTCCCGATGTGGCGGTCGTCGATCCACTCTGATGCCGGACTATTCGATCCGCGCATGGTGGCCATTGGGGATTCGGACTTCTGGGGGAGAGTCCGGATCATCAAGGGCACGGAGTCCATGGCGATCTACCCTGATGTGTTGGCCTGCTACCTCAGTCATGGAAACAACCTCTACAACTCCAAGTGCGGGGGCCAGAGCGCTGAAGGACATGACAGGGACCTGCGTGATGGAAATCGTCAGAAGGAGACCTGGATCGATCAGGTCTTGACCAGGCTGGAAAATGACCCGGTTATTTTCGAGCTCGGATCGCGTCATGGGGAAGATTCGATTTTTCTGAGTGCCGTCTCCTCTACGACCGGTAAAAACAGTATTATTTATGCCTTCGAGCCTGATCCCAGAAATGTCGAACATGTGGCCGTACGGGTGAAGCTTCCCGGCAATGTGAGGTTCATCCCCAAGGCGGTAAGCAACTTCGACGGAGAATCCAGGCTGTATCTATCGGAGAAGAACGATGGGGAATGGACTTATTCCTCGTCGCTTCTGTGCCCCAAGGAACATCTCAAAGAATACCACTTCGTGAAATTCAAGAAAGAGGCGACGGTTCAGGTGACTCGTCTTGATACCTTTTGCCAGAGGAATGGGATCAAGAAAGTGAGTTTCCTCTGGATGGACATCCAGGGGTCGGAGAGGCATGCTTTTGAAGGAGCGGGGAAGCTTCTCGATGAGACCAGGTTCATGTACGTCGAGGCCGAGAACAAGGAGATGTACGAAGGACAATGGACGGCCAGAGAAATGGTTAAGACCTTGTCTGGTAGCTGGGGCGTTGCTCGGATCTTTTCCAACGACATACTTTTCTATAACAGGAAGTTCTACAAGACGAATCCGATCAGCATACAATAGATTCTATGGATCCTATATTTGCCAAGACGAGGCACTGGTACGATAGCTACACGGATTTCTGGAGGCTGGTCGATCTTTCAGGATTCCAGACGTGCTACGTGGATGAGATCGATCTGGAAAAAGACGGACTCTTTATTACTACGCCGATCAATGGGGAACTTCGCCCGCATGTAGACTATAGGCAGAAAAAAGCAAAGATCATCTGGTGGAATTTAGAAAGGCCAGATACGAATGGAAAAGCCGAGTTTGCCGAAGATTACCAGAAAGGCAACACGGAGATTTTGAATTATATCGACAATATATGGGTCTCGGATCGGTACCTTCAGTCTGTGGATCCGCGCTCGATCTTCGTTATTCTTGGAAGCCATCCTGGTCTTGCGGAAATTGATAGAATCGGAGCAGAGGCCTATGACTATACTTGTATGTCTTATATAAATTCGAGGAGGCGGACGATCCTTGATCAACTCAAGGATTTTAGGATGGGCCCGAACGCATGGGGCGACGAACGGACGCAGATTCTTCGTTCGACTCCCATAATGCTCAATATCCATCAGACGCCAGCCCCGATATGTGAGCCGCTCCGTTTTGTCCTGGCGGCGGCTTATGGAATGGCCCTCATCTCGGAGATATGTGTCGACCCTTGGCCTCTCACTGACGAAGAAATTCTTATGGAAAAGTACAACTCTCTTGGAGAGGTCACCAGCAAGTTTATCAAAGCGAAGGGCGCGATGTCCTATGGAAACAGACTGAAGAAGAAGCTGACTTTTGACTGGAACTTCAGGCGCGGCGTTGAAAAGGTGCTTTCTGAGATGCCCCTTTGAAGAACCTCGTTATTGGATCAGCCGGATTCGTTGGCAGACCGCTTTGTACGTATCTGCGTGGGCTTGGCGAGCAGGTGACGGAGTTCGATATTCGGAACAATCCGGCCGAGGATGCCAGGAGCGCCCACCTTCCTCTGGACGGTATAGACCGTACGTATCTTTTGGCCTGGGACGTCGGAGGGGCCAAGTATTTGTACAATCCGAATAATCAGGTCCATCAACTGGATTGGAACTTGAGATTATTGCAAAACACCATGCCACAGCTTCGCGGGACACAGTTCCTGTTCGTGTCCAGTCAGCTTGCTGAAGTCTGCAGCACTGTCTATGGCGCTACTAAGCGCCTCGGCGAACATTGGGCGCTCTTGAATGGCGGCTCCGTCGTACGTCTCTGGAACGTATATGGCGTTTCCGAGGTGGTGTCGGAGCGGAGCCATGTCATATCCGATCTTGTGCAGCAAGCAAGGACTGGCGGTAAGATTCAACTTCTTACGGATGGCTCAGAGCGGAGGCAGTTCGTTCATGTTGACGATGCCTGCAGGGCTTTCCATTTGGCGCTCGACAACAATATAAAGGAGATCTATGACGTTACGAGCAATGAATGGATTTCCATAAACAGAGTTGCGAATATGATTGCGGATCTGACTGGAACCAAGGTTATTAAGGGGCACAGCGCCGCAGCTTCGTATTCTCAAATTAATGCCATGCCATTGCCGGAATGGCACCCGACGATAAGTTTAAAAGACGGATTGATGGATTTACTGCGGCATGTTTAAGTACCCTAAGCCACTCGATACTCAACGGCTTTTCGTGCCAGCTAAGATTTCGTTAGATCGCATCGAGTTGGAAATTACATTCCAATGTAACTTGGGCTGTTTTCATTGCAGCAGGAGAATACCGCAAGCCCCATCCGAAGGGCTAATGACATTAGACCAAATTGAACATTTCGTCGTAGAATCGGCACACCCGTGGGAGAGAGTCGTCTTGTCCGGCGGCGAGCCTATGTTGCATAAAGACATTTTGCAGATCGTAGACCTTATCTTACCGGTGACCAAAAAACTGATTGTCGCTACAAATGGACACGGCGTAGAAGTGAATCGGATTTTGCAGACGTTGCCAAGGCGGGTAGAGATTCACAATAGCAACAAGCAAAATAATGAGATCCGCGGATTTGTGAATGTTGATACGACTTGTCTTGAATTCTCAAAAGGATCGGTGGACGTACATGCTTGTTATGTTCCGGAACATTGTGGTATTTTGCTAAATAGGCATGGGTATTATTGCTGCGTTCTGGCTGGTGGCATAGACAGGACGCTGCGCCTTGGTATTGCCATTCCGGTTCTCTCATCCGTAAGTGAGGATACTCTTATAAGGCAGATGAGCATCATTTGCCAATACTGCGGGCATTCGCAGGACGCTCCTGGCGGTGCTTATGGTGATATCCCCAAAAGTCCATTTAAGTATATTTCGCCATTTTGGGCAGAGGCGTACAAGCGACATCTGGCGGATCCTTATACTTTACCAACATATTAGGGCGCTATGATTACATACCCGGAGCTTGGAAGAACGGGGCAGTTAGGTAATCAATACTTTGAAATAGCGGCAACCATATCCGTTGCTGTTGACAACGGAGAAAGCTTCGGATTCCCGCGTTGGTCATGCTCGCATTACAACGAGGACATAAAATGTAGCCCACCTTGTCATATGGCATATGATTTATTGCCGGTTAAAAGCTTCTTACTTGACAAACTTCCGGATGGTCCATCGTATCGCGAGCCGCACTTCCATTATGCTCCAATACCCTATCAGCCCAACTTGAGACTGGGCGGCTACTTCCAATCTGAAAAATATTTTAAACGGCATGCCGGTCTCATAAGGGCATTACTCACTCCAATTAGTTTCTTGATAAAGGAAAGAGCACCAAAAACAGCCAGCATTCACATTACGATGCCAACCGGTGTTTATACCAGATTGCCTCTGAGCTACTACGAGAAGGCAATCGATGTAATGAAAGAATCTGGGGTTGAAAAGTTCGTCGTATTCTGTTTCGACCCGGTATGGTGCGCTCGTCAATATAGTCTATTCGACAGTTCTCCTTTCCGAATTGTCGAGGCCGCTCCTCTTATTGAGCACCTTGTCGGCATGATGCTATGCGAGCATCACATCATTGCAAATTCAACCTTTTCATGGTGGGCGGCCTGGCTTGACCCCAATCCACGGAAAAAAGTGATTTGTCCTGGTAAGAATTGGTTTAGCCCCGCACATACTCACAACAAAACAGACGATTTATTTCCAGAGGAATGGATTCGGATCGAATGACCGTGTATTTGGAATGAGATTCTAGCCCGTGAAACATTACCTTGGGGCGTGCCTGATGGTCATGGATGAGAACTCCTACCTCCCCGAGTGGATCGAGTTCCATCGGACTGTCGGAGTTGAGCATTTCTACATCTATGACAACGGGAGCCGGATGCCCGTCGCGGAAACGCTTAAGAAGGACGTCGAGAAAGGGGACGTGACCGTCATTCCCTATCCCGGCCGCCGCGTGCAGGTCAGCATCTACGGGAATTGTGTCAATACCTTTAGGAACGAGACGAAATGGTTGGCCATCTTCGATGTCGACGAATTCCTGTTCCCGACTCAGTATGATGATCTCAGGACCCTTCTCAAGGAGTACGAGGGCTATGGAGGGCTCGTGGTGAGCTCCCTGTTCTTCGGTACATCCGGCCACAAGGTCCGTCCAGAAGGTCTCCAGATCGACAACTTCACCAAGAGACTCAAAGACGGCGACTATGAGAATACGTTTATAAAGAGCATCGTCCAGCCGGACAAGGTTAAGGAGGTGACCGATCCCCACATCATCAGGACGATAGAGGGGTGGCCCTCGGTCAACGAAAAGGGTGAAGTCGTTACCAGTTGGAGGTCCGACCAGTTTGTGGAGAAGGTCCGTCTCAATCATTACTTTTCTCGCTCGAACGAAGAATTTGAAGAGAAAGCCATGCGCCACCTCAAAGATGAATTTAAGGATCTTAGGGGGACGCTCGAGCGGTTTGATTCTCATTGCGTCCTGGAGGACAGGACGATTACCAGGTATTCCGATCGCCTGAAGACCAGGTTGAAGGAGAGGATTTTTTGAAAAAAATAGCTTATTACGCCCTTCATTACGGGAAGGAGTACCTTGCCTGGTCAATTCGATCCGTTCAGGACGCAGTGGATGAAATTGTCGTTCTCTATACCGATAGACCATCGTTTGGACATGACACTCAACTGGTATGTCCCGATTCGGAAGAAGAGCTTAAGCGCGAGGCCCGTCGGTTTTTGACGAAGCCCCTGATGTGGATTCGCGGTCACTGGACGGGAGAGGGTCAGCACCGGGATGAAATCGTTCAGATTGCCCGCAAACGCGGGATAGGACAGGTTTTGGCTGTCGATGCCGATGAGTTGTGGTGCCCTGTGGCATTGAAGGCGGCGATCGAGGTTTCCGCAGCCAGACCTGAAAGGAACATTCTGGTCCGGTTCATCCATTTCTGGAGGTCCTTCAAATGGGTGTGCAAGGACCCATGTATGCCGGTCCGGATCATCAATGTGGAATCGTCGGACGGGACGTGGTACTTGGACCCACAGCTCCAACCCGTCCTTCACTTTGGGTACGCCCAGACCGGGAACTTGGTCGGGTACAAGGAAAGCATCCATGGTCATAAGGCGGAATGGAGAGAGGGGTGGTTCGACCAGAAGTTCGCGGAGTGGACTCCTGGTAGCGGGATCGGCGACGTCCACCCAACCAATGGCAAGAACTTCTGGACCCCAGAACCTGCGGATGAAAAGATCCATTCCCTTGTAGAGGATCTCCTTTCCGATCATCCTTATTTCGAACTAGAAATCATAAAATGAACCCGGCGCCATTCTCGACTTTTTCCCGACCCAGGGGTATAATCCTCTCATAGCCATGAGGCTTTCTGAAGACGTCTCTCTGGGCCAGGCCCAGGCCAAGTTCGTTGGCCAGATCCGGGTCCTCGTCCAGGATCTTCGGGACAAGCCCGTTCCGGGCGTCAAGGTCGAAGTCCGGAATGGCTCCGGGAAAAGCGAATCCAGGATCACCGACTGGAGAGGCGTGGCGGTCATCCCCTTCGAGACCTCCTCGGACTCGGTCATCGTGCTGGCCCATCTGCCGGAGGGTCCCTCGGGGCGTCCGGTGACGACCGCCGAAGCCTTGAAGGAAGTGATAACCTTCCGGTCGGTCGAGACCGCCCAGGAGCCCTTCCTGACGCCCATCGAGGCCGTCTCCGGCGCCATTGGGATTGTCACCGGGGCGATCGGGTTCATCCAGAACATCGAATGGCTCAAGGCTGTCGGGGAGGCCTTCTTCGTGGTGACCCTCTTCTCAAAGGTAGCTAGGAGTCGTTGAACTTCTCCCGGGAAGACCCTAGAATAGAGAAGTATGCGAGTTCCAACAACCCTGGGCGGCTGAGGAGAGAAGATCCTCGCCCGTAGGGCGGGAAGAGACATGAGAACTTCTGACCTGGGTTGGATGCGCCAGACCGGGACGGCCCAGTACGCCGCCTTCTCTCCCCATCTCTACGAAGTCCCCCAGGAGATGTTCGGGGACGAATTTGGGACGGTCACCCGGCATGGCCAGGGGAACATGACCATCCCCACTCCCCCCGAGGACTACCCGTCCGACGTCTTCGGGCTCGGGCAGGACAGTGGATGGAAAAAAGAGGAAATTCCTCTCAGGGTCGTGGGCGCTGCGCTTTCGCTTGGAGCGGCGGCAGGAGGTCTTGTCCTCTTGAACCGCTACACCTCCTGGTCTTTTCTTTATTCCGCTCTGGGGACGGTTCTCTTCATAGGAGGAGCGACCGGCCTTCGAATCTCGCTTCGACCTTTGTTTGAGAGGTAGTTTATGTCCGAATGCTCCGGCCCCGAGTGCAGCGAGTTCCACGGCATCTCCCAGCTCCAGGATCTCCTCAACGTCGTGCGCTTCAGGGACATCATCCTGGCGGGGATCAACACGGCCGAGAAGTGGCTCGACGAAGGGGATGCGGCGATCAAGGTGGGCCAATTCGACCAGGCCGAGGAGCTCTGGAAGAAGGCCTTTGACAACCTCCGCTGGATCGCCTTGAATCTGATTCAAAGGCGCCTCCGGATCGGGAAGAACGAAGGGGCTGAAGTTCGCGGGCGCTTTCGGAACTTCTGGCGGCGCCTCATGATTTTCGGCCTCAAGAGGAAGCTGGCGGCGGCCACGGTGACGGCCGCAGGGAAGGCCTAATTGATCGTCCGGGAATCGGCCCGTATCGGGTCTTTGAGGCGCCTTGATCTTCTGTCGTTTCCTCATGATGACCTGGGGCCGCTTCCCTTTCCCTACGACCAGCCGGACATCGGGAATCTGGACAGCATTCTCTCCAAGGCCATCTCGCGCATTTCGGTGAAGACCAAGAAGGTCGTCAAGAAGATCGTTCCGAAATCCATCGCCACGGCCATCACGAAGGCCGCCAAATCGGTTCGGGCGGTGGTCAAGAAGGCCGCCACGCCGGCCATGAAGGGGTTCAAGAAGTACTTCCCCAAGGTCGCCCCGTTTCTCGCCATCGCCGTCCAGGTCTTCAACGTCATCCCCGGGCTCGGAGTGGCCCTCGGAGTGGCGATCTCCGTCGGCTCGGCGGCCCTGACGACGCACCAGAACCTCGTGGCCATGAAGAAGGCGGGGAAGCTGGCCAAAGAGGAAGAGGCGGCCATGGACGCCGAGGCGGCCGATCTCGATCGGCAGGCCAACGAGTCGCTGGACTCGACTTATAATACGGGCGAAAGCCTTTTCGCCTCGGAATACGGGATGCCCCGGGACCAGTGGTCGGCGCTTTCCGTCGAGGGAAAGACCAAGTTCCTCAAGGAAGCCGTCGCCCTGGCCAACCAGAAGAAATTCGCCGCGGTCGGGGTCACCCCGAAGCAGTTCTCGGAAATGACGGAAGAGGAGAGCGAAAGGGCCTTGGAAGAAGCTTTCGGCATCCCCACGTGGGGATGGGTCGCGATCGCAGGCGGCGGAGTCCTGCTCGTCGTGGGGCTTGCCTTTCTCCTGAAGTCGAAGAAGGCGAGCGCCTAGGAGATCTTGGATGCGGGTGCAGGAACAAAGAGATCTGGGATTCATCGGGCCCCTCATCACCGCCGTGGCCCAGGCCGGGATGGCCGTCTACCAGATGCAGGCGCAGAAGAAGGCCGTGAAGACGGCTGAGAAGAGGGCCGAGTTGCGGGCCGCGACCGAGGCCGTCGCGGCGGCCAAGGCGATCTCCGATGAAAAGCTCGTAGCGACCCTGTTTGAGAAGAAGGCGCAGGAAACGGCGCAGCAGCAGGAAACCAAGCAGAAGACCGCCGGCCCTTCGACCTTGACTATTGTCTCCGTCATCGGCGGTGGTATACTCGTTGCGGGAGTGGCCGCCTATTTGATCCTCAGGAACTAGGGAGGTTGAGATGATCGTCTCTGAAAGAATCGGGATCGATTCCCCGAACCTGAGAGATCTCGGCCAGGACTGGCTTGGACCCCTCATCTCCTCCGTGGCCACGATTGGTCTGACTGTCTACAAGGGAGTCCAGGAGAAGAAGGCCGCGAAGACGGCCAAGAAAGAAGAAGCGACGGCGGCCGCGGCCGAAGCGGCTGCGGCGTTTCAGACGCAGAAGATGATGATGCAGGAACAGCAGTCGGCGGCTCGGGCACCGGGATCGGCGGGCGGGATTCCTTGGATCCCCATTACCATTGCCGGTGTAGGAGTTCTTGGAATCGGGACGGTGATCATCCTCCTCCTCAAGAAGTAAAAAAGAGGGCCTGCCCCCGAAGGAGCAGGCCCTCGAATCTGCCGGCCACACCATAACAGGCAATGCCTCGCCGAGCCCTCCATACCGTGACGGCCTCGACGGTCAGTGCCTAACCTCAACTCACCAAGACTAGTCTGGCCAGGACTAACGAGGACGGCCGTTCCAGGACTAAGACCTGCCCCGACAATCCACACCACTTCACGACAGCCACTCCGTGACTGGCCCAGGCGCCGTTGCCCAGACCATCCTTGACTGCCGGGCCCGTCCAGACCCTGGCCCGCCTGTCCGCGACGTGAAATTCCGAGACAGACGTGACATGTTGGCGAAGCCGCCCGGTCCTAACCTTATCGTGACGGCCATACCACTTCTGAACTTACGATTCCATGACACTTCTAGACAGGACGGCCGTATCGAGACTATCCTAGACGATCCGCTTCGCTCCTTGACCGCCACTCCGTGACTGGCCCAGGCGC
>Ga0315297_10001927_pt1 | contig 13025 bp, 11 predicted proteins | sample YL17G15_0_MG_FD_203628 | JGI IMG/M metagenome (GOLD analysis project Ga0315297, IMG submission 203628) | Sediment microbial communities from Yellowstone Lake, YNP, Wyoming, USA - YL17G15_0 | ecosystem: Environmental > Aquatic > Freshwater > Lake > Sediment | place: USA: Wyoming | collected... | reverse complement strand
CGCGAGCGCCTCCTCGGCCGGGAGGAAGACGGGCTCGAGCCAGTGGGCGATCGTCGATCCACCGAGCGGCAGGCCGAGCGACGCGCCGATGAGCGCCGACGGGATCGCGAGGAGGACGAGCGGCAGAAGCATCGTCCACGGGCCCTCGTGGATGTGGTCCCAGATCGACTTCGCGTACGCGGAGGGCGCGCCGTAGAACGTCTTCCCCATGAGCCGGAACATGTAGAACGCCGTCATCCCGGCGACGATGAGCCCGATGGCGAACACCCACCAGAACCCGAAGATGAAGCTCTCGCCGAGGATCTCGTCCTTGCTGAAGAAGCCGGCGAGCGGCGGGATGCCGGCGAGGGCGAGCGTCCCGATGAGCATCGTCCAGTGGGTGACCGGGATCTTCCGCCACAGGCCACCCATCCGGTTCATGTCCTGCTCGTCCTCTACCGCGTGGATGACGGAGCCGGACCCCAGGAAGAGCAGGCCCTTGAAGAAGCCGTGGGTCATGAGGTGGAAGATCGACGCGACGAACGCGCCCACCCCGAACGCGGCGAACATGAGGCCGAGCTGCGAGAGCGTCGAGTACGCGAGCACGCGCTTGATGTCGTTCTGCGTGAGCGCGATCGACGCGGCGAGGATCGACGTGAAGATGCCGATCGCCGCGACGACGACCATCGCCTCGGGAGCGTGGGCGAAGATCTCCGACGTCCGCGCGACGAGGTAGACGCCGGCGTTCACCATCGTCGCCGCGTGGATGAGGGCGCTGACCGGGGTGGGGCCCTCCATCGCGTCCGGGAGCCAGACGTGGAGCGGGAACTGGGCGCTCTTGCCGGCCGCGCCGCAGAAGAGCAGGAGCGCGATGAGCGCGATGAACGGCTGGTCGAGCGTCCCGATCCGCGCGTTCACCTCGGCGATGTTCAGCGTCCCGAGCGCCACCCAGATCGCCATGATCCCGAGCGCGAACCCGACGTCGCCGACGCGGTTGACGATGAACGCCTTCTTCGAGGCGAGCGCGGCCGCCGGGCGCTTGTACCAGAACCCGATGAGGGCGTAGCTCGAGAGGCCGACGAGCTCCCACCCCGCGAACACGACGAGGAAGTTGTCCGCGAGGACGAGAAGCAGCATCGAGAACATGAAGAAGTTGAGGTAGGCGAAGAACCGCCACCGAGCCTCGTCGTGCGCCATGTACCCGACGCTGTAGAGGTGCACGAGCATGCCGATCGTCGTGACGACGATGAGGAGGCACGCGGTGAGGCTGTCGACGCGGAACCCGATCTCGACCTGGAAGTCGCCGGCGGGGATCCACGTCCACAGGTGGACGCTCGCGCCGGCGTCGCCGTACCCGCCGGTGAGCTGCGTGTAGACGACGCCCATCGCGATCGCCCAGCTCGCGATGACGAGGAGGAGCGGAAGGAGGAACGCGAACCGCCCGATCCGGCGGCCGAAGAGCGCCGTGAACGCGAATCCGAAGATCGGGAGCGCCGGGATGAGCGGGATGAGCTGCTCGTTCATGCCGGGCCGCGCCTACTGCCGCATCGCGTCGTACTCGTCGACGAGCGGGGTCCGCCGGTTCCGGTAGATCGCGATGACGATCGCGAGCCCGACGGTCGCCTCGGCTGCGGCGACCGCGACGACGATGAGGGCGATGACCGTGGCGTGGCCCTGGAGCGCGGGGATGAACGCGCCGAACGCGAGGATCGTGAGGTTCACCGCGTTGAGCATCAGCTCGATCGACATGAGCATGCTGATCGCGTTCCGGCGCGCGAGGAACCCGAACGTCCCGATCGCGAAGAGGAACCCGGAGAGGATGAGGTAGGCGTCCAGGCTGTTCGCCATCAGTCGGGCGCCCTGTCGCGCTTCGCGAGGAAGACGCCGCCGATCACCGCCGCGAGGAGGAGCACGCTCACCGCCTCGAACGGGAGCGTGTACTCGTCGAACAGGAGGCGCGCGACGGCCTCTGTCGTGGCGCTCGCACGCTCGGCGCTGGCCTGCCAGTCGGTGGAGCCCACGACGACGGCGAGGATGATGACGATGGCGATCGCGGCGATGGCCGCCGCCCACCACTGCGTCTGGAAGACGAGCCTCGCCGGGCCGCCCTTCGTCTGGGTGAGCATGATCGCGAAGAGGACGAGGACGCTGATCGCGCCGATGTACACGAGGACCTGGGTCGCGGCCATGATCGGGGACCCGAGGAGGACGTAGATCCCCGCGAGCGACCCGAAGCACACGATCATCGCGAGTCCCGACCGGATGATGTCGCGGAGCGTCACGACGAGCAGCGCGGACCCGAGCATGACGGCAGCGAACAGGACGAACAGCACGTCGTCCCACGATGCACCGATGATCGGGAGCGTCCCCGGTATCGCCACGGACCTGTCTCTCTCCTCTCCTGCGCGAACGATCTCGCGAGCGACGCGCGTCCCCTATCCGCCGTGCGCCGCCGCGCCGTCCCCGCCGGCTGCACCCTCGGCACGGCCGCCATTGTGGCCGTTCCCACCACCCGTCGCGAGGCCGGGTGGCAGCACCGGAAGGAGCCGCCCCGTCCGGAGCAGGCGCCCCTCGGCGACCGCGCGCTCTGCCCAGTCGCGCTCGCGGCGGACGTACGTCATCTCCGTCTCGCGGTCAACCGCGGCGATGGCCATGAGGTCGATCATCGGCTCCGCGCGGCTCGTGTGGGCGAGCTCGAAGTCGGGGCCGCAGCGGAGGGCGTCGTACGGGCACGCGTCCACGCAGATGCCGCACAGGATGCAGCGGCTCTCGTCGACGTCGTACTGCTCGAGGATCCGCGGCTTCGGCATGAGCGCGCCCGTCGGGCACGTCTCCGCGCACCGGCCGCAGGACACGCACGGCGTGTCGTTCAGGCTCATGTCGAGCGGCGTCGTCACGAGCGTGTCGAAACCGATCCGCATGAAGTCGTAGCAGGCGGCGCCCACGACCTCCGAGCACACCTGGGCGCAGCGGCCGCAGTCGATGCAGCGCGCCGGCTCGCGAAGGATGAACGCGTGGCTGTCGTCGCGGACGTAGTCGTGGTTGAGGCCCGTGAACCGGTTCTCGGTCACGCTCCGGAAGCCTGCGCCGTGGGCGTTGCCCGGCTCGAGGGTCCGCAGCGTGGTGCCGTACTCGATCCCGAGGCGCCGGAGGTCGCAGAAGCCGATCGCCTCGCACGTGCACTGGAGGCAGCGCGTGCTCTCGGTGACCGCCTCCTCGACCGTGTACGGGATCTCGTACTCGATGTAGCTCGCGTTGCGAGCCTCGGCCGGCATCGCCCGCATCCGGATGCGCGGCTCCTTGACCTCGCTCGTGAACGGCACGATCGAGAGGAACTCGGGCTGCGGCTCGGCGAGGGTCTGGCGGGTCCGGATCGCGGAGAGGTCCATCCCCTTGAGGTAGGCGTCGACGGCGTACGCGCTGCGGCGGCCGTCGGCGATCGCCTGGACGACGGTCTGGGCGCCCATCCGCACGTCGCCCGTGCCGAAGACCCCCTCCCGGCCCGTCTCGTACGTCACCGCGTCCGCGCGGAGGCGTCGCTGCTTCGTCGCGGACGGCCCCTCCGAGCCGGGCCCGATCCACGTGAGGTCCGGGCCCTGGCCGATCGCGAGGAGCACCCGGTCGCAGGGGATGACGAACTCGGTGCCGGGGGCCGGCTCCGGTCGGCGCCGCCCGGAGGCGTCGGGGGCGCCGAGCTGCATCCGGATGAACTCGACACCGGCGACCTTGCCTGCGTCGTCGACGAGGACGCGGGTGGGGCCGGCCTGGAAGATCGCGGTGACCCCCTCCTCGATCGCCTCGTGGATCTCGCTCGCGGCCGGCATCTCCTTCATGTCGCGCCGGTAGACGAGCGTCACCTCGGCGGCGCCCTGGCGGACGGAGGTGCGCGAGCAGTCCATCGCGGTGAACCCGCCGCCGATGACGACGACGCGCGTCCCCCGGTGGCCCGGGTACTCGAGGCCGAGGGTCGCGATCTTCAGGTAGGCGAGGCCGTCGATGACCCCGTCGCCTTCCTCGCCCGGGATCCCGAGCGTGTTCGTGTCGTAGCAGCCGATGGCAAGGACGACCGCGTCGTATCCCTGGTTCTGGAGGTCGTCGAGCGTGAAGTCCTTCCCCAGCTCCTTCCCGCACTCGAACCGCCCGCCGAGTCGCGTGATCGACTCGTACTCACGGTCGAGCACCGAGGCCTTGGGGAGCCGGTACTCGGGGATGCCGTAGCGGAGCATGCCGCCGGGCGCCTCGTCGCGATCGAAGACCGTCACCTCGTGGCCGGCGATGAGGAGGTAGTACGCGGCCGACGCGCCGGCCGGCCCGGAACCGATGACGGCGACCCGCTTCCCGCTCCTGGGTTGGAGCTCGAAGGGGACCGGCGGGTCGACGCCCCGCTCGGACATCGCGCGGAGGACCTGGTCGCCCGCGTACCGGTGGCTGTCCCGGATCGCGATCGCCTCGTCGACCTCGTCGCGGCGGCAGTGCTCCTCGCACGGGGCCGGGCAGACGCGCCCGAGGATGCTCGGGAACGGGATCGTGCGCTTGAAGACCCGTGCCGACTCGCGCCATTCGCCCTCGGCGTTCGCCTTGAGGAACCCCGGGATGTCGATGTGGCTGGGGCACTTGTTCTGGCACGGCGGGAGGCAGTACGCGTTGTGGTCGCTGAAGATGAGCTCGAGGTTGGTCGCACGGAGCTGGCGGAGCTGCTCCGTCTGCGTCTCGACCTTCATCCCCTCCTCGGCGGCGCGCGAGCACGAGATCGGCGGATGCTCCTCGCCCTCGACCTCCACGACGCACATCCGGCACGCCCCGAACCCCGGGAGCTTCGGCTCGTAGCACAGGGTGGGGATCTCGATACCGTTGTCGCGACAGACCTCGAGGATCGTCTGGCCCTCGAGGCCTTCGATGACGCGCCCGTCCACCTCGAGGCGGATCGCCGGCGTGGCCTGCGGACGCTGCGGCGACTGCGTGGTGAACAGTCGCTCGGCGAGGAGATCGGCGTCGGTCGGTCGGGTGATCAGGTCGGCCATGGGGTTCGTCCTCAGTGGGCCGGCGCGGCGGAGGTCACCGCGAGCGGGTGACAGACTCCGGCGGGGCAGGCGCTGCGGAGCAGGTGCTCGTCGAGCTCGGGTCGGAAGTAGCGCAGGACGGTGGTGAGGGGGCCGGTGGCGCGGCGCTCGTGGTCGCACAGGGCGCTCGCCACGATGTCGCGGGAGAGATCGGTCGCGAGCGCGACGTCCGTGGGGCGGGCACGGCCGGACGTGAACCGCTCGCCGATCTCCGTGAGGCGGCGGAGCCCGATGCGGCACGGGATCGTCTTGCCGCACGCCTCGTCCGCGCAGAACCGGGTGAGGAGCGTGGCGAGGTCCACGACGCAGGCCCGTTCGTCGGCGACGAGGATGGACCCGGACCCGACGTGGGCACCGACTTCCCGGAGCGCCGCGAACGAGTACGGCGTGTCGAGCTCGCGCGGCGGGAGGAGACCGCCCGACGGCCCGCCGACGAGGACCGCCTTGAGCCGGTGGCCGGCCGGGACGCCACCGGCGAGGTCCACGATCTCGCGGAGCGGAGTCCCGGTGGGAACCTCGGCGATGCCGGGCTCCTCGACCGCCCCCGCGACCTGGACGAGGAACGTACCGGGGGCCGCGGGGTCGCCGATCGCCGCGAACGCCGCGGCGCCGTGCGCGAGGATCCACGGGACGGCGGCGAGCGTGACGACGTCGTTCACGACGGTGGGGGCGCCGAACAGCCCGCGCTCGGCCGGGTAGGGAGGCCGCTGCTCCGGTTGGCCGCGCTTCCCCTCCAATGCCTTGAGGAGGACCGTCTCCTCGCCGAGCATGTACGCGCCCTGGACGGGCCGCACCGTGACGTGGATGTCCCGGCCGCTGCCGAGGACGTCCGTCCCGAGGAAGCCCGCCTCCTCGGCCTGGGCGACGGCGACCTCGAGGCGCCGGACCGCCTCCGCGTACTCGGCGCGGACGGCGATGATCGCCTCGCGCGCGCCGACCGCGAACGCCGCGATCGTGACCCCCTCCACGACGAGGTACGGCCGCTCCTCCATGAGCGCGCGGGCGACGAACGTCGAGGGATCCGCCTCGTAGCCATTCGCGACGACGTAGCGCGTGCCGGCGCCGGCGGTCGCGGCGCCGGCGGTCGCGCCGGCGGTAGCAGCGACGGCGGTCCCGGCGACGGCGGTCGCGGCGGCGTGCCACTTCTCGGCGGTGGGGAAGCCCCCGCCGCCGCGCCCGCGGAGGCCCGAGACGCGCAGCTGCGCGATGGTATCCGTGGGGCCGTGCTCGCGGACCGCGCGCTTGAGCCCATCGAACGCACCGGATGCGACCGCCGCGTCGAGGTCCGTGGGATCCGGGGCGCCGAACCCGGCCGTGAGCAGGCGCGGGAAGCCCCCGGGCGTGGAGAGGAGCGTCGTCATGCCGGCCCCGCCCCACCCGCCGCCGGGCCATCCGCCGCGCCCAGCCCGAGCGATGCGTCGAGAGCGGTGAGGAAGGCCGCCTCGGACGGCCGGCGCTCGCGGGCCGCGCTCGGCGCCTCGGCCCGGGCCTGCCCGGCGGCCGCCCCAGCGTGCACGGCGGCCGCCTCGGGCGCCTCGAACCGGAACTGGCGGTAGTAGCTCGCCGTGCCGTACACCATCGCGTACCACGCCCCGGTCGAGAAGCTCAGGTGCTTCAGCGCGGCGACGGGCAGGAAGCCGTACGCCTCCTGGATCTCCTCGAGCATCCCGATGAGGTGGCGGGGGTCGTGGTCGTGTGCGTCGAGGATCTCGTCCACCTGGCGCAGGTCGATCGGCGCGAAGCTCGCCGAGGACGGGTCGGGAACGGTGCGGCCGGACCGTCGGAGCGCGGATTCCTCGCGCCGCTCCGCGTACGTCTCGGCGGGACCCCAGTGGACGGCGAAGCGGCTCCGCGTGTCGGTCCCGCCCATGTCGATGCACTCGATGGGGCAGGCCTGCGCGCACTGGAAGCACGTCTCGCACTTGAGCGCGCCGTGCTCGTCGTAGAGGAGCTGGAGCCGGCCCCGGTTCTTCGGCGCGATCGGCGCCTTCACCTCCGGGTACCGGATGGTCGCCTTCGGCTCGAAGAAGCGGCGGAGGGTGAGCGCCATCCCCCGGACGAGCCCGATGCCGGGCACGAAGCTCATGCGTGCGCCCTCATCGGTTGAGGATCAGGACCGCCGAGGCGGTGACGAAGATGTTGAGGAGCGCGGCCGGCAGCAGCCACTTCCACGCCAGGCCCATGAGCTGGTCGATCCGGACCCGGGGGAAGGAGCCGCGCATCCACACGAACACGAAGATGAAGGCGTACGTCTTGGCGAAGAACCAGGCGAGCCCCACGACCCAGTCGAAGCTGATGAACGCCCAGCCCATGACCGCGAGGATCGCGAGGACGTTGAAGACGACGAATCCGAGCACGAGCGCCTGGAGCGTGGAAAAGCGACTGGCCAGCCAGAACGGCACGGCGCAGACGATCGTGCCCACGACCGGCCCGATCGCGATGAGCAGCAGAAGTCCGACGCCGAGCCCGAGCGGATCGACGGCCGAGAGGTCGACCGGCCAGGGCCAGGCGATCGGTGCCGTCCAGCCCCCGACGAAGAACGTGACGATGAGGGCGGACATGACGAACACGTTCACGTACTCGGCGAAGAAGAAGAAGCCGAAGCGCATCCCCGAGTACTCGGTCGCGAACCCGGCGACGATCTCCTGGTCGGCCTCCGAGAAGTCGAAGGGCGACCGGTTCGCTTCCGCCGTGCCGGCGATGAAGAAGATGAGGAACGCGAGGGGCTGCTTCCAGATGTACCAGTCCACGAACGAGCCCGACTGGCCGAGGACGATCTGGTTGAGGCTCATCGTGCCCGCGAGGAGGACGACGCCCACGACCGACAGCGTGAGCGGGATCTCGTAGCTCACCATCTGCGCGGCCGCCCGGAGCCCGCCGAGGAGCGAGTACTTGTTGAAGCTCGCCCACCCGCCCATGAGGAGTCCGACCACCGTCAGGCCGCTGATCGCGAAGAGGTAGAGGACGCCGATGTTGAGGTCCAGGCCGAAGAGCCCCGGCGCGAACGGGATGACGACCATCGTCATGACGGTCGCGAGGAAGACGACGACCGGGGCCATCGTGAAGACCTGGACGTCGACGCCGGTCGGGGTGAAGTCCTCCTTGCCCACGAACTTGAGCCCGTGGACCACGGACATCGCGGTGCCGAACGGCCCCACGCGGTCCGGTCCGATCCGGAGGTTCATCCGCGCGATGACCTTCAGCTCCATGTAGATGACGATGAAGGCGGTGGGGATGGTGAGGACGAGGATCCCTCCCACCGCGGCGGCGAACCGGACGAGAGGGACGTTGTCGCCGAGGAACGCGGCCACGATCGGGCCGGCGAGGACGACCCCGAGAAGGCCGAGGACGGCGACCGCGACGAGGATCGGGACCGCGATCGCGAGGATCCGGCCCGTGAGGCTCATCCGCTGCCAGGAGGCTCCGACGACGCTCATCGCATGGCCTACTTGTCGACCCCGCCCATGACCGGGTCGAGGCTGGCCATGATCGCCATCGTGTCGGCGACCAGGTTGCCCGGGGTCATGAGCCCGACGAGCTGGAGGTGGACGAAGCTGGGGTCGTGGATCCGCATCCGGAACGGCTGGTCGGTCCCGTCGGAAATCACGTAGGCCGCGTACATCCCGCGCGGGCCCTCCACGGCGGCGAACGCGCGGCCGGGACGCGGGCGCACGAGGCGCGGAAGCCTGGCCATCACCGGGCCGTCCGGGAGCTGGTGCAGGCACCGGTCGATGATCCTGAGGGACTGCTTGATCTCGTCGATGCGGAGCAGGTACCGCGCGAGGCAGTCGCCCTCCTGGCGCGTGGGGATGTCGAAGTCGAGCTCCGGGAAGACCGAGTACGGGTGGGCGCGCCGGACGTCGAACGGGACGCCGGACGCCCGGAGGTTGGGGCCGGTGACCGCCATCCGGAGCGCGGTCTCCGGGTCGAGGATCCCGAGGCCGCGGGCCCGTCGGACGAGGATCTCGTTCTCGTTGAGGAGCCCCTGGTTCGACTCGATGTGCCGGGCCGCACGGCTCATCCAGTCGCCGAGCCGGCTCATGAACTCGTGGTTCAGGTCGCCGTTGACGCCACCGATGCGCATGTAGTTGAAGAGGAGCTTCTGGCCGGTGAGCGCGGTGAGCATCTCCATGATCTCGTCGCGCTCGATGAAGCTGTAGAGGACCGGCGTGAGGCCGCCGAGGTCCAGCGCGAACCAGCCCATCGTGAGCGCGTGGCTCGCGACCCGGTTGAGCTCGGTGGAGAGGACGCGGATGTACTCCGCGCGGCGGGGGACTTCGACGTCGAGGAGCTTCTCGAAGGCCATGACCGGCGCCCACTCGCAGAAGAGCGAGCTCACGTACTCGAGCGGATCCGTGTAGCAGATCGCCTGGTGGTAGTCGGCGTTCTCGCAGAGCTTCTCGACGCCGCGGTGGAGATAGCCGATGACCGGGTCGATGTCGACCACCCGCTCGCCGTCGATCTTGAGGACGACGCGGAGCACGCCGTGCGTGGACGGGTGCTGCGGCCCCATGTTGAGGAGCATCTCGCCGTCGCGGAGGGTGTAGAACTCCGCCTGGCGCTCCGTCCGTCCGATCGGGACGGCCTCCACGATCGACTCGCGGACGACATCCTCGATGAGGACGCTCGGGTCGTCGAGGGCGGCATGGGGGTTCGGCGTGCGCGCGTCGGTCGTCATGCGCGTTCCGCTCCGGACCGGCGGAGGAGCGTCGCCGGGGTCGCGTCGGCCGGGGCGAGGGTCTCCTCCATGGGCCGCACGCCCAGCCCGGGCGAGCGCGAGGAATCGTCGGCGAGATGGAAGTCCTTGCGAAGCGGGAAGCTCGCGTAGTCGTCCGGCATGTAGATCCGCCGGAGGTCGCGGTTGCCCTCGAAGACGATGCCGAACATGTCGTACGCCTCGCGCTCCATCCACTCGGCGCCCTTCCAGAGGAAGGTGGCCGACGGCACGCGCGGCGACTCCCGGTCGAGGCCGTCGGCCACGACGCGGAGCCAGTCGACGGTGGTCGCGCTCCACAGGTGGTAGACGACCTGCATCCGGTCGCCGGTGTCCACGCCGCAGAGGTCGGCGAGCAGTCGGAAGTCGAGCTCCGGCTCATCGTGGAGCGAGCGGACGACCTCGGTGACGTCGGCCGCGGTGATGCGGATCTCCGTCTCGTCGTGACGCTGGCGGACGGGTCCGGTGAGCCGCTCCCCGAAACGGCGCTCCAGGCGGGTGCGGAGGGCGCGGTCCATCGCCTACAGCCCCGCCGGCACGGTCGGGCCGATCTTGCGCTCGGGCCAGTGGCCGCGACGGTCCACGACGAGCTTCTGGAGCTTCATCATCCCGTAGATGAGGCCCTCCGGCCGGGGCGGGCAGCCGGGGACGTAGACATCGACCGGCATGATCCGATCGATCCCCTGGACAGTGGAGTAGCTCCGCTTGAACCGGCCGCCCGAGCACGTGCAGTCGCCCATCGCGACACACCACTTGGGCTCGGGGATCTCCTCCCAGAGTCGGAGGAGCGGCTCCGCCATCTTCGTCGTGAGCGTGCCGGCGACGATGAGGACGTCGGCCTGTCGGGGGCTCGCGCGGAACGGGAACATCCCCCAGCGGTCGATGTCGTTGCGCGAGGTCGCCGTCGACATCATCTCGATGGCGCAGCAGGCGAGCCCCGAGAGCAACGGCCAGAGGCTGTTGGCGCGGATGAGGTCCAGGACGTAGTCGGCCTTCGTCGGGATGATCTCGAGGGCCCCGGACCAGCGGGCGTCGTCGCGGCTCATGACGCCGGACGCCTCCACCTCGCGGAGGTGCTCGATCTCCGCGTTGAGGCCGGTGGTCCCCGGCCCGTAGTCGGCCGGGTCGACCGGTGTCCAGAGCGTGTTCGGGACGACGATCGCCTCGACGACGTCGGTCGACGCCGCCGGGACCGGGAGGGCGGTCGCACCGTCCGGGGCGCCGCTCCCGCCGACCGGGTCGAGCGCGCTGTTCGCGCCGATCGGGTCGAGCGCCCGGTCGTTCACCGCCACGTGAGGACGCCCTTGCGCCATGCATAGCCCAGGCCCACGAGGAGGATCGCGACGAAGATGAGCATCGAGACGAAGCCGCCGAGCAGGAGGTCCCGGAAGACCAGCGCCCAGAGGTAGATGAAGACGACCTCGATGTCGAAGGCGACGAAGAGGAGGGCGTAGATGTAGAACGAGAGGCCGAAGCGGCCCCACGTGTCGCCGTACGTGTCGATGCCGCTCTCGTACGGGCGTCCCTTGTGCTCATCGCCGCGGTTCCGGTGCGTGATGAGCCAGGAGAGGCCGATGACGAGGAAGACGAACGCCACCCCGGCGATCGCGAACCCGACGACGTACCAGAGCTCGGTCATCGCTCCTCATGCGGGTCGCGCGGACGCGGCCACCGTCACTCAACTCGGGCTTCCGGACACGCGGGGATCGACCCGGCGCGGACCCGCGGAGTGTATCAGGCGAGCGGGACGCGGCGGGTGGCGCGACGGGTCGGCCCGGCGGGTCGCGGGGCCGTGCGGAGCAGGTCGGCGCAACGGGCGGCGGGGCCGTGCGGGCCGGGGCGCGGGGTCGCGCGGGCCGGGGCGGGTCAGCGCGGAGCGGCTTCCGAGAGGCCGCGAAGCCGCTCCGCTCCCGGGGTCAGCCCGCGTCCGAGGACGACGACCGCGAACCCGCCCATCGCCCGCGGATCGAGGAGCCTCCCGAGCGCGGCGCGGAACAGGAGGTAGCCCTCGAACGTCGCCGCGGGGTCCGAGCGCACGGCCTCGAGGAGGTCGCCGAGGCCGCACCCGGCGAGGAACCGCGCCTGCGTCGTCCGACCGATCGGGGCGAGGCCGCGGGCGGAGCCGGCCCGATCGAGCGCGGTGAGATCGACATGGGCCGTGATGTCCTGCTCGCCGGGATCCGCGAGGACGTCGTCATGGACCCGGTGGCCGCGATACGCGAGAAGGGTCCCGACCGGTCGACGGGCGGGGTCGTACAGATCCGCGGCCGGCGCCCCGTAGTCGATCACGATGACGTACCCGCGCCCCAGGTCCCGGGCGATCTCGTCGAGCCATGCCTCGTCGGCGAGCCTGATCTCCGCGAGCTGCCCGTCCGCGAGTCTCACTCCCTCGTCTCGGAGCCGGGCCGCGAGCGCCGGGGTCGTCGGGTCGGCGACGACGTCGACGAGTCGGCCACGGTCGGGGACGGTCGCGTCGTCCTCCCAGCCGACGAGGACCTCCCGGAGCGCGCCGCCGTCCATCGCGACGCGGTGCACGGGAAGCGCATCGATGAACTCGTTCGCCAGGACGACGCCCACGACCGGCCGGCCGGGGGTCGGGTCCGTCACCGCGACCTCCGGGGCGGCCGTCGCGAGGCGCTCCCGGAGCTCGGCACGGCGGTGCGCGTTGAGCTCGACGGGCTCGTATCGCAGCACGGCGGTCGGGAGATCGACCGACGCCGCCGAGGGGCCTGCCGCCGAGTCGCCCGGCCCGCTCGGAGCGCCCGCCCGGCTCGGAGCGCCCGCCCTGCTCCGACCGAGGAGGCCCGACCCGTCCGCGCAGAGCCCGTCCACGATCGCGGCGGCGAGGGCCCCGGACCCGGCCCCGTACTCGCGGATGGTGAACGGGTCGGGACGGCCCAGCAGCCGCCAGCATTCGTCGACCTGGCGTGCGATCGCCCGTCCGAACACCGGGTGCAGCTCGGGGGCCGTGAGGAAGTCGCCCTCGCGGGTGGGCCGCGCGGCGGGCCGCGCGTAGTACCCGAGATCGGGCTCGGCGAGCGCGAGCTCCATGAATCTCGCGAACGTCATCGGCCCGCGGGCGAGTATCTCGTCCCGGACGAGGCGGAGGAGGGCGTCGCTCACGGCCGTCGCCGACCGGCCGCCCCAACGCGGCGCGGGAACAGGAGCCGGAGCCCGGGCCCGACGAGGCTGTGGCCCCCGAGCAGGATGGGCCGGGGCGAGCCGGCCGCCGTAGCGGTCAGCGCCCGCAGCCACGGGTCCGCCACCCGGTC
>Ga0315297_10001926_pt1 | contig 13029 bp, 7 predicted proteins | sample YL17G15_0_MG_FD_203628 | JGI IMG/M metagenome (GOLD analysis project Ga0315297, IMG submission 203628) | Sediment microbial communities from Yellowstone Lake, YNP, Wyoming, USA - YL17G15_0 | ecosystem: Environmental > Aquatic > Freshwater > Lake > Sediment | place: USA: Wyoming | collected... | reverse complement strand
CCCAATCGCCAATGCTCAAATAGCGGTAGATACGGCCTGCCCCGAAAGCACACCCGCCACACCTACAGCGCATGCGGCCTCCCCTCGCCCAACGCCGACCATCTCACCGACTGCTGAGCGGCCAGGAGGTTCGCCCACGCCGGACGAGACGCCCCCGCTCTCCCAGACAGTCACTGCTACGCCGCCAGCAGCCACCCGAACGCCCGGCAGCTCGACCGCCACAGAGAATGAAGGGTCAGCATGGACCGGCGACCCAGCCATCATAGGCTACGTGGTGGGGGGCTTGGCGGTCGTGCTCCTGGGCGGGGCTGCCTTGCTCGCTATCAGGAGGCGTCGTGCTGGATAAGGGAGGAGGAAGCGTGGTGGCGAGGATGAAGCTGCTGATCGCGATGCTGGCGACCTGCCTCTTGGCGGTCGCCCTGGGGGTATGGATTCTGGCCGGTGGGGACGAAACCACCCAGGCAAGCCCAGGAGTCACTATTGGCATCGATGCCGACCCCACTGGCAACACGGCCGCCTCCCTGGGATCCATCGATGCCTCCCGAACGGTGGCCTGCGGCGACACGTTCGAGATGGACCTCTTCATCAGAGATGTTACGGATCTGTTGGCCTGGTCAGTGAGCCTAAAGTACGACCCGACGGTCCTAAGGATCAAAGGACAGGATGTACAGATGTTTCAGGCAGCCAATGCCGGGAGCGACGTACGGGACAGGTCGCTGGGGGACCCGGCGCTGGCCGGCGGCTGGGGCGGCGGCTACTATGATGTCACGGCCGCGGACATTGGTGAGCCTGCCGCGCCCGATAGCGGTTCAGGCGTATTGGCCAGGCTTACCCTGGCGGCGGTGGGAACCGGCGTCAGCCCGGTCAGCCTCCAGACCCGAACCCTGTGGGGCTCCCCGCCTCCCAGGTCTATCAGCGTAGAATCCACGTCCGACGCCGCAGTTACGATTGCCGGGCCCTGCGAGGACGCGGACGGCGACGGCATCGCCAACAGCGTTGACAACTGCCCGTCGGTCGCCAACTTCGACCAGGTCAACACCGACGCCGGGGACCAGGACGGCGACGGGCGGGAGGGCGAGGACGCCGTCGACGGCGTCGACAACGATGGCGACACCCTCGTCGACGAAGACCCCCCGGGGGATGCAAAGGGCGACGCCTGCGACGATGACGACGACAACGACACCATTGCGGACGTCGACGACAACTGCCCTCTGGTCTCCAATCCTGACCAGACTGACACCGACAGCGATGGCCAGGGTGACGCCTGCGACGCCGATGATGACGGCGACACCATCCCCGACACCACCGACAACTGCCCCCTCATCGTCAACCCCGACCAGACGGACGGTGACGGCGATGGCCTGGGCGATGCTTGCGATGCTTCGCCCACCCCCACGCCTACTCCGACGACCACGCCCGGCCCAACCACCACACCCACACCCCCCGGTCCCAGCATGGCCTGGGCGCACTCCTGCTACCTCGGCGCCTCCCAGCCCACTGAAGACGCCCTTGCGGCCATCAGCGGCGATGTCCTGGCCGCATACCGGTTGAGGCCTGACCAAGGCTACGATAGGTGGTTTCCGGGTAGGCCCGACGCGAGCACGATGACAGTGCTCAATCCCTACGACGCCTTGTTTCTCCTCATGGCCAGCGATGCGGCCCGGCCTCAGGAACCGTGGGGCGAACCTCCCACCAGTCGCGACCTCGTCTTCGGCTGGAATAGCGTGTGCTACACAGGCCAGACGAAGGACGCCGAGACGGCAAGCGAGGGGATAGCCGGCCGGTTCGCAATAGCTTATGCCCTGGCCCCAGGCCAGGCCTGGAAGCGATTCGTCCCTGGCAAGTCGGACGTCAGCACCCTCAACCAGTTGGACGCTTTCACCCCTGTGCTTGTTCTGGTCACCGAAGAGGGCGGCGCCCCGTGGGTGTTTGAGCCGTAAGAGTCGCCCGCCACCACCTGCCACAGCCCGGCAGCCGCCTCGGCCGGATCAACTGCATGAGCTAGTCATCCAGTGTATGAACTAGCCAATGTCTGCCTGAACCACCGGAAGCATGGCGAGCATCGGGTTGCATCGGTCAGACTCCTCGAGGGTTGCCAGCGTTGGCCGAGCAACCTGGCAGCGGGAGTAAGAATGATGATGAATAGGCTGCGGAAGGCTGGGATCGCGATAGGGGCATTGCTACTGTTGCTGCTGCTTAGCTGCGGCGCAGGGGAGGTCACCCCCACAATCGTCGTTGATAGCATGGCGGACACCGATAGCCGCGATGGCGTGGTGACCTTGAGAGAGGCCATCCTGCTGGCCACCGGCGAGCTGGCAGTGACCGACCTGGACTCGGGGGAGGCCGACAACGTCGGCAAACGGCCCGGGCCCGATTCCAGCGACACGATTACCTTTGATGCTTCCGTCTTCCAGCCGCCAGAGGGAGGCACCATCCCCCTTACTGGGCCGCTGCCAGGCCTCAGCACCGGCGCTGATAGTGTTGACGCCTCCCAAGCTGGCGTCATTGTGGAAGGCGGTCAGCTGACCTTCGAATGCCTGACGATAGATTCTGCTGGCAACCTCATCAAGGGGCTGCAGATCCAGAACTGCCTTGTAGGCATAATGATCAAGGCTGGGGCCGGGAGCAACGTCATCGGCGGATCGGCACCAGGGGAAGGAAACGTCATCTCCGATAATGACGAAGGGATCGTTATCGCGGGTGCAGGCGCCGACAATAACGCCATCAAAGGCAACTTCATCGGCGTCGACCCTACCGCCAGCAGCGCCCTGCCCAATCGCAACGGTGTCGACATTCGAGAAGAAGCTCGGGGCAACGTCGTCGGCGGCAGCGAGCCCGGCGAGCGCAATGTTATCTCAGGCAACAAGGGCGTGGGAATCACCATCGCAGGCAACGCCAACCTTGTCCTGGGCAACTACATCGGCACCGACAGGAGCGGCACTTCTGGCATACCCAACGGGATGGAAGGCATCTGGATCGCCCCTGGCGCTCAAGACAACATCATCGGCGGGGGCAGCGCCGGAGAACGCAATGTCATCTCTGGCAACGACCTATTTGGCCTAAGCATCTCCGGCAGTGGCGCCACGGGCAACCGGGTACAGGGCAACTATGTTGGCATCGACGCCACGGGCACCAGGCCTCTACCCAATGCGCACGGGGTGGTTGTCACCGACGGCCCCCTGGACAATGTCATCGGCGGCGCTGAGCCCGGCCAGGGCAACGTCATCTCTGGAAACGACACCGGCGTCCTCATCCGCGGCTCTAACACCAGCGAGAATACCCTCCTGGGGAACTACATAGGGACAGACGCGGCGGGCAGCGAGATGTTCCCGAATGCTCGCGGCATATGGCTCCTCGAAGGAGCCAACCATAACACCATCGGCGGAACCGGCCCCGGCGAGGGGAACGTCATCTCGGGCAACAACCTCTCGGGAGTAGATGTCGAGGGGCCCAACACCGTGGGCAACACAATTCGTGGCAACTCCATTCACTCCAACCATCGCAATGGCATAGACAGCACGGGCAACGGTAATAGGGGACTGGAGCCTCCTGTCATTACCAGCGCCAGCCCCATAGCTGGCGTTGCCTGCACCGGCTGCACGGTGGACATCTACTCTGATTCCAGCAACGAGGGCGAGATCTACGAAGGCTCCGCCGTGGCCGATGCAGATGGGGCCTTCATCTTTGAGGCTGCGCCCTCAGGCCCGAATATCACCGCCACCGCCACCGATGGCGATGGCAACACATCGGTATTTGCCCAGCCGGTCCCCGTAGCGGCCGGGTGATGGTCGCTATCGTGGCCTCACGAGCAGCCTAGGACGTGCAGGACGTCATGAGCACCGGCACGCATTTCAGCATGTCCAAGACATTGATCCATCCGTCAGCGTCGAGATCGAACCGGGGGCTGTACAGGTCATCTCCGACCCGAGTGAGGAGCCTCGGCACAAAGGCCAGCAAATCGAGCACGTTCGCCCAAGTGTCCATGTTCACGTCCGGCGGCCAGGCATCGTCGGACGGATTGTCGGGGCAGGCGTCCAGAGGGTCGGTGCGCAGGTATACCTCGACGTCGTCGTCGAACCCGTCATTGTCGTCGTCGTCGTCGCAGACGTCGCCAAGGCCGTCGCCGTCGGTGTCTAGCTGGGTCGGGTTGGGCACGGTGGGACAGTTATCGCTGGGGTCGGAGACGCCGTCGCTGTCACCGTCGATGTCGGCCTCGAGGTAGGCATAGACAGCGTACTGTTCAATGGCGCATTCTCCATAGCCGACCTTGAAGTAGCCATCGCCATTCCAACCAGAACCCCAGCTGTTCTTGACGATCCAATAGCCACCAGAGCCACCAGCGTCATTATAGCCAGCAATGATCACACCGTGGTTGATGTGTAAGTCATCTGTACATCTGTAGACGCCGTTTGCATCAAAGCCGCTCCCGGGAAGGAAGACGCCCATGGCAACTGTAAGGGGGCCGTTGTCAACAACACTTTGCTTCATTTGACTGGCTGAAACCCCACCCACGCCATCTATTGTCCGCAATCTGGTTCGCCAGTCCGAACATCTGTTGGAACAAGTTGCATCGCTGCAAATGCCCGAACCCCTATACGTGCAAGTCGAGTTGCAGCCACCAATGCATGTGCAAATGGAACCATCGATATAGGGAAGGCAGGTCTCGTCTGGAATTCCTTGATCCCTGACGAAGGTGAGGGCCGTCGACATCCAACCACCACAGCAAGTGTTTTCCGATAGACAATCGGACACCAGATACTCTTCCGACAAGTCCAGGTCGAAGCTAGCGTTATCTGTACTGATGTTGTACATCGCTTCTACTACACCAACGGCTGAAAATGCCCAGCAAGAGCCGCACTGCCCTTGGTTCTTCACAGGAGTCATCCAGTTCTGGTCGCGGTAATCCCTCCAGTCGAAGGAGGAAGGTGCGCCCACTGCTGAAACCCCTTCTTCTGGAGGACTTGAGCTTTGTTCTACGGGAAGACTTCCTCTGGTAGCCTCTTCGCTCAAGCCCATCAATTCTGTGGCAGCACCGATCTCTCCTCGGCCACGAACGCAAACAGAGTACTCTCTCGAAAGAGGGTTCTTGCCATCGGTCTTCGTTATCAGGCCATAGCCGTGTCTTGCACAATAGGAGCGGCTTTGCCCGCACTTGCCTTGGAGGAAGCTCCACTCATTGCACCGGCTGCCATCTGGGAAGATGCATGCCCCAGACTGCCCTTCAGCCGTATCGGCTATTTCGTATTCGTACCCCAGCTCACGACAGTAGACAGCGGCAGGGTTTGCCATCCCAGGGGCGTTTCCGCTACAGGTGGAGGCAGCATCGCTTCCTGATAGGGGGGCAAAATCCGCCGGGGAAGTTCCGGCCCACAGGCCCAAGACGACCACCAACAGCAAAAGCACAAGGCGCTTCACGACTCCCTCCTCAGGCATTAGGACATCCCTTATGTCTACTAATAGAGACGCCTGCGCAACGCCTTGTGTTACGCAAAGCACCCTTTGGCCTTGCAGCCGGTTGGCCCTCGACGCCCCGAGTGCGCGCCCGCACGAGCCCCGAAGCCTCTGGGTCACCGCTTGAACTCACCCGTTCCCCTTCAGGGATAGAGTCGGAGAACACTCCCATACGATGGGTCTGGCCCGACCTCCGCACTGGTTTCTCCTACTGCCTGCTGTATCGTGAGTCGGTCGATCAGTAAACGTTGCAGTAGGTGTTCGGTTGCCGCATCCGTGTGCGCGGCTGACACGGGCCCGCTCCAACCCACGACGGATGCCGCGCCTCTGTGAACGAGAGCTTCAGCGGCTGCGTCTGACCGCAGCCCATCACAACCCATCACGATGATTGTCGCGTCGTCGAACTTGCCCTTCATGCTCGACCTAACAAACTCTGGCGTTATTCCAAAGTATTCTGGGCCGCCTTCGTAGTAGCTGACTATGCTTACTCGCGCTGCCACCTGATCACCGAGATGCTGGGTACCACTATACGGCTCGGTCGTGTAGAGACTGGCGTCATCCGTTGCCTTTTCACCTGTACCGGTTGGAGACGAGTGAGCCCTCAGGATGAGGACTTTGTAGCCCCGCGTGGGAAGGTTTCGGTAGAAGTCCACCGTGACCTCCTCACCTGGATAGTAGTCCACTGCGTATCCGGCCTGCTCTAGTAGGTCAGTGGCTCTTTCGGCGAAGGTGGGATTAGGCTGTGTGAGGCTCAGTTGGTCCACTATGGCTGCTCTAGGCCCAACTGCAGCGCCACCCGTTGTTGATGCTGCCGACCCCTGATCTGGCTGATCCGAGCGGTAGAAGTTGAGGAAGCTAAAGACAGCTATGGGGATCAGAATGGCGGCAGCGACAAGGATTGCGATCCTGTCCCGCAGGTCGCCGCTGCCCTCCGCCTGACCGGCGCCACGCTGCCCGGACGCGGCCTCCTGCGTCTTCAGCGGCGCCCGCTCTTCGAAGCGCTGCTTGGCCTTCCTGTAGCGGCTCATGCCGAAACTCCGCCAGCGTCACACAGCTCTACCCGAACCACCGCCTCCTGGCGTACCAGGCGCCCCCAGTGATGGTGAGCACTGCGGCCACGCCTGCCGCGACGAGACCAGCCAGAAGCGCGTAGTTGGCGCCCGACGAGCCAGAGACGTCCGGCAGCTCCGCTATGCCACCGACAGGATCACAGGGGTCGCCCCTAGTGTCGCCGTCGGTATCGATCTGGTCGACGTTCGGGATCGTTGAGCAGTTGTCAGATATGTCAGCGATGGTATCGCCGTCCGAGTCTGGTTGGGGTCTTCCCTCGTCAGGAGGGAGCGGCCCGTGAGGGGTCCCATCGGCGTAGGCAGCCGCGTCCGTGAAACGGTACTTGATGTTCGCCCAATCGTCGAACCCCGAGAGGGCTTGGTCGTTTTCTTTCACGCACCACACGTGGCTCTCGCCCACGGCCGCGGGGTCGTTGATGCCCGTCTTCACCGGGTTCTGGATCTGGCGATTGGCGTCCCAGTCGATGGACCCACTTACCCACCGCTTCACGAAGGGACAGTCATCGACAGTGGTGTCGCCATTGAGATCCCTGGGGTAGGTATGGGCGGTCTTCCAGAACAGGAACCCCGCTGGGGCAACGGGCGCGTTGCTGTTGTCCACGCCGCACGTCTCGTTCAGGGCCGCCTCGTTAAGCCAGCCAACCGGGTTACCCACGCACACGCCCGCTGCAGCCGGCGTCAGCCGCCAACGCGAATAATCCAGGAAGCTGCCAGAGTTGTTCACCCCCCAGGTGCCGCGGGGCACGATGTAGGGCATCTGGAAGGTGTAGTTCATCACGCTCAGGTAGTTGGGCTTGTAGTTGAGGTCATCGGCGCCGCCGTGGCGCAGGCCCAGGTTGTGGCCCAGCTCGTGCATGAAGGTGCCTTCCTGCTCGGCCGCCGAGCCCACCGACTCGCCCGTGCCGTCCACCGTCCAGCAGGGAGTGGCAGCAGCGCGCAGGCCTCCCAGGGAGACGTAGAAGTCGTTGCCCCAGATCTCCGCCTTGCCCGAGCTACAATTGAAGGCGCCCGGCTGCTGGTGAGTGTACAGGGCGTAGTGGAACACCTTGCGCTTCGCCGCCTTGATCCACTTGGCGTTGGTGTTGGGAGCGCGGTCGGCAGCGGTGGTGAACTTGGTGCACTTGTAGGCCTCGAACAGGCCGTTAGGGGGATTGCCCTGGGGGCAGGGCGCCGGCTGCTGGGCCTTGAAGTCCGTGAGGTTCTCGTGCACCACCGCCTCGTCCACGATGACGTGCAGCTTGATGTTGACGGGAGCATCGGCGAAGGCCTTGACCACGCTGCAATCGGGGTCGGCGGGCTTGCCTGCGTCCCCGCCGGTGCAGCCGACCCCCGTATCGCACTTCCCGTCGTTGCCGTTGTCGATGTGGTCGTTGCAGGAATCGACCCCCGTCGCCCCGTCCTCGATGATCCCGCCGATGGGCTTATGGCTGTGGTTGACGCCGCAGTTGCTGCCAGCGATGGCGCAGTCCTCGTAGTCCACCTCCACGAAGATGTCCTTCTGGTTCTTGCTGGCGCCCAGAGCTGCCAGGTTGAGGTCGATGGTGCCGTCGTTGTTCTCGTCCATCCCGCTCTGTTCCCAGCTATCCAGCAGGCCGTCGCCGTCGCTATCTGTGATGACGACGCTGACGCCGCCCTGGAAGATCCCGCTCCTCCCGGTGGAGGTGCTGGTCTTGAAGGCGACGTAGTTGTTCTCGCTTGCAGCCGCAGCGCTCAGCTTTTGGAACGTCTCGGTAGCTGAGCCTGGGAGCAACTGACCGCTGATTACCAGCTTGTGGCCATAGGGCATGACGAAGCCGCCTGACATCGGGTCGCCGCCGCAGCCCACCACCACCAGAGTGCCGTCGTGGCGGAGGCCGTGGGGATCGCCCGATATCAAGCCGTCGGTGATCCCGGGGCAGTCCGTCGCATCGGCGGTGAACTCATCGCCCACGGCGCTGGGGTCCTTCTTCAGCACCAGCTTGGTGTTAGTAGGCTGGCTGGCCGACGTATCCTGGATGAAGTAGCCACCGCCGTAATTGGTGCCACTGTCGGCATAGAAGGCCACCTGGTCGCTGTCATTGACCATCGGCTTGGCCAGGCTGGTGAAGTCGCTGCCATAGGTCGGGTCGCCCACCCAGGCGCCCTGGGTCGGGCAGCCGTCGTTGACCTTGGTGTCGCCATCGTCGTCCTGGTTGTCCGTGCCGCACTCTCCGGCAGCGACGCTCTCCGGGTAGCCGACAGCCGGGCAGCCCTCATTGACCCAGGTGTCAGCGTCATCGGTGACGTCGTTGCCGCACTGCGTCGTCCCGCTCTCCGGCGGGTCGACCACCGTCACCGTCGTGGTGGTGCCACCCGACTTCAGGAACACGCCCGCCGTAGCCGCGAGAGCACCCGAGACCCCAGCCCGGAACACCACCTTGCCGGAGTTGTTCATGGCGGCACCGCCACCGCCGCCACCACCGCCCAGCGGCGAGGTATAAGTACCGCCCGCGGGCGTGGACTCGCCCACGGCCACCACCTTGGTCGCGCCACCGCCGCCACTGCCCCGGAACAGAGCCTCCGGATAAGTGCCGCCAGTGACCGGCGCGTGGAAGAGCACAAGGCCGCTGTCATTGAAGTCCTTCAGGGTCGGCACCCCGTAGGTGCCCCCGCCGGGGACCGACTGGCCGAAACGGACCACACCGGCCAACACCCGAGCCCCAGGCGGGGGCGGAGGCTCCAGCGCCACCAGGATGGTCGGAACGCCCGAAGTCATGGCAGCGAAGGCGACCCTGCCGGTCCCATCGGCGATTGGGGAGGTAGGGAGGTAAGGGCAAAGATCTATCACCCAAGATCCCAACGTATCTCCGTCCAAGGCCATGACCGTCAGGGAGCCGCCGCTGCCCTTGACCACCGCGCACGGCCCCGGACCGCCCCCGACCGACGCCCGCACGTAAAACACTACAGCGCCATTGTCGTTTACATCTGGCGGACCCACCTCGGCGATAACGGAGCCAGCCGGGAAGGGCGAAAACAACCCATCACCGGTGAGAGCGATCTTGGTCGGGGGGCTGTCCATGCCAGCTACCGCCGGCCGCGGCGAGGAAAGGACTGGGGGAAGCAAGGCGAGAAGAGAAACAAGGAGAAGGATCACAAGGCGACTGGTTTTCACGGCGCACCACCTTTCGGCGTCCCCGCGCTCTAGGGAGGCCGACAATCCCGGCAAGGGCGCCAATACCTCTCGAGATAGTCAAGACTCTTGTAGACTCTTTATACACCTTTCGCCAGCGTTGTCAATGCCTCAATTCATGAAGCAAAGGTCAAGTGACGCCTCGAAAAGCTGCCGTGGAGCGCGGAGTAGCTTTCGCTCGTTTAGGGGCCCCACGAGGGATCGCTGTCCTTGCCGGCGCTGTTGGTGATGCGGGCGACATCGCTGCCGTCCGGCCTCATGATGTACAGGTCGAAGTTGCCGGTGCGACTGGAGGAGAAGACGATCCACTCCCCGTCGGGCGACCAAGTAGGCTCTATGTCCATAGCAGGACTATTGGTGAGCCTGGTGTCCGAAGTCCCGTCAGGGTGCACAATGTAGATCTCGTGATTATCATCGCGGATGGACCTGTAGGCTATCCACTCCCCATCGGGGGACCAGGCAGGCTCAACGTGCCACCCCGGTGGCTCGCTGACCACCACCCTCAGGTCAGAGCCGTCCACATTGACAGTGCAAATCTCACCCTGGTTCCTAGTGAGGCTGGACGTGTAGAAGGCCAGCCGCTCTCCGTCAGGTGACCAACCCCCAACAAAAGCGCCAGTCTCACAGGGTGGCGCGGTGGCTTCCGGCTTGGGTTCGGTCACCTGTCGGACGTTGCTGCCGTCGCTATCCATCACGTACAGCGTCCCTGCGCGGCTGAAGGCTATGCGCTTGCCATCTGGAGACCAGCGGGGGCTGAGGTCATCGGCCGGATCGTCCGTCAACTTCGCCAGGCCGCTGCCATCGACGTTGACGATGTAGATGTGAAAGGTACCATCTAGGCCAGAGCTGAACAGGATCTTGCTCCCATCAGGAGACAGGCTCGGATTGGCGTCTTCCGCCGGGTTGTTCGTGATGTTTACTTCGCTCTCAGGCGTTAGCAGATAGATCTCCCCGTTTCCATCGCGGCGGGAATGGAAGGCGATCTTGCCAATGGGTACGGAAGCCTCCACGGTGCCCTCGGGAGTGGCTGGAACAATAGTGGGGCTGGGCCCGACCGTGCCCATCGCCGTGGGGGAGGGAACTGCCGTCAGGTCGGGGGCCTCCTCGCCTTCCCCGCACGCCGACACTAGCACCATGGCCAGGGTAGCCATCATGACCAGAAACGTTCTCAACACCCGCCCCTTTCTGCCAGGGCCTACCCATCCTGGACGTTCTAAGAGGAGCCACGCCCTCCTTAATCAAGCTGAGCAAACGAAGTAGGGTAGCCCAGATATGGCGCCAACAGTCGGAAATCCCAGGCTAGGGCCCCCAAGAGGGATCGCTGTCCTTTCCCGGCGCGGTGGTGATGCGGGCCACGTCGCTGCCATCCGGCTTCGTGATGTACAGATCCATGTCGCCCAAGCGGTCTGACGCGAAGACGACCCACTTTCCATCAGGCGACCAGTCCGGCTCTATGTCCCTTCCAGGATTGTTGGTGAGATTGGTCCTGGAGGTGCCATCCGTCCGCACCTTGTAGATCTCGTAGTTGTCGCTCTCCGGGTCGATGAACCTGTAAGCGATCCACTCCCCATCCGGGGACCAGGAGGGCTCAACGTGGTAGGCGGGCGGCTCGCTGGCCACCACCGTCAGGTCCAATCCGTCGATGCCGATGGTGCACACTTCACCGACATTCTTGACAGCGCTAGCAGTGTAGAAGGTTAGCTTTTGGCCGTCGGGCGACCAGCCGCCCAGGAAAGCCGCGCCCTCGCAGGGGCCGGCTGTAGTCTCCGGCTCACCCTGGGCGATCCGCTGGACGTTACCACCGTCGCTGTCCATTAACATGAGCGAGCCAGCACGGGTGAAGGCTATATGTGCGCCGTCGGGCGACCATTCGGGAGTAAAGTCGTCAACGTCCGAGTCGGTTAGGCTCCTCAACTCAGTGCCATCGATGTTCATGACGTAAATGTGGTAGGTGCCCTGCCGGTTCGAAGCAAAGGCGATCTTGTTGCCGTCAGGCGACACATCGGCATCAATATCCTCAGCCGGGTTCTTGGTCAGGTTCAGGTCGCCCTCAGGGCTCACCAGATAGACCTCGTAGTTCTCGTCTCGGCGGGAAATGAAGGCGATCTTGCCCTTAGGCACAGAGACTTGCGGCGGTGGTGTCGGGGAAGCGGGACTTGGCGTCACCTCCGAGGTTACCGTAGGCGAGGCGGTAGACGGCGTGGGCGATGCCATTGACGATGGCGTCCCTGTCGCTGCAGGCTTCTCCTCGCCTTCTCCGCAAGTCACCACCGGCAACAGGATCAGCACCAGCAACACTACGGCTATCGTCCTCAAAGGTGAGGCCTCCCTTCTCAGAAACGCCCAGAGCTTCTTGCCAAGTATAACCCACTCAACCCCGAAGGGGCACTCGCTCGCCGCCCTTCGGGGGGAGGATTAGCATGTCCCGGGCACTATTCTCTGCTCGTTCAGTTGGCAGAAAGCCACACGGGGGATGGTACGAAGGGATGCCTGAAGAGTCGCCAGCCTCACTCGATGAGCTCGCTCCGGTCGGAACGGCTGCTGAGGCAGGGGAGATCGTAACGGTAGCGTCGAGAGCAAAGCCAGCCGAATTCCACCCTTGAGGGCTATCGGGCCCTCAAGGGTGGAACCAGGAAACTCTCGCCCTAAGCCAGAGCCGCCACGAGGTGACCGAGACGCTCTAGCGAACAGCGCTGGTCATAATTTGGCGACTTTGGGCTTGTCAAGTCAATATTCGCCTATCTTAGCACTGACGCCCTGGCCCGATGTGCAGCCATCACCATCAGCACCACCACCACCACCACGGACAATGCCGCCGTGGCTTCGCGTCTTGCGTGGCCCAGGCCGAGTCGTTGGTGGAGTCGCCGTCGTCCGGCGCAGAAACAGTGCCCGTGAGCCGGTAGTCGACAGGCGGGGACGGGTCGCCACAGCTCCGATACAAGACCAGAAAGCTGACGTTGGCCTGCTCTCCCGGTCTTAGCGTTAGGCTGCGCCAGCGCCAGCCCAGTGGCAGCACCAAAGGCATTGGGCAGGAGGGGTTCTCGGGGGTGACCACCAGGGATACGCGGGCTGGCCCGTCGGTTACTGTGCCGACGTTCTTCACGACCACCGTGTAGATCTCAGCCCTCATGCCGTGCGGTGGCGGGTTGACGAAATCAGACCCATAAGTATTGACGGCGAGCACGCTATAGTCCACGCCTTCTTCGGGGATGAGGGTGAAGTTGGCGGTGCAGGACCTATCGGCGCTCATGGTGACGGAGTTGTCGGAGCAGTCGGCGTCGCCTGTCCAGGAGCCGAAGCGGTAGCCGGAGGCGGGGGTGGCGGAGATAGCGACGACGGTGTCCTTGTCGTAGGTGTGGG
>Ga0315297_10001925_pt1 | contig 13030 bp, 10 predicted proteins | sample YL17G15_0_MG_FD_203628 | JGI IMG/M metagenome (GOLD analysis project Ga0315297, IMG submission 203628) | Sediment microbial communities from Yellowstone Lake, YNP, Wyoming, USA - YL17G15_0 | ecosystem: Environmental > Aquatic > Freshwater > Lake > Sediment | place: USA: Wyoming | collected... | reverse complement strand
CTGAGCGCGGCAAGCAGGACCAACGAATTAATCGCCTGTGCAGCCACCACTTCGTGCCCGATCGTGTCAGCAACCGCCACCCCAAAGATAAACGGACCGCAAAAGTTGGCCACCGCCGTCATTGCCAGGGACACCCGTGGAGAAAGCGCCCGGGACGAGATCATGGTGGCGACCACATTACTGGAATCATGAATACCATTAAGAAAATCAAAGATCAAGGCCAGCACAATCACAGCAATAATGATAGGAGACATGCTCACAGCCCTTCCTTTATGCGATCTTGACCACGATGTCGGCGATCACGTTGGCAGCCTCATCCCCCCGGTCGGCAGCATTGCTGAGGTGACGGTAGACCTCGCGCAGTTTCAGCATCTTGACCACATGATGAATATCTTCTGCTCCACTAAATAGGTCGGCCAGGGCTTCCCGGTAGATATCCTCCACCTTATTTTCAAGCGCCTTGGCACGCTGGGCATGGTCCCCGGCCACCCCGGTATGGTCCTCGAAGCGGTCGACTGCCATGAGCAGTTCATAGGCCGCGTCCCGGAGCAGGGAGGCGATCCTCTGCATGTAGGAGGTGGGCTCCACCTTCAACACCTGCATCTCAATCACCGTGCTGTAGGCATAGTCAAGCACATCATCGATGGTGCGGGAAAGGGAGAAGATATCCTCGCGGTCAAATGGTGTGATAAAGGTTTTATTCAACTCATAGATCAGGATGCGCCGGGCTTCATCGGCTTCCTTTTCTTTGGTAATGAGCGTGGCTGCAGCGCCAGAGTCCTGGCTGACCATATAGACTTTCAATGCGTCCATTCCGGCCAGCGTCAGGGCGGCCTGGTCATGGATCAATTTAATGAAAGTATTTTGGCGTTTCTTAAACAACTTTTGCATTGGGTTGCTCCTTTAGTGCATTTGGTTGACACAACCTGCATCAACCAGATATTTTAAGCCTGTCCTGATCTGCTCAGGCGCATTGAAACTCATCACTTCAATGGTACGGAAGGACTCCTTGGGGAGATATCCGGCTACCTTCCGGAAATCCACATCCCCCAAACCAGGCGCATGATGGTCTGAAATACCGATCACGTCATGCAGGTGGACTCCAAAAATGCGCCCGCCAAAGCGCTTCAGCCACATTTCGTTCGGGAAAAAACCCAGCCGGTCCATCGCGGTGGCATGACCAATATCATAGATAAAACCAAGCTGATCCGGCCCAGCCAGGTCCAACAGAGTCGCCATTTCATCCTGGGCGGGAATATCGAAATAGTGGTAACGGTTTTCCAATCCCAGCCGGACGCCAAACCGGCCGGCATATTCCAATAATTCCTTCAGGCTTTTCCTGACTGATTCCAAACACGGGCCGATCAGTTTGAGGCGTTTTTCCAGCATGAGAGCTTTAGTGTCCTGGTACTCTGCAGATTCAATCAGGCCGGCTTCAAAGAAGCTGCGCAATTTATTCTCAAGGAGCATGTCCAGGGAGACATGCCCGGAATGAATCACAAGCGTCTTAACCGATAATGACCCTGCCAGTTCAATGCTGCGCCGGATGGCCGCCACCCCCTGCTGCCGGCTTTCCTCATTAGGGGAGGAGATCATCCAGTCCATGGCCTTGAGCGTCTCCGCTGAAATATCAGCCGGGCAGGGCTCATGAATACTGCTGATCGTATATTTGCCCAGGTCCACGCTGCTCAACATCCAGGAATTGACTTGATGGTTCAATTCTATTTTTGGGAAACCCAGCCTGCCTGCAGCCAGGAAGAAATCGTTCAACTCGCTGAAATTATTCTTAGCCCACATGGTGGAGAGTGTGACATCATAAATTGGGCTGTCCGCCTTTAGGCGTTTGCCCTTTGCCTGCGAGCGGGCGGGAAAGAGTTCGAGCAGTTCTTTCAAGTTGTAAATGGTATGGTCCGGGACAAGCACGGCATCCTGTGGGTGGCTGGGAGGGTTCTGTGCGTCCTGCAGGATGACGGTCCGGCCAAAACCAGCTTTCCGGGCCGCGGCCACGTCTCGGCGCGGCTGGTCACCGATGTAGGCGCACTGTTCCGGGCGGACACCCATCCGTTCAGTTGCCATCAACAGGATCGCAGGGTCAGGTTTGCGGATCCCAACGACGCACGACAGGATGACCGCCTCAAAGCAGCCGGCAATGCCCAACTCTTCGAGAAGGCGCGGGGCCTCAACACTGCTAGTGGTGTTGCTGACCAGCCCCAGGCGATATCCGCGGCGGAAGAGGGCCAGCACGGTCTCCTGCGTTTCCGGGAAGACGATGTGTTTGCCGGTGGCATCCCGCCAGAGTTGACTCAATTGTGGAGCAAGCCGGCTTACCTGGTCGGACGGCCAACCCGGCAGCATCCAGATCTTCCATAGATCAACCTCGTTTAATTCGAGCAGGGTTTTCCCGGTCCAACCCCGATAGGCTCTGGCACGTTTCTTTAACAAACGGATGAATTTCCCCTCATCCAAATCCACATTAAGGAGGGCGATCATGGCGCGGACCTTCTCCTTATCGACCGCTCGCAAGCAATGGGTGGTACTTCGCAGGGTCCCGCCCATGTCAAAGAGGATGGCATCTATGGGCTGTTTCATAATGGTTTTACACCTGCTTGAATGTTGGAAGTGAACAATTGAGGGACTTTTAGCAAATCGGAAAAATGCTCGAGATAAATATCTGCGATAACCCCTTCTTCGAAGTTAAAGGCAATCGTTTTCATCCCTACTGCTTTTGCCCCGTCTAACTCGGAGCTTTTATGCCCGACGAAGACTGCCTGACCGGCAGTAACACCCAATTGCTGCAAAGCAACATGGTAGATCTTCGGGTCAGGCTTGCGGATGCCAAGTTCCCTGGATGAGACAACCGAATCCCACACATCCCCAAAGCCGCCGCGTTCAAACCAGTTCAATTTAACATGGACCGGCAGGGCAGTATCGGTAATGATACCCAACATGTAGCCTGCTTCTTTCAAGGAACAAAGTGTCTCGGGGACCCCTTCAAAGAACTGCACATTATTGGCTTCCTCATCCAGGACCTGTTTGCCGCGTGCGATCTGATCCGGATGGGTGATGCCATAGAAGTGGAGAATGGTTTCCTGGAACTGGTCATAGTTGATCAAGCCTTGATAAGCCTGGTTCCGGAGAGCGGTCTTCTTGTCCAGAGGAAATTCTTTCTCGGGCAGGCCGATTTCATTCAGAAATGCCGAAAGTTTGCTGCCGCTATTTTGCCGGTAGTAGAGAATGTCTCCAGCGTCAAATAAAAGAGCACGGATGAGGTCTTGAGAGTCTCGTTCCATGCTGGAATCTGATGGATTGTCCAGTTCGGTCCGTAGAATTTCCAGAAATTCATTCATATCGTTAATGACTGCATCCGGGGTGGCGCCCGATTCGTCTTCGCTGTGGTTGTAATCGTGGTGTATCTGCACCGCCAGCCGAAAGCCTGCCTTGCGGGCTCCGACAATATCCCTGGCGATCCGGTCGCCAATATAAGCACATTGGCCCGTCGGGACATTCGCCAGCCGGGCCGCATAATGAAAGATGGCCGGGTCAGGTTTGCGGCGGCCGTATTCGCTGGACAATACGACCGGGTTGAAGTAATGACGGATGCCGTACAAATCCAGGTTGGCGGGTACCTGGCCGTGGCTGTTGACATTGCTGATCAGGCCGATCTTCAAACCCATTTTACGGATGCCCTCCAGCACTCCCGGCACTTCAGGGCGCATGGAGCGCTGAAACCAGCGGGTTTCGATGAAGAACATCAAGTCTTCTGCAATTGCAGCTATTTTTTGGTGGTCCACAGGGAGGCTTGCAAAGATAAATTCGTTCCAGACGCGCTGGGGGGCCAATTCATCCATGGTTTGCAGACTTATTTGATGATATGCATCCAGCCCGGAGGAAATGAGTTCGTATAATTGCCGGTCGTTTAAACCCAAATGAATCCCGGCATCCACAAGGCGCTGCCGGATGCCCGCGGTTTCCTTGATTCGTAATTCGGGAGTCCATCCATAGGTTTCGATGGTGCCACCCATGTCGAAGAAAACAGCCTGGACGGTCATTCGGGCTACTCCTCAAACCGGAACACAAAACCATCCTGCCAGGATCGTTCCATATGTCCGGGCAATCAATAAACCATTATTCCAATTAATTTCAAATGACGAATGATTTCAGGATTTCTTTGGACACGGACAGGTTCCATCCGTGTCCAAAGAAACTCATATAGTACCTGCTAAACTCGTTATACTCTTATGGTTTGGGAGAAAGCAGGCTGATCGCCCAGAAGTCGCGCACTTTGGCAGCCCATTCCCAGTCATAGATGGGATTCATGAGCCAGGACTTCGACATCATATCTGCAAAAGACGGCAAGCCTTCAGGAACCGCCATAGATGGCTGGGCTGACCAAGTGCCTTTCACGTTCCAGGGCTTATAGCCATCCGCTGTGAGAGCAAGTTTGATGAAAAGTTTGGCTGCATTGGGGTGCGGAGCCATGTTGGCAACGGCCAGATAACTGGTTTTCACGATACCAGTGGCTGGAATTAAATCCAGGCAAGGTGCCATGACGATATCGCCAGCCTCGGTATCCTCAATGCTGTTCCATCCGGTCCAGCCAATCCCCGGTTCCACAGCCGGGTCCATGCCCACCGACGCATAGGCAATGTCGATCTCATCGACAACAGTGGGATGGTTCTGAGCCATCTTTTTGACCCACAGCCAGCCCGCATTCAGAACTTCCTGCCCAAAGGCATCCGGCTGGGCAGCTGGGTCAGTGGTCCACTCAACACCGTAGAGAGCCTTATAAGCCGCAGCCATTTCGTCTCCGTGTTCAGCAACTGTGGCCCATTTTGCCATGGTGCTGACATCGGTCATGGGATCCTCGATATAGACTTTCCCTTCCAACGCCGGCTCGGTCAAATTCCACCAGTTGGTGATCGGGCAGCCGTCCGGGTGGATCTCGCTGTTGTAGCCCCACACATCGACTGCGTGGCGTGCAACCGCAAACGGCTGCTCTGCAGTCAATTCCGGTTCCACCACATCCCTGGGGACGAATGACCAGAGCCACTGGTTGGGTACAAATTCCCCGTACAGGATGTGGCCATCGCTGTTGAACCAGACATCCCCGACGACATTCCCGGCTTCCTGCTCGGCGCGCATTTTAACGTCGATACCATCTGTGTCACCGCATTCCCACTTGATGTCCGGGTAAAGTGCTTCCCAGGGTTTTTGTAATTTCGTAATTTTGGATGAGTTGGCATAAACACAGATTGATCCTTCCAGCTTGGCAGCTGCTTCGATGGCTGCCCAGTCATCGGTGGCGGGCTGGTATATGCCGAGGCCGTTGTCCTTGGCCCACTGCTCATTTGCGGTGAGTGGGATTTCAGTGGCAACAGGGGGCGGAACCGGAGTGTCACCCGGTTTGGTGGTGGGGGGTGGGGGAGCTACTGTCGCAGTCGGGGTGGGACCGCAGCTCACGACCAAGGTGAACAATACAATCAAAGTCATTAACTTCACAAACGTTTTCATTTCTTCCTCCTGACATAGTTGGATATGATTTGGAATTCAATCAAGGATATTTTCCTTGGAACATCTTTCCTTTTTATGCGCCTCCTTTCACATTCGCTTTATCATTACTGAAATCGGAAGTCGAGACGAAACCAGCCAGCCTGCTCTGATTTTTTCTTTATGAAGTAATGAGATTGCCACTTTCCTTGTCGTACAGGTTCAGGGTGTGCGGGTCGAAGGTCAACCAGATTTTTTCATCCATCTTGATCTTGCTGATGCCCATGACCTTGATGGTGAGTTCCATCTCACCCAGGCGGGCGATGATGGTCGAGTCGGCTCCGGAGGGCAGGACGGAATAGGCGTTGAACTCGACCGCACCTGGTTTGGGTGAGGTTGAGATGGTGATATCTTCCGGTCGAATGCCGACCACCACTTTGCCGGTCGCATTAGTCGTATCCACCGCGATCTTAAATTTACCCAGGTCGACTGAATTCCTGCCGCTCACTTCGCCATCCAGCAGATTCACCTTAGGGTTGCCGATGAAATCGGCCACAAAAAGATTGGCGGGGAAATGGTAGACCTTATCGGGAGAATCGAACTGTTGAATAACGCCTTCCTTCACGACGGCAATACTGGTGGACATGGTCAGGGCTTCCACCTGGTCGTGGGTCACATAAATGGTGGTGGTACCGGAGCTGTGGTGCAAGCGTTTAAGCTCCACCCGCATATCCATGCGCAGGCGGGCATCCAAATTGGATAGCGGCTCGTCCATCAGGAAGACCTTGGGGCGGTAAGCCAGCATGCGCGCCAGGGCGATGCGCTGCTGCTGCCCGCCGCTCATTTCACGGGGATAACGATCTTCGTAGCCTTCCATTTGCACTTCTTTGAGCGATTCCTTCACCCGTTTTTCCATTTCAGCCTTGGGCATCTTCTGGACCTCCAGGGCAAAGGTGATGTTTTTGTCCACCTTCATATGCGGCCAGAGGGCATAATTCTGGAAGACCAGCCCCAGTTCGCGCTGGCCTGGTGGCAGCGAGATGCCCTGTGGGTAAGAAAAAACCAGTTTATTGCCAATATAGATCTCGCCGCCATCCGGGTCTTCCAGCCCGGCCACGCAGCGCAGCAGGGTGGTCTTGCCGCAGCCCGAGGGGCCCAGCAGGGTCACAAATGTTTCCGGTTCAATGACCAGGCTGACGTTGTCAAGGGCAACAACTTTGCCAAAATGCTTGCTGAGATTTTTAATTGTGATGGTTGTGCTCATGTTTTCCTCTCGTTACATTCCAAGACCTTTTTTAAGACTGCTCCCCCGGCTGAACTTTCCGATGATGAAATTGCCAAGCAGGGTGATCGCGATCAGGATCAGAACGACCACATTCGCCATCTGGGCGTCTCCATTTTCGGTATAGAACATGGTCTGGCTGGCCAGCAGCTGCGTGGCGGGCGTGACCAGCAGGATGACCAGGGATAGTTCACGCATGGTGGTGATGAAGGTCATCAGAAAACCGGACATAAACCCGCTGCTGGTAAGTGGGAATATAATGTGCCTGAAACGTCGCCAGACATTGGCGCCTGCCACCATGCCGGCTTCTTCCAATTCCCGGCCAACCTGCATCATGGCCGAGACCCCCGAACGGGAAGAGTAGGGTAGATGTTTGGCCACCGAGACGATCACCAGCAGGGCGAAGGTGCCGTACAAAGGCGGGAATGGTCCCAGTTTCCTGGCGAACATGGCAATGTAAACCGCACCAAAAGCGATGCCCGGGATGACATACGGGATGTAGGCCAGTTGCTCCACCAGCTTGGAAAGGCGGGTGCCGCGGCCTTTGACGATGGCGTAGCCGAGTACGATGCCCAGCACGGCCGTGAAAAGGGCCGTATAGAGCGACAGTTTAATGGTGTTCCAGGCGGTATGCCAAATTTTCGGGTTGAGCAGGACTCCTGGCTCTCCACTGTTATAGTGTGTACCACCCGCTCCAATCCAGTGCTGCAAGGTGAAATTGCTGAAGCTGTAATCCCCATCAATCAACATTAAAGTATTCCAAAGCAGAAGGCCAATCGGAACGGCGATGACCAGGATCTGAAAAACGATCACTGCTATTTGAAAGGCACGTTTCATTTTCCCCAGCTTGCTCACCTGTGCCATAAAACCGCGCCCGCCGATGGTCTCATAACTCCGGCGCGTGCCGACCAGTCTCTGGTTGATGAAAATGGTGATCATGGCAAACAGGATCAACACGATCGCCAGCACAAAGGCATCCCCCTTCTCTCCAGCCGCCAGACTGCCGCGGACCATGGTGGAAACGACATAATACCTGACCGGCGAGCCCAGGAGATTTGGCCCGCCGAAGGTGCCCATCACCTTGGAAAAGGTCATGATGACACCCGAGAGAATGGCCGGCAAGACCAACGGAAGGGTGATCTTGCGCAGGATGCGCCAGCGGCTAGCACCCATCAGGTCACCGGCTTCTTCCAGGCTGGAATCGATCGACATCAGCGCCGCCGATACGAACAGGAAAAAGAAAGTGTAGTAATGCAGGGCGCTGCATATGATGATCGGCACCGGCCCGTACGACAACCAATCCGGGGGTGCAACTCCCACCAGGAACTCGAATACTCCCGGCGTTCCCCCAGTCAGCCTGTTCTTGAAGAAAACAAGCCAGGCCTGGGCCAGGGTCCAGGAGGGCATGATGTAGGGCAGCACCGCCAGTTGATTGACAAGCTTCCGGCCGGGCATATCGGTGCGCACCACCAACCAGGCCAGGGAACCGCCGACCACCAGCGCCAGAAGGGTGGAGCCAATGGCGATGGTCATCGAATGCTGCAACGGGAGATAGGTGTAGATTTTCCCGATGATGCCTGTCAACATCCTGACCCAGTGAAAAGTGGTCAATTCGCCTTCCACGGCATCCGGGACACGGGTGAGATCATGCGCCTGCCAGGTCACCGTGGTCTCAACCAGCCGATAGAGAGGGATGACGACCATGACGAACATGACAGCCAGCATGATCAACGACAGAACCACCCTTATGCTCGTCAACCAGCGGAAAAACCTACGGGAACTGGCTAATAGCCGTTGGGAATAGGGTTGTGGTGATATTGCGGGAACTGCCATGATTGTTCTCCTATTTCAGCGGGTCATGAGGTGAGAGAGCCGTTGGTTTTCTTGAGACGCTCGCGCAATTGATCCAATTTGTCGAGGTTGGGCATTACTCTATCCTGGTCCAATGAACTTAAAGCCAGGAGCATTGCATTTACGATCATCATCGGGACGGTCAGAGAATGGAAGGCGGATACTGGTCCGCGGCGCGCCGCTAGCACCACGTCGGCCTTATCCCCCACCATCGGGCCAAGCGTGTCGGTCAGCAGGATGACCGGCGTCTTGTTCTGATTGGCATACTCCATCACCATCTGCAGGCTGGGGGTCAGGTTGAAAAAGCCGATGGCGATGAGCAGGTCATTACTATTCATTAAAAGCATGGGCTCGAGCATCTCACGTCCGGAAGTGTTCAATGGGATCACTTGCCGGGTGGAGCGGGTCAGGCGGATCTCGAGCAAATCTACAAGTGAAATGGATGGTCCGAGCCCAAAAACAAAAACGCGCTGGTGAGTACGCAGCAGCTCAACCGCGGCGTTAAAGGCCTTCCGGTCCAAGGTTTGGAGGGCTTCCGTCAGGTAATCGATCTCAGAGGCTACAACCCGTTCAAGAATATCGCCATCTGCGCGCAGATCATCCAGGCGGCTGCGCAGGCGGGAAGAATGGGTCATGCGGTGCCGAAAATTAGCCTGCAAAGCCCCCCGCATGGCAGGGTAACTGTCAAACCCGAGGGTGCGCGCAAACCGGACCATGGTCGCTTCACTTAGTTGCAGTCGATCAGCTATTTCACCTGCAGAAAGGAAAGCAGCTTCGTCCTGATTTTGGTTCAGGTAACTGGCAATGCGTTTCTCACTTTTTGTAAGTTGAGGAAAGCGGTCGCTGATCAATTGGCTGAAACCGACCGCGTTTTGGGCTTCTGGATTCATCGCCTTGCCTCTTCCTCAAATCAGAATACAAACAACAACTTTCAAAAATCCTAATTTTGAAATTATACTTTCATTTGGGTATAATACAACAATATCGTCAAGATTGCAAGTGTTCTTTCATCAGAATGTATCATTTGTCATCTTGAAGTGGGTGTTCAACTACATTTTCGCCCCCGATTGCTTCATCTCCGTTAAAATTCCAAAGCTGGGGGATTCTTTTCACCACGATCCAGGTGGCTAAAACACAACCCACTCCACCAGAAATGATCGCAAATGGCACCCCCATCAATTGGGCCACCAGGCCAGATTCCACTTCACCAAGCTGTGGACCGCCTTTGAAGAAAATTTGGGTGATGCTCATCATCCGTCCGCGCATGGCATCCGGTGTCTGCAATTGCCTGACCGTGTTACGGATGATGGAACTCAATCCATCAAAAACACCGACGAGGATCAGCGCCAGCATGGTCAACCAGAAGGAAGTGGATATCCCGAACAGGATGGTTGCCAGCCCAAACATAGCCACGGAAACCGTGATCATCATTCCTTGGCGGAGGAGTCTGGTCCTTTGAGAAAGATATAGCCCCACCATGATGGTGCCTATCGCCTGGGAAGACGACAACCAGCCGTACTGGATCGGTCCGACATGCAGAATATCCCTGGCCACAAAGGGAAGCAGGGTGTTGGCTGATGAAAAAAAGGTGCCAAAGAAATCCAGGATCATCACCGAAAAAATGATCGGGGAGTTTTTTATAAAATTAATACCCTCCCGAACATCGCGCAATGTCCCCTTTATATTAAAGGTCGTTTTTTCCACTACTGTTTGAACAGCCCCCATTGCGATCAATGCGGCGATTACCGCCAGGTATGATATGGCGTTGAACCAATATGCCCATTGCAAACCCCAAAAGGCGATCACCACCCCGCAGATGGCTGGTCCCAGGATGCCGCCGACCTTGGATGCAATGGAGGTCAGGCTGTATGCATTGGGTAAATGTTCACGCGGTACAAGCGAGGGGATGAGGGACTGCCTTGCAGGACCATCAAATGCCACCGCCACCGACTGCATGAATACCAGTCCAAAAATGATCCATAACGACACAACACCCCGGGCGGTGGTCAAACCAAGCAGCAAGGCTACAAGCCCAAGCCCAAGCTGGGTGAAGACCGCCATTTTTCTGCGGTCAAACCGGTCTGCAACCACGCCGGCAACCAGCGAAAGCATAATAACTGGCAGGAACCGCACCAGTCCGATCCCGCTGATGACCATGGGCTGATCGGATAACGTACGGAGATGCCAGTACAGGGCCCACAGTTGCATCTGTGAACCTGTGATCGAGATCAGGTGACCGATCCAGTAGAGCGTGAACGGCCTGGATTTGAATGCTGGAGGAATTATCATCAAGTTCTTAGGCTTTAATCTGCAAAGGAACGCGCTTCGGAAAAAGATCAAGTAGTTCGTTCAGCGAATGGATGACCGCCTCGGGTTGGATGGTTTGATCCTGTTCTTCTGCACGCGGCCCACCAGGCTGTTCGAGGATGATCCCCAGAGCAAACCCGGCGCGTTTGCAGCCAACCACATCGCGGGATATGCGGTTTCCGAGGTAAGCGCAATGAACAGGTTCGATCTTCATCGTGGAGGTGGCTGCCCAGAATATTTCAGCAGCCGGCTTGCGGCATTTGACTACCGAAGACAGGATCACGACCTCGAAGAGATCCTTCCAGCCAAAGGCATCCAAACAGCGGGGAATATCCAAAATTGACATGCTGTTACTGATCACACCCAGACGATAACCGCGTCGTTTCAATTCGCGCAGCGTCTCTTCAGCGCCTGGTTTTGGGACCATGCGGCCTTTGCGCTCGCTCCACGCCAGGGTCAGTTCCGCTGCAACCGGCTCAAGCTGATCAGGATGAACCTCAGGCAGGAGCCAGTGGGTCCAGATCTCTTTTTCAGACAGCTGAAGCAGCTTCTCCTGTGCCCAGTGGCCGTAGGCTTTGTAATGGCCCGCCAGTTCTTCCCAGTATGCATCCGATGGATCTTCCAGTTTTAATAGATCCTTCATCCGTTCGCACGCCGCACGCTGGGTCGGCGCGTGGGGTTCCCGCGACCGCAATGTACCGTTCATATCAAAGAGAATGGCTTCGATTTTACGGGTCCCTGGCACCGGAATCTTCATATCCTGTCTCAATCCTGATTCAGGATTTTCATGATTTCAGGCGACGCCCAGAGTGCAGCCCCGGTGGTATCGACAACAATGTCGCATACTTCCATCAAGGGCTGGTAACATTCCTCCGCCCTCAGGAACTGGGTCCGAAAGAACCGGTTTCTGAAATAGGCCGGGTCGTATTTCTTGCGGTAGTCGACATCGCGTCTCCATTTCCTTTTCAGCCGGATGGGATCATCCGTCAGATATACGGCTTTGATCCCAATCAGGCTGGAAAGCTCCTGCATGTGGAATGGAAAATTGCCTTCCATAAAAATTACATCGGCCGGCTCGATCTCGAGCGGGGTGCAGCCCGCCTTCAGGTTGCCATCCAGATCATGACTGGAAGTGGCGCAAACAAAATCATACCTTGGGATTTCTACCATTACCCCTTGAAGAATCATCTCGAGGCTGTGCATGAACAGTCCAAAATAGATTGATTCTTTCCCCATCGGTTTTTCGTCACGATACACCCTGTCCAGCAGGAAATTGTCCACCTCAATAGTGGTAAATTTTTTACCTGCCTGGGCAAACAAGTTGAACAAGCGTTCCGTTATTTCCGTTTTGCCCGCCGCGGTAGGCCCGGCAAGAGTGATAAGTATTGGAGTTCCCCGGGCATCAACGAGTGTCTTGACACTCTCGACAAATGCCTGGTCAATTTCCGAATTTGCTTCCTTAAAATCCTTGTAACCGAGGTCTTGAAAGCGCTCAAAACGCTTTTGCTTTTGCTCGAAACGTTTGTACGCTTTCCCGCCAAAATGAGCCAGCGCAGCCTCCGTAAAATAGATCGTCCTGGGTAAAAAGAAAAAACCTCTGATATCAAAATAAAAGTGCGCCATCAGCCAATCTTCGGAATATTGACCGCTTACCAGGCCTGTGAAAAGCATGCGGGTCAGGTGTAATATTCTTTCATCCAGCACGATCCTGTCCCTGGCTCGTGGTTTGAGTTGAATACCGGTATAGAAATCACGACATCCAACCAGGCGTTCGATTTCGTCCGGTTTATCCATTTCCACTGAGTCCCAGCCGTCCTCAGGGGTTATTTCATCAAGTGCGTATTGGAATTCATACAACTCCAGATCCTCGATTCCCACATTGATCCGCTTCATCATCTCAAATAGAACCTCAGAAAATAGAACCGGGATTTGTAACCTATCTGTCCCAGGCATCTGCATCCCTTTCAACTCTTCTTTAGGATTTTTCCTATTTCAAATGTCACCCACAGGGCTGCACCGGTGGTGTCGACGGTCAAATCACAGACTTCCATTTGAGGCAGGTAAGCGATCTGCGCCATGATGAATTGATCTTTGAAGAACCGG
>Ga0315297_10001924_pt1 | contig 13033 bp, 11 predicted proteins | sample YL17G15_0_MG_FD_203628 | JGI IMG/M metagenome (GOLD analysis project Ga0315297, IMG submission 203628) | Sediment microbial communities from Yellowstone Lake, YNP, Wyoming, USA - YL17G15_0 | ecosystem: Environmental > Aquatic > Freshwater > Lake > Sediment | place: USA: Wyoming | collected... | reverse complement strand
TTACTCCAACGGTGCTGGTGGGGGGGGCGCCACCCCCCCCCCCACCACATGTACGGATTCCTCTCAGGAACCAGGGCTTCTTCATCACGCTCCTAGTCGGACACACCGCTCGAAGCCGACGTCTCGCCGGCCGGAAGAGTGGGCTTTGCGCACTTGGCCCCGCCCCCGATCGAAGATTGGATCAAACGGAGGGCAACCTTCCGGGGGCTCGAAGCTCCTGGGAAGGTCGGACTGGTCAGAGGGTTGACCTGGCCCGGGCGATGACGTGGTCGAGCATCGCCGGCGTCAGCCGGCCGGTCTGGGTGTTCTGCCGGCTGGGGTGGTAGGTGGCGAGGAGGATGAAGGGGCCGAGCGGAACCTCTGCACCGTGGGAGAAGACCGGGCGCGGCGCGGGGAGAGCCATCCCGTCCTCGCTAACCGTGGCCAGGAGGCCGTCAAAGGCGATCTTCCCCAGCGCGATCAGGACGCGAACATCCTCCAGCAGGCGCAAGTGCTGGAGAAGGTAGGGGCGGCAGTTCTCGATCTCCCCGCGGGTGGGCTTGTTCCCAGGCGGCGCGCAGTGCGCCACAGCGGCGACGTACAGGCCCTTCAACTCAAGACCATCACCGATCGATGTCGAGGTCGGTTGGTTGGCGAACCCTGCGCGATAGAGAGCGGGTGTCAGGAAGTCGCCGGAGCCGTCGCCGGTGAACATGCGGCCGGTGCGGTTCGAGCCGTGAGCGCCGGGAGCCAGGCCAACCAGCAGGACCCGCGCCTGTGGGTCTCCCGTCGAGGGAACCGGCCGGCCCCAGTACTCCTCGCTAAAGAAGGCTCGCCGCTTCTCGTGGGCAATTCGCCGGCGATACTCAACCAATCTCGGACAAGACTCACAGCGCACGATGGCCCGATTGAGGTCGTCGAGCTTCGCCTGCCGCGGGGAGGCCACTACGCTTTCTCTCCCGCGATGCCCCGCCAGGTCTCCTGGAAGATGAGCGCATCCTCCTCCCGCACTGGGCTCTCGCATAGAATGCGGCCGCGACATCCGTGGTCGACCAGCGCTCGGTAGAGCGCTGCCAGGTCGAGGTCGGAATCGCGGTACCGAACGTGGTTCCGCTCCCCCTTGGGGCCGTACTCGATCCCGGAGAGATGGCAGTGCAGGCGCTTGAGGAATGCGGCGCCAAGGGCCTTCTTGTAGGTCATCAGAACCCGCTTCCACTCGCCGTACGAGTTGAGCGTGCCGTCGCCGTCGCGGGCGTGGAGGTGGGCGAAGTCGAGACAGGGCTCGACGCCCTCAATCTCCTGCGTCATGGTCAGCACGTCCTCCAACGATCCCAGCATGGCGCTCTTGCCCATCGTCTCCGGCCGCAGGATGACGGGGTTTTCGGCAGCCCGCAGCTCCTCCATACAGCCTCTCAGCCGCGGCAGGGCGACCTGCAACGCTTCGGCTGCCGGTCGGCCGAAGTAGGAGCCGGGATGGAAGACGATGTCGGTTGCCCCGGCCAGGTGGCCGAAGTGAGCCGCATCCATCAGGCGCTTGCGGCTCTTGGGCCACTCGTCCTCGTCCGCATTCAGGTTGATGTAGTAGGGCGCGTGGACACTGATGTGGACGCCAGTTCCGTCAGCCGCCTGCCGGATGGCTGCGCACGTCTCCTCTTTCACCCGCACCGACTGCACCCACCCGAGCTCAAACGCGGTCAGCCCCAGCTCTGCCAGGCGCTGGATGGCGCCCACCGACCCGCCCGGCTTGGGCGGAGTCGAGAGCGGCGAGCCCACCGTGCCGAAGTGCATTCTTGGTCCAGGCATGTGTGTGCCTCGTGTTTGGAGGATGTGGCCCCTGCCCGAACTCCGGTGCGCCGGCCGAACGAGAAAGCCCGCCCCTGTGGCCGATGGCGGCCGGGCGGGCTCAAGCGGGGTTCGGCGAGTCTATCCCTCTCGGCGGAGCGAGCCTGTCTTGGGGGTCGGCTCCCGGGGGAGGGAGAAGGAGAAAGTGCAGCCCGCGTTCTCTTTGCTGGTTACCCAGATCCGGCCGCCGTGCTGCTCGACCACGGTCTTGGCCAGGGCCAGGCCGAGGCCGGTACCTTCCACCGGGTTGTTCGGGTCACGCACGGCCGCCCGCCCGCGGAAGAGATGCTCGAAGACCCGCGGAATCTCGTCCTCCGGCAAGCCCGGGCCATTGTCGCTCACGTCGACCTGCACCTGATCGTCGTCCCAGCGGACGCCCACCCGGATGTACGCGCCCGGATCGGTGAACTTGATGGCGTTGCTGAGCAGGTTGGTCATGACCGAGTTGAGCCGGCTCGGGTCGCCCATGATCAGGATCGGCTCGGAGGGAAGCTGGCAGTCGATGGTGTCGTGCCTGGCCTCGGCCAACGGGCGCAGGTCCTCGATCGAGTGCCGGATCAGATCGTTGATCTGGCAGGGTTCGGGAGTGAACATCGCCGTCGATTCGACCCGGATCGTCTCGAGCAGGGCCGTGATCAGGTTGGTCATGCTGTCGGTTGCCCGCTGCATCATGTTGAGCGCCTTGCGCTGGAGCTCGGTGAGGGGAGCGTCGCTGAGCAGATCCGCGCCCAGACGGATGGCGTTGAGCGGGTTCTTCAGGTCATGCGCGGCGGTGCCAAGGAGCTGAGAGCGCATGCGGTCGATCTGCTTGAGGGCAGTGATGTCCTGCATCACCGCCACCCGCCCGACGTCGGTCACCTCACTGACATTGGCGTAGAGCACACGCTCCGTGGGCGTCGAGATCTCGAGGCTGGTGGGCAGGGTCGCCTCCGGGCTCATGAGCAGCTCTCCCAGAGGATGCCCGGTGAAAATCTCACTGGCCGGGCGGCCCACGGCCATCTGGGAGTTGATGCGGAAGGAATGGGAGGCGGCTTTGTTGACCAGGATGACCATGCCACTGCGATCCGTCAGGACAACGGCATCGGCCGTCTCCACCAGTGTGGCCTCCAGCCGGCTGCGCTCTTCCGCCACCCGCTGGAAGAGATTGGCGTTGTCCAGGGCGATCCCCGCCCAGGAGGCCACCGAGCTCAGGAGCTGCTGGTCCCCCAGGGTGAAGGCGCCGCGCGGGTGGTTGATGGCCTCGATCACACCCAGCGCTTGGCCGCGGGTCTCGAGCGGGACGCAGACAACCGACGTGGTCAGCAACCCTGTCTGGCCGTCGATCGAGCTGTGGTAGAGCGGGTTGCTGCGCACATCGTTGACGATCAAGGGCCGGCGATTCCGGGTCACCCAGCCGGCGATGCCTTCCTCCAGCCCGATGGCGACGTCGCGAATGCGGACCTGACTGCCGCCGGTGGCTTTGAGGACCAGCTTCTCCCCCAACTCGTCGAGCAGGAAGAGAACGCAGGCCTCGGCCTGAAGCAGGTGCTGGGTGTGGCGCATGGCGTTCTCGAGGGCGGTCTCAAGATCGAGCGTGGAGGTCATCTCCCGACCGATGTCGCCCAGTGCCTGGAGTTGGTTGGCGCGATTCTCGGCGGTCTCGAGATGGAGCGCGTCCTGGAGGCCGACTGCCCCGATGCTGATGATCGCCTGGGCCAGCTCCATCTCCTGCTCACTGATCTGGCGGCCCGGCTGGTTGTAGAGGACGCGCACGATCCCCAGGGCCCGGTTGCCGGTTGCCAGAGGGAAGATGGCGGCTGCCTGGATGCCCTCGGTCTGCAGCATGGCGATGTCCTTGGCTGAGCCGAGGGGAGGAACCTGGCTGAGGGTCACCGGTTTCAGGTCGTTGACGACCTGCTTGTGGATCGGGTAGTCGGGCATCGAGTCGGTGACGATCGCCACGACAGTCTGCTGGGCCGACTTGGCCAGCTGCTGACGGAAACGAGTGGTCTGGCTGTTGCCTTCCTCGAAGACCATGATCTCACACAGGTCGGCGGAGGTGGCCCTGAGCAGGTGAGCGGCAGTCTGACGGATCGTCTCCTGCCGCTCGCGGGTGCTGGTGATGGCGTGGCTGGCCTGATAGAGAAGGGTTAGTTTATGGAACAGATAGCTCTGGTTGGCTGTCTGGCGTGCAAAGGTAAGAATCTCGGCCGCCCGCGTGGCCAGAATCTCGAGTGTCTCCAGCGACTCGGGGTCGAAGGTGCGCTTTGGGTCTGTCCCGACGAAGAGCAGGCCCACCGTCTGGCCGCCGGTGACACAAGGGGCGCAGGCGATCTCGCCTGGCGCAAGAGGCAGGCCGAGCGAGCTGCGCTCCCCGCCGCTGGCGACGGCTCGGCGTGTCGAGAGCACCGCCCGGATGGTGGGATGTTCCGCCGTGGACGAGAGCCGGCCCAGGTCGCTGAGGCTGGTCCCGTGGGCGAAGCGCGGCGAGAAAGAGCCTGCCGACTCGTCAAACTCAAAGAGAGCCGCCCGATCCGCCCCCAATAGCTCGGCCGCAAGCTCCAGCAGGCTGCCCAGTGCAGGGGCCGGATTGAAGAAGTCGAAAGTGGCGGTCGCCGCTCGAAACAGCTGACTGGGCCCGCTGGGCTGTTCAGGTGTCATGAGGTGGGTACCCTCGAAAGGTCGGCTGCGTTCCCCCGACTGCTCTGGCCGCATTATTGCACAGAAGCCGGACTGGTGCAACCGCACGCCGGTAGGAGCGCAGGCCCATGCCCACCCTGCCCGCCTGAGCAACAGGCCAAGAACCGGGACTCACCCGCCCGCCAGCTTGGCCCAGAGTGGAGGGCCGAGCACCAGCAGCCCCACCAGGAGAGAAGTCACGGCCGCGATCAAGACCGCAGCCGCCCCGACGTCCTTCCCGACCCGTGCCAGGGGATGATGCTCCGGGCTGGCCAAGTCGACAACCGCCTCCAGGGCGGTGTTGAGGAACTCGGCCAACCACACCAGTCCGATGGCCAGGAACAGGATTGCCCAGGCGAGCCGTTCCAGCTTGAGCCACAGCCCCAGAGCAACGACCGTCAGGCTTGCCAGGGTGTGGATCCACGCGTTCCGCTGCGTGCGGATCACGTACCACCAGCCGGCAAAGGCATGGCCGAAGGCGGCCAGGCGGGAGAGCGATCGTTGCTGTAGGTTCATCATCCCTCTGGGTGATCGGCCGCCTTTAACAGGGTGATGAAGAGAGGCCTTGCCCGGAGAATAGGACAGTATACGTGTTGGTTGGGGCTCCTGCCCCAATCAACACGTATACGAATTCCTCTCAGGAGCCAAGGCTTCTTCATCACGTTCCTAGGCCCAAACGGGCGAGGATGGCGGTCTGGGCACTCTCCATCCGTCCTCGTTCCTGAGGGTCGGCGTGATCGTGGCCCAGCAGGTGGAGGACGCCATGCACGGTCAGAAGCGCCAATTCGGCAGCCGGCGGATGCTTGGCCTCTGACGCCTGGGCCATCGCCACCGGAACGGCAATGATCACGTCGCCAAAGTAGACCAGGCCGGTCTCCGGGTCAGGTGTCCCATCCGCAAACGAGAGAACATCCGTCGGTCCGTCCTCACCGGCGAAGTCCCGATTGAGCTGGCGCATCCGGTCGGTTCCGGTCAGGACGATGGTCAGTTCGCCCGCAGGGGCGGCCTCGTGCTCCAGGGCAATCCTGGCGGCATCGGCCAGTCCGGCGGCGCTGGCACCAAAGGCCGGATCGCACTGTAGGTGCACGTTGTGGGTCACGGCTTGCCCGGTCCGGCAGGTGAGGAGGGGGCTGGTGGAGGAGCCTGTGCTTCCCCCTCTGGGGACTGGGGGTAGCGAACACGGGGATGGTAGATGCCTTTGAGGGCATTGATGAAGGATCGGCGAATCGTATCGATGTCCTTCAGGGTCAGGTCCGTCCGGTCGAGCTGGCCCCTGCTCAGCCGGTCATCGATCACCCATTTCACCAGGCGTTCGATGCCGGCATCGTCGAGGGGGCTCTCGGCGCGGGCCTTGGCCTCAACGCCGTCGGCCAGCATGAGCACGGCGGTCTCGCGTGACCGCGGCCGCGGGCCGGGGTAGGTGAAGTCCTCCCGGACGACCTGGCTGGCATCACCGCCGGCCGCCTCGACGGCCGCCTGGTACTGGTAGGTTGCCTCCAGCTTGCCGTGGTGTTCGGGGATGAACGCCCGGATGGCCGGTGGGAGCCTATGCTTGCGCGCCAGCTCCAGGCCGTCCCGGACATGGGAAAGGATCAGGCTGGCGCTGGTGGCGGGATCCAGCTGCTCGTGGATGTTCTGACCCGGGACCTGGTTCTCGATGAAGAAGTGAGGGCGCACGGCCTTGCCGGCATCGTGGTACAGCGCGCCGACGCGAGTGAGGAGGGCATTGGCGCCGATGGCCCGCGCCGCCTGCTCCGCCATGTTGGCCACTTGGAGGCTGTGCTGGTAGGTGCCGGGCGCCTGGCGCAAGATGAACTCCAGGAGCGGGTGATCCGGCCGGGAGAGTTCGATGAGCTGCAGGTTGGTTGTGATGCCGAGCAGGCTCCCCGCGAGCAGCAGCAGGCCGAAGCCCAGACTCGCCGAGAGCCCGCCGCTCAGCAACCCAGCCCCGACCAGGGTGGCCTTGCCAAGAATATCGGTGCTCGAGTCGGGGAAACGGAAGACGACCACGACGGCAACGGCCGCCATGGCGGCGGCCAGGCCCCCCCAGAAGAAGGCGCTCAGGCGATCGGCCCGTCCGATCACGAGCGCGCCCATGGCGCCGCTCAGCATGACATAGATGGCGAGCTCGAGTCCCCGCGGCGCCAGAAAGCCGGCCAGGGCGCCCACCACCAGAGCGGCAAGGCTGCCCATTCCAGGCCCGAAGAGGATCGCCAGGAGCATCGGCAGCGTTGCCGCCGGGAACAGGTAGGGCAGGACCGTGCGGCCCGGGATCATCAGCTGCATGGAAAGGGCGACGAGCACGAACAGGGCGCAGAGCGTCAACGCCATGCGTGTGCTCTTGACCTGCTCGAGGTGGGCATTGTACGCGTACAGGGCGAAGACGCAGCCCAGCACGGTGACCAGCAGGGCCCGGGCGGCGATGTCCTGCCAGGGGTTGGGCGGACTGAGGAGCCCGTAGGCCTGGAGTGCCTCGATGTGGAGCGGGGTAACCACCTGGCCGCGGGCCACGATGGTTTCGCCCGCGGCGTAGGACTTTGTCACGGGTGCCACGGACTGGCGCGCCTGGTCGCGGGCCGCTTGCGTGGCGGAGGCGTTGTAGGCGGAGTTGGGTGCGACGTATGCCGTGACGAGCTGGACGACCAGGGCCGCCTGGCTTTCGGGGAGCGTGATGCTGACCAGGGCCGGCACGCCCCGCCAGGCTTCCTCCACCCGGTCCTCCCGGATCTCAGCCCGCATCACCTGTTCCAGGACGGCGATCGCCTCCAGCTTGGTCGCCTCCCAGCGGGGCTCCGGCAGGTCGAGAAGCGCCTGGGCAGTGGTCGCGTTCAGGCGAGTGTCTGCCAGCGCTGCCAGGTCGGCCAGCTTCTGCTCGGGCGTGGCAAAGCGATCCGCCCGGACGGTGTCGATGAAGTCGAGCGTGGCGCGCAAGCGCTCAAACTGCTGGCGGGCGATCCGGCTGTCAGGCGCGTCGTAGACGGCGGGCACAGCCTCCGTGGCTGCCTGGCGCGCTTCCTCGGTCAAGACCTCGCTGGTGTAGGCCAGGGCGTAAGGGGCGAGGACGTCCTGCTCGGCAACCTCGCTCTCGCTCAAGCCGACGGTCACGCTGCCGGTCGTCAGGGGCAGGGACAGCGCGGCCACGACCCCAATCAACCCCGCGGCGAAGATCAGCCAGAGCCGGGCGGCGTGCCAGGCGGTTTTCAGGCGCTGGCCGGTCGAAGTGCGGGGAGACGAGGGCTCATCCATCTGAGGGCTACGGGGGGGTGAGGAGGCGCCTCACCAAGTCGCTGACGGCCTTGCCGTCCGCCCGGCCCTGCACCTGGGGAATCAGGACCCTCATTACCTTTCCCATCTCCCCGGGTGCCGAGGCACCCACCTCGGTGATCGCCTGGCGGGCGAGGGCCTCGAGCTCCTCCGTGGTGAGCGGCCTGGGAAGGTAGGACTCGACCAGGGCAAGCTCCGCCTTTGCGGCTGCGGCCAGATCGTCCCGGCCGGCGCGCTCGGCATCGGCGATGGTTTCGTGCCGGGTCTTGGCTTCCCTCTGGAACACTCCCAACATCCCAGCGTCATCCAGAGGCCCCCGTCGCTCGACCTCGGCCAGCTTGATGGCAGCCAGGATCATGCGCAGGGTCCGCTTGCGGAGAGCATCCCCCGAGCGGATGGCGTCCTTGAGGGAGGTTTCCAGAGTCTCTTTGGTGATCATACTTCCATTATACCGATGAGAGGCGGCAGGGGGAAGCGCCTAGGAACACGCTGAAAATGCCTACCCTGAAGGAGAAGAATCGGCATACGTGGGGGTGTGGGCGAAGCCCACACCCCCACATATGCCTGCTTCTCTTCTTGGGGTGGCCTGCTAGGCCCCACGGGAGGGCAGGGGAGGTGCGTGTCAGGGTTGGAGGACAGAGAAGTTGTCGAAGTCGATAACGACGCCTGGCTGGACGCCGGTTCCCGTGAGCAGGCCGACGTCACCCCTGGCCCACTCCGATGCCTGCGCTTCGGCCACGCTGATGCCGTTCACGTACAGCCGGAGCTGGCTCCCGAAACAGTCAGCCCGGAGGTGGTTGGCGACGGATCCCTGCAGAACGGCATCGCGGGGCAGCATCGTGTCGGCGCTCAGCAAGGTGGCCCGCCCGTCCTTGCGCAGGCCGATGCCTACATACCCGTCGCTTGAGATCAGGAAGAAGTAGAAGTTGAGGGGGTCCTGATACCGGCAGAGGATGCCAAAGCGGTTGTCATCCGGGCCTTCCACCTTCAGAGCGTCCACCTCAATCCGAACGTCGCCGAAGTCGAGCCCGGGATTGGCCCAGGCGTCGGCGTCCGGGGCGAGGACTTCGAAGCGGAAGGAGCCGTCTTGATAGTCCGAACGGTAGACGGCGTCCCGGTAGCGGTCCCAACCGCTGGAAGTCCGTGAGAAATCGTCCTGGAAGAGCACGGCTCCCGGCTGGGTCGGAACCTCCAGCCAACTGCAGGCCTGCAGCGCGGCCAGGAGTAGGACAGCCAAGAGGGAGAACCAGGTGCGGGATCGTTGGTGGATGGCCACGAGTCTGCCTTGAGCCGGCATTCTAGCACAGCTGACCGCGTAAGCCGGGCCGGAGGTCACGGGCCGGTGGGGGATAGATGCTCCAGGGTGCGGGCGGCGAGGTCGCCCGTCGGGCCTCCGGGGTCGAGGCGAGCGGCAGTCTCGAAGGCGGCCCGGGCGGCCGCAGGATCGCCCTGGGCCTGGCGCAGCAGGCCGAGACGGTATTGGAGCTGGGGCCGGAGCGGGCTGAGATTGGCGGAGAGGACCAGGAAGCGCTCGGAAAGGTGCAGGTCGCCGAGGAGGAAGTAGGCGTAGCCAAGGGCCTCGAGCGCAGCGGGCTCTTCTGGGCTCAGAACAGCCGCGTTGCGGGCGGCCGGCAGGGCGAGGGCCTCGATCTCGATCTCGCGGGAGAGCGAGAACTCGGCCAAGAGGAGCCAGAAGCCTGGGTCTCGCGGAGCGAGGTCCGTCGCCAGGCGGTAGGCAGAGATGGCTGAGGCGACGTCGCCCAGTTGAGCGTGGGCCCGGCCGATCTCCGCTGCCAGTGCCGGATTGGTGGGGTCCAGGCGAGCGGCGAGCGTGAACTCCGTCAGGGCGCGCTCAGGATCGCCGGCGGCGCTCCAGTGGAGTCCGAGGAATGTGTGGGGCAAACCGGTGCCGGGGGCGGCGGCCGCGGCAGCCTGCAGCTCCTCAAGGCCATCCCGGCCGGATCGGTCGAGCGCCAGTCCCAGATAGGCGCGGACCTCGGCGTAGTCGGGCTGGAGGACGAGAGCCTCCTCGAATGCCCAGACCGCGAGCTGCCATTCCTCGTTTCTCGCCAGGGCCTGCCCGACCTGCGCCAGGGTGTAGGCGGGTTGCTGTTCGGGGCGGGAGTCCTCGATGGCGCGGACCATGGATTGGGCGATCGGGCTGCCTCCCGGGGTCAGCTCGTCGGCGAGCCGGAGTTCGGGCAAGGCCGTTTCGGGTTGGAGGGTCGCCCGAAGAAGACCGAGCTGGAGACGCGGCTCCGGGTCGGCAGGAACAAGGAGGACGAGGCGCGCCAGGGCCTCGATCGCCCCGGGTCGATCCTCGAGCTCCAGGGAGATCTGCGCCAGTTGCTCGAGGATGTCCGCCCGGTGCAGGCACAGCTCGGGCTCGGCCTCCCAGGCATCGATTGCCCCCGTCGGGTCGCCGGACGCCAGGAGGGCAAGCCCCAGCAGGCAGGTCCGGGAGGGATCCGGCGGCAGAAGACGATCAGCCTCTCGGAGATGGGCCAGGGCTCGTGAGGGATCGCCGCCCGCGAGGGCGGCCTGCCCGGCCAGTGGGTGCAGGGCGACGAAATCCGGCTGGAAAGCGAGAGCGGCCTCCAACCAGTCGGCCGCTGCGGCAGGCCGGTTGCCGGCCAGGGCGACCGCCGCGGCGCGGAGCGAGGCGACCAGAGGTCGAGGCACCGGCGTTGGGCTGATCGCCAGCGTCAGGACCACAGCCACGATCAGATGGGGCCAGCGGGGTTGCAGTCGCTCGAGCACGGCATTCACGTCCCAGGTTCCGGCAAGGGATTATAGCCCGCCTGGTTGTGGGAGGCGGGGTGGGTGGGGGGAATTGGCGGGACTCAGGCGAGGGTGCCAGGCTTGGGTCCGCGAACGGGGCTCCCTCTTCGGAGCAAGGCGAGGGTGATCAAAGCGATGTAGGCAAAGTAGGAGAGGGCCTCGGTGAGCGAAGGGCTGTCGTTGTATCCCACCAAGGCCTTGAGAACCTGCCCGAAAGAGGAGGCCTCTGGCAGGATGCGGCTGGTGCTCCAGACGTGTTGGATCAGTCCTGGGAGCCAGCCGAGCTCGATGAACTCGTGGAGGCCGTGGGTCACGAGGCCGGCGGCGAAGAAGAGGAGCAGCAGTCCGGTGAGGGTGAAGAAGCGGCGGATGTCCAGGCGGAGCGTGGCGGCGTACAGGGCCCAGCCGAGCAGGGCGGCGCTGAGCAGCCCGAGGAGGCCGCCGAGGAAGGTGGCCGACGCGCCGGCGGTGAGGGCAACGGCGGTGAGGAAGAGGGCCGCCTCGATGCCTTCGCGAAGCACGGCCAGGAAGGCGAGGGAGAACAGGGCCCAGCCCTGCCCGGCGACGGCGGCTTGCTGGATGCCAGCCGCGAGCTCGGTCTGGAGTCTCCGGCCCTGGGTCTGCATCCAGAAGATCATCCAGGTGAGGATGCCCGCGGCCAGGAGCATCATGGCTCCTTCGAAGACCGCTTCGGCCGGGCCTTCGAGCCCGGCCCCGGCACGATGCAGGGCCCAACCCAGAACGAGGCTCAGCGCCGCGGCGGTGATCACGCCGAGCCAGACGGAGCGAGTGAGGCGGGGCTGCCCCACCCTCCGGACTGCCCCGAGGGCGACGCCCAGGATCAGCGCCGCCTCGAGCCCTTCGCGCAGTGCCAGCACATAGCCAGTGATCATTCCTTCCCGTTCCTCCGCCCGGCGGGCACGATATGCACATGCAACGCATTTGCATCATACCACGATCCGAGGCCCGCCCCAAACCGTCCATCGCCCAAGGCCGGGACTCCGTTGGCAGCAGGGGAGCCTTGACCGTTGTGGAGACTGCGATATCCGGCCGGAAGGCGTCCCCGGTTCTCAGTTCGAGCCGCCGCCGCGCATGGATCCCGGTAACCACTCCGCGACCGAGTCCGACGTCTCGGGAATCGCATCGCTACCCGGCCGCCAGCCGGCCGCGCGCGAGGCTCCACGATCTGGGGTAGAGCCGCAGGGGGGCTTCCTTCGTTGTGTCCCGGTGTGGCTGCGGCTATAATCCCTTCGGTCTCCTGCCGGCTGCAAGGGCGCCTGTTCGGTCTTGCGCCGACGATCGGAGGCCTCCTGGCTCCGAAGGGTGGATTGATGTACGGCGCCGTGGGTGAGTTTCACCACTTGCCATGCGCCAGGGCGGGGGCGTAGTCTGCGGAGAGAGACGCTCGCCCATCGTCATCGCTCTGCCTACGGTCCCGCCGCGCAGGCGGAGGCGTAGGGGGAGGTACGCGTGCCCAGACGGGTGGCGCAGGAGATTTCCGGGCGCCCGAGGGCTGAACCGGAGAACCCCAGCTTCCCAGCTCCCTCCGATCCGGGCGGAAACGCCCGCATCGGTCATGACGTCGAACGTATCACGCAGAAGAGGAGGTTGCTTTGAACATCGTCGTATGTGTCAAGCAGACGCCCGACACAGCCGCCACGATCACCGTCCAAGACGGCAAGGTGTCCTGGGGAGATGCGCCGCTGGTGCTCAACCCCTGGGACGAGTTTGCCGTCGAGCAGGCCCTGCGCACGAAAGAGGCGCACGGGGGCAAGGTCACGGCGCTGAGTCTGGGACCGGAGGCGGCCAGAGAGGCCCTCAAGCAAGCTCTGGCCATGGGCTGTGACGAGGCCATTCTCGTCAGCGACCCGGCCCTCGAAGGGGGAGACTCGCTGGTCGTCTCCAAGGCGTTGGCGGCTGCCATCAACAAGATCGGGGGCATCGATCTCGCGTTTTTCGGTCGGCAGGCCGTCGACAGCGACACCGGCGTGACCGGCCCGCAGGTCGCCCGGCGCCTGGGATGGCCGGCCCTCAGCCTGGTGGCGGCGGTGGCCGCCCTGGACCCGAACGGGAAGTCGATCACCGTCGAGCGCATGATTGACGAAGGGCGCCAGGTGGTGAAGAGCCCGCTGCCGGCAGTGATCAGCGTGGTCAAGGAAATCAACGAACCACGCTACCCGTCCTTCATGGGCATTCGCAAGGCATCCAAGGCGGAGATTCCGGTGTGGTCGGCCGCGGCCGTGGGCTTGGAGTCCGTGCCCTCAGCGGTCCTTGCCTGGCCTGAGATCGTGGCGCCGCCGAAGGTCGAGACCAAGTGCGAGTTGATCCAGGGTGAGACGCCGGAGCAGATTGGTGCCAAGCTGGCCGACCGGCTCCTCGAGGAGAAGGTGATCTGATGTCCAACAAAGTCCTCGTCTACGTCGATCACTTCAATGGCGTTGGCTCGGTCTCCTCGTGGGAAACCCTGGGTGCGGCCCGCAAGGTTGCAGAGGCGCTCGGAGGCGGGGTT
>Ga0315297_10001919_pt1 | contig 13053 bp, 10 predicted proteins | sample YL17G15_0_MG_FD_203628 | JGI IMG/M metagenome (GOLD analysis project Ga0315297, IMG submission 203628) | Sediment microbial communities from Yellowstone Lake, YNP, Wyoming, USA - YL17G15_0 | ecosystem: Environmental > Aquatic > Freshwater > Lake > Sediment | place: USA: Wyoming | collected... | reverse complement strand
GGCCAGAGACGGCTTGTTCATGCCCCGTTCCATGAGCTCCCGCCAGTTGCCCGGAAGCTGGGAGGAGTATTCGGCGAATCGCTCCATGAGGCGCTGCAAAAGCTCAGCGTTTATGGCCTGCAAGGGAATGCTGACCAGGCCGTCGACCACAGCGGCCACGACTCCGGCCAAAATGCCGATAATGGCTCCGTCGCCGGCGGTCATGCTGACCGGAAAAGACTTGGCGGCGAGGTGCGTGGCCAGCATAGCGCCGCCGATGATCCACAAGCAACACAGGCATCCCAGGAGAGGGATTCCGGACAGGACGCCGGCCACGGCGCCGCCGATGAGCGCCGGTGTCAACAACCCTGGCTTCTGATGCTGGTTCATGCCTTTCTCCTCATGAATGTCCTTGAATTATTCTATGAACAATCCGGTTTTGTTTCAAGGTATTATTTCGCCTCCACCTCGGAGGGCGCCGGTCTGTCGCCCAAGAAAAGCGCATTGAGCCCGGCCAGGAAATAAAAGGGGAGGATGGTTCCCCAGAAAAAGCCCGTGGCGAATCGGAGCCGGTTGCCCGAAAACCACAGGCTAAAAAAATTGCCCAGGCCGTCGGCCACCAGGGGAATGGTCCATATGATGAAGGACCGGACAGTCGGAGGGCGGGTGCGGCCGAGTCCTTTGAGAGCAGGCAGGGCCAACATCCCGGCTAAAAAGCCCGCATAAACGCCGGTGCACCGGCCGCACACGGCCAGAGGGTATCCCCAGAGATGGAAGCAACGCGAAGGAATCTGATGGCAGGTGGGCGCGAAAACGGAATAGATCAAGGCGCTCAATCCGTTTCCGCGGCTTGAGAGGTAGGGAGCCAGGCCGAGAGCTGCCAGCCAAGCCAGGATTCCGGCCAGGGTCAGAGCATAGATCATCCCGGCCTTTGTCTGGGGCTTCATTATCGTCTCAACACAGTCTTTTGTGGCGGAGGGCCACACTCATGCCGGCCAGGATCACAAAACAGAGAGTGATGATCGAGAGGGACATGAACCGGGCATAGAAGTGCCGTCCGAATAGATCATAGAGGGATAGGGGAATGACGAGACAGAGGAGGGTCAGGACGATCCGGGCCGGGACCGAGTAATCGAAATAGTGCTTGCTTATGAGGCTTAACGCTAGAACCGATGACAAGAACGTGTAATCCCAGCCAAGAGGCGAGATGAGAGGGATGAGCAGAAGAAGGAGTCCGCAGTCCAGAGGAATCGGGTTTTCCAGGGTTCGTCCTTTGCGGACGACAATCCAGAGAAGTCCGACGAGAAGGACCAGACAGATCCCCCAAAGCGAAAAAGCCAGGTTCGGGCGTCCTGTCCATTTCGTGAACAGGGCCAGGAGCGAAGCGTTGTCCTGTGAGCTGAGCAGCTGCGGTGTCGATAGGGAAAGGGATCGGACCCATTCCCCGTGGACGGTCCAGTTTCCAGAAAAACCGTAAAAAAATGAAGGCAGAACGAAGGCTATGGCCGAGAAGGCCAACCCCGCAGATAACGCCCGGAATTTCTTTTTCAGGAGGAAATAAGGTAAAAATATCAGCGCATAGGGCTTCAGGGCGACGGATAGCCCCCAGAGGATACCGGCGCCCCTTTCAGCGCCCGGTCCGCTCTTTTTTTCGGAACGGATCAACAGTCCGGTCATGGCCAAAAGAATGAAGGTTATGAGCACGTTGATTTGTCCGAGCTGAAGCTCCCGGAAAAAATAGCGGCCCAAGACAAGGAGCGGAACCCAGGACAGCCAGGCCGGGATCTTAGACGCGCCGGTCGATAGTCTATAAACCAAATAAAATACGCCAACCGATGCGAATAACAGTAAGAAATACCAGATCATTTTGGCCGTAGGCAAGGGACAGATGGACAGCGGGAGATACAGCATCGCGGCGAAGGGAGGATACTTGAATTGATAGTGTCCGTCTTCGGTCCTGTAGAGCGATTCGCCCCAGCTCAGCCTCAGTCCGGCCTTGTAGTTGACCTCAAAATCAACCATTTCTTTATGGACCCTGACGAAAAAGAGGACGAGGCCGACCACGACCAGAAGGGCTGCAACCACCGCCGAGCGTTTGTTCATGAAAACTATCGTTCAGGCTACCCGAGAGGGGACGAATTGTCAATTCGCTAAATTTTCTTTGAATATTTGACATGAGCCCCTCTCTTGTTATAAATAAAAGATATTAAAGCTCGAAGGAGAAGGCTCCCGACTACCCAAGCATGGAGGAAGGAACAATGAAACGAGGCTTTTGGAAATGCCTTTTTGTTCTCGGCGTTGTACTCATCCCGGGGGTCCTGCTGTTCGGTCAAGGCGCAGATACCGGTATGCTGCTGAGCCAAAACCGACAAGGCGTTGTATCCTTGGTCGCCTACGGCCCAAACAAGACTGAAATTGCGCGAGGCACGGCTTTTGCTTTAAGCGAAGAACTGGTTATTAGCAGCTATCACCTCGTTTCCCAAGCTTCCCTGGTTGAGCTCTATACATTTGATAATAAAAGGGTTAAGGTCGATGGGCTTGTCTCCATAAGCCGGGCCAACGACCTGGTTTTGATCAGGGCGAGGGGCAAGTTCAAACCCCTGATTATCGGCAACTTTGAAAGCCTGGATAAGGATGAGAAAATAATCTGCATCGGCTCGAACGAGGCCAATGATATCGTCGCCGTGGAAGGGACCATCAAACGGATCGTGGATATGGCCCCCGGACAGAAGCTCGCCGACTTGAATATGCTGGTGCCCAAAAACTTCTGCGGCGGGCCGGTGATGGATATGCAGGGGCAGGTCCTGGGCATCGCGGCCATCTGGGACCGGACTTTTAAATTTGCGCTTCCGGTGAATATCGTCCGGACGATGTCCACTCAGAATAAGCCGACCGCCTTTGATGACCTGCAGCCCAACGACTACCTGGCCACCGAGGAAGGGGCGATGTTCGCCGGACGGGCGGCGGCGGCCATCGAGGATTGGAGCAATGCCCAAAAGTACTTGGACAAGGTCGTCAAGCTCAATCCCAGTCAGGCCAGTGCCTACGCCCTTCTGGCCAAAGCCTACGCAGACGCGCGTGACTACAATACGGCCGTGGCCACGTATAAAAAAGTCATCGAGCTCGACCCTTCCCGCGCCGAGCTCTACTTTGAAATTGGCAACATTTACCTGAAAACTCAGAAGTTCGAAGAAGCCATCCTATCGTTCCAGCAAGCCATAAAGCTGAACATCACCAAGAAAGAAGCTTATTTGTACATCGGCAACGCTTACGAGCAGCAAAAAAACTTCGCCATGGCCGCGATATCCTATGAGCGTTTTTTGCTGCTCCTGCCGGAAAGTCCGGGGCCGGCCCAGTTCCGACTCGGGCTGTGCTACAACGAGCTCGGCCAGTTCGACAAGGGCATCCTTGCCCTGGAGGACGCGGTCAAAAGCCAACCCCTGGAACAGCCCTTCCATTATCAGCTGGCCCTGACCTATCAGAAGGCCAAGCAGTATGACAAAGCCGAAGCCGTATTCAAAAAGCTGATTCAACTCAGCCCCCAGGACGCGCTCAATTACTACGGCATCGTCGTCCGCATGTATGATGAAGCGGGCCTGCCGGAAAAAGCCATCGACTCCGCCCAGAAAATTATCGAGTTGAACCCCAAGAGCGAGATTTCCATCATCAACCTGGGGATCATGTACTACAAGCTCAAGAGGTATGACGAGGCCATCGCCACCTTCCGCCAGGCTTTGGCGGTCAAGCCGGATTATGAACTGGCCATCAACTACATCGGAGTGAGCTACTCCCAACAGAAAAAATATAAGGAAGCCATCGAGGCCTTCAGGCAATACGTGGCGCTCGTGCCCGACAGCGCGGACGGATGGTTCAACATCGGCATTGATTACATGCTTCTCAAGGACTTTCGGGGCGCGCTCGACCCCTTGCGCCGTTGCGTCCAGATCAAGCCCGAATATGCCGTGGCCCAGTTCAATTTGGCCGTGGTTTACCTCAACCTGGGGGACCGCGGAACGGCGGGAGAAATCCTTCGAACCCTGAACAGCCTTGACACGGACCTGGCTTCGCGGCTGCGAAGGCTCTTGCAGCGCTAGAAAGTCCTGTCCCCGGGGCAGCGGCCTATTTGACAAAAACCGGATGATATATTAGACTATAATTTTCTGAGCCCAGGCCCATTGAGGTGATTTAACCTTAATCCATAAGATACGGGAGCGGGACAGCCTCTAAGGTTTTAAGGGCAGGTGGCGGAATCGGCAGACGCGCTAGGCTTAGGACCTAGTTCCTGATGAGGGAGTGCGGGTTCGACTCCCGCTCTGCCCATTCTTTCTTTCGAAAGAAAGAATCTCCAACCGAATAGCCGACTCGGTCGTGCATCGAGTGCGCCCGCGTCCCAAGCCCGGCTCGAGATAAAACAAGGAGGGCATCAGCCGCCAACCATGAAAAGCACGATCACAACCCTCAGCCCTGCCAAAAAGGATATGGACATCGAGCTGGCGGCTGATGAAGTCGGCCCGGCGTATGAAAAAATCGTGGAGAACTACGCCCGGCGGATCAACGTCGCCGGGTTCAGGGCCGGCCATGCTCCCCGGGATATGATCAAGCGTATGTTTCCCGACGACCTCCGCAGCGCGCTCATCGACGAGCTGGCGCCCGCCGCCCTGGATGACGGCCTGAAAACACACGGACTCAACCCGGTCAGCCTTCCGGTCATCCATGACATCCGGTTCGAGGAAGGCCAGACCCTCAGGTTCAAGGCCACCATTGAAACCTGGCCCGAGTTCGAGCTACCCGAGTACCGAAAAATCAAGGTGCGCAAAGTCGAGGCCTCGGTCGAAGAGGCGGAGATCGACCGGGCCCTGGACGAACTTCGGCAGAAATCGGCCGAGTACGTGCCGGTGGTGGGCAGGGGAGTGGCCGAGGGGGATTATGTCGTCGTGGAATGGAAAGGCCGGGAAGTCAAGTCCAAGCGTCTTCTGCCCACGGAGCGGGCGGTCGTCCTGGCCGGCCATGCGGAGAATGAACAGAAGCTCAACGAAAACCTGCAAGGGCTCAAACCCGATGAAGAGCGCGAACTCCAAATCGATCATCCGGCCGACCACTCCAACAAAAAAGTCGCCGGGAAAAGCATCCTGTACCGGATGAAAGTCCTGAACATAAAGGAGAAAAAGCTGCCGGAGCTCAACGACGATCTGGCAAAATCCGTGGGTGAGGTCGAGACGCTGGCCGAACTGCGGGACAGGCTCCGCCAAGAAATCTTACGCTCTCGGGAAAAAGCCGCCCGGAACAAGATGGCGGAAGACATACTCAAAACACTGTCCGAAAACCTGAACCTGGAACTCCCCGACAGCCTGGCCGAGAGCGAATATGACAGCCTCATCAAACGGCGATTCGGCGTATCGGCCGGCCACATCGAAAAGAAACTGCCTCCCGAAGCTCTGGCCGAGGTTCAGACCGAAACCCGCGCCCAAGCCCGCCGGAGTCTGCTCAACCACCTCCTCCTGAGCAAAATCGCCCAAAAAGAAGGTTTTTCTGCCTCGGAGGCTGAGCTTACCGAGGAGCTGAAAACATTGGCCCTGTCCAACCGCGTCCCCCTAGCCAGACTCAGGGAAAGCCTGGAAAAGGAAGGCCGTTTGGACGAAGTCCGGGAAACCCTGGCCTTGCGCCAGGCCATTGACTTTTTAGTCAATGAGGCTATAATAAAATAAGCTTCACGCCCATGACTTTAATCCCTTTTGTTGTTGAGCAAGACGGAAGGACTGAGCGCGCTTATGACATCTACTCCCGTCTCCTCAAGGATTCGATCATTTTCCTCGGGACGGAGATCACGGACGAGATGGCCAACGCCGTCATCGCCCAGCTTCTCTACCTGGAGGCCGAAAATACGGACAGGGAAATCCAGCTGTACATCAATTCTCCGGGAGGGAGCATTACGGCCGGCCTGGCGATCTACGATACGATGCAATTCATCCGCTCTGAGATCTCGACGATATGCGTCGGGCAGGCGGCCAGCATGGCCGCGGTCCTGCTCGCCGCCGGGACCCCCGGTAAAAGGGTTTCCCTGCCCAACAGCCGGATTCTTCTCCACCAGCCGTTCGGAGGATATCAGGGCCAAGCCTCGGATATCGCCATTCAGGCCAAGGAAATCCTACGTCTCCGGGAAAGCCTCAATGCGATCTTGGAGCGGCACTCGGGCCAGACCCGCGACAAGATCCAGGCGGATATCGACCGCGATTTCATCATGACTCCCGATCAAGCCAAGGAATACGGGCTGATCGATGAGATCCTCGTCAATCGGACTGCCTCGCAGAAATAGCCAGGCCCGCAGACATCGAGCTTTTGATTTTCTGATCACGGAGGAACGGACACGCACATGGAAGACAGCCACCAGGCCAAACTCGAGGCCATCGTGCGCTGCAATTTCTGCAGCCGGAACCAATCCCAGGTTCGGAAGCTGATCGCCGGGCCGGGCGGGGTCTTTATCTGCGACAACTGCGTCGAAGTGGCCCATTCCATCATCCAGGCCGACAAGCGCAAAGAAAACGAAAAAAAGAGAAAGGAAGAATTCCCCACGCCGGCCGAGATCAAACGGGCTCTGGACGAGTACATCGTCGGCCAGGAGAAGGCCAAGAAGAAGATCTCCGTGGCCGTCTACAACCACTACAAGCGGATCAGCCTGTCCAAGGAGGACACGGAGGTCGAATTGACCAAAAGCAACATCCTCCTCATCGGGCCGACCGGCTCGGGCAAGACGCTCATGGCCCAAACCCTGGCCAAGATCCTGGCCGTGCCCTTCGCCATAGCCGATGCCACCTCTTTAACCGAAGCCGGCTACGTGGGCGAGGATGTGGAGAACGTCGTCTTTAAGCTGTTCAAGGCGGCTAAGGGCTCCATCGAAAAAACCCAAAAGGGGATAGTCTACATCGACGAAATCGATAAAATCAGCCGCAAAAGCGAAAACCCATCCATCACCCGGGATGTCTCGGGAGAGGGGGTGCAGCAGGCCCTGCTCAAGATCCTGGAGGGCACGGTGGCCAATGTCCCGCCCCAGGGCGGACGGAAGCACCCCTACCAAGAGTTTATCCCCATCGATACCACCGATATTCTATTCATCTGCGGCGGGGCGTTCATCGGCCTGGACAAGATCATCGGCCAGCGAGTGGGCAAGACCGCCCTGGGATTCAAGGCCGCGGACAAGTTGAAGAAAAAGGAATCGTCGGACGAGCTCTACGGCGAGCTCCTGCCCATGGACATGATCAAATACGGCTTGATCCCCGAGCTGGTGGGCCGCATCCCGGTCGTGGCCGTCTTTGCCGACCTGGGAGTCGAAGACTTGGTCAACATCCTGACCAAGCCCAAAAACGCCATCATCAAGCAGTTCCAGAAGCTGTTCGAGCTGGAGGGGGTCAAGCTGGAGTTCACCGAGGATGCTCTGGCCACGATCGCCAAGAAATCGCTGGAGCGCAAACTGGGCGCCCGGGGCCTGAGAACCATCATCGAGGACCTGATGCTGGACATCATGTTCGACTTGCCCAATATGAAAAAATCGACCAAGATCAGAATCACCAAAAGGATGGTGGAGGAAAACGAGTTGAGTTCTGAGCGGCTGAAAATGGTGGCCGGAGTCTAAGGATGGCCGAGCCCAGCGAACCCACGGAGATCATCCGCAACGTCCCGCTCATCCCCCTGCGGGAGTTGGTCATCTTTCCCTCGACCCTGGTCCCGTTCATAATCGGCCGGCCGTCCTCCATCCAGGCTCTGGAGAAAGCCGACGAGACGGATAAGCTCATCTTTCTCTCGGCTCAGATCGACCCCTCCATGGACAACCCCGGGTCCAAGGATATCTACTCCCTAGGAGTCATCGCCAAAATCATACGAACCGTCCGCCAGGACGATAAAAACATCAAGGTCATCGTGGAGGGAAAAAAGAGGGCCCAGATCGTCGAGTTTTTGTCCACCTCTCCTTTCTACCAGGTCCTGGCCAAAGAGGTGAAGGACATCGAGGACAACGGCCTGGAAATTCGGGAGCTCCTGAAGCGAGTCCTGGCCCTGTTCGAGGATTACCTCAAGTTCAGCCAGAACGTCAATTTTCAGACGATCATGCCCGCCCTGCGGGATCATTCTCCGGACCGCATCGCGGACATCATCGCCTCGCACCTGTTCCTGCGGCTGGAAGAAAAACAGAAAGTCCTGGAGACGCTCAATGTCGGAGAACGAATCCGCCGCCTGAATTTTATCCTGGAAAACGAAATCCTGAAAATGCAGGCCAAGGTCAAGAAGGAAGGCCCGCGGGCCAACCGGCGTCGGTTTCAGACCGGAGCCCCCGGCCAGCCGGTCTGGCCGGGCAGCTCTAGCGGCGGACCCAAGAAGGAAGACCAGGCCAACGAGATTGAGGAACTCAGGCAGAAAGTGGCCAAGTCCAAGATGCCGCCCGACGCTCAGGAAAAAGCCTTCAAGGAAATCGAGCGGCTGGAAACCATGCCGCCCATGTCGGCTGAAGCCACGGTCTGCCGCAATTATTTGGACTGGCTGTTGAGCTTGCCCTGGAACAAGAAATCGAGGGAAAAACGCGATATCAAGGAAGCCGAGCGCGTGCTCAACGAGGACCACTTCGGCCTGGAGAAGGTCAAGGAGAGAATCCTTGAATTCCTGTCCATCCGGCAGCTGGTCAAGAACCCCAAGGGCGTCATCCTGGGGTTGGTCGGCCCGCCCGGAGTGGGCAAAAGCTCCCTGGGGCGATCCATCGCCCGGGCCACCGGCCGCAAATTTGTTCGCCTGTCTTTGGGAGGCGTGCGGGATGAGGCCGAAATCCGCGGGCATCGCCGGACGTACATCGGCGCCTATCCCGGCCGGATCATTCAGATGATCAAACGTTCCGGCACGCGCAACCCGGTTTTCATGCTGGACGAAGTGGACAAGATGAGCATGGATTTCCGGGGCGACCCGGCCTCGGCCCTCATGGAAGTCCTGGACCCCGAGCAGAACAACGCCTTCCTTGACCATTATATCGACACGGATTTCGACCTGTCCCAGGTCATGTTCATCGTGACGGCCAACATGTTGGATCCCATCCCCCGGCCGCTGATCGACCGCATGGAGATCATCCGTATTCCGGGCTACACGGAGGATGAGAAGCTTCAAATCGGGAAACGCTTTTTGATGCCCAAGCAACTGGAGGCCCACGGCCTGACCGTCCAGAACCTGCGCGTCACGGATACGGCCTTGATGAAACTCGTCCAGGATTACACCCGAGAGGCGGGGGTTCGAAGCCTCGAGCGGGAGATCACCTCGGTCTGCCGCAAAGTGGTCAAGAGGGTTGTCCAGAAGGGCGCCCAACACCGGGAGACGGTCACCCCCAAGAATCTCGAATCCTACCTGGGCATCCCCAAATACCGCCGGATGCTGGTCGACAAGAAGGACGAAGTGGGCGTGGCGGTGGGCATGGCCTGGACTGAGTTCGGCGGCGAGCTCCTGACCTTTGAAGCGACCAAGGTTCACGGCAAGGGCGGTTTTACCCTGACCGGACAATTGGGCGAGATCATGCAGGAATCGGCCCAGGCTGCCTTCAGCTACGTCAAGGGCAAGATTTTCGAGCTGAATATCATCAAAGAGATCAATAAGAACTTCGATATCCATATCCATGTCCCCGAGGGCGCCACGCCCAAGGAAGGACCCTCGGCCGGGATCACTATTGCCACGGCCATTCTCTCCCTACTGACCGGAATCCCCATCAAAAAGAGGATCGCTTTGAGCGGAGAGATCACGCTGCGGGGCAAGGTGCTGGGGGTGGGAGGAATCAAGGAGAAGCTCCTGGCCGCCTATCGGGAGGGCCTCCGGGAGGCCATCTTGCCCTTGGACAACAAGCCTGACTTGAAGGACCTGCCCAAGGCTCTCAGCCAGGGAATGACTATTCATCTCGTCGACCATATGGACGAAGTCCTGAAACTCGTCCTGACCGGAGAATTGCCGGCCCAAACGGGCAATGCCCAGCGCCGCAAGGCCAAGACCGGCAAGCTCAAAGCGGACGTCCCCCGGGAGGGCATCGCCAGCGGGGGACAAGAGGGCGGAGGTCCGGTGGAGCCGCCCCTGACTCATTGATCGTTTTCCCAACACCGGCCGACACTAAACCCGGCCCGGGGCCGGGCCGGCCTGAACAGGCCGCATAGATACAGGCTTTCGAAGGCAGCCGATAAATTCCTAATAATGAGGTGAACACCATGCCAGCCAAAGAGATGAAAGAATCGAAAGAACTGAAAGAAACAAAAGAACCGAAGGAATACTCCCTGGTCGACTTGGAAGAAAAGGAGATAAACCCTCTTGTGAAAATTGCAGCCAGCCTGGGGGTCGACGAACCGGGCATGGACAAGCTGAACAAGCACACTTTGACCTTCAAGATCCTGGAGGCCCAGGCCAAGAAGCAGGGCCTGCTTTTCTCCGAGGGCGTCCTGGAATGCCTGGATGACGGTTTTGGCTTCCTCCGGGCGCCCGAATTCAGCTATCTTCCCAGCCAGGACGATATCTACGTCTCGCCCTCTCAGATCCGGAAATTCCAGTTGCGGACGGGAGACACGATCTCGGGCATCGTCCGGCCGCCCAAGAACGGGGAGAAGTACTTCGCCCTGATCAAGATCGAGGCCATCAACTTCTTCCACCCGGACGTCATCTTCGACGCCAGGCGCAACGTCCATTTCGAACAGTTGACTCCCCTCTATCCCTTCGAACGGATCAAACTCCAGGACGGCAACCCCAAGAACATGAACGCCCGGGTCATGGATCTGCTAACCCCCATCGGCAAGGGCCAGCGCGGCCTGATCGTCTCGCCGCCCCGGGCGGGGAAGACCACCCTCCTCAAGACCATCGCCAAGTCCATCGAAAAGAATCACCCCGAGATCTTCCTCATCGTCCTCCTGGTGGCCGAACGGCCGGAAGAGGTCACGGACTTCCAGCGGAGCATCGGGGGCGAAGTGGTTGCCTCGACTTTCGACGAGCCTCCGGTCCGCAACGCCCAGGTGGCCAACATCGTCCTGGAGAAATCGAAGCGGCTGGTAGAGCTCAAGCGGGACGTGGTCATCCTCCTGGACAGCATCACCCGCCTGGCCCGGGCGCACAACGCCATCATCCCGCCCTCGGGCAAGGTCCTGAGCGGCGGTATCGACGCCAACGCCCTGAATAAGCCCAAGAAGTTCTTCGGCTCAGCCCGCAAGGTGGAGGAGGGAGGCAGTCTGACCATTGTGGCCACGGCCCTGGTGGACACCGGCAGCCGCATGGACGACGTCATCTTCGAGGAGTTCAAGGGCACCGGCAACATGGAGATCAACCTCGATCGGCGCCTGGTGGACAAACGCCTCTTCCCGGCCATCGACATCAACCGCTCCGCCACGCGCAAGGAAGAGCTACTGATCGAGGAGACCGACCTGAACCGCATCTGGATCCTGCGCAAGGTCCTCAGCCAGCTGTCGGAGGTCGAGGCCATGGAACTTCTTCAGGATAAGTTGAGCAGGGTCAAGACCAACGAGGATTTTCTGAACGCCATGAGCAAGGGCCTGTAACTCAATCCGAGGGTGAATGATCCCCGGACAAGGCGGCCGCCGCACGCCGCGCCGCGAATGAAAATATATTCTCAATTCAACAGTTTTTCCCGACTAAATTCTTGCTTCTCCTAAGGATATTTAAAGCGACGCCAGGATGAAGAGACTGGGCCGCGCGCCGGCCCGGGGCGAAACACGGTTTTCGGAGACAATATTGATCGCGCACTTGTTTCAAGACGGACTCGGCCGCCTTGGAGGCCGGCTGGGCAGGCGTCTGTTTGTATCCGGGGCGGGTCTTCTATCTTTCAGCAGCGTTTGCCTGATGCGCAGGGAAGAAACCTATCTCAAGATTCAAAACAGCATCCTGCTGCTTTTCGCCATCTCTGTGGTTTTAATCCTGGCCGGGGAGGCCATGCGGGCCGTATCCCACCGGAGGGCGGGGAACCGGATCAGCGTTGAAACCCTATGCTGTTTCTGCGGCAAGAAAGGCGATGGCGCGTACCTGAGCGCGTTCGTCCGCTGTCTGGGCTGCGGAAAGACGGTGTGCGCGCGTTGCTCCGCTCTCAAAGGGAAGGAAATGGACCGCAACTCTGGGCGCTGTCCCGGGTGCGGCAGTCAAGTGTATTGAGGACCACAGGCTGATGCCTGTCGGCTCAATTCAATTCAATCGTGCGGTCGTCGTTTAAGACGACCGGCCCCTCTTCGCGGCGGCTAATCCGCAAAATAATATTTGATTTTATTTTTTGAACATGATATGGATAAACTTCTCCAAAAGCGGCAGAGGGGCGACAGGATAAAATTGAAGAAAGACAATGCCTAAATTAGGGAATTTTCTTTTTCTGCTGGGATTCGCCCTCCTGTTACTATGCGGCTTCAGCCTGCCATTTTGGAAAAACTTCAACTCGGGGCTTATGGTCGCTGTTTTAACGGCCCTGATCGTCGCCGCCGTGTTTATTATGATAGGGGAGATGTTGAGATATTCGGGGCGCAGACAGAAAAGAAATTTAAGCAACGGCTTCATGGACTTTTACCGGCAGATGAGAGGCAAGGCGCGCAGGGAGCCCCCCCCCAAAAGGGAAAGAACGGCCTATCGGCTATGCGCTTTCTGCGGCGTCTCACTCGCGCCCGGCACGATTCCGGCCAAGCTCAACGGAGTCATAGACGTCAGCCATAGCGAAAGCCAAGCCGGCAAGTGCGAGGAATGCGGAAAAGTTTCATGTCCCCAGTGCGCTTTTAGAAAAGGGATGGAAATGGGACTCCGTTCGTTTCGATGTCCTTCCTGCGGAGGTCGAGTCCGCTAATTCCTTTCCCTGAATAAAAAATTTTCAATTTAAATTAATTTAAAATTGAAGTCTGGTTTTCAACAATAGCTTAAAAGCAGGGCAGTGCGTTAATAACAGAATGTTAAAATCTATAACTAGCTGATAATAAATAAAATAAAGAAAAATGAGAAATGAGTCGCATAAGATATATTATGTAAACTAATAAAATTATGTTATTTTTTTATTGTGTTTGATCTTGATTTCCTTATTTTCTTCTTAGATCTTCA
>Ga0315297_10001918_pt1 | contig 13059 bp, 8 predicted proteins | sample YL17G15_0_MG_FD_203628 | JGI IMG/M metagenome (GOLD analysis project Ga0315297, IMG submission 203628) | Sediment microbial communities from Yellowstone Lake, YNP, Wyoming, USA - YL17G15_0 | ecosystem: Environmental > Aquatic > Freshwater > Lake > Sediment | place: USA: Wyoming | collected... | reverse complement strand
ACCATGTCGATCTCGGAGTATACCTTTGACAGTGCCTTTTCCAGAACGATCATGGCGAAGACGGAGGTCCCTGCGGAGACATTGCCCGTTCGTTCTGCCACGCTGTTCGTTGCGACCATGCCTGTACCTGCGTCGCCCTCGGGCGGACAGAGTGGGATGCCCGTCTGAAGTCGTCCCGTCGGATCGAGCAATCTAGCGCCTTCTTCGGTGAGAACGCCTGCAGCATCTCCTGCCATAAGTACTTCGGGCAGGATGTCCGGGAGCCTCCACGGGAAGTTTTCCGCTTCGATCAGCTCGTTGAACATCTTGAACATGCGTGCGTCGTAGTCATTGGTCTTACTGTCAATGGGGAACATGCCCGAGGCTTCGCCAACGCCCAACACTTTTTGGCCCGTCAGCTTCCAATGGACAAAACCTGCCAGTGTAGTCTGAAAGTGAATGTCCTTGACATGGGGTTCCTTGTTCAATATCGCCTGGTAGAGATGGGCGATGCTCCAACGCTGGGGGATGTTGAATTGGAACAGATCCGTGAGGATCCCGGATGCCTGTCCGGTCATGGTGTTCCGCCAGGTACGAAACGGGACGAGCAGGTTCCCGTCCTTATCGAATGCCAGGTAGCCATGCATCATTGCGCTAAAGCCCATGACGCCAATGGTCTGGAGCGGGGTGTTGTACTTTTCAAGAACATCGCTCTTAAGTTTCCGATAGCTGTCCTGCAGGCCTGTCCAAACATCATCGAGGCTGTATGTCCAGATGCCATTTTCATAACGGTTTTCCCAATCATGGCTTCCCGAGGCGATCGGCGTATGATCCTCGCCGATCAGCACCGCCTTGATGCGCGTCGAGCCAAACTCGATGCCGAGGGCGGTCCTGCTGCTTTCAATTGCTTTTCGGGTATCGTTCTGGTTCATGTTCCTCTCCCATGATTTGAATTCGTTTTTTATAACTTTCGGTGGCTTGAACAATCAGCATTCCACGATCACCTTCAAGCCTTCCCGTCGCTCAGCCACAGCAAATGCCTCAACAGCCTGAGCAAGGTGGAATCGATGGGTCACAAGTGTACTCACATCCACCATCCTTTGCGAGACCAACGCAATTGCACGCGGGTACGTGTGTTTCATACGATGGACCAGCTTGATGGTCAGTCCCTTGTGGCGTGCTACAGACGCTGTAAATGAAGTTTTGTCATCGCCGGGAATACCCACCAGGACCACCTTTCCTCCAGGGATGACAGTGGAAAAAGCATCATCCACCGCGCCCTGATCGCCGGCTACTTCAAAGGCCACATCGATCCCTCGCCCCCCGGTTGCTGCCAGGAGCTCTTCACGTGCGTAGCTGTCTCCCGCTAACAGAGCCTTGTTTGCTCCATAGGTTTTTGCCGCTTCCACGCGGTGGGTGAGTTTATCAGTGGCGATGACTTGTATCGCACCTGAAAGCTTGGCGAGTTGGACGATGAGCAGGCCGATCGGGCCACATCCGAATACCCCGACGGTCATGCCAGCTTTGAGATGTGCGAGGTCAACCGCATGAAGCGCAACCCCAAGCGGCTCCAACATGGCTCCGTCAGCATATGTTAAAGAATCAGGAATGGGGACCAGGCATTTCTCGTCCCAAACCATAACCTCGCGCAGGGCGCCATCAACATCGCCGTGCCCAGCAAAACGGACCTCAGGGCATAGATTGGGGTGACCTCGCAGGCAGAATTCACACTTCATGCAGGGGATGGCCGGGTCGACTGCCACCCGCTGACCATTTTCGAGGACCCCCGCAAATTCGTGGCCAAGCACTAGCGGTCGTTCAAGGCGCGCATCACCAATCCCTCCTTCCGAGAACCAGTGAATGTCCGAACCGCAGATACCTACGGCCTTCACCTGCAACTGTTTCTCGCCTGTGTTAGGAATCGGGTCAGGTTCATCATGGAAGCGAAGGTCAGCGGAAGCATGCAGACGAATTACTTTCATGGAATTTGCTCTCCATTTTCATCAATAGAAAGCTCAATCACATTAAAACCTGTCGGGCGGATAATGCTCACTGTCACGATGTAATCCACATCAGGGACATCCCATGTAAACTCTCCCGACCATTGTGATGCAGGGCTCAGCGTTGGCAGGGAAGCATCTCCTTCAGAGTACTTCGTGCTGCCCTCGGGTGAGGTTACTGCCCACTGCAGCGTATATCCTCGCAGGGTGTAGACAGGCATGTCCATATCGATAGGGCCGCGGGAGTGCAACGTGATCGTCATAGTGCGTTGACCATCAACTACCTGTGTGAGGGCGAGGGAGTCAATCAAGACGGGAGAAAATTCATTGCGTAGCACATCCCATGAGAGGCGTTTGTTTCGATCAGGGTCCATGACCCCCATCACAAAGCCGGACCGCGTGCGGTAATCCTGATAGGTCCAGAAAACTGCCCCCGCAATAAAGGGTTTGGTACGAAAGACTGCCATCTGATCATGAATCAGTAAGCGGCGCTGTTCATCCGCCAGGTCTGAATCCGAGGGTGTGCCATCCGGTATAAAGTAGTATTCATCAGGGCTGAGAGTGGAAGTTGCCGGTCCCCATAAACGATTCCAGTTTGGCTCGAAACCAAACTCAGAGATAAACACAGTTTTTTCAGGCCAAGCCGCGTGAATTGCATCCAAAGCACCAGACAATCCTTGTTTAGGTCCAGCCCAACCTCCCCAGTATTGGTTCATCATCACAAAATCAGAGTAGGCTGTCGCATCCTGGCTTGGATTCGAATTCAAGCGGTTGGATGCAAATCCCACCGGGCGGGTTGGATCAAGCGATTTGACATATGCGAACATCTCTTTAACAAACGCATGACCTTCAGATGTTTCCGACTCGATCTCGTTTCCAATGCTCCATGCCCAAATGGCTGGGTGGTTGTACTCCGAGGTGATCATCTCGCGCAACTGCTGTTTTTCCAGCTCCTGCATTTTGGGCAGGGACATCTGGGAGGCGGTCAGCTGCCAGGCGGGTATTTCAGGGATGAGTAGAATTCCGTGCCGATCGGCATAATCCAGGATGAATTCACTCTGCGGGTAATGCACCGGTCGGCTGAGCACTTCATTCATTTTTTTAATGTCAGCATAGTCTGCTGCCATAATTTGGACAGATTCTGCCAGGCCGAATTGCGGAGAGTCGGCATGGCGGGTCACCCCCACCAGACGCATAGGCTCACCATTGAGGATCATCCGACCGTCTTTCAATTCAACCGAACGGATGCCAAAGATGGATTCAAGTTGGTGGACTTCCTTTCCATCTTTTCTAACAGAGATTGCTAACACATACAAATTGGGATGGTCAAAATGCCACAATTTTGGTTCAGCCAAGGTCGTGGACATAACCATGGCGACCGTTTGATCAGGCGCGAGCGAAACCGGTTCCCCCTGACCCGAGTCGAAAACAACCTGGCGTGTGTCTTCCTGCATAATGCGATAGCTGACCAGACCATCGAATCGGTTAGTAGAAGTATTGACAAGCCTAACCGTGGAAGTGATCTCTGCCTGGTCGGCCTCATCCATCCCGGTCAGATGCGGCACAGCCACAATCTGCTGCCCGTCGATATAAACCGGGTTGGTGGCTTCCAAGCTGACAGACCGAACTATACCGCCGTAATTCCACCAATCATATGACCAACCAGCAGATAATTGAGCTGGAATACGTGCTGGCGTAATTAAATTGTCCGCTTGTACAGTGATTACATTATTCTGTCCTGATTTGAGAGCTGTACTGACATCAAATTCGAAGGGTGTATATCCACCTTCGTGTTCTCCAATAAAAACACCATTGACCCAAATCTTGGAGAGATAGAAAACTGCCTGGAAACGTAAACGCAGGTGCATATCCTGCAGAGTTTCAGGGACAGCCAGATGATAGCGATACCAGCCCAATCCATTGAAAAGAGAATAATCAGGCATAACATTCCAGGTATGCGGCACGCTGACACTTGCCCAGGTTGAATCGTCAAAATCAGTAGCAAACCACATTTTAGATTCGCCCTGTTTCTTGGGATCCGTTGTAAAACGCCACTCTCCATCCAGTGACAAGGAGCTGATTGGACGGATACTAAATGTTGAAACTTCGGGAGTCGGATTCATCGGTTCTTTTGTCACCTCCATGGTCGTAATCGCTGACTGAAAGTCAGTCATGTGAGTCGGAGTCATCGGTTCTTTTGTTATCTCCATGGACGTGGTACCTGCTCGGCAGCCAGTCAGGAGAATCAGGCAGACACAAAAACCAGAGAAATAATAGTGAAATGTCATATAACGGTTATTCTTCATTTTGCTTAACAGCATCAACCATCGCCCAGAACTATTTAAGAGGAGTATCCTGTTGAACGGAATGAGTAGGCGCTGACCAGCAGTGCAATGCGCTCCAGAGTGCTTAATACGTTCCAGAGCAGCCTCCGATTCAAGGCAGCACAGCCGATGCTCAGAATGATTGTGGTTCCAACAAAATCGTTAACCGGAGATGACGATGCTTCAATAGGCTACCTTACCTTTCGGGATCATCCAGTCCACTTCAAGAACCGCCAGCGCAATGCTGTGCTGGCTACGGTTCTGCACTCACGGCATAAAGTTTACCATCCATCCCGCCAAAATAGACAAAGCCATCCATAACCGCCGGTGATGAAACAACACCCTTTGGAACCGAAAGAGCCCATATCTGCTCACCGGTCTCAGCATCCACAGCATAAAAATCACTTACAGCTTCCCAAGGTAAATAACTCCCGATGAACACAACACCATTCGAAATCGCCGGCGTACACCAAGCAAAGGCATCGGTAGAGAATTTCCATTTTTGTGCGCCTGTTTTCGGATCAATGGCAAAGAGGGCATACAAATCCGAACTGCCAATGTAGAGCGTACCATCTTCGATACGTGGGGAGGAATCCACCCATGAACTCTGGAAAGAGAATGTCCAGAGAAGTTCCCCCGTTCCGGCATCCCAGGCGCGTAAATCTGTCGTAGAGCGGCTGCCACAATAAACGTTGCCATTGACAACTAGGGGTGAAGGGATATCGCAACCCTGTACTCTCCATTTTTCGGCTCCAGTAGCTGCATCCAAAGCATACAGGTTGGCAAGCCTATCCCCAATGAAAACTTTCCCCCCGGCCACTGCCGGTGTATCACGCACCCAGGTGACGGTATCGAACTTCCAGATCAGAGAACCAGTGGCAGCATCGATGGCGTAGACGGCTTTTGCGGCACTGCCAACATAAACGATCCCATCTGCCACTACCGGGGAGGACTGCTGGTAATCCCAATTGCTGATGAGATTCCCACGCGAAGGCATGTCGGTTGAACCAATGTCGGCGCGCCATTGCTCTGATCCGGAATCTGCATCCAGCCCATACAGGAAGCCATCATCGCTCGAGAAATATACGATCCCGTTCCAGATCGCAGGGTGCGAGCGTACAAGACCGCCCGTGGTGAACTTCCAGCGCAACAGCTTGGTCACCATATCGACAGCATATAGATTGCCATCATCACTACCGAAGTAGATCACATTCTCACTAATGGTGGGGGAACTCCAGATCGCAGTTCCAACATCATACGTCCACGCCGGATCCGGCGCAGGGATCATTGTGCGAGTAGCAGCAGCAGTGGGCAAATCCGTAGGCGTGATAGTCGGTAAGGGCGCCGTAGAGGTAGTTGTTGCATGGGTGGGTAAATCCACAGGTGAGATAACCAGCAAGGATCCCGCTGTGGGAGTCCAGGCAACCGTGGCAGCAGGTTGGCAAGCGCTGATCAGCAATCCAACCAACATAAGAAAAGCAATAATGTTAAAAATCATTTTTGACATCTTATTTCTCCCAATAATTATTTTGCGGCTTTCACTGCATAAAACTTTCCATCCAGCGCGCCAAAGTAAATAATATCGTTGTGCACAACTGGCGAAGAAACCACGCCGCTCCAATTGCCTTCAGCTGTTTCCGGTTCCCGGACAGGGAAATACCAATACTCGCGGGTGCTGTCGGATATTTTTCCGTCCACAAGCCTTAATGCGAATAACCCACCTTTATTTATTGCATCCGTCTTAAAGCTGATTCCGCCGATATAAAGCATCTCGTCAGCAATGGCCGGTGTGCTCCAATAGAATCCTTTTGTAAAGAAGAAGGTGAATACTTTTCCAGTCTGGCTGTCCAGCCCAAAAACCGGCTGGTAACCAGAACTGCCGATATAGATAACATTGCCCACCAGTTGGGGAGAAGACTCCACCCACATATTACGATTGTAATTGTATTCCCATTTCTTTTCACCTGTCTGTGCGTCCACCGCCACCACGCTGGCTTTGCGGCTGGCAGTGTAGGCTATGCCGTTAGCCACCAGGGCGGTCGTCTGCACTTCCCCACCAACCGGCGTATTCCATAGCATCTGGCCGCTCAGCGCATCCAGGGCATACATAGACTCATCCCAGCTGCCAATATACAAAGTATCATTAGACACCGTTGGGGTGGCTCGAACTTTCTGTCCCGTCTGGAATGTCCACTTGATTTCACCGGTGTCGGCAGCCAGGGAATAAACATTCCCATCCAGGCTGCCTACGTAGACCTGGCCATCCATCACCACCGGTGATGACTGGAAGATGTCAAAGCCTAAGGGGTCGGGCGAAGTGCCAAGTTTTTCGCGCTTGTCGCGCGGTAAAGAATTGCCGATATCCGTGCGCCAGACCTGCGTCCCTGATTGTGCCTCTACCGCATAAAGGTAACCATCATCGCTGGCAAAGTAAACCAACTCACCCGCGATGGCCGGCCGAGAGCGCACAATGCCTTGCGTTAGAAACTTCCATGTGAGGCTGCCGTTCTGTTCATCGACCGCATACAGATTGCCATCGTCACTACCAAAGTAAACTGTGCCGTCGCTTATGGCTGGCGTACCCCAGATAGCAGCTCCGGTCTTATAAGTCCACACTGCTTCAGGCGTGGGTACCGTTGTAGGAACGGGGCTTGATATGGGTAAGGTAGTGGGTAAGGCAGTGGGTGAGACGGTGGGTAAGGCGGTGGGTGAGACGGTCAATGACGCTGCCGTAGTGGGTGTTTCAGTGATCGCCACCGTTGGTTGGCAAGCACTAACCAACAGTGTAATAAGTACTAGAGAGCAAAAGGTCAACCAGAACCGAGATTGCTGCGCAAAAGGCGCTCGCAATGATGATGGCTGAGCAGTTATACAGATCGCAAACTTAATGGTGTTCATGATCAATTTTCCTTATGTGGCAATTAGAATCAATACGCCATGCGGTTCAATTTGAACTTCCCCAAAGAGTGCTTTTCCATCGAGCAGATTGGTGTACCTCATATTTAACTCGATTTTCTGCTGTTGCTCCAAGTGATTAAGCACGAATAATAATCGTCGCTCACCCTGCCAGCGTTCAGTAACCTCAACGCCGGTGGGAGTCTCCAGCAAGGGTTCAACTCCAGCCAGCCCGGATATCCAGCGGGCGATTGCAGTGTAATACGAGCTGTCCCCCATCACGCCCAGGTAGATCACCTTACCTTTTTTATAAGAATGCATGGTTGCGGCTGGCTTTCCTGCGTAAAAATCCTGAGTGTGCCAGGCGATCACTTTGGCTCCCTTTGGTTCGATCACATCCGCCCAAACAGATGCAGGGAATTCATCTTCTAGTTCAGGCAGTCCAAATTGAACACGGTTATCCTGATCAACCGGCATGGAGACGTACTCCTCAATTTCAATGCCGCACATTTTTGCCATTAGGCCGGGCAGTTTCATGTTGACCACCGTGTTGGATTCATCCTTCACCCCGGTGCGCGGCGTGAAGACCACGATCCCACCATTCGCGGCGAATATCTCCAGGTTTTTGGTGGTCTGCTCAGTCAGGATATACATGGCAGGAACAATCACCACTTTGTAACCAGCTAGGGTATCATTTTCGGAGACGATATCCACAGGAATATTAGTGTTATAAAAACCGCGATAGATATCCTGGATATGTTTTTCGTATCCAAAGCGTGGATTGTTGGGTTGCACCTGAAAGGCGAACCGCGTATCGTAGGATTGCATGATGGCAACCTGGGGTTTAATCCGGGAGCCCGTGACTATCTCAGAGATCTTTTGTAATTCTTCACCGACCTGGGATACCTCCGCATAACGCCGTCCTGGGATGCCATGATGCTCAAGGATCCCTTGCCAGTATTGTTCAGTTCCTGTCCGGGCGGTGCGCCAGCGGAAGTAGACGATCGCATCTGCCCCATGAGCAATGGATTGATAGGTCCACAGGCGCAGTTCACCGGGTTTCGGGGGGACTGCCACCTGTTCCCAGCCACCCCCGCCCGATTGCTGTTCCATGACCCAGAAATTTTGTTTCTTTAGACCCCGCATGGTGTCATGACTGAGGGCGGCTTTGGCGGGATCCACTTCTGCCTGCATCCCCCATTGCATGCGCATGTAGTTATCCCAGGATACTATATCAAGATCGGCTGTGTTGTCGTAATAGTTGAGCTGGTTATAACCAAAGCCCATTAAATTATGGGTGATAAAATGGTCGGGACAATGTCGGCGGATCAGATCGATCTGGAATTTTTGGTAATCCCGGTAGGTGTCAGACATAAAACGCCGGTAATCCAGAGCCAGCCCGGGGTTATGGGAGCGGGCAGTGGTCAGGGGAACGGGAATCTGTGACCAATCGGTATAGATATGGCTCCAGAAGACGGTGCCCCACATCTCGTTCAACTTTTCCAGCGTGCAATAACGCTTTTGCAGCCATTTATGGAACTCAGCTCGGCAGATGCTGCAAAAACAACGATCGCCAAACTCGTTATCAATTTGCCAGCCAATCACTGCAGGGTTGGCTTTGAAATGTTCAGCCATCGAGTTGACGATGTGTTCGGTATGCTGGCGATAAAGCGGATGATTGGGGCAATATTCCCTGCGTAACCCGTAGGACTGGCGAACACCATTCTGCTCAACAAGATAAAGATCCTCCTGTTTTGTCATCAACCAGGCAGGCGGAGAAGCTGTGGGTGTTCCCAATACTACCTTGATCCCTTGTGCAGAGAGAATTTCAATTGCTCGACCAAGCCAATCGAAATCAAACTTTCCTTCGCTCGGTTCCATCTTTGACCAGGCAAACTCGGCCAGGCGGACGATATTGAAGCGCGCTTCCTTCATCAGGCGAGCGTCCTCCGGCCAGCGTTCTTCAGGCCACTGTTCCGGATAGTAATCGGCACCAAAGTAGAACATAACAATTCATCCTTATGGTTAGTTTTTTGCGGTCGCAACCATGTAACAACTTGTTTCTGTCACGAATCCGCTTATCTCTGAAATGCAAAGAGATTGATGACTATCTTTGGTTTTTCCAACTTTTTTACCATCAGGCAGTTCAATCCTGTGTGATACTTTCCCAATCCTTCAGGTCACACCAACCAATTAGTTATTATAATTTTTCTAACCTTTGATGGCTCCTGCAGTGATGCCTTCCGCGAAACGACGCTGGAAGACCAGAAATATAATCAACAAGGGAATCAGACTGATCACTGACATAGCCATCTGTGGACCCCAGTATGTCATGCCTGCGCCACCGATCATGGCATTGATCGACACGGTGATGGTCCAGTTTTCAGGAGACTTCAGGTAAATAAGCGGTCCAAGGTAATTGTTCCAGCTTGTCATGAAAAAGATCAAGCCCAGGCTGATCATTCCTGGTGAAATGATCGGTAAAATGATCCGCCAGAAGATTCCGAATTCTGAAGCGCCATCGATGCGTGCCGCATCCATCAATTCATCGTTAATGGTTGATATGTATTGGCGGAAAAAGAAGATCCCAAAAGCGCTGGCAGCTCCAGGAACGATCAGCGGCCAAAATTTATCCACCCATCCAAGCTCGCGCATGATGACGAATGTGGGTACCATCATCACTGCACCCGGGATGATCATGGTTGCTAGAAGGATTACAAAAAGGATTTTTTTGCCTGGAAACTCAAATTTGGCAAAACCATACCCACCCAGAGTTGTAAAAAACAGGCTGAGCAGGGTCGCCGAAAGGGCAATGATGATCGTATTGAATAATACTCCTAAAAGGTTTTTTTTCTGAAATATGAAAGTGTAATTGCTTAGAATGAGATTTTGTGGGATCAATCGCGGGGGATAACCAAAAATATCCTCAGGCAGTTTGAAGGAGGAGCTCAACATCCAAACAAACGGCAGGATCATGAAAAATGAAATGAGTATCAGCACCGTATACTTGATAATGTCTGAGAGTATCTTATTTCCGTGGCTAGACATGGCGACAAATCTCCTTATTCCCGTTCTCGGTTCAAGCGGAATTGGATAATGGTCAGGATGAAGATTAATGCAAAGAAGGTGTAGGCCACTGCTGATGCATAGCCGAACTGGTAACTTGTAAAGGCAAGGCCATATATCCGGATCAATGGGGTAATGGTTGCATTCATAGGTCCGCCCCGAGTGAGGGTTGAAACCTCGGTAAAAAGTCCAAAACTTCCAATCGTTGAAGTGATCAGGCAAAAGAGGATCACCGGGCGCATGAGCGGTACGGTGATACGGAAAAAAGCTTGAACTGATGAGGCACCATCAACCTGGGCTGCCTCGGCCAGATCGCGCGGGATCGTTTGCAGGCCTGCCAGCATGATCACCATGTTATATCCTAACCACGCCCAGATGATCAACAAGCTCAATGAAATGCGAGCCCACCAGATGTTTTCCAGCCATGGGATGCCCGGCAAGCCAAGATACCCGAGAACCATATTGAACAGGCCATTCTGCTTTTCCAGTAGGATGCGGAATGTAAACCCGGCCGCAACCATGTTGGTGATGAACGGCAGGAAAATCAATGTTCGGAAGAAACGAAACCCTTTGACCCTTCCCGAATTCAGGATGACAGCCAAAGCCAAGGCCAAAAATAACATCACTGGAACATACAGGAAGAAAAGGATGACCCCATTGGTCATGGACTGCCAGAAGACTTTATCTTTCAGGACCAGCCCATAATTAATCAACCCGGCGAAATCCATTGGACCAACGCCCTTCCATCTGGTGAAACTTAAATAAACTGAGAGCGCCATGGGATAAAGGCTAAAAATCGCAAATAAAATATAAAAAGGGGAGATAAATGCATACGCCCAACGTGATTTTTTTACCTGTTGCCACCAGGATGTGGGTGTAGGTTTTATTGAATCTAAGGTCATTCCTTCTTGTTCTCGAGCCATGGGTTTCTCCCGAAGGCTGTGGGATCTAACGATCCCACAGCCTTTTAGAACTATACAGTTTAGGGCATACCCGTCTCAAGACGAACAGCATCCGCTGCTTCTTTTAAAGCATCTTCTGCGCTCATGGTGCCCATAGCATATTTTTGGAGAGCTATTGCCGCATTATTGGACATTGTCACAGCATACTGGCCATAAATATAACCAAAAGGAATGTTCTGTGCGACTTCGGCAAAGAAAGCACGCGTCACCTGGTCACCAAAGTAAGGATCGGGTTCCTGGAAGACTGGATCCGCATAAGCGGCCTTATTGGCTGGGAAGTAATCGCTGTATACGAATTGCGCCACCTGGTTCGCTGTGTTCAGATTTACATATTCAATGAATGCCCAGGCAGCATCCGGATTCTGGCTGCCTTCAGGGATGAAGTAGTCCGAACCACCCTGATTAGAAGCTTGCACACCACCGGCTGTATAGGCCGGCATTAAAGCCACGCCCCAGTTACCGGCCTGGTCAGCTGCGATCCAGGTTCTTAAGAAGTTACCCATCCAGGCTGCGATCACGATGGTGGCAATCGGTGGGGTATCTTTATTATCTATAGCTGCATTCAGTTCAGCATACCAGGGATCGGTCCATTCAAGGGAATCGCTAACCACATTGGCATCCCAGAAGGTACCGATTTTTTTCACTGCCTCAACCACATATGGAGCATCGATGGTCACTTTACCGGATGCATCATAGTAGCCAAGACCCTGCTGCCAGAGCATGTTTTCCAGCATTGTGCCAAGGTTATTTGCTTTATTCAGGGCGAAACAGTTCAAGCCGGTTTTTTCCTTGATCGTTTTGCAGGTTGCAAGGAAATCATCATAAGTGGCTACCATGGCGCTGACCGAATCAGGATCTGAGGCTAAGCCAGCAGCTTCAAAGATGTCACGACGGTAGAAGGTCACAACCGGGCCAATGTCCCAGGGCGCGCAGTAGATCTTGCCATCCTGGGTGCAATAGTCCAACACTGTAGGATTGAGGTCTGCCTTGTATGGTTCGATTAATGAGGTCAAATCCTTCAAGCCGCCCAACGCGACCAAAGCGCCAATACTGCGAGTCTCTGTAACCGCTAGATCAGGGACTCCAGTACCGCCCTGAATGGCTAGACCTACCTGATTGGCAACCTCCGATGGGCTGTAGTTGACGAATTCAATTTCTATATCCGGGTACTCTGCCTGGAATCCGGGCAGGACGGTTTGTGTCCAAACATCCTGATTAGCCTGCTGAACCCAGATCACTAGTTTACCAGATGGCTTTTCCACTACAGGCGCCGTTGTAGGGGGTACCGCTGTGGGGGGAACCTTTGTGGCTGGTACCGCTGTGGCGGGGACCTCTGTGGCAGGCGCTTTTGTGGCTGCCACCACTTCTGTGGGTTGAGCTGGTGCCACGGTTGTGGCAGTACTGCAAGCTGATAGGACGATGCTGACCAAGATCAGAACCGCTAGAAGTTTATGGATCAATTTAGTCGACATATCTTTCTCCTCGTGATGATAAATTTTGAAGTTTTGACGGTTATAATTGGCAAGAGACTCGTAATCACCTGATAAGGTGAGTTGTCTCGCCTGGAAGCGCGCATCTCAAACTCCAAATCTAGCGGTGTGCGCTTCCCATTTTAATCTCGATTATTTCTATACCAAATTCACCTCCTTTACTTCTTAGTTATTTGGCGCAATGAGCTTTGTCGTACAACCAAAGTTGGGGTCAGCATAATGGATTTGGGTTCTGCAGGTTCCTGTCCTTGCCAGCCCGATTCAATGATTTTGATCATTTCCTCCACAGCAACTTTGCCAACACTATACTGATCTATCTGGATGGTCGTCAACGGGGGACTGA
>Ga0315297_10001915_pt1 | contig 13067 bp, 12 predicted proteins | sample YL17G15_0_MG_FD_203628 | JGI IMG/M metagenome (GOLD analysis project Ga0315297, IMG submission 203628) | Sediment microbial communities from Yellowstone Lake, YNP, Wyoming, USA - YL17G15_0 | ecosystem: Environmental > Aquatic > Freshwater > Lake > Sediment | place: USA: Wyoming | collected... | reverse complement strand
TGGACCCGTTTTCTTTCCTTTACCGGTCGTTCGCGGTGGCCGTGTTTCCGGCGGGAACCCTGGCCGCGTCCGGATTCATCAAGCTTCTTTACGGCCTGAAGCTGGGCTTCATCGGCGACCCGCTGACTCAGTTCGTCGAGAACCTGACCCTGAACGCCGTCTTCCGCCAGGGATTCATTATCGGCCTCATTTTTCTGGGCACGATTGTGTTGAACATGTGGCGGGAGCGGTTCTGGTGCCGGTATGTATGCCCCCTGGGCGCGCTGCTCGGGTTCTGTTCGGCGGGCAACATCGTCAAACCCAAGGTCGACATGGAGAAGTGCATCAAGTGCAACCTGTGCAACCTCCAATGCGAGACCCAGGCTTCGCCCTATCCCGACCGCGACTGGAAAAAGCCGGAATGCGTTTACTGCTTCACCTGCGGCGCGGTGTGTCCCACGGCGGCTATCGGTTTTCCGGCGAAGAATGTCCCGCGCCATGAACCCTATGTCAGCCTGAAGCGCCGTCGGGTCATCCTGGCCTCGGTGGGAGCTTTGGCCGCAGTGCCGTTCTTCCGGCTGTCGCCCTTGGAGAAGCGGGCCGGAGACAAGCTCATCCGGCCGCCCGGAGCCTTGCCCGAACGGAAGTTCCTCCAGAAATGCATCAAGTGCGGGGAATGCATGAAGGCCTGCCCGACCAACGCCTTGCAGCCGGCGCTCGGCGAGGGAGGACCCGAGGCGCTCTGGACGCCGGTGCTCGTCCCCAAGGTCGGCTATTGTGAATACTATTGCTCGCTCTGCTCTCAGGTCTGTCCCACGGGCGCCATCCGGGAGCTGCGGATCGAGGACAAGATCAAGGTCATAATCGGCTCGGCCTGGATCAACAAGAATCGCTGCATTCCCTATGCCCTCGGCCGGCCGTGCATCGTCTGCGAGGAGCACTGCCCGACTTCGCCCAAGGCTATCAAGTTCGTGAACGTCCATACCGTCCTGCCCGACGGGTCGGTTGCGACTCAAAAGGCTCCGGTCATGGACCTCGACCTGTGCATCGGCTGCGGGATCTGCGAGAACAAGTGCCCGGTCATGGACGACCCGGCCATCTACTGCACGAGCGTCGGCGAGCAGCGATCGGAGCAGAACCGCCTGCTCCTGGACATCAACAAGACCGGCACTTCGCCCTATTAATTAATAGGGGGACACAATACTCTGTCCCTCTTTTCAGCAGCCTTATTCAGTTTCTTCATCTAGGGTTCATACAGAGAATAGATAGCGCGGGTTTGCGTCATTATCTTGATGGGCGTAGATCAACATGCCAAGGATTGCCCGTGTCGTTATTCCAGATTGCCCTCATCATGTCATCCAAAGGGGCAACCGCAGGCAAAAATCTTTCTTTTGCGATTCAGATAAGCAGCTATACCTGAGGCTCTTAAAAAGACACGGAGAAAGAGCCGGAATATCCTTCCTCGCCTATTGTTTGATGGAAAACCATGTGCACCTAATCGCCATTCCAAAAAAAAAGGGAAGCCTCGCTGCAGGAATCGGTGAGGCCCATAGAAAATATACGACGATTATCAATATCCGAGAAGATTGGAGGGGATATCTTTGGCAGGGGCGTTTCATTTCTTATCCGCTAGATGAAGCATATTTTTTCGCGGCAGTTCGATATGTCGAACGAAATCCCGTCAGGGCAGGTCTCGTGAAAAGCGCATCCGATTACGCGTGGTCAAGCGCGCGTGCTCACGTTTTCAAAAAAGCTAACCCCTTGCTATCAGATATCAGCCGATTTTTGAAGGTCGACGATTGGGGCGCTTACCTGGGAGAAAAGGAGGAAAACAGTTTTATCGAACGCATGAAGCGACACGAAAGCACCGGTAGACCCCTAGGCAATAACAATTTCATTATAAATCTCGAAAAGCTAACGGGGAGGAGGCTCCGTCCAAGAGACTATCATCACAAAAGAGGGACAGAGTATTGTGTCCCCCTATTCGAATAGCTTTTTAAGCTCGTCTTTGAGGGCCGGGATGACTTCGAACAAATCGCCGACGATGCCGTAGTCCGCGACTTTGAAGATGGGCGCCTCGGAGTCTTTGTTCACGGCCACGATGACCTTGGACGACGACATGCCGGCCAGGTGCTGGATGGCGCCCGATATGCCGAAAGCCATATAGAGATTGGGCGATACGGTTTTGCCCGTCTGCCCGACTTGGTGGGCGTGTCCGATCCAGCCGGAATCCACGGCCGCGCGCGAGGCGCCGACCGTCGAGCGCGGGATGACCGCCGAAAGCTGTTTAAGCAGCTCGAAGTTTTCCGGGGCCTTGATGCCCCGGCCGCCGGAGACGATGACTTCCGCCTCGGTCACGTCGAGCTCTCCGCCTTTTTCCGCCAGCAATTCCACAACGCGCCCCTTGATCCCGGCCTCATCCACGACCGTGTCTTTCTTAATGACTTCGCCAGCCGCGGTCCCGGGCTGTTCCAGAGGAAAGACGTTGGGTCTGAGCGTCGCGATTTGAGGGGTGGTTTTAAGGGTGAACAACAGGAACGCCTTGCCGGCAAATATGGGCCGGGTGAATTCAAGCTTCTTATCACGCACGGCGATGTGCGTGACGTCCGACGCCAGGCTCACGCCCAGCCTGGCCGCCAGCCGGGGGGCCAGGTCCTTGCCCCGCGCCGTCGCGGAGAAAAATACGGCCTCGGGCTTGACCTCGGCGATCAAATCGGCCAGGACCCGGCCGTGGGCCTCGGCCGAGTAGGAGTCCAGCGCGGGATTCGGCACGAGGTAAACCCGGCCGGCCCCGTAAGCCGAGACATCGGGCCCCAACTCCTCAAGCCCGGACCCGGCCAGGACGGCCGCGACTTCCGTGGCCAGTTCCGCGCTTCTCCGCTTGGCCTCGGACAGGGTTTCGAGCGATGCTTTCTTGATTTTGCCTTGGCGTGTTTCGATGTAAACCAGAATCATGGCCGTCTCCTTCCTCAGATGATCTTGGCTTCGTTCCGCAGGAGGGAAGCGAGCTCCTTGGCCGCTTCCTGGGGCGAGCCGGGCAGGATCCGTCCGGCCTTACGCGCCGGCGGCATTTCGAGGCCTGTCACCTCGATTCCGACCTCGAGCTCCCCGGGCTTCAAGCCGAGGCTGTCCACGGCCACGACCGGAATCTCTTTTTTCTTGGCGGCCATGATGCCCTTCAGGGTCTCGTAGCGGGGCTCGTTCAGTCCCTTCTGGGCGCTGACTACAGCCGGCAGGGAAAAAGCCACTTTTTCCTCGCCGCCCTCGACTTCCCGCACGGCCGTTCCCTTGTCCGTCCCAATCTCAAGTTTGGTCACGACGTTGGCCTGGGGCAGGCCGAGCAGCTCGGCCGTCATGGACGGCACTTGGGCGTTGTCCGCTCCGACCGATTGCTTGCCGAACAGGAGAAGGTCGAAGCGGGGATACCGGCTTTTGAGCGTCGCGGCGATGATCCTGGCCGTGCGCAGCCCGTCGTATGTCTCGCCGGCCGCGTCCTTGACGAGCACGGCTTCGTCCGCGCCCATGGCCAGGCACTTGCGAAGGATGACCAGCGACTCATCGCCGCCGACGGACATGACCGTCACCTGGCCCGTCTTGGCCTCGCGAATCCGGAGGGCTTCCTCGACGGCGTACTCATCGTTGGGGCTTATGACGAAGTTCAAGCCCGGTTCGTCGATAATATTTTTCTCGCGATTGATCTTGATCCGCGACTCCGTGTCCGGAACGCGCTTAACGAAAACGAAAATATTCATGTCGACCTCCCTTCGCCGGTGAGATAACGGCCGTCCCGCTCGGAAGCCTTCCGGCTGGGGCCGTCGCCGGCCGCGTGATTGCCGGGGGCTAGCCCTGGAATTTTTTCAGCAGGAGCGCGGCGTTCGTCCCGCCGAACCCGAATGAATTGGTCAGGCCGCAGCGGATTCCGGCCGGCCGGGCCGTATTGGGCACGTAATCCAGGTCGCACTCCGGGTCGCGGTTTTCATAGTTAATGGTCGGGGGCATGATCTGATGGTGCAGAGCCAGGGCGGTGTAGGCCGCCTCGACGGCGCCCGTGGCGCCCAACAGGTGCCCGGTCATGGACTTGGTGGAGTTGACCCCGATTTTAAAGGCCTGCTTCCCGAAGACGGCCTTGATGGCCGCGGTTTCAATTTTGTCGTTGAACGGCGTCGAAGTCCCGTGGGCGTTGATGTAGTCGACCTCGGACGGATCGACTCCCGCGTCTTCCAGGGCCGCCCGCATAACCCGGGCCGCGCCGGCGCCGTCCATGGCCGGGGCGGCGATGTGATAGGCATCGCCCGTCGCCCCGTAGCCCGCGACCTCGGCATAGACCGTGGCCCCGCGTCGCAGGGCCGCTTCCCGCTCCTCTAGAATAAGGATGCCGGCGCCCTCGGCCATGACGAACCCGTCGCGCTGAGCGTCAAACGGCCGGGAGGCCCGCTCCGGTTCGTCATTCCGTTCGGACAGGGCCTTCATAGCGCTGAAGCCGGCCATGCCCAGCGGGGTGATGGGCGCTTCGGCCCCGCCCGTGATCATGATGTCCGCGTCTCCCCGGGCGATGATGCGGAAGGAATCGCCCAAGGCGTGGGCGCTTGAAGCGCAGGCCGTGACCGAGGCCATGTTGGGCCCTTTGGCCTGAAAGCGGATCGAGATCTGCCCCGCGGCTTCGTTGATGATGGTGGCGACCAGGAAAAACGGGGAGACGCGGTCCGGCCCCTTTTCCATGAGCACCGTGTGCCATTCCTCGATCGTGCCGATGCCGCCGATTCCCGAGCCGACATAGACTCCGCAGCGCTCGCCGGCCAGGCGCTCCACGGGGATGCCGGCGTCGTCCACGGCCAATTGGGCCGCGGCCAGGCTGTATTGGATGAAGCGGTCCATTTTACGGATCTCTTTTTTGTCGATGAACGCCAGCGGGTCGAACTCCCGGGCTTCGCCGGCGAACCGGGTGGCAAACCGGGTCGTGTCGAAGCGGGTGACCGGTCCGATGCCGCTCCGGCCGGCCGTCAGGCGCTCCCAGTTGACCGCCCGGCCGACACCCAAGGGCGTGACCAGCCCGATGCCCGTGATCACCACCCGCCGCCCCGGACAGGGGCCTTTTGAGCGCAAGCCGACATTCATAACGATAATCTAGAGCTTTCTGTCAGAGAGGACGCTATTTGGCGTGGCTCTGGACGTAATCCATGGCTTTGCCGACCGTGGTCAGCTTCTCGGCGTCCTCGTCCGGAATGTCGAGGCCGAATTCATCTTCCAGGGCCATGACCAATTCCACCGTATCCAAGGAATCCGCGCCCAGGTCGTCGATGAAGGCCGCCTGCTCGGTGATCTGGTCTTCACTGATGCTCAGTTTGTCGGCAATAATACTCTTCATTTTCTTGAACAATTCGTCTTTTTGCATCTTATCCTCCTCATTCCTTAAATAAATTATCGGGGGAGCACCCGACCCCTGATTCAAGCGGCTAAGTGTACATGCCGCCGTTGATGCTGATAACCTGTCCGGTGATATAGGCCGCGCCGTCCGACAGGAGAAACCTCACACCCTGGGCCACGTCCTCCGGGCTGCCGAACCGTTTCATGGGGATGAACTCCATAAAAGCCTTCTTCACCTCGGCCGACAGATTGTCGGTCATGGCCGTGGCGATGTAGCCCGGGGCCACGCAGTTGACCGTGATCCCGCGTCCGGCCACTTCCCGGGCGACGGACTTGGTGAATCCGATGACCCCGGCCTTGGAAGCCGCATAATTGCTCTGACCGGCGTTGCCCATGAGCCCCACCACCGAGGCGACGTTGACAATCCGCCCCTGCCGGTTCTGAACCATGGACCGGAGGACGGCCTTGGTGAAATTGAACGTGCCCTTGAGGTTGACGGCCATGACCGCGTCCCATTCCTCTTCTTTCATGCGGAGGAGCAGGTTGTCGCGGGTGATCCCGGCATTGTTGACCAGGTGATCGATCCGGCCGTGGGCCTGAAGCGCCGCGTCGACCACGGCCGTGACCTGATCCAGGCGGGAGACGTCGGCGGTGTAAGTCGCCGCTTTCCCGTTCCGGCCCTGAATGTCCTCGCGGACGGCTTCGAGCTTGTCCTTCTGGACGTCAACCAGGAGAACGGTCGCGCCCTCGGCCGCCAGGCCCAGGGCGATGGTCTGGCCGATTCCCTGGGACGCGCCCGTGACCAGCGATACTTTGCCTTGAAACAGCATGCTAGGTTATGACTCCCTGTGACACTCCCGCCAGGCGGGCATCGGGTCGCCTCGGCTTATTCCTCGGCCGCACTGATCACCTGGCGGCCCTTGTAAAAGCCGCAATCGGGACAAGCGCGGTGGGGAAGTTTAGGCGTTCCGCAATTGGAGCAGAGAGAGAACGTGGGCAGGACGAGGGCGTCATGGGCTCTCCTCTTGTTTTTGCGGGAATGGGAATGGCGTCGTTTCGGGTTAGGCATGGCAATTATCTCTTTGCTAAGGTTTTGAGCCGAGACAGGCGGGGATCGGGCGCTTTGACCGTGCAGCCGCATTGGTCGCCTTGCAGGAGCCGTCCGCAGACGGCGCACAGGCCTTCGCAGTCGGGCGAACAGAGCGGCTTGACGGGGAGGGTCAGGTTCAGCTGCTCCAGGATGATTTCGGCCAGGTCGATGCTTCCGCCGCAGTAGAAGCCCTTGTCGATGTCGTCCTCCTCGAGTTCGTCCTTGGCCTCCTCCAACTCTTCAGGGAGGAAGACCAGGTCGAAGGCGGAGTCCACAGGAAACTCAAAGGGCGTCAGGCAGCGGCTGCAGACAAAGCTCATATTGGCCGTGATCCGACCCTTGATCGAGATCTCGTCCCCGACCTTTTTAACCACGGCATCGGCATGGGTGGGCTGGAGAAAGACGGTATCCTCCTCCACCAGGTCGACGCTCAGGAACTCGAAGTCCCGGCTGATAGTCAGACCTTCTTTAGAAAGCCGTTCTATATCAATAAGCATGGTTTTCTCTGAAAAAATCAATCTATTATACCATTTTTGCCCTTGATGTCAACCTGGACGCCCCACAGGAGAGCCGGAGGTCGATCCCTGCTTGCCAATAGCTTTATTAAGAGTATAATAGGATTGTAATGACTGGTCTGAGTGCTCAAGTTCAGCACAAGGGACTGAACTACTACGTTCAGACCCAGGACCACGGGCCGCAGGCCAAATATATCGAATCCCTCATCTACAGGTCGGGAAAACTCCTCACCTCAAGAAAAACCACGTACACTTCCTTTCTCGGCCTGCCGGATTTCAAGGAAAAGGTCGCCCAAATCATGCACGACCAGCATGAGCGAATCCTCCGCGACATCTCCGAGGGAAAATTCGATCATTTTTTTGAGCCCGGGGAGAAATAGGGCGGCTCCGGCTGAGCTATTTTGGCAGCATCGGGGCGGCCGGTCGCGGGGCGGATAATTGTGCTTTAACTTCAAAAGAGTCAACATCTTATGGCTGAAAAAAGACTGTTCCTCATCGACGGCAATGCGCTCCTCTATCGTTCCTACTACGCCATCAAGCGTCTGTCCAACTCCAAAGGATTTCCGACCAACGCCATCTACGGGTTCATCCTGACGCTGCGCAAGCTGCTGGACCGGGAAAAGCCCCACTATCTCGGAATCGTCTTCGATACCGGAAAGCCGACGCTCCGGCATAAGATGTTCAAGGCTTATAAAGCCCAGCGGAAGCCCATGCCCGAGGACCTGGTCGTCCAGGTTCCGGTCTTGAAGAAGGTCATCCAAGCGTTTCGGATTCCGCTGTTCGAATTCGAAGACTACGAGGCCGACGACGTTTTGGCCAGCCTGGCCCGCCTGGCTTCGTCCCGGGGCGTCCCCTCGGTCATCGTGACCACGGACAAGGACCTCCTGCAAGTCGTCGACGCCAAGACGGTGGTCTTCAACCCCGTCAAGGAAATCTACCTGGACGCCAAGGGAGTCAAAGACGCCTTCGGAGTCAAACCCGATCAGGTCGTGGACGTCTTGAGCCTGTGGGGCGACCCGTCCGACAACGTGCCGGGCGTACCGGGCATCGGAGAGAAAACATCCAAGAGCTTGATCGACGAATTCGGCTCCCTCGACAACCTCCTCCGCAACATCGTCCGGGTCAAGAATCCCCGGGTCAGAGACAAACTCGAAAAGAACATGGACATCCTGGAAACAAGCCGGCAGCTCGTCACGATCGAGGCCGGCCTGAAGCTCGACTTCAAGCTCGAGGACTTCCTCCTGTCCGAGCCCGAGGCCGATGAGCTGCGCGCGCTGTTCGAGGACCTGGAATTCAGCTCCCTCCTGGCCGAACTGACGCCCGAGCCGAAAAAGGGCGAACGGGATTGCCGGGTCATCCTTCAGGAATCCGAGCTCGGCGAACTGGTCAAGCTCATAAAAAAGGAAAAGGCCGTGTCCTTGGACACGGAAACAACCAGCGTCTTCCCGACCCAGGCGGAGCTGGTGGGTATGTCATTCGCCGTACGGCCCGGGCAAGCCTACTATCTTCCGCTCGGCCACGACTATGCGGGCGCCCCGGACCAGATACCCAAGGCCAAAGCCCTGTCCAGGCTGAAAGATGTTCTGGCCGACCCCCTTATTAAAAAGACCGGCCAGAACATCAAGTACGACGCCATCGTCCTCAGGCGGGAGGGAGTGGAGCTCGAGGGGATCGACCATGACACTCTCGTCCTGTCCTATTTACTGGAGCCCAATTGGGGCAAGCACAACTTGAAGAAGCTGGCCGTCGTTTATCTTCATGAGCAGGTCATCGATTATCACGACGTCGTCGGCAAGGGAAAGAACGAGGTTACGATGAACGCCGCGGCCGTCGACAGAGCGGCGCCTTACGCCTGCCAGGACGCCGAGTTGACCCTCAGGCTGGGCCTCCTCCTGTGGCCGAAGGTCCGGGAACGGGGACTGGAAACGCTGTATCGCCGCATCGAACAGCCCCTGATCCCGATCCTGGCCGACATGGAGTATCTGGGCGTGGCGGTCGACGCCGAGGCCCTCCACGGCCTATCGGCGGAGCTCGAGTCGGAGCTCGGCCGCTTGAAAAAGAAAATTTTCGAGGAGGCCGGCGTCGAATTCAACATCAACTCCTCCCAACAGCTAGCGCACATCCTCTTCGAAAAAATGCAGCTCCCCGCCGGGAAAAAGACGCGGGTCACCAAGGGCTATTCGACTTCGATCGATATCCTCCAGGACCTGGCCCCGATCTCGCCCCTGGCCCGGTACGCCCTGGAGTACCGCCAGATGTCCAAGCTGAAATCGACCTACGCCGATGCGCTTCCCCAGCTGATCAACCCCGCCACCGGCCGAATTCACACGTCTTATAACCAGACCGTTACCTCCACCGGCCGCCTGTCCAGTAGCGACCCCAACCTGCAAAACATCCCCGCCCGCGGCGAAATGGGCAAGCGCTTCCGCCAGGCCTTTGTCCCGGCCAAAGGATTCCGGTTTCTATCCGCCGACTACTCCCAGATCGAGCTCCGGGTGCTGGCCCATCTGTCCGGGGACCCGGCCTTGGTCGAGATTTTCAGCCAGGATCACGACATCCACGCCGAGACGGCCCGCCGGGTTTTCGGCGACTCCCTGTTCGTCCCGGCCGAGGAGCAGCGCCGCCGGGCCAAGATCATCAACTTCAGCATCATCTACGGCGCCTCGGCCTTTTCCCTGGCCCGCGAGCTTCAGGCTTCGACCTCCGAGGCCCAGGATTTCATCGACCGTTATTACGAGCGTTTCCCGGGAGTGAAAGAATTCCTGGAAGCCAAAGTCCGCGAGGCCAAGGAGAAGGGATACGCAGAGACGCTCTTCGGCCGGCAACGGCAGGTGCCTGAGCTGCAGCTGGCCGACCGGAACGTCCAACAGGCGGGCCGGCGCATCGCCCTCAACATGCCCATCCAAGGAACCGCGGCCGATTTGATGAAGATGGCCATGATCGGGGCCTGGCGGGAAATGAAAAAGCGCGGACTCCGCAGCCGGATGATTCTCCAGGTGCACGACGAGCTCGTCTTCGAGGCCCCCCCCGACGAGAGGGGCGACATGGAAGGCCTGGTCCAGGAGTGTATGGGAGGAGTGCACCGACTCAATGTGCCGCTCAAAGTCAACTTGACCTGGGGGGCCAATTGGGCCGAGGCCAAATGACGGAGATTTAGCGGGCTTTCGTAGTTCCCCTGACCAAACGGCCGTCGCGAAGCTCCAGCACCCGTTGGGCGGCACGGGCCAGGTCGAGGTTATGCGTAACCAGCAATATCGTCAACCCGTTTTCCGTGTTCAAGCGTTTTAGGGTTTGGCCGATCTCCCGGCTCCGGGCGGTATCCAGGTTGCCCGTGGGCTCGTCGGCCAGGATGATCTCCGGGTTGTTCACCAGGGCCCGGGCGATGGCCACGCGCTGCATCTCGCCGCCCGACAGCTCGCCGGGCCTGTGGTTCAGTCGCTTCTCCAAGCCGAGGAGCTTGGCGGCCTCCAGGGGATCACGGAGGCCGCCCGGCTTCCGGAAAAAGGCGAAGGGAAGCATCACGTTCTCCGCGACGGTGAGCGTCGGAACAAGATAGAATTTTTGGAAGATGTAGCCGAAGACCTCGCGCCGGATTTTCGTCAGCTTCGATTCCGGAAGGCTCTTCCCCTCCCGGAAAACAGTCCGGCCGCGCAGGACGAGGGCGCCGGACGAAGGGTTGTCCAGGCAGCCCAGGATGTTCACCAGCGTTGTCTTGCCCGAGCCCGAGGGCCCGACAAAGGCCAGGAAATCGCCCCGCCTCACCTCCAGGGAGACTCCGTCCAGGGCCACGACCTTTTCACTGCCGCGCTGATAAACCTTGGTCAATTTTCGGGCTTCAAGAATGATTTCGCCGACTTTCATCTCAGTCTCCCTCGGCGCGGATGGATTCCAGCGGTCGGACTCGCGCCGCCCGCCAGGCGGGATACAGCCCGCTGACCAGCCCGACGGCCAGGATGGCGGCCACAGTCAGAAGGGTCAGCCCGCCGTCGATTCGGATCAAGCTGCCCGTCGGGGTGTAAGGCAACAGGCGGCGAATGAGAACGTCCGTTACCTTGGACAAAACCAGGCCCAGGCCGATGCCCAGGCCGCCGCCGAGCAGGCAGAGGATGACCGTCTCGACCCAGATCATCCGAAAGACATCCCAGGGCATGGCCCCCATGCTTTTCAGTATGCCGATCTCCTGGAAGCGCTCGAACACGGACATGAGGATGGTGTTGATGACGCCCACCATGGCGATGAGGATGGCGATCAGGGCGATGGACAGGACCATGACCCGGGCCGTGGAGACGAGGCTCATGATGGTCTGCTTGACCTGGGCCAGCGATACGACCTGGACATCGGGCAAGTCGTACAGCTTTTGCTCCAGGGCCGAGATGTTGGCCGTCTTGTTCACCTTGACGCCGATCCCCGTCAGCTGGTCCTTCTTGCCGAAGATTTTCTGCAGGGTGTTGATGGGGACGAAAATGGTCCCGTCGTCCTGCGTTCCGGAACGGGCCAGGACCCCAACGACTTTAAGCTCAATGTTCATCTCCGGGATCAGAAGGGAATCCCCGACCTCGCGCTGCTCCAGCTCAGCGGCTTCATAGCCTATGACCGCCTGAAGAGCTTCGGGGTCGGTGAACCAGGCGCCCTGCTTAAACTTCAGGAAGCCCTTCATCGCCGGAAATGTCGCGGGGTCCACGCCGAGATAAGCGGTCAGGCCGCCGTTCTCGCCCTTATTGGGGTCGAAGACCGCCTGCATGAGCATGGGCGTCACTTGGTCCACCTCGGGGTGCTTGAGGATGTCTTCGGTCACCGACTGTTTCATGTAGCGCAGCCCCGTCCCTCCTTTGAGCATGAGGGTGGCCGCTTCGTAGGGGCAGCCTTTGGCCGCGACCAGAACCTGGAAGCCCATGTTATCGATGTCCTTGCTCAGGGCGCGCTCATAGCCGCGGTTGAAGCCCAGGAGGCTGACCAGAACCCAGGCCGAGAGGGCGATGCCCACCACGGTCAACAGGCTGCGGGTTTTCTTGCGGAGAAGATTTTTATAGGCCACTTGATAAATCGAGATCATCGATCGCTCCTCGAGCCGGCCTCCCTTGGGCCGGCATAAATTCATGTCCGGGGCTTAAAGTCGGGCAGGTGCTTATTTCCCAGGAGAAACTCATCCGCCAGGATGAGGTTTTTTTTCACGGCGCGCAGCGTCGCCCGGAAATCGTCCTCGGCCTCGGGCGCGGGGTTGGAGATGGCCGCTACTCGGCTCGAAACCGGGGCTCGGCCCGAGACCGGGTCGTAGGCGTAAAAGTCCGACAGGCTGAGGCCCACGAACTGGCGGCCGAACTCCGGACTGCGGAGAACCCTCGCTTGGCGCGAGGTCAGCTTTTGAAAATAAAAAGCCCGGATCGCGCCCTGAGTATCGAGCGCCAGAAAAACCTGGATCCCGCCGTACCGGCCTTTCTGATTGACGCCATGGATGTATCCTGCCGGCTCTCCGCCGCGAAAGATTTGATACATGGTGTAGGGCACATCCGCGGTTTCGTACAATCCTTTGAACGAGTCCCCGAGGCGGGCTTCGACCTGCCGCCACAAGGCCTGTCCGCCCTTCTCGGCAATGGAGACATAGACGGTTTTATACCCCGTAGATTCCGGGAACAAGCGTTTGACGTCCCGGTCGGGGTCGTTGAGGTCGCAGCCCACGGCGGGAAAAAGAGCTTGCGCTCCCAGCCCGAGCAACACGACCAGGAAGGACAGCACAACGTTTTTCTTTCCGGACATGATTCCCGCTCCTCACAAAAGCTTCATCCTCCGGTAATAATACATCTGGATGACCCAACGCGTGTCTTTTCCTCCCGGGTCGCGCTCCCAGAGAGCGCGAAAGGTCAGGCCGGCGGAAGCCAAATAGGTCAGGCCGGCGGAGAAACGAAAGGAGGACCCCGGCCCGTTTTTCCAGATCGCGGTCTGGGCTTCGATTTTTAGTCGGCCTTCATCAAGCAGGTTGATACCGGCCCGCCAAAAGAAGGCCGCCGCTCCCCGTCCGCCCTTTTGTCCGACCATGACCTCAAGCCGATTCTCCAGGTTATTCCAGAGCAGGGCGGCGTCGAGGCCGGCCAGAACCATGTCTTGGGGTTGCCCGTCCTCGA
>Ga0315297_10001914_pt1 | contig 13069 bp, 8 predicted proteins | sample YL17G15_0_MG_FD_203628 | JGI IMG/M metagenome (GOLD analysis project Ga0315297, IMG submission 203628) | Sediment microbial communities from Yellowstone Lake, YNP, Wyoming, USA - YL17G15_0 | ecosystem: Environmental > Aquatic > Freshwater > Lake > Sediment | place: USA: Wyoming | collected... | reverse complement strand
GCTGTATGCGGCCTGCAGGCAGTGCGACGTCCCGAGGACCCTCGACGAGGTCGCCAACGCGAGCCGCGTCGGCAGGAAGGAGATCGGCAGGACCTACAGGTTCATGACGCGCGAGCTCAAGCTCAAGTTGATGCCGACAAGACCGCAGGATTACGTTTCGAGGTTCTGCAGCGAGCTCAAGCTCAGCGGCGAGGCGCAGGCCAAGGCTACGGACATCCTGAAGGACGCATCGAAGAAGGAGCTCACGAGCGGGAGAGGCCCCACGGGGGTCGCCGCCGCTGCGATCTACATCTCCTCGATCCTCTGCAACGAGAGAAGGACCCAGAGGGAAGTAGCGGATGTAGCTGGAGTGACAGAGGTCACCATCAGGAATCGCTACAAGGAGCTCACCGAGAAGCTCGGAATAGAAGTGCAGCTCTAGACTTCAGACAGGGGGCGATGCCCCCGACCCTTATTTTTCAAGATGATTCGACTTGCAGCGAAGGCCTTTTCTGCATCTGCCTAGTCGAGGGGGATATTATGCACTAAAATGGACAATTATTTAAATATAATTTCATACTGGCTCTTGATAATTGGGGTATTTGAACTTACCTCATGAAAAAACGAGATACCGAACCCCTAAAAAGAAAATGATTTTAAACTCAGTGCGCAAGTATTATGCGCGGAATCGCGAACGACTCCCCCTCTAATCTCACCCGGAAGAATACCAACAATATCATTCTCCCTCTTCCTGTTTGAGACTCGCGGATTCCGGTGCGGGGGCTTTCTCCCGCACACTCTTCTCCCTTCTGCTGATAAGCACTAAGGACGACATCTGGAGAGGCGGATGTATTCCACGTCCTTGCCTCCGATCCTGCCGAAGAGGATCTCCTTCCGGACTCCGTGGGCGAGGCGGATCGCCCTCGATATCTCAGGCCAGATAGCCGAATAATCCTGCGGCACGGCATGAACCAGGAACCTCGCGTGCATCCTGTTGGGGTCCCCTTCGTATGCGCGGAAGTGCGAACCGTATTTGAAACCGGTCTTCACCACCAGCCCTTTCTCTTTCAGGTCCTTGTACGCCTCCAGACGCAGATCGAAATCTCGCTGGATGCGCCTTGCGAGCCTCTTGAGCTGACCGCATTCGACCGCCCTTCCGCTGTTCGCGTTCCTCAGCGAGAGACTGCCGCCTTCCATCAGAAAGGCCGCTTCGATGAGCGAGAGCTGGAGCCTGTCGCCGAGCAGCTTGCCGAAGAAATAGTCCTTCTGGAGCAGCTGGGCGGCCTCCGGGTCGTCGATTATCACCCTGTCGCCGGTGAACAGCCCTTCGACCTTCTCGCTCGGGAGCTTCCTCTTCTGCTTCCCGGCGGGGGTGGCCTTCCTCACCTCGTAATATGTGACATCCCCCTCCTCGTCCACTATCGCCAGGAGCAGGTCCTTCCTCAGGCCCTTGCTTGTCGTCAGGTCGGACAGTATCTTCTCCAGAGTGAAAAGCGAACGCTCCGACAGGGCGCAGACCCACCACTTGCTGGTCGACTTGGACGGAGTGCCGCCTCTCGGGAAGACCCTGAAGTCGGTTCCGCCGCCGTTCGCCTTGACGACGTATCCCCGCCCCCTGAGGTCGCGGTAGACAAGGTACTTGATCTCAAAGCTAGGGAGGTCCTTGTTGCCGAGCTTGAGGAGCTGGATGAAGTCCAGCGGGAATCCTTCCTTCAAGACGCTCAGCCTGCTGGTCTCGAGCAGGTAGAGCGCCTCGAGGAAGTCGAGCTTCAGCGCGCCACCGCTCTGGGGGTTCCCGTACCAGCCTCTGTTGTAGATCTGGCTGGCCTCGGCTGGGTCGTCGATCACCACGTTGGAATCTGTGAGTCTCCCAGGCATCGCCCTCTAAGTCATCACTCGAATCATATACTTTCGCGAGTCGATGAGAAGACGGAGGACCGGATAGGATCCTGCAACGGTGCGAATCCCTCCATCGGCTCCAGTAACGTCCAGTGTCGGGATATAAGGGTGGCTAATGATTCCTGGCCTAGGATTCAGATATTTCAGCACTCCATTAACCCGACAGAACCCTCATGAACAAATGATTAAATAACCAAGATGAAATATGCAGTAGTGAGACTAATCTTCAACCGAAGGTTAGCCTCTGATTCACACTATATCCCTCGGCGGGATTATTTTTTCTTTTTCCAATAGGATGCATCTGATTATTCGTCCGAGGAGAGCTCAAGAGGTTTGACTTGAACATGGTACATTAGTGCCTTGCACATCCCCTTGCCCTTATCACCGAAATATGCAAAATAATCCTGATCCGAAGCGATGAGATAGTCTGTGGTTGCATCGTAGAACTTTATTGATCCTCCTGAATCTGCCGCTCGTTCTACTAGCTGATCCATCACTGGCGTATATGCGATCATCTCTCGATATTCCTGATTCGTCATACCATCCGGCTTTGCTTCGGGGCATAAGAAATGAATCGGATGCGCAAGGACTCCCTTTGTGATTATCTGGTCGCGGCTATCTGGGACAATTTTATGCAAGTCAGGTTGTCCGATGAATATCGGTTGGCCTTTCAGCGAGAGATCTTTCAATGCATGGTTGATTGATTTATCACTGAGTCTTTCACTATCGATATAGAAATTCCGTTTGAGCTGCTTATCTAGCACGGCTAGGATTCCGTCTGCCGCAGCGATGCATGGATTGCATGTATCCCCCCTTATGAAGAGCTTCGGATGAAGAGGGATCAGCGCATCCCAAGCTTTCGTATGCTTTGCTTCGAAGTAATCTAGATAAACAGTGCTGGCCCTTTCTTCAACCGGAATAATCTCAGAGTATTTCCATCCACACAATACGACGAATCCTGCTTTATGCTCTTTCAGGAAATCAACAGGATTCCTGACCTCTGTCTGTTCGCTATAAATGAAAAGACGTGGTATTTTTGATGGAGGGATAATTGAATAGAATACGTACACTTGTTCAAAATATTCCCTCAGTTCAGATATTATGTCTGAATAGAATCTATAATATGAATCTTGACCCCCTAGAAGCCTGGTTAGTGTATATGAATCGAATACACTGCGTTTCAGATTGAAATTTCTTTTAGTGGCTTCAGCAATCATAAGACTTCGATAAGCTTTCTGGAAACCCGTTCGATCTCGAATCTTTAATCCGATTCCTATTGAAGAAAAGAAATCACGGACTTTGCCGGGAATATTGAACTCCTTCGAATCGAACGCCACCACATTAGTCATGCAACTTGATTCGCTCCTTCCTTCTTAATTCTGGTGAATACCAAAGCGAAAGTGAAAAGTCACTGGCTTGATATTTGAATTCGACTCTCGTAATTCGCATGCTTTCTCAGCCTAATTCGCAAGTCTCCATTCATCGGTTGCCAGAGGGGTCGGCTAATTGACTCGGGCTAATTAGCCCTCATTAGCCGATAATTAGCCAGCCTCGATATGAGGGTGGCTAATTAGCCTGAGTCGAAATCACGAGTATATATACTATGATTAGGAAAGGTTCCTAGCCGTTAGTTAGAATCCAGACATTATTGATGTCTGACGATTGGTTTTGTCGCGCTCGCGAGGATATTCGTCCCGCGTCCTTCATGGAGCATCAGTCTCGCGATCGACGTTCGCGGATAACTGCCCGATCACTCATTACTTTATCATAAACGAGACGATCGTCGCCGTGCCACCGCTCGTGATAAGGAAAAACATCGATCCCATGTCGTAGCCGTCGACGACGGCAGGAGATCTCGCGAGGCTGAACACATCGCCGAGCTGCAGATGTTGGATGCTTGTTCCGCCCGCAGATGTATAGTTGAATCCATGAGTGCCGTTCGCCTCCATCAATGACGGCGAATCACTCGGATAGCCGTTCCATGTCAAATTGACATGCTGGTTACTCTCCTGAGGTATTCTTAAGGTCCCGTTCGCGTCCTTTACGACGACATAGACGTCGCTTTTTAGGATTGGAGCGCCATTTCCGATAAAGGTGATGGTGAAAAACCACGTCGTCTGATTATTGCTTTGTACAATCATTACTAGTCCGTTTCCCGCAACGGTTCCACCACTCTGTGAAACGACGTATGAGATCGCCGCGAGCAATGCCATCATTGCCACTGCGATGGCGGCGACGACTTTCCATTTGGTCGGAAGCTGCTGAAGCCTCCTGACAATAGTGATCTTGTTTGCATTATCAGGTAGGGACGATTCCGAAGCGTCTTTCTCCATTTTCCTCATACGGTCATCCCCTCATCAGGAGATAAGGGTTTTCGGAATTTATGTTCAAAGCGATCGTTGTTAGATCTTTTTGATTGCCGGAAGACCGGGCTAACTAAAACGGGCTAATTAGCCCTCGTTAGCCGATGATTAGCCAGCCTCGATATTGCTTCGGTCAAACCGAGTAAAGTTAATATAGAAGGGCAAACTTATATTTCGTTTCGGAGGGAACCGAATGATCAGAAGGCGAAGAGATGATGAATTGGCACCAGAGGATTACTGGTGGATTCCCTATAGCTCTAACACGCTCGGCATTCTGAACGAGATGGACAGACTGTTGGAGGAGTTCCGTTTGGGGCTCGAGAACTCGCCGGCAGTGTCTCGACCTTTTGGGCCACAGACTATTCGGACGCCCGCGGTGGATCTCGTGGACACAGGGAGTGATTACAGGCTCATGGTGGAGATGCCTGGCATTAAGAGGGAGGATGTTAACATCGAGGTCGGGGAGAAGGATGTGCAAATCTCCGCGGAGACGAAACAGGAAGAAGAAGGCGGTGAGAGCGGCTACATCCGAAGAGAGAGAAGCTACTCGAAAATCTACAGAAGGATACCCCTTCCGGATGGCGTCCGTACCGACGGCACTTCCGCCGAGATGAAGGACGGCTTGCTCACGATCAGACTGCCGAAGATCTCGCCGCAGGAGAAGAGATCCAGGAAGATTGAGGTAGAGTAGCCAGGGCATGCAATTCAACAGCATCATTTGAAAAAAGGTGTGATCAGATGGCACAGAAGGATAAGATAATAAGGGTCATCCAGGCAAAGACGAAGGATGACGGGCAAGGCATCGCCAGGATAGACCCTGAGCTTATGAAGATCCTGCATCTGGAGGACGGCGAGACCGTCGTCATCGAAGGCACAAGGAAGACGGTGGCGACGCTCAGGGCTGGATACTCGGAGGACGAGAACAGGGGGACGATAAGAATCGACTCCGTAACAAGGCGGAACGCGGGGGTCGGACTGGATGAGAAGATATCCGTCCGAAAGATCACCCCGAAGCCCGCGAACAAGATCACGCTGGCCCCGACCCAGCCGCTCAAGATAATGGGCGGCGAGGAGTATCTGCTGAACACCTTCCAGGGGAGGGTGTTCGCGAAGGGGGATTTCGTCGAGGTCAACATAATGGGAAGGAAGTTCGACCTCGTCGTGCACAGCTACTCGCCTGCCTCCGAGGGGGTCATGATATCACCGAACACGGAGATCAAGCTCAGCGAGAAGCCGGTGAAGGAGGAGGCTTCGAAGGGCCCGAGGGTCTCGTACGAGGAGATAGGCGGGCTCGAGGACGAGGTCAAGAAGGTCAGAGAGATGATCGAGCTGCCGCTCAGGCACCCGGAGCTGTTCGACAAGCTCGGGGTCGAGGCGCCGAAAGGGGTGCTTCTCCACGGCCCCCCTGGCACTGGCAAGACCCTGCTCGCGAAAGCGGTGGCGAGCGAGACGAGCGCGAACTTCTCGAGCATAGGCGGCCCCGAGATCATGAGCAAGTTCTACGGCGAGAGCGAGGAGCGGCTCCGTACGATATTCCAGGAGGCTGGAGAGAACGCCCCCAGCATCATCTTCATCGACGAGATCGATTCGATAGCCCCGAAGAGGGACGAGGTTTCCGGGGAGACCGAAAGAAGAGTGGTCGCACAGCTGCTCGCGCTGATGGACGGGCTCGAGTCGCGCGGCAAGGTCGTCGTCATCGGAGCGACTAACCGGCCGAACGCACTCGACCCGGCGCTCAGGAGGCCGGGCCGATTCGACAGGGAGATCGAGATTGGCATACCGAGCAAAAAGGGCAGACTGGACATACTTCAGATCCACACTAAGGGGATGCCGCTGACGGACGATGTGGACCTCGAGAAGCTCGCATCGCTCACACACGGATACGTCGGAGCCGATCTCGCGGCCCTCGCAAAGGAGGCCGCGATGAGATCGCTCAGAAGGATCCTCCCGGAGCTCGATCTCGAAGCGGATGCAATACCGGCGGAGGTCCTCAACAGCCTAGAGGTCAGGATGGACGACTTCCTGAGCGCGTACCGGGAGATGCAGCCGTCGACGCTTAGGGAGGTGCTGGTCGAAGCACCGAACGTGCACTGGAGCGACATCGGCGGGCTCCAGTCTGTGAAGCAGGAGCTCCAGGAGACGATCGAGTGGCCCCTCAAGTATTCAAAAATCTACTCACATATGAAGGCGACGCCGCCGAAGGGCATACTGCTTTACGGCGCCCCGGGGACTGGCAAGACCCTTCTGGCCAAGGCTGTCGCGACGGAGAGCGAGGCGAACTTCATCAGCGTGAAGGGGCCGGAGTTCCTGTCGAAGTGGGTCGGGGAGAGCGAGAAGGCGGTCAGGGAGACTTTCAGGAAGGCCAGGCTGGCTTCGCCCTGCGTCGTCTTCTTCGATGAGATAGACTCGATAGCCCCGGTGAGGGGCGGTTCACACGACTCGAATGTGACGGAGAGGGTCGTGAGCCAGCTCCTGACGGAGATGGACGGGCTAGAGACTCTGCACAACGTGACGGTCGTCGCCGCGACGAACAGGCCGGACATGGTAGATCCCGGCCTGCTCAGGCCCGGAAGGTTCGACAGGTTGGTGCTGGTGCCGCTGCCGGACCTGGAAGCCAGGAAGGAAATCCTGAAGATCCACACGAAGGGGAAGCCGCTGGCCGAAGATGTGAATCTCGACTACCTCGCGAAGAAGATGGACGACTACACCGGCGCCGAGATCGCGGCGGTCTGCAACGAGGCGGTCATGCTCGCGATCAGGGACATCGTCACATCAGGCAAGGACCTCTCCGAAGGAGAGATAGAGAAGAAGAGGGTCGGCATGAAGTACTTCGAGAGCGCGATGGCGAATGTCGCGCCAAGAGGCGAGTCGGCATACGACGCGCGCAAGAAGTTCGCGTCGGGCACCGACCCGAATGCCGCGTACAGATGATCGGATGACAGGATGAAAAGTTGTATCTAGAGACATCAGAATATCGAGGTAGAGATGAGCCTGAACAGGGATAAGCTGCTGGAACACATCCGCAAGATGCTGACGGACTGCGGATTCGCCGTATCGGAACCCATCTCGCTGAAGAGCATCGCCTTCGACCTGGTCGCCAGGAGGGACGACGAGCTGCTGGTGCTGAAAGTCCTGCAGAACATCGATGCTTTCAACAAGGACGATGCGGGGCAGATGCGCACGCTGGCGGACGCCCTCGACGCGAAGGCCGCCCTAATCGGGCTGCGCAGCTCCTCGAAGAAGCTTGACGAGGGGATAGTCTACTCGAGGTTCGGCATTCCGATAATGTCGATGGAGACCCTGGATGAGTTCCTCAGGGAAGGGGTCCCACCATTCGTGTTCGCCGCCCCGGGAGGGCTCTACGTGAAGATCGACAGCGACCTCCTGAGGGAGATTAGGACCCAGAGGAACATCTCGCTCGGGACTCTGGCGGAGATCGCGGGCGTTTCGAGGAAGGCGATCCAGATGTACGAGGAGGGGATGGGCGCGGTCATCGAGGTCGCGATGAAGATAGAGGAGTTCCTGAACGAGCCGCTCGTCATGCCGCTGAACCCGTTCGAGTACTCTCACGAGAAGGGGAAGGCCGCCGATGCGATGGAGGACCATGACAGGCTGCACAACGAGGTCTTCCGGATGCTCGAGACTTTCGGGTACTCGGTCCAGCCGATGGCCAGATGCCCGTTCGAGGCGATATCGTCGGACGAGAAGATCATGATCCTGACCGGCGTCGAGAGGTACGGCCCGATGCTCGAGAAGAAGGCCGACGCGGTCGCGAGCGTCTCGAGGGTGGTTGAGAGGAGGGCTGTCATCTTCACGGACAAGGACGCGCGGATGAAATCTGTCCACGAGATGCCGCTGATGAGCCGGAGGGAGTTGGCGGGTGCTGAGGACCGCAAGACGATATTGGACATCATAAGAGAGCGAAGCAAGGAAGGCGGCTGATCGTCTCATGGAAGAGCGAGATGCAATTACAGTCAAAGGGTCGAGGATCTACTTCGTCGACGTCGTCCGAGGCTTGAAGTCGGAGGCGACAAGGGTCAAGCTGGCAATCCAGGAGGTCAAGCCCGATCTCATCGCAATGTCGGTCTCGAAGGAGGAGATCGATGGGCTCAGGGACTACATCAAGGAGCCCTACGAGGTTGAGATGAGCCGGTATGAAGAACTCTATTCCCAGAAACTATCCAGGTTCGGCGATGTTTTCCTCCCCCCGCCTTGTTTCCTCGCGGGGCTTGAGGAGGCGGAGAACAACCGATTGGAGCTCGTCGGTGTGGACATGGACGATGAGACCCATACGACCGCCTACTGCGCCCTTGTCTCCGGATCGGAGCTTTTCAGGCATACGACGAGGTTCAACCTATTGAAGCTCAAGAGTTTCCGTGCAGACACCCCGGCCGATTTCGTGAAGGTCTGGGACAGGAAGGTGAACAACCTTTATGGATTCAGGGAGCTCGAAAAAGAAAGAGAGAGATTCATGGCGAAAGACCTCACCGAGCTCGCCTCCGTATCCAAAAAGAAGATCCTTGCCGTGTTAGATACCGAGCGCGCCGAGGGAGTGAGGGCACTTTTAGTGGAATCAATAAAGTAGAATGAATGGAGGGGGGTTTCCAGATTCGCTGATTCTTGAAAGTCCTAACCGTACATATCTTCGACAGCGATCCCCTTTATCGTTCTCATGGCTGAGTTGCCGAATGTGGTATACAGATTCTTGACTTCTATCCTATTGAAAGATGTCTCTAAGTTGATCCATTCGACAACAACGCAGTTATAGGTCAGGTAGAGTTCGGTCGAGACCAAATCAGCCCTGCCATCGCCGTTGACGTCGGTGAAAATGAAATTCGTCCCTCCTGCAGAGGAATATGTGCCAATCGGGTACGTTGGATTTACAGTGGTGGATATCTGTATGATATCCCACGACGCCCCGTTCCAACGACACATCTTGGCATCATTTTTCTTCCCGATGGCTACCTCTAGGTAGCCGGTTCCATCTGCATCGCCTATGTCTATTGCGCCCCAATTGATGGTCGTGTTGTATATAAGATGGGAGGTGCCAAAGGAAACGGATCGAACCCAGTAGCACCCTACCGTATTCAAAGTGATTTTGTCCTGGATCGAGGTATCGCCTGCTGTCCAATTATCCGTCACTTTGACCCATATAGAGCCGGTTGTATCAGTCGGCAATTTCACATCTGGCAATGAACCAGTTCGAGGTATCGAATACAGGAATGTCCAGTGCACGGGGGTTGCTTCGGTGGAATAATAGAAATTGAATCGTTCGGTTGTTGCGCTCGTAATTGCAGAAATCCTAAGCATGAGGTTTCTGTTTATGCCAATGGATGATGTTGGGGTTACTTTCCACATATACGTGAGAGTGTAACTCAGAGAGGCGTCCTTCTGTTCTGTTAGTTCGACGTAGTTGAGATCGCCTGAAAGTGTGGGGTCATAGCTGGCAGAAGTATTTCCGAGGTTGATATGGGTGCCAGATGTCAGATAAGTTGAGTGGGTTGTGTCGTCGGCAGCAGTATAAGCATAACCTTGTGTGGGCGCTTGATCATACCAGATGACTCCTGCTCCCGCTGTAGGGGCTGTAAGACTGTCGACGGAGGAAGCTGCAATATCCGTACTGCCGTTATGGTCGATATCACCGACAGCGAAATTTTGCATGTATATTTTTTCGCTCTTCCAAAGATACGTTGTAGGATTGTTCACGCTCAGAAGGGTAGAAGCGTTGATTGCCGTTAGGCGAGATTCAGAACCGCCCCTCTGTGCCTTCTTTATGTCGGCTGGAGCGAAGCCGGTCATTGCGGGATTTCCCATTGCAATCAGATCGGCCTTTCCGTCGCCATCAATATCTCTCAATTTCATTTCTGTAAAGTATGCCTTTAGTGTAAATACTGGGACCACGCCTGCAGAGGTGGGGAAAATGTTTCTGTAAAGGAACACATTCCCTTTTGCATTGGCAACGATCCAGTCGTTGGTTCCGTCGCCATCGACGTCCCCATAGGCCATTGACAAGATTTCGCCATCTGTGTCTGTATCTGTATAGGGGAGGACGGACCTAGTTTCCCATGTCCCATATTCATTCATGTGATTTATGTAGAGCAATAAGCCGTAATTGTCTCCAAACTTAACGGCGGCCAATACGTCCCTGTCGCCATCTTCGTCGACATCGAAGTAGAGCACTTTGTACATGATTATGGTTCCAACGGTGGCGCCACCGCCTGACGTCTCATCTATTCCGTCCAGAATCTTGGTCGTGAAGAATTTGTTGTTGTTGACTTGGAATAGATAATCATAATGGGCGGTTGAAGAACTGGGGCCAGACTTCCCCCAACCGAATCCGTCAGTTGCGACAACATAGGTCTTTACATTTAATGGCGAGTTTATCCATATCGGCAGACTGATCGAATAGACTCCTTCGTTCTGATCGTACAATTGACCAACGCTCAGCGAATAGGAGGCTAATCCTTTTGACCAGGCCTCGCCGTTTCTAAGTCTGATGTCGATTGAGAAATAATAGGTACTCTTTGTTGGATCTGCACCAACTTGACTAATCCCGGCAACAGTTGAAGGAGGGTTGCCATATTGATTGAGCCTTCCACCCATATCAGTGATAGTGACATCGGTGAGTGACACCTGAGTTGGAGTCGGAGGTGCCGCTGAGGGGGCGTTGAGGACGGAAATCTCTACCCAGATTATGGCCTTCGAAAAAATTGATATATCAATTGGATTGGCAAGTATATCACCAAGAAGGGAAGTTCTTGCTGAATTACCATATACATTTATCGTTGGCATGAAGACATAACCGGTCGTAGAATTAAGGAAAAGAGGAATTGTCTGCGTAAATTGATTGGGTTCAGAACCCTCTGGAACCACACTTGAGAGTAGTATCTTGAGATCATATGCGCCGGGGTCGAGTTGGCTGCTAATCAGCTTGGCTTGATAGATGTAGGCGTTCCCCGATTGCGGGCTTGATGTGAATATGAAAGTTGGATTAAGCGATGAGCCGCTCTGCGTCACTCCGGTCGCCCTGGAAATTATCGAGATCTGATTCTTTTCATTTATGTTTGAAAGGGATAGGCTTCCGATAAACAACCACAATTTGTCCCCTTGTTTGAAGGTGCAATTCAGCCTCGGGTTGTTATAGTCAGGTAAATCGGTAAGAGCACCAGCCTTATTCTTGGCCTCTGGAAGGAGTATCCAGCCTTGCCCTCCATTGAAATATTTCAGCCAATCGGGCAATCCTGTAAAACCGGTCGGATTAGTGCCATTGTAATTGGTTGTGTAATTGTTAACAGTATTATCGTTGGTAATATCTGGTTGATCAATAGAGAAGATAAATGACTGTATGACATCTATAGTGCCACCGTGATGCTTAGCGTGTATGAACGCAGGTTTGCCATCGTATAAACTGGCATTACTGAATGTGGGGAAGTTGAATGTCCAGATGCCGCCTGAGCTGCTAGTTCGTGCCATAGGTGAAGTCACAGGAGGGGGTGCTATTGATGACGCCCAGGGAATTTCGAGCCAAACACCCTCTGTCGTACTCGGTCCTGTGTAAAGCATCCCGTTTTCAATCGTCAAAAGGTCATTGGAGAAACCGTCGATATCGGTGACTCTGACATTGAGGGCGAAGGCGGGATTACGATCCGTTGGCACGACGGGGTCGACGGTCAGGGTGTCTGGGTTGCCATCGGTCCAACGCTGCAGGATGACCGGAGCATTGTCTCCGGTCCCGGAGCTGATCTTCCCATCCCAGATCTGCGAATTAGAATGCATATCGACGATCATCGCTTCGAGCGATGTGTTTGATCCAAAATTATGGAACCCAGTGAAAGACCAGGGTTCACCAATACTCCATTTAGAAGTTGAGGTACCGGTATCAAAATAACGTGTCCTCACTGTCCCGTCAATAATCACGAGAATTACTGTCTCGTAATCATTCAGAGCTTCGCCCCCGTTGTGGGTCAGAGTGAGGGTAGGAGGATCGGTTGAGATATCTAGGTTTGAGAGGAAATCGGCGGTCGGCCTCGCAATCGGCGTCGGCATGTTCGTGACGAAGACCATGATGCTGGAGAACAGCACGACCGTGATGGCTAGCATTAGGATTGTTCCGATGATCTCGGATACGCCTTTGTTGTCCGACCACTTCTTCTTGAATTTTATCTGCGGGCTGATCACAACTTCCACCGACCTTGAACAATCTCTCTGACGCAGGACTCATTTACCGCCGGGAGGATATATAAACATGCTGTGGTAAGCACCCGATACCGGGGCATCGCCGGGGCTCGCGTGTGCGGCAAGGGTTCCCTGAAATCGTCTCGCATTGCGATTTCTCCGGTGTGGGCTTTATCTACGCCTAAGACCAATCTTGCAGTGATGTCGAACGAGCGTTCGAAGACTCCGCTGTTCCAACTCTCAGTTGCAGAGAGGGTGTTGATACACCTGTCTAGGATTAGGTTCGACAGGGGATCCGACACCGTCCCGCGCGGCGTCTGTCAAGAAGGGATATCGGAGGCGGTCGGGATTCTGAGGAGCCATGTCCCGCGGGCCGTGAAGGACCTCATATCGGACGGCTTCCTGGAGGAGGGGAAAAGGCATGTCAAGGACGGCGGGAAGCGAATGAAAGTCTATCTCATCACCCCGCGCGGATCGGAGAGAGCGAGGCAGATCGAGAGGGGGATGCTTTCGCTTGTGATCCCGGCAAAGATCCAGGGAACCGTCGTACAAGGGATGACGGTCGAGCAGCTGGAGAATGCATTCCACAGGAGGATAGACGTGCTGCACCTCACAGGGGAGGAGGAGTACATCGACCTCGACCTCGTCGCGAC
>Ga0315297_10001912_pt1 | contig 13073 bp, 12 predicted proteins | sample YL17G15_0_MG_FD_203628 | JGI IMG/M metagenome (GOLD analysis project Ga0315297, IMG submission 203628) | Sediment microbial communities from Yellowstone Lake, YNP, Wyoming, USA - YL17G15_0 | ecosystem: Environmental > Aquatic > Freshwater > Lake > Sediment | place: USA: Wyoming | collected... | reverse complement strand
GCTCGCCGACCCACCTGCGGGTCCCTACTGCACCCGCGCCCCGTAGATGTGGATGTGGCTGAGCACGCGCTGGGCCGGGCCCGTCTCCCAGACGACGGTGTGTCCGCTTATGGCCGGGAAGAGGCAGGTCTGGTTTCTCTGCGCGATCCTCACGACGTTCGTGCTGCGCGCGATGTTGCGCACGTAGATCGCGGCGCCGGCCTTGTAGTCGAGCACGAATGCGCCGCCTTTGCCGCCACCGTCCCAGGTCACAAGGTCCCCGTCGATGCGCGGCCTCGAGCCCTGGGCGACGTAGGTGCGCTTACCCGTCCTGAGGTTCTTGAGCATCACGCGGCCACCGGCCTCCCACCACACGACGCGATTGGCGCTGATGTCTGGGCTCCACTCGAAGGTGCTCTTCTGCGAGACGCGGAAGGGCGCGCCGCCGGGCAGGTTACGCCCGCTGATGTCGCCGCCGGCGGTGACATACACCGCCGTGTGCACCGTCTTGTCACCCACCCTTCGGCGGCTGACACCGAGGCCGCTGAGCACGGTGCTCGTGGCGATCCTGTAGGTCTTGCCCGCCGCGAGGTCCCTGGCCTTGACGGTGTAGGGGCCGGCGGGGGTGCTTGCTTCGATCCAGACCACCCACTGGTCGACGATCTCCGGGAACCACTTCAGCGTGCCGCTGCGGACGACCACGAAGCTGCGCTTGGTGGTGAGGTTGCGCCCGTAGATGTCGCCGCCGTCGTGGTTGCGCTTGTCGACCCACACGGCGACGTACTCCGTGCGGCTGCCGACCACGGTGGCCGTCACGCTGGGGTTGTCCTGCTGGGACGTGTTCGCGCAGACGGCGAAGGCGCTCTTGGAGTTGAGATTGCGCCCGTAGATGTCGAGGCCGCCGTTGCGGTTGTCGGTCCACACCACCATGTTGCCGGCGATGTCGGGGCCCGCCTGACCACCCATCTTGATGCACACGGGGAAGACCGTGGGGGCCGCGTGGGCGGCGGCCGGCGCCAGCAGCGCCGCCGCCCAGGCGGCCGCCGGGACCACGCAGATGGCGAAGAGGGTTGCTGCTCGGCGCCGGGAACGCGAGAAAGTGCTCGTCATGGCTGCCCCTCCTTGTCGACCCTCAGTGGCCTCATAGTACCCGATACGCGCCGAGCCGCCTCGTCGCGCGGCCGCGGCCGCGTCGGCAATGCGCCTGCGCCTGAGCTCAGCGGCGGCCGTCACGCTCGCTGCGGCCGGTCGTCAGCCGGTCAGTCGCCGCAGCGCCGTCTGGACGGCGGCCGCGCCGCCGGCGAAGCCGGCCAGGCGGCCGCCCGTCTCCTCGTTCATGTACAGATCGCGGCGCAGTTCGACCATGACGGCATGGACGCGCCGGTCGTTGCCCAGGTACGGCAGAGGCACCAGGGCGCCGGCGAACGGGCGGTCGAAGGCGATGCCGGCGACCGCCTTCCCGGCGCCCTCCGGCGTCGGCTCGTGGGGCGCGGAGGCCGGGTCTGGCGCGGCGCCGCCCGGCCAGCCTGCGAGCATCTCCCCGAAAGCCTGCGCGGCGCGCTCGCGCAGCCATGGCGGGGTGTGCATGCCGGGATGCGCGAACGGCGCGTGCGGCGGGAGCGTCGTGTCGGTGCCGATACAAACGGCAGGGCGATGGACCACCCTCCAGCGATCGGGGCTCGACTTGAACTCGTAGGGGAGCGGCCGGCTGGGGAAGCTGTGGCAGTCGACTATGAGACAGCGGCCGTGAGCCGCCAGCGCGGCCGCCGTCGCGGCCTCGAGGGCGGCGTGATGAGGGCGATAGTAGCGCGCCAGAAGCGCTTCGCGCTCGCGCGCAGCCTGCGCCTCGTCGCGCAGCGGGGCGCCTTGCGACGTCCTCGTGTACACGGCGCCCATCCCGACGGCTTCCATCCGCTCCGCCTCCGGGGCCTCGAAGCGCTCAGGGTCGACGACGAGGCGGCTGACGGGGAAGCGGACGGTGACCGCCTCATCGGGCGGCAGCGCGAAGAGCTCACCGGTGTGCCAGTCGGTCATGAGCCGCAGCTCGCCGGCGAGGTCGTCGTCCTCGAGGAGGAACTGGGGACGCACGTCCGCCGGCACCTCGGCCGAGCTGTGCGGTACGTGAAGGATGACGGCTGGCACGGTCACGGGGCGAGCCTACCACTGCGAGCGCCTGTGGTGGTGGCGGCGCAGAAGTCGACGCCGGGTGGCATCCTGTCGTCAGTCTCGTATACTGGGCCGGCATCGGCCCTGCCGGTGCCGGCCCGCCGGCTTCGCGGCTTGGGCCTGGCCAGCGCCTCGCGTCGGGCGATCCCACGGCGTGCCCCCGAGCCTACCGCTTCTTCACCCTTGTCGACGCAAGACGTCCCACGAGAGGAGAACCCATGCGGCGGACCACCGGCATCATCTCAGCTCTCGTCGTGACCCTGATCGTCTGCATCACCGCGGTCGTCGGTCTGGCTGCGCCCGCCGGCGCCTTGGCGAGCGTCAGCCTCACCGTTTTCGAGCACGACGTCCTGGCCTGCGTCAACGCCGAGCGCGTGGAACGAGGCCTGGCGCCCGTGCGGCCGCAGGCCGACCTCATGTGCGCCGCGCGGGCGCATGCGCGCAGCATGGCGCATCAGTCGTACTTCTCCCACTACTCAGCGGGCGGCGCCTCGTTCGGACTGCGGCTTCTCGGCTACGGCTACGAGCGCGACGGCTTCGCCAGCTGGAGCGTCGGAGAGAACATCGCCAGCGCCCGCGTCGGCAGCATGGCGGCAACGGCCCATGGGGTCGTGCTTCTCTGGATGCAGAGCGCGGCTCATCGGGGCGTGATCCTGCGCGCCGACTTCCGCGACGCCGGCATCGGCATCCATCGCGCGGGCGGCAGGCGCTACTTCACCCTGGACCTGGGGAGTCGCCATCGCTGACCCTTGCGGCCACGGGCCCCTCGGACTAGGCTCCCTGTAGTCGCACCCTTGCGCCGCGCGGCGCCTGGACCAGGGGAGTCTCAAGGAGGGGTCACATGGGCAGTCGTTCACGCATCCGCAGCCGCCGTACCCGTCACCCGGCGCGCCCGCTCGTCCCGCTGTTGTTCGCGGCGCTTCTGCTGGTAGCGGCCGGGGCCGCCGCCACGGCCGCAGGCTGTGGCGGCTCATCCGGCTCCACGGGCACCGGCGACGGCGGCAGCGCAGCCGGCGGGACGCCCAAGATGGGCGGCAGCATCAAGATCGCTTTCCAGGGCGAGCCGGTCACGCTCGATCCCGCCATCAGCTGGGACGTCGCCGGGTGGACGGTGGAGGATTCCATCTTCAACGCCCTGTATCGCTACGCGCCCAAACCGGGCGCCGAGGGCACCGTCCTCATCCCCGACCTCGCCGCCGCCATGCCCGCGATCTCCGCGGATGGCACGACGTACACCATCAAGCTGCGCCCCGACGCCAAGTTCGCGCCGCCCGTGAACCGCGCCGTCACGGCCGAGGACGTCAAGTACAGCTTCGAGCGCATGATGGCCGAGCCGCTCTGCCCGGCGACGTACTTCTACGCCGGCGTCGAGGGCGCCCAGGCGGTGGTCGACAAGAAGGCGAAGCAGATCACGGGCGTCACGGTGATCGACCCGCTCACTATCCAGTTCAAGCTCAGCTCCCCCGATCTCAGCTTCCTGGACGCGCTCAGTATGGAGTTCTGCGACGTGATCCCCAAGGAATGGGTGGACAAGTGGGGCAACAAGGTGAACCGCCATCCGCTTGGTACGGGACCGTTCTACATGACCACCTGGACGCCGGGCCGCGAGATCAAGCTGGTGAAGAACCCGAACTACTGGAACGCCGACAAGGTGTACCTGGACGGCGTCGACTTCGTGTTCAGCATCACGCCGTCGACGGCCCTGCTCAAGCTGCAGAGGGGAGAGGTGGACATCCTCGGCGACAACGTCCCGCCGGCCGACGTCAACCGCGTGCTGAACGACCCGCAGTGGAAGCCTTACGTGTTCTCTCAGCCGCTGATCGCCACCACCTACCTCTTCATGAACATGACGAAGAAGCCCTTCGACGATCTCAAGGTGCGGCAAGCGCTGAGCTGGGCCGTCGACCGCGACAAGCTCGTCAAGCTGATGAGCGGCCAGGCCGTGTCGCTCTACCAGATCTACCCGCAGAACCTGCCCGGCAGCGAACCCGGCAAGGTCTACTACGGCTACGACCCGGCCAAGGCCAAGGCGCTGCTCGCGGAGGCGGGCTACCCCGACGGCTTCAAATCGATGATCTACACGAGCAATGTGGACCCGCTGCCCAAGCTGGTGCAGTCGATCCAGGCCGACTTCAAAGCCGTCGGCGTGGACGCCGCGATCAAGACCATGAACACCTCCACGTACTACAACGTCTCCAGTGACGCGGCGAAGACGCAGATGGGCACCAGCGACTGGTTCCTCGACTTTCCCGACCCGGTGGACTGGATCGTCCCCTTCTTCACCAAGGCGAACGCCATGCCGGGCGGGATGAACGCGTCCTACTACGTCGACCCGTGGGTGGAGAGCGCCACCGCCGAGGCGCAGAAGATGACAGACTCCAAGGCGCGGCTGGCCAAGTACACCGAGATCCAGCAGCACATCATGGAGCAGGCGCCGTACGTGACCCTCTACTCACCGGTAATGACAACGATGTGCAGCAAGAACGTGGGCGGCTTCTACCTGCACCCGGTGCTCTGGTTCGACCCGCTGATGTACTGGCGCAAGTGAGACGCCTGGTGGGCCGCCGGCGCGGGCGGTGAGCAGCAGCTACGCGGTCGTCTCGCCGCGGGCGACGGCCATGTAGGCGTCGTGCACCTGGTCGTCCGAGCCGGCCGTGAAGTAGGGCTCGAGCTCGCGGAAGAGGTAGGTCAGGTCGGGCTGGTCCGCGCAGACGTCCGGCAGCGTGGTGCCCTCGCGCGTCGCGGCCGCGATCGCCGCCGCGTGCGCCTGCTGCATGGCGATGACGGCGTCGGCGAGCGTGTACCAGGCCGCCGCATACTCCGGCGAGTACTCGGGCGCCGGCTGGTCGGCCGGCTCTCCGGCCCTGTCGCCGGCCGTCTCGCCGGCCGTTGCCCGGGCGTCCTTCGCCAGCTCGACCTCGGAGAACCGCAGGTAGTTGAGATGCGCGCCGCGCACGGCGAGCGCCGCCGTCTTGAGCCCGGCAAGAGCTTCGCTCGCGCTGGCCGCCGTCGGCGCCGCCAGTGCGTGCGCCCATGGTGGCGCCGGGGCCGCAGGCGCGAGGCCCGGCGTGACAGGCGCCCGCCCGAGAGGTGGCGCCGGCGGCAGCGGCGCGCCGCCGTGCCAGGACAGCACCGGCCCGGGGGCCGCAGAGCCCAGCGGCGCCGCGCCGCGGCGCACGACCACGGTCTTCGCCGCGAGGTCGCCGAGCCGCTTGTTCTTGCTGCTGGCGAGGCAGGCGATCGCGGACGGCACGTACAGCAGATACATCTCCGGGATACGGATGAGGTTGCGGACGACGACGGCGGTGGCAGTGGGCCGGGTGCCGTCGTCCCTGGTCACGGTGAGCCGGAAGATGCGCTTGCCGGGCGTGATCCCGCCGAGCTCGAACAGCGTGAAGTACAGGAAGATGAGGCCATACTCGAGGGGCATCAGCCAGCCCGGCGCGGTACGGCTGGCGTTGTAGATGTCGTTCAGCGTCGGGGAGTCGCTGAGGCCGAGGTTCAGCACGTCCGTGACGGATAGGACGGAGATCAGGATGGACGAGGCGAGGAGGACGACCAGGGTGTCCACGGTCACCGCGGCGGCTCGCCGGCCGAGGCCGGCGTACTGCACCTGTTCGCGAGCGTGCACCTGTTCCACGTGACTCTCCTTCGGCGCCGCGGACCGAGCGCCACGGACCCTCGTCGATTGTATACGCGAACCGTGGGCGTGCCGCGCCCGCCGCCCTTTCCCTTTCAGCCCGCGAGGACCGCCTCGAGGTCCGCTTCCAGTGGCGGGAGGTCGCGCTGCACCGTCTCCCAGAGGACCCTGGGGTCCACGCCGAAGTACTCGTGCACGACCACGTTGCGCACGCCGCGCAACGTGCGCCACGGCACGCCGGGATGCGCCTCGAGGATGGGCTCCGGGATCCAGCGGATGGACTCGCCCATGGTCATGAGGTTACGGACCACGGCGTCCATGGTGCGGGCGTCACCCACGAACTCGTCGAACGTCATGCCGTCGGTGTAGCCGGCGATCGCGCGCACGGCGGCGAGGATGTCGCGCACGCGAAAGCGCCAGTCGCGGAAGCGCAGCTTGGCCTGGCGCTCCTGATAGCGCGGATGGCGGCGGTCGGGGGCTTCAGAAGGCACGCACGGCCTCCGCGAGGATCTCGCGGCGCATCTCTGGGCGGAGGGCGGAGGGCGTCGCGAGGTCGATGCGCGTGCCCATCACGTCGGCGAGGAAATCGAGCAGGCGCACGAAGGTGAACAGGCCCACGCGCGCCTGCGGGTCGAACTCGACGAGCACGTCGACGTCGCTGTGCAGGGTGGCCTGGTCGCGGGCCGTGGAGCCGAAGACCGCGATGTGACGCACGTCGAAGGTGCGCAGCTTCTCGCGGTTGCGGGCGAGGCGGCGGAGGGCTTCGCGGCGGGTCATCACGCAATTGTAGCGGACGGCGGTGGGCAGCGGATCGGCCCGGCGACGCGGGCGTCAGCCCAGCGACCCGCCGCGGGCCTTGCGCAGCCGCGCGAGGAAGCCTTTGCTGAGGAAGCTGCCGTCGCCGAGAGAGCACAGGCGCGCGAACATCGGTACCGTCACCGTGAACGCGAGGACGCCGGCCGGCAGGTCGCCGCGCATGGCGATGTCGGTGCCCCCGATCGCCGCCTGCGGCTCATCGAGGTCGCGAAAGGTCACGACCAGCTCCATGCAGCCCGAGCCGAACGGGACCGTCACCGGGTCGGGCTGGCCCCAGGCGTAGTGGTGGTAGGCGCCGTGCTGCAGCACGCTGAGCTGGTCCGGGTTCACCCAGAACGTGACGGTCTTGAGATACGGGGCGAGCTGTGGCTTGAGCGGCCCGACGAGCACGTTACCGTGTTCGGGCCGGTACGTCGGGGCGTTGTCGACCCAGCCGGCCATGAGCTCTCGCGAGGCGCGCAGACCCTCGTCGCCCCAGAGGAAGTCGATGAAGTCGTCGCGCTCGCGGGTCTGCACGCCGAAGAAGGCGCGGCCGCAGCCGCCGCAGCCGAAGTCGTCGGCGGTCAGGTGGAGCGTCACGCCCTTGAGCCAGCAGCGGTAGAAGTGGAAGACGCAGGGGCCGTGCCCGGGCCCTGGTCTGGGCGCGACGAGTGGGGCGAACGCGTCGGGGTCGGGGGCGTCATAGAAGCCGACCAGCGGCCGGTCCAGGGCCAGCTCCGCGATCAGACGGGACGGGTCGGGCTGAGGCGAGTACTCCGGCATGAGCTCCTCCAAGGTGTGGATGACGTCGACCTGTGAGGATTGTACGCGCGGACGGGCCGGAGCAGCGGTGCCGTGTGCCCGTGATCGGCCTCAGCCGGCCCGGGCCGCTCAGATCAGGATGGAGAGCACGAGGGCGCCCGGCTGGCCGTAGAGGTGCGGCGGCGCGCTGGCGCCGCCCCAGTCGATGCACAGGGTGAGGCCGGCGCCGAAGGCGATCACGGCCGCGACGGCGATGAGCAGCAGGACCAGAGCGATGTCTCTGCGATGGGCGCGCATGTCCACAGTATCCCCGGCCTCACACCTCACTCGCGGCAGCGGCGTCAGGGCACGACGAACCGGGCGCTGCTGCCCGACTTGCCGGCGCTGATCTCGAGGCGGGCGTCGATGCGTTCGCGCAGCTCGCTCACATGGGAGATGATGCCGACCAGCCTGCCGCCCTCGTTGAGGCTCATCAGCGAGCTGATGGCAAGGTCGAGGGACTCGTCGTCGAGCGCGCCGAAGCCCTCGTCGACGAACACCGTCTCGAGGCGGATACCGCCGGCGTGCGCCTGGACGACCTCGGCGAGCCCCAGGGCCAGCGAGAGCGCCGCCATGAACTTCTCGCCGCCCGAGAGCGTGGTGACGGGCCGGGCGACACCGGTCCAGGCGTCGTACACGAGGAGGCCCAGACCCGCGGCCAGCTTGCGGCCGCTGCGCTCCTCGGTGCGTTCGAGGGCGTAGCGGCTCTTGCTCATCGTGCGCAGACGCGCGGAGGCGGCCACGAGGACGTCGTCGAGGAACGCCCCCAGGACGTAGCTCTGGAACGAGAGGCCGCGGGGGTTGCGGCGGTTGGCCACGTCGGCGAGCCGGCCGACGACCGCGTAGCGGGCCTCGAACCCTGCCGCCTCGCCGGCGAGCTCGTCGAGGCGCGCGAGCTGCTTCTCGGCGGCCTCGGCGCCCGCGCGCAGGCCGAGGGCCGCCTCGCGAGCGGTGCGCGCGGTCGCTGCGCGCGCCTGCGCCTCGGCCTCGAGCAGCGTGAGGTCCGGAGGCTCGAGCCCCTGCGCCGCCTGCTCCGCCAGGCGCAGGCGTTCGGCCGCCTTGAGGGTATCCTGCTCGTGCCCGGCGACGAGCTTCTCGAGCTGTTCCATGACGGACGGGTCGCGGTGCGCGTTCCGGCGGGCGGCCTCGTTGGGGAAGCCCGCCACCTCGAGGCGCTCGGCCAGACGGGCGCCGGCCTCGCGCGCTCGCGTCTCGGCGCCGGCGCGCGCCACGCCCGCGGCTGAGTGCGCCGCCGCGCTACCGCTGGCGGCGATCTCCGCCGCGTGCGCCTGCGTCTGGGCGCGCTCGAGCGCCACGCGCAGGTCATGCTCGACCCGCTGCGCCTCGGCAAGTGCCCGCGCGAGGACATCGGGGTCGGACAGCTCGGCGGGCAAGCCGGCGGCGCGCTCGCCGGCCAGCGCCTCGGCGCCGGCCAGCGCCGCCTCAGCGCGTTGAAGACTCGCGCGCGTCGTGTCGCGTCGCTCCAGGGCTGCCTCGGCGGCCGTGCGGGCCGCCTCGACGGCGTCTTCGGCCGGGGCGTCGGCAGTAAGCTCGGCTGGGGAGGGGTGCTCCATCGACCCGCACACGGGGCACGGCAGGCCGTCGCCGAGCGACCGGGCGAGAAGGCCGGCCTGGGCCTCCTGCCAGGCCTTCTCGAGGACGGCGAGCAGCGTGCGCGCCGCCGCCCACGAGGCGTCTGTTGCCTCGGCGTCGCGGCGCCGCGCCGCGGCCCCGGCGGTGGCCGTCTCGAGTGCCTCGCGTGCTTCGGCCAGTTCGCCGGCGCCGGCCACGAAGCCTTCGAGTCGCGTGACCTCAGCGGCGGCGTACTCGCGAACGGCCGCGCGGGAGACCTCGATGTCGAGCGCCGCCGCGGTCGCGGCGAGCGCGACCGCGGCGGCGACCGCGGCGGCGCTCGCCGTCTCAGCGGCGGCGCGCGCCAGCGCGAGATCGGTCTCAGCCTCGCCGGCCTCGCGCGCCACGTCGGCGATGCCGGCCGCGCGGCGCGCCGCATCGAGCTCCGCGCGGCGCGCCTCGATCTCGGCGTCGCGCGCCGCGAGCTCGACTACCTGGGCGGCGGCGGCGTCGCGCTCGCGCAGCCGCGTCGCGGCGTCGTGGCCATCGGCAAGCAGCTTCTGGGCGGCTTTGTCGGCCGTCTCGGCCTCGTCGGCCTGCCGCGCCGCGTCCCGAGCGTCGACGGTGAGCCGCGCGCACCGTTCGCGAAGGTCGTCGGCGCTCGCCGACTCCGCTTGGCGCAGGACCTCGTCGCGCTGCGTGACGACCTTCTCGGCGGCCCGCCGCAGAACGGCGGCCTCGTCCTTGAGAGCCAGCTCGATGGCGGCGTAGTGACCGGTGTCGAAGAGCGCGCGGAGGATCTGCTCGCGCTCGCTCGAGTCGGCCTCGATGAGCTGCTGGAAGCGCCCCTGCGGCAGCATGACCACTTGGCGGAACTGCTCGCCGCGAAAGCCGAGCACGTCCTCGGCCTTCGCCTTGACCTTCGTCCAGCCGGTAGCCAGGGGCGCGCCGTCCAGTGCCAGGGCGCCGTCGTCGCCGCGGCGCAGGCGCCACATCGTGGCCTCCTGCAGGTGGGTAGTCGTACCCTCACCGCGCAGTTTGGGACGCTCCTGCTCGGGGAGGCGCTCCACGCGGTAGAGATCGGCGCCGATAGAGAAGTCGAAGACGATGCGGGTGAGCGTGCCGGGGTCGGCGTGGTCGCTGCGCATCGCGGCGCCGCTGCGGCCGCCCTCGCTCTCGGCGCCGCCGCTGGTGTCGCCGTACAGGGCGAACGACATGGCGTCGAGGACGGTGGTCTTACCGGCGCCGGTGGGTCCGGTGATGAGGAAGAACGCGGCGTCGCGCAGGTCGGCGAAATCGAGGCTCTGGACGCTCGCGTAGGGCCCGAAGGCCTGCATGGTGACGGCCAGGGGCCTCACCCGGGGGCCTCACGCCGCCGCCGCTCGAGCCCGTCGATGATGGCGGCGAGCTCAGCGCGTTGCCGCTCGTCGAGGCGCTCGCCGGTCGCGTAGTCGTAGAAGGTGTCGAAGAGCTCGAGGTCGCCGGCGCTGCCCGGGCGCGGCCGGCGCCGGCCGGCGGAGCCGGCCGTCTGGTACAGCGGCCGCTCGATGGACAGGGCGTTGGGATACACGCTGCGCAGCCGGCCGATGGGGTCGAGCAGCGCCCCCCGGTCGAGCAATGCGGCGAGTACGTAGTCGTCGGGGCGCGGGTCGGAGGCGCCGCGCTCGACGAGCTCCGCGAGCGTGCCCTCGAGGCGGCGCACGTCGCGGCGCGGCGTGAGCGCCACGGTCTCGACGGCGACGCGGGCGTGGCCGGCCGCGCCCGCGTCGCCGTCGGCGCTGCCGGGCGCGCCGATCTCGACGACGCTCACCGACTTTTCTTGGTCGTGCTCGGCGAAGGAGTACTTGAGCAGCGAGCCGGCGTAGCGGACCGTCTCGCTGCCGCAGCGCTGCGGCCGGTGGAGGTGGCCGAGCGCCACGTAGTCGAAGCCGTCGAAGACGGCGGCCGGCACTTGCGTGGCGCCGCCGACGCTCAGGGGGCGCTCGCTCTCGCTCTCGAGCGCCCCGGCGACGAAGGCGTGGGCGACGGCGACGCGGCGCTCGCCGGCCGGCGTGGCCGCCAGCGCCCGGGCAACGCCGGCGGCGGCGACCGCCTGCTGGTCGTGGATGGCATCGTCGCTGTAGGCGTACCGTGCCTCGGCGGCGTCGGCGTAGGGGAGGGGGTGCACGTGCACAGGGCCGTGCTCGTCGCGCAGGACGACGGGCGAGGCCGCTTGCGGCAGCTCGCCCACCAGGTGCAGCCCGCGCTCGTGCAGCAGCGACGCCGCGAACCCGACGCGCACGGCGCTGTCGTGGTTGCCGGCGATGGCGATCACGGGAACCCCGCGTCCGTCGACGATCTCGGTGAGCAAGTGGTCGAGCAGCTCGACGGCCTCGGTGGGAGGGACGGCGCGGTCGTAGAGGTCGCCGGCGATGAGCACCGCCGCCGGTTTCACCTCGGCGACCAGCACCACGAGCTGCTCGAGCACGTGCTCCTGGTCGCGGGTGAGGTGGACGTTGTGGAACAGCCGCCCCAGGTGCCAGTCGGCGGTGTGGATGAGCCTCATGGCCGCGACCCTACCACAGGGCCGCGGGCGCGGCGACGAGCGGGCGCCGCGTACGGCTCGCCCTTGCGTTGCACAGGGCGCGCCCGCGCCCTCTGCGCCGGCCGCGAGCGTCCGCGCCCGCGCTCACGCGCCCGAAAAGGTAGAATAGGCCAAGTGCGCACCTTCCGCCTCTCGAAATCCCGCATCACCGCCGGCCTGCAGTGCGGCAAGCGGCTCTGGCTCGCCATCCACCGCCCCGAGCTCGAGGTCTACAGCGTCGACACGCAGCGCCGCTTCGCCGCCGGCAACAGCGTCGGCGAGGTGGCCCGCGAGCTCTACGGGGCCGGCGAGCTCATCGACGGCGGCCGCAACCTGAGCCAAGCCCTGCGTGACACCGAGACAGCCCTGGCGGCGCCGGGCGACGTCACGCTCTACGAGGCCACCTTTCGCCACAGCGGCGTCCTCATCCGCGCCGACGTCCTGGAGCGGCGTGACGGGCGCTACCGCATGGTCGAGGTCAAGTCGGCCACGCGTCTCAAGGAGTATCACCTGCAGGACGTGGCCATCCAGGCATGGGTGACCGAGGGCGCCGGGGTGCCCCTCGACGTGCTCGGCGTGGCCGTCATCGACACCGACTTCGTCTACCCGGGCGGCGGCGACTACCGCGGCCTGCTGCGTGAGATCGCGGTCGCCGACCAGGCGCGGCCCCTGATGGCGCACATCCCCGGGTGGGTGCGCGGCTTCAACGAGCTGCTCGCCGCGCCGCTGCCGGCCATCAAGACGGGGCCCCAGTGCCGGCGCCCGTTCGAGTGCCCGTTCATCCCGTTCTGCGAGGAGCAGGAGGGCAAGCTGCCCTGCGCCCGCGGCGACGAGCTCGACCTCGCCGGGGCTTGCCGGCCCGCCGCGCTTGTCGACGTCACGGCGGGCGCCGTCGACCAGGCGGCCACCGACTTCCTGGCCACGCTGCCGTACCCCAGGTACTACCTCGACTTCGAGACGGTGCAGTTCGCCGTTCCACCGTGGGCGGGCACGAGGCCCTTCCAGCAGCTCGTCTTCCAGTGGTCGTGCCACGTGGAGGCGCGGCACGGCGAGCTGGAGCATCTCGAGTTCCTCGACACCAGCGGCCAGCCGCCCATGCACGCCGCCGCCGAGGCCCTGCTCGCGGCGCTCGGCGGCGAAGGCCCCGTCTTCGTGTACCACGATTTTGAGAAGTGGCGGCTGATGGAGACGGCGCGCATGTTCCCCGACCTCGCGCCGCGTCTCGAGGCTGTCATGGGGCGCCTCGTCGACCTGCTGCGCCTCACCCGCGATCACTACCGTCACCCCGCGCTCAACGGCTCGTACTCGCTCAAGACGGTGCTGCCGACCATCGATCCCGAGCTCGACCATGCGCTGCTCGACGACGTGCAGGACGGCCTCTCGGCACAGGCCGCCTTCCACGAAGCCATGGCGCCCGCTACGCCGGCGGACCGCCGTGAGGCCGTCCGCCGTTCCCTGCTCGAGTACTGCGCTCTCGACACGCTGGCGCTGGTACGCGTCGCCCATCGTCTGGGCAGTGGCTGAGAGGAGCCCTGTGGACCATCGCACCGAGATCGA
>Ga0315297_10001910_pt1 | contig 13079 bp, 18 predicted proteins | sample YL17G15_0_MG_FD_203628 | JGI IMG/M metagenome (GOLD analysis project Ga0315297, IMG submission 203628) | Sediment microbial communities from Yellowstone Lake, YNP, Wyoming, USA - YL17G15_0 | ecosystem: Environmental > Aquatic > Freshwater > Lake > Sediment | place: USA: Wyoming | collected... | reverse complement strand
TTGTCAAAGAAAGTGGATTTAGAGAAAAACTTTTTAAAAAGCGGATAGATTACAAAAATAGGCGGTTTTAACACACCTACGGACTTATATTTGTGCTCGAGATGCCCCAATAACAGGTAATATTACCACTCAAGTCTTGTTTTTGACATTGGGTAGCACAAGGGATGGTGGGAGAACCGGATAAAGAATTGTAGGGTAATATTTGCAAATTATTTTCCAAGCAAGCAAACAACCTGTAACTCGTTCCATCGGCGGAAAGATACTGGTAGTTTTTTCCGGAAATCGGATCATTAGGCGCTTTCTGCATATACACTTTATCAGATGCCACACAAGGATTATTCTCACAAAGCTTGCCTCCAAAAGTTAAACCTGCTGTAACTGGATAAGCTTTTTTATCTTCGTAATACATTTCCAGTGCTCTTTGAATCTGCTCCAAATCAGCTTTTCTCCTGGCATCCCGGCCTTTTTTTAAGGAGGTAAAAAAATTTCCTGTAATTAAAGCAGCTAAGATTCCTAAGATAACTATGACAATAAGTAGTTCAATAAGTGTAAAACCATTAAACAGGCTCGAAAATGTTCTTTTTCTACTCATAATTTAAATATATAATATACTACAAAAAAAAGGAGGTGGAATTCTCCACCTCCTTATTAATCAAGATTTACTTATTGTACGCACCAAAAGCAGGTAGCCATGTCTGCTAAAACACATGGTGTTACAACACCTATTTTATTGAATTTAGAATTGCTATCCGCAAGAAAAGACTTTGCCGTTGGTCTGTAACACACGTATGCAGTAGCATTAACTTCCGAACCAGTAACATATACTTTTGTAGTGTTTCCGCCCGCTAAAGTAGCAAAATCAGATTTTAACTCGCCGGCTTCTATAATATTTGTTAAAGCCATTCCGTTTCCTGCAATATAAGGACCAATAGGACCAGTCAATAGATCTGTTCCACTTGGATCTGCTGGACAGGCAACACCAGTCGGACACCAAGGCATATGATTTTTTATACCATAATATCTAATTATTGCTCCATGTACTTCTGACACCATGTTTCTTGTGGCAGTATCCGTGCCTTTTTTCAACTGTTCAAAAGGATCAAGAGCGGCAAGAAGTCCAACTGCTAAAGCTCCAAGAAGAGCGATGACGATCAAAAGCTCAATAAGTGTGAAAGCTTTTTTAAAGTTTTTCATATACTGTAAATATACTTTACCTCTTTTCCATTTGTCAAGGGGTAAATTATCTGTTATATTTAGAAATTAGAAATTAGAAATTAGAAATTTTTAAATGGCTCCATTACCAAAAAGAAAACACTCAACCAGAAGGTCGGGAAAAAGAAAAGCCGCTAAGATGAAGTCGTTGCCTAATTTAGTCAAATGCAATAATTGTAGTAAAACAAAGCTGCCTCATAGAATTTGCAAATATTGCGGAAAATAATGGACCCGAGACACTTACAAAGACTAAAAATCGTCCAAGAGCTTTATAGTCAAGAATTTACTAAACAGCTTTCTCTCTCACCAAAAACAAAGCTTATCCTCAAATCCCTCATCACCCTCAACTCCCTCATCAAAAAACACGCCCCCAAGTTTCCTCTCGAAAAAATTGCTAAAATAGATTTAGCGATACTAAGGTTAGCGATCTTTGAGCTAATAATAGAAAAAAAAGAACCGGCCAAAGTCATTATTAACGAAGCAGTAGAATTGGCAAAAGAACTGGGGAGCGAAAGGTCCTACTCTTTTGTTAACGCGGTATTGGGAAAGATACTAAATGAACAAATAAGCAAATAATGAAATAATCAAATAAATGAAAGAATAATTAAATTATTTAATAATTAAAACATTTATTTGTTTATTTTTTTATTTTATTATTTAGACATTATTTATGATAAATAAATATGGAGAGTTTGAAACTAAAATAAACATTAAGTTTAAAAACGATTCTCTATTACATAACGCCTTTATCCATCGTTCCTACCTTAATGAACACAAAAATTATAAACTTCCTTCAAACGAACGCTTGGAATTTTTAGGCGACAGCGTTTTATCTTTAATAACTTCGGTTTATCTTTTTAGGAATTTTCCCTATCTTGAAGAAGGTGATTATACCGAGATAAAAAGCGCCATTGTCAAAACAGAGAGTCTTACGACTTCGGCTAAAAATTTGAGTCTAAACGAATACTTGCTTCTATCAAAAGGCGAGGCCAAAAGTGGCGGTAAAACTAATAAAAATATCCTAGCCGATTGTTTTGAAGCTTTAATTGGCGCGATATTTTTGGATTGCAGTTTCGAAAAAGCCTATCAATTTGTTTGTCGATTTTTATTCAAAGACAGACTGGATCAGCTCGTCAAAAGCAAGGACTACCTTTCTCCAAAAAGCCGTTTACAAGAGATCATTCAAGGAAAATACAAAACTACGCCTCTTTATCGGGTTCTTTTCGAGTCTGGTCCTGAACACAAGCGGATCTTTAAAATCGGCGTTTTTTTTGATGGAAAAAAACTCGGAGTTGGCATTGCTCCTTCTAAAAAAGAAGCTGAGGAAGAAGCCGCGAAGAATGCTTTTGCAAATCTTGGGAACTTATGATATATTTTTAATCTATGGCAACAACAGTTAGACTTTATCGGGTTGGAAAAAAGGGTAAACCATCATATAGAATCGTTGTTGTCAACAAGCGCTATAAATCCAACGGTAGCTATATTGAAGAAGTTGGTAAATACGATCCGATAGCCGAACCGGTTTTTTTAACTCTTAATAAAGAAAGATACGACTATTGGGTGAGCCGGGGTGCCATCATCTCCGAAGGCCTCCGAAAGCTTCTTAAAAACCGTAAATTAGTCTAATTAGACTAATGAGTCTCATCGGAATTTTCAAAACAGATTGCTCTTCCTCGGGTAAGAGAGATCAAGGTCTTCCGGATTTGTCTGACTGAAATCAAAGCTCACTTTTTGTTTTATCGCTTCCAAATCTTTAAATATTTTATCGTCAGTCGGTAGTTTAGAACTACCGCTAACAGGCACATTTTTACTATAAAAAGTTAAATCGATTTTGATAGCACTGATTAATTCCGGATTTAGTTCAATTTTATCCGAGGTGATCAGCCTGCCGCCGGCAAAATTATATTGATCTAAAAACTTTATGAAAGAGCTACTATCGCCGTTACCAATGACGCTTAATCTCAACTTGTCAACGCTAGATTTACTAACATTGACAGAATAGTCAACTATAAAGAATCCGGTTTTTTGCGACAGAGTCTCCAAAGAATAGATGACGGAAAAATAGTCTTCGATATTGGGGATAAGGCTGTTTAAAAGTTTGATATCTTCATCGAGTTTTTCCGTCGGAGGAATAGTGGTTTGAAAGAGGTTAGCCTTTTTTTGTAATAGACCAACCTCTTTAGTCAATGCTTTTATTTTTAATTCTGAACTAGAAATTCTATCTAAGTCTATTATAATCGCGAAGACAATCATCACCAGAAGGAAAAAAATACTGATTATGTAAACAGCATTTTGTTTTATTAAGCGAAACAAATATGGTTTAATTTTCATTTTAGAGGTATAAATTTTCCAACAAAACTTAACTCGTAATTTTCTTTTTGACTTTCTGTGGCACCGATGACCGAGAAGCTTTTGAGAGAAATAGTCTCAAAATTTTTTATGAAAGTTTCCGACTCAATAAACTTAAAAAAACTCATCAGCTGGGGAAAATCAGTGAAAGCGATTGTAAAATTAACATCACGGCTTTTTGTAATTGAAAAAGTCTTGAGACTAGCGGCTTCGCTGCTTTCATGAAAGGCCGAGTTAAGAAGAGTATAATAAGGTAAAGAAAAAGCATCCTCTTTCAAATAAGTATTTAGGTCTTGATACTTTTTTTCTATATAGCTGATTTTAACTTCGTCTAATTTTTTATCCTTTAAGATTCCAAGCAAAGTTCCTTTTTGCAGATTAAGTTTTTTTTCCAGGTCAATTTTATTTTTTAAGATCAGAAATAAAATAAAAAATAGACTAAAAAAAACAAAAACCAAAATTATTAAGGCTCTTTTAAAATATTCAAAATAAAGTTCGTACTTTTGATAATCCTCGCGATTGATAATAAGATTAATGCTTGATTTTTTCATCTGAGATTGCCACTTAGAGTGGAGACAAAAAGTGGTAATTCGTGAACAAAACTGTCGACTAACGGGCTTTTTTTTACAAAAAGGGAAGGATCAAGGATGGAAGTAGGCAGTGATATCTGTTTTTCTATAAAATGAATTAGAGACGGAAAGTAAGTAATATTATTAATAAGATATAGATTGTTCGGTTTTCTATCTCTAATAAATTTTTTTATTTCCAATCCAAACTCTCGAATTAATGGAGCGACGATTGTCTCAACTGGATAGCTTGAAGGATGATCCGGTGAAAAATTTTTTAAAATCTCAATCGCTTTTTTGCTATCGGTATCGGTATTAATCTGGATTTCTTTCAAAAATAACTGATAGCCTAAAGCAAGATTGTGGGTTTCTTTGATGACAGGAATAGCGTTTTCAAAATATGACAAATTCGTTGAATTTAAGGAAAAATTGGCTAAAAGAAAATTTCCTGGAACTTTTGGTTGAATTATATTAAAAAAATTTAGGATAAATCTCGCATTAGCGGAGAGTTCGGTCTCGATAGATTCAGGAATTAGGCCGGCGAATTCGACGGTTCTTTGAATTTTTTCAATTAATTTTTTCGGAGAGGCGGCAATCAGGATGAGAATTTTTTTTTCCTGCTTGTATTCTTCGATTGTTTCCAGGTCGATGTTAGTCTCCTCAATTGGCATGGGGATGAACTGATCAGCCTGATACTTAATCGCGGAAATTAATTCTTTTTCATTAAGATAGGGCATGGTGAGAATCTGGTTATAAGTCAAAGCATCAGGAATAATGATGTTGACATTTTTTTTCGAAATCTTTAAGCTGTCGACTAAACGCCTGATTAAATTAGCCTGATTTTCTAGATTTTTTTCGTTCTCAGTAGCATAAAAATATTCGTCGTTATCGATTTTTCCAATAGCGTTTATCTCAAGGATATCGCCGGCCTTTTTAGCGTCGGCAACCTTGGTAAACTTTTCGCCAATGTCTAGACAGAAAAAACTATCAGCCATAATTACAATATAAAGTATTTAGTATTAAGTATCAAGTATTAAGTATTAGAAATTTCTTAGCTTTATTTTGGTTTGATAATGAAGTGTCGCGAGTTCTTCGGGCCGGGAAGAAGTACAGGTACCGGCTCCGGTTCTATAACAGATATCAAAGTACAAGGAAACGATTGCTGGCGAATAAAGAGCGGTTTTTTGACAACCAATGGTTAGATTGGAAACAATGACTTTTAGTGACGTTAAATCAACAGGAGTTGCGGAAACCGATGACACTTTGTTGTTGGAAAGAGAAAATCCGAACCAGTTATCGTTCTGATCGATAAAGTATAAAGAACTAGAACTGCTATATGATTCGACGATCGAACATTTCTCATTAGCAACTGTTGGCGGGCTAGCCGAATGAACTGACAGAGCATTATTCCTTATCAAAACGGAAATATTATTTAAAACAAAGTCGCCCTGTCTTTTTACTTCAGACAAACGATAAATTTTTGTTTGTTCTCTTACCAATCCAAAAATAATAGCAAATATCGCCGGTATCGTTAAACCGATGACAGCGATAACGACAATCGTCTCAATCAAAGTGAAGCTTTTTTTTATTCCCATACCTTTAAAACGGTTTTAACTGGTACCTGAAAAACAGTCGTTCCGTCTGTCCAGCTGACGGTAACTTCGACATCGGTTGTGGTGACAGGATTTCCTGCCTGGTTGTCAACTTTTAGTTCTCGTTTAAAAATGGCCGGTGTTCCTAAAGTATAATTAGTGCAAGGAACGGAATTATTCCAGTTTAAGTCTATGATACAATAGGTTGTTCCGCCTCCAGTATCTTTAGTTGTAAATTGGCTCCAGTCGACCTCTTTTTCCGACCTAACCCACTCCATTCCCTCTTCAGCCAAGTGAGCAGCTAAGATTTTATATTCAGAGGCCTTCATATTTCTCAAAGAAAAAGTCACGACCGCCATGGCGGCGATAAAAAAAAGGGAAAGAATCGTGATAAAAACCAAAACTTCGATCAAAGAAAAAGCCTTTTTTTTAGCCATTAATTTTAGTATACAACTATGGACAGCTGATTAAGGTTTCGTTGACATTAATGATTCCGATTGAGGAGATTGAGATATTGAGGCATTGATTGATGACAGAATTTTTTAGACGGATAGAATTGATAGTTAAATTGGTTCCCAGTCCCAAAGGCTTAAAATTAAAGTTACCGGTTCCGCTGACGGCTCTAACATTGGTGTCGAAGTTATAGCTTTGGACTGTTTGATAACTGCCTCCACAGTTAAATCTTAATAAGTAGGAGAATTCATTGATTATTACCCTATAACCTAAAAAATTTGAACAAGGTTGATATAAATCAGAAGAATAAGCTTTCTTTTTTGCCAAATCGATAACATCAACCAGTTTTTTAACGTCGCTTCTCAATCTAACTTGTTGATTATAATTGTTATAGTAAGCTAAACCAACTGTTGAAAAAATTGAGATGATAGTTAAAAAAATAAGGAGCTCAATTAAAGTGAAGCCGAATTTATTTCTGTCCATAGGGTCCGATGCAGTAATTACAAGGATTGCCAGTTCCACAACTGTTTCCGCCTGGAGGGCTCGTACAACTAGAAGTAGTTTCTAATTGAGCGCCAAGAGTGTAATTAGAAGCAGAACCGGAATAATAATATTTATAAGTTAGATTTTTAGGGTCAGAAGGAAATTTTTCTAGATATTTACTACCGGCTGGTGGACAACCAACTGGATCACAAAGACTGGCACCTTCAGCAATCGTAATTGGATAAGTATCATTATTACTTCTGTACATTTCAACGGCGGCTCTGACTTGTTCAAGATCAGATTTTCTTCGAGCATCGCGCGACTGTTTTAAAAATGCCGAATAGGTAACGACAGCAGTTGCAGTCAAGAGAACAATGATCGTTGAGACAACTAAAATTTCAATCAAGGTAAAACTTTTTTTCATGAACTATTGTTGGTTGGAAATAGTAAATGTTCCTCCACCTTCAAGAGGAACAGAAACAGTATAAGCCGGCGAATTGGTAACGGTATAAACTTTTAAAGAAGGATCAGTAATAGTTAAAGACGGACCTCCAGAGGCAGGACAAGTTTCTGAAATTGAAATTGTACCGTTGCCATTTATTGTTGGGTATGCAAAAGAATTTACAGAATAACATTGTTCCATGGCACTTTGAAAAGATTTCAAGTCGGAACTTCTTTTAGCATCGCGGGCTTTTTTTTGTGCAGTTGAGTAAGAAGCAAATCCCATTGAAACCAAAATAGCAATGATACCGATGACAACAAGCATTTCCAGTAATGTAAATCCCTTCGAAATTTTCAATTTTAAATTTTCGATTTTCATTGAATTTTCAATTTTAAATTTATAACTTTACAAACTATTTATGGCTGAGTTACGTTATAACACTTACCGCTCGTACAACTTCCACAAACGCTACAGCTAGTCGATCCATCCGGATCAGCACTATTCTCCAAACAAGCACACAAGGTATAAATTAAACTATTATTATCTACACTATAATAATACTGTTTTCCCGGAGATGGATCATTAGGAAATTTATTCATATAGATATTGCCTGCTGGACATGGCGATCCGCTGCCACCTGAAGTCCAACATTGATTTACAGTTGGCAATGTTGGTGGAAAAGAGGGAGGTGTTTTATCCTGTTTATACATCTCAAAAGCTTTTTGAATCTGTTTTAAATCTGATTTTCTCTGGGAGTCTCTTGCTCTTTCTCTTGCTCCCATAAAGTTTGGTAACATTAACGCCGAAAGCATACCAATAATGGCGATGACGACGAGAAGTTCTATAAGAGTAAAAGCTCTTTTCATAAATTTCTAATTTCTAATTAACCTAATTAACCTAAAAAAATATTCCAAGCACCAATAACCAATTGGGTTTATTGGGAATTATTTAGATTAATTAGAATAATTAGATCAATTAGGTTAATTTAATTTATATTATATGTTTTCCAAATAAAAATCAACATGTGATCTAAGGTCAATTGAGGATTTAGATTATTATTTTCCAGCAAATTTTTAAGTTTTAGAGTTTCTTTGATAATCGCCGGAGCTTTTTTGTCAAAAATCAGTCTTTCTCTAAAAAAAATAATTATATCCTCAAGAGTGAACGGTGTTATCGATAAAAGATTGAAATTTGAGTCAGAAATTAATTTATTCAAAACCGCTTTTACCTGAGTAGTTATAACGGTCAAATTTTTTTTATCAAGACGGACGATCTGCGTTCGCGACCTTATTGTGGGAATCAATTTGTTTTCGTTGTCAACTGATAAGACGAACAAAGTGTTAGCCGGTGGTTCTTCTAAAAGCTTAAGAAAGGCATTTTGTGCCTCAAGAGAAGAAAGCTGAAAGTTTTCCAGAAAGTAAATTCTGGTTTCTTTATGAAAGATGTTAGTTTCTCTGATTAAGTCTTTAATTTCTTTAATTGAGTATTCTTTGCCTTCACTTTTAATTTCAAAGAAAAGCGTATTTTTATTGATAAATTTCTTTAAATACTTTTTAATTTCTCTTGAATTATTGGAGATTATAAGTAACGGAATCATATTGCATTTTAGCATAATTTTTAGGTATAGTTAATTTATGGATATTCCAGCGAAATTATTACTGGGTAAATTAGTAGAAAAGGGAAAATTAACCCAGGAAGAAGCTGATCATTATGAAGTCACCAGTCTGCAAAAAAATACTCCTATCGATCAGTATTTATTTGAAAGATCCAATATCGACAAAACAGAAATAATCAAAGCCGTCGCTGATATCCAAAATATTCCCTTCGTTGATTTGAATTCTCCGGCCATTGATTCTGAAGCGGTTGGTCTTATTCCGGAAACGATTGCCAGAAAATACCACGTTATTCCCTATCGTTTTGATGCGGCGGAAGGAACAATATATTTAGGCACGGCTGATCCTGATGACGTTTCGATTATTGACTTTTTAGAGAAAAAAACAGGCAAAAAAATAGTTTTGGCTTTAGCTAATCAAGATCAGATTGAAAAAATGATTGATTTAGCCTATAGTCAAGGTTTATCACCTGAGGTTAGAGAAGCCTTAAAGGAATATATACCTGATGTGGGAGGAAAAAAATTTGATCTTGGCAATATGGCGATAAACGAAGCGCCAATTGCTAAAATTGTTTCAACTATCTTAGAGTTTTCTATAAAAAGCCGTGCCTCTGATATTCACATCGAACCGGAAGAAACTCGCACTAAAGTCAGATATAGAGTTGACGGAATCTTACAAGAAAAATTGTCTTTGCCAAAAACGATTCATGATGCTTTAATATCGAGGATAAAAATTCTCTCGGAAATGAAAATTGATGAAAAGAGGATTCCTCAAGACGGTCGTTTTACTTTTAAAGTCGGAGACGAAGTGGTGGATCTGCGTGTTTCGACGCTACCTACCGTCAACGGAGAAAAAATAGTGATGAGACTACTCAAAAAAACTGGTGGCATCCCCTCACTTCTTGAATTAGGGCTGCGCGGTCCCCAACTTAAGGATATTGAAGAAGCGATTACTAAACCTTACGGCATTATTCTTATCACCGGGCCAACAGGAAGCGGTAAGACGACTACTCTCTACTCTATCCTTTCCCGTCTCAATAAACCAAGCGTTAATATTATGACACTTGAGGATCCAGTCGAGTATCAAATACCAGGAATCAATCAAGTCCAGATAAATCCACAGGCGGGTTTAACTTTTGCCACCGGTCTTCGCTCTTTTTTGCGTCAAGATCCCAATATTATTCTCGTTGGAGAGATTCGTGACAAGGAAACTACTCAACTGGCGATTCAAGCTGCTCTGACAGGTCACCTAGTTTTCTCCACTCTTCACACCAATGATTCCTCAACATCGATCCCTCGGTTGATTGATTTAGGAGCGGAGCCTTTTTTAATCGCGTCAGTTTTATCCGTAGTTATCGCTCAACGTATCTGCCGCCGGATTTGTCCAAGTTGTAAGACTTATTATGAACCGATTCCCCAGGTCAAAGAAAATATTAAATCGATCTTAGGATCTCTATACCCAAAGATATATGAAACTCAACATGTTAAACTTAGTAAAGGTGAAGGTTGTCAAGAATGTAATCAGACAGGTTATCTAGGGAGAATTGCCATTTTTGAGGTCTTGAAGGTTTCTCCAGCTGTCAATAGAATGATTTTACAACAAGAATCAGCTAAAGCAATTGAAGAAATAGCCAAAAAAGAAGGTTTAATTATAATTAAACAGGATGGATATCTTAAGGTCTTAGAAGGAATAACGACGATTGAGGAAGTGTTAAGAGTAGCCGAGATTTAAAATAAGTTCATAAAGTTAGAAAGTTTGTAAAGTTTATAAAGAAAAACACTTTATGGACTTTACAAACTTTAAAAACTTTATAAACTAAATTATGGACTTAAATAAACTTTTACAGACAGTTATCGATAAAAAGGCTTCAGATTTGCACATCATTCCAAATTATTTTCCGACAATAAGAGTCGGCGGAGAGCTATATCAGTTGACGACTTTGTCAAAAATTAGTCCGGGACAGTCTGAGGCAATGCTGATAGCGGTTTTAAATGAGGAGCAAAAAGAGTCCTTTTTAGCCAATCGAGAGCTAGATTTGGCATTACTCTACAATAATAACCGTTTTCGTATCAATCTTTATTTTGCCCAAGGAAATATTTGCGGAAGCTTCAGGTTAATTCCAGTCAAGATTCTCAGTCTTGAAGAGCTAGGTTTGCCGACCATATTGCGTCAATGCGTTGATTTCCGCCAGGGTTTGGTTCTTTTGACAGGGCCAACCGGCGAGGGCAAGTCAACTACTCTGGCTTCAATCATTAACATAATCAATCACAAATATTGCCGTCATATTATCACCATTGAAGATCCAATCGAGTATGTCTACTCGCCTTCAAAATCGATCATTTCCCAAAGAGAACTTCATCAGGATACTCATTCCTGGACCATGTCTTTAAAATCAGCTCTACGGGAAGATCCTGATGTGATTCTGGTTGGCGAGATGCGTGATTTTGACACGATTTCTCTGGTACTAACGGCCGCCGAAACCGGCCATTTGGTTTTTTCCACTCTTCACACCAATTCAGCCCCCGAGTCAATTGACCGGATCATTGATATTTTTCCGCCGCATCAACAGAACCAGGTGAAAAATCAGCTGGCAACGGTTTTAAAGATGGTGGTTTCCCAAAGATTGCTTCCCAAGCAAAACGGTATTGATCGGATTCCGGCTTCGGAAATTCTTATTAGTAATTCGGCAGTGGCAAACACCATAAGAGAGGGAAAAATCTATTTGCTCAATAATATTCTTGAAACGGGTGAAGGCGAAGGTTTTATGCTTTTTGAAAAAAGTCTACTTTCTCTTTATAGAGCCGGATTGATTTCCAAAGAGACAGCATTTTCATACGCCATCAGACCGAAGGAATTGGAGAAATTCATTAAGATAGACAGGGTTTAAGAAAATGTCAAATTACAAATAACAAATGACAAATCAATTTCAAACATCAAATGAATAAATGTTTTAAACATTTGATATTTATTATTTGTCATTGATTTGTGGATTTGAATTTTATCATTTGTCATTATGTATTTTAAGTATAAGGCCCTTAAAGGTAATAAAACTGTTGAACGGCAGATAGAGGCGACGTCAGTAACCTCGGTTATAGCTTATTTGCAACAAAACGGTTACTTTCCTATTTCCGTCACTCCGGTTAAAGAAAAAGAAGATAGCCTATTTAGTTTTATTTACAGCAAAATTTCCTTCAATGATATTGTTGATTTTACCCGTCAGATTGCCATAATGCTCAACGCGGGACTAACAATAATTGATGCCTTGGAAATCTTGAAAAAGCAGTTGGTCAAGCCAGGATTAAGAAGGATGATCGATGATATTGATGCTACCATTAAAGCCGGTGCTTCGTTTTCTTCGGCGCTGGCTAAACATCCGGGGAATTTCACCGGTCTATATATTGCTTTGGTGAAATCAGGCGAAGCTTCGGGAAAATTAGGGGAAATTCTTTTAAGGTTAGCGGATAATCTGGAAAAAGAAAGAGAGTTTAAAAGCAGGCTTAAAGGGGCTCTCATCTATCCGGTTTTGATTTTGGTAGGTATGTTTGTGGTGATGTTTATCATGATTACTTTTGTGATTCCTAAACTTTTAAATCTTTATAAAGATTTTAATATTGAACTACCAATTTCTACGAAAATTTTAATTGTAATTTCTACTTTTTCCGTTCATTTTTGGCCGTTAATTATCGTTGCTATTTTTGCCTCTGTTTATTTTTTTAAGCAATATGCCAAAACTAGAAACGGTAAGAGAACTTTAGATAAAATAGGTTTAAAATTGCCGGTGGTTGGCTCGGTGATTTCTGTTTCCGCGCTGGTTAATTCAACCAGAACAATCTCAATTCTTATCGGTGCCGGGGTTTCCATTCTCGATGCTCTATCGATTGTTATCGATACAACCAATAACGTTATCTATCAGGAGGCTTTTACCAATGTCAGTCGTAAAGTCGAAAAGGGACAGTCGTTAGGAGTTTCTCTTGATCAAGAGGGTATTTTTCCACCGATTCTTGTCCAGATGAGTAAGGTGGGAGAACAGACAGGCAATCTTGATGATACACTACTTCGACTATCCAAGTATTTTGAAATGGAGTCGGAAATTTCCATCAAAGCGATGACAACTTTGATCGAGCCGACGATTTTGGTAGTTTTGGGGTTCGGAGTCGGATTTTTGGTGATGTCAGTGATTACACCGATTTACAACTTGACAAGCTCGTTTAAATAATTTCTAATTTCTAATTAACCTAATTGACCTAAAAAATGTCCAATTCCCAATTAATAAATTAGTCATTGGGAATTATTTAGATCAATTAGAAATTAGGTTAATTAGGTCAATTAATCCTTAGCAATTTCTCCTCTTCTATACTTTTCCACTCTT
>Ga0315297_10001909_pt1 | contig 13082 bp, 13 predicted proteins | sample YL17G15_0_MG_FD_203628 | JGI IMG/M metagenome (GOLD analysis project Ga0315297, IMG submission 203628) | Sediment microbial communities from Yellowstone Lake, YNP, Wyoming, USA - YL17G15_0 | ecosystem: Environmental > Aquatic > Freshwater > Lake > Sediment | place: USA: Wyoming | collected... | reverse complement strand
GCTGTCGCGCCGGGGCGCTGACCCGCCACTTCCTCGAGGGGAACGAGGTCGTCGGTCTCGACGTTGATCGCACGGCGCTCGCCAAGGCCGAGGCGCTCGGGATCCAGCCGGTTCAGGCGAACGTGGAAGAGCCGCTTCCGTTCGAGGATGCGAGCTTCGATGCAGTGGTCGCCGGAGAGCTCTTCGAGCACCTCCAGTTCCCCGACGCGCTCGTCGCCGAGATTCGTCGAGTGTTGAGGCCCGGTGGAGTGATCGTCGGCTCGGTTCCGAATGCCTACCGGCTGCAGGGCCGACTCAAGTTCCTCCTCGGCCGCCCGCCGGAGGACGATCCCACGCACCTCCACCTGTTCTCCTCGGCCGACGTTCGCCGCCTTCTTGCTGAGTTCGAGGACGTTCGACTGTTTTTCGTCGGTGGCCGCTACCGGCGCCTGCACGCGCGCCTGCTCGCGCGCGACCTCGTGTTCAACGGCCGAAGCCAATAGGGTCGGGCAAGCCCGGCCCCTACGAAGCGGCCGATTGCCCGAAGCCGGCGCGTCGTGCGATATCGGCCTCGTCGACCATGTGCCCGTCCCGCGCCACGTAGCCGTCCTTGCCGCCGACGATCAGCATGATGAGGTCCTCCGTCTCGCTCGCATTCGACACCCGCCGCGGGGTCGTCGCCTCAACGTGAAGCAGGCCGCCGGGACCGAGAATGCGTTCCTCTTCCTCGACCTCGACCCTGGCCGAGCCGGAGTGGACGAAGTAGAGCTCATCCTGCGTGTCGTGGTAGTGGTGGAAACCGAGGTATCCGGGCGGCATCACTATTGCGTTCACGCCGAAGGCGGTCACCCCGAGCTCATGGCGCACCTTGCGGAACCCGTAGCCCTCCCCGAGCTCATCGATCGAGCCGAAGCTGTGTCCCATGAGTTCTTGTCTACTCCTTTCCGCCGAGCAGGTGGTCGGCTGTCCGCCGCAGGCCTTCCTCAAACGCAACCTGTGGTTCGTATCCGAGAACCCGCCGAGCTTCGCCGAGATCAGCCCACGATGCCCGGACGTCGGCCTTGCGCGCGGGCTCGTAGATCTTCTCCACGGGGCTGCCGAGCAGGTTGCCGATCGCATCCGCGAGCGCATTGACGGTGATCGATCCACCCGTGGCCACGTTGAGGATCTCACCGTGGGCTGCGGCCGCGTCTGCGCCGAGCAGGTTCGCGCTGACGACGTTGTCGACGTACGTGAAGTCGCGAGATTGCTCTCCGTCGCCGTAGATCGTCACGGGCTCACCGGCGGCGATGGCCCGAATGAAACGCGGAACCACCGCTGCGTACTGCGACGCCGGGTCCTGCCGTGGGCCGAAGACATTGAAGTACCGGAGTGACACGCTCTCCAGCGCGTACACCCGGCTGAAGCTGGTGCAGAAGCGCTCGGCTGCCAGCTTGGCGACGGCATACGGCGAGATCGGATCCGGCGCTTGCGACTCCACCTTCGGCAACTCGCCCGCATTGCCGTAGACCGAGGACGACGACGCGTTCACGATGCGGCGCACACCCTCGTCACGTGCGGCCAACAGCACGTTCAGCGTTCCCTCGACGTTGACCGCTGTCGTCGTGAGGGGATCCTGAACCGAGCGCGGGACCGACGGAAGCGCGCCTTCGTGGAACACGACCTCGGCGCCGCGCACGGCGGCGTGCACCCGCTCGTACGAGCGGAGATCGCCCTCGACGAGATCGACGTCGTGCTCCAACCCCGCGAGGTTCGTGCGGCTCCCGGTCGAGAAGTTATCGAGCACGCGCACGTCGTCTCCGCGGGCGAGGAGCGCGCGGACGATGTTCGATCCGATGAACCCCGCCCCGCCCGTGACCAAGACCTTCATCGCGGCACCTCCGCCACGACGTGGAAGTTGGCGAAGAGCGTCCCAGGCCCCGGCTCGCGCAGGCGCACCGAGCGGCCGTCGATTGCCCCCGCGACGGTGTTGATGGCAGCGACGAGGGGCCGGGCGGCGATTCCGAAGCCGACGCGGCGGAACATGAGATCGAGGTACATCGAGAGCAGCATGCCGAGACAGGCGGTCGTGCCGGAGGCCGGCGTCACCCTAACCGACGCCCACTCCCCGTTCTCACGGAAGAGCTTCTCGAGGCCGGCGTGGGTCCAGCGCCAGTAGTCGGTCGGGGAGGGGTGGTAGGCCATCACACCGTGGGTCGATGCCAGCACGCGGCCGCCGGCAGCTGTCACGCGATGGAGCTCGGATACGGCTTTCGCCGGGTCGTCGCAGTGCTCGAGCACCTGGTTGCAGAGGACGACGTCGAAGCTCGCGTCGTCGACCGGAAGCGCCTCGACGGATCCCCTGAGCTCAGCGCGCGGGTTGTCGACGGGGTCGACTCCGACATACGAAGCTGCACGAGGCGAGAAGAGCGGTTCGTAGGGCTTCGCGCCGCAACCGACATCGAGCACGCGGTAGCGGCCGAAGGTTCCGTACGCGTCCTCGGCCTGCTCGCGAAGCCAGCGGACGAGCGGCGCGCGCACGGCGTAGGTCGGCATCGACCGTGGCGGGTCGAGGCGGGCGTCAGCCACCCGTCTCCTCCTCCACGGTCGCCGCTCCCGCAGCCGCGAGGCCGAGCAGGAGGCAGGTCGCCGCCTGTAACGGGATGCCGGCGACGATCCCGAGTGAAGCCCACTCTCCCGCCAGTGTGAGGAGCGCGCACAGCACGGTGAGGCCGGCACCCGCAGCCCAGGGATTCGGCGCGTAGGTCACCGTTCGCCAGGCGAGGACGAGCCCGGCTGCGCCAACCGCGAGCAGGAGAAGGAGTCCGATCACACCGGCGTCGGCGAGCATCTGGATGTAGAGGTTCTGGACGCCCCACTCGCGACCTTCTGCCGGGAACGCGAGGTCGACGACATCCGGGAAGCGCTCGCGCGCATCGGCGATGTACGGCTCGAAGACTTCCGGCCGCGAGGATCGCTGCCAGCCGACGCCGGCGATCGGGTTGTCCTGCCAGATCCGCAGCCCGATGTAAGCGAGCACGGTCCGCTGCGAGTAGCTCTCCACTCCAACGGGAGGCTCATCGCCTCGGACACCGACGAAGCGTAGGAAGTCCTCGAGCGCGTCCCCGCGAACGGCGGTTACCCCCCCGGCGACTGCTGCGACGACTGCAATGAGGGCGAGCACCCGGCGTCCCGATGGGGCGAAGCGACGATGTGCGGCAAGCCAGAGAGCTGCGGCCCCGAGTGCGAGTCCACCCGCCGCCGCGACGGAGCCTGCGACGATCAGACCCAGCATCCCCGCGATGAGCGCAGTCGCGAAGAGCGTGCCCGCGGGGATCCGTTTCCTTCCCGCGACGATCCCTGCGGCCGCGAGCGAAATACCGATGGCCGCCAGCGCCGCGAGATCGTGATGGCCGAGGAACGATGGTTGCCGCCAACCGGCGTTCCAGGCGCCGAAGATATCCAGCCCGAAGAACTGGAGAAGTGCGACGCCGACAGCGACGGCAGCCCACAGGACGAGTCCGCCGAGGACGATCGTCAGATCGCTGGCACGCCGGACGAGGAGCGGCACGGCCACCGCCAGAAGTGCGTACTCCCCGAGCTTGAGAAAGCTCACGAGGTGGTCGTCGAAGAGCGCGTCGTCGAGCGACGCGGGCCGAAATGTCGCGAAGGCGAGCCAGGCGAGGAGCGCGAGGGCAGGGATCCAGAGAAGCCGAGCCGGCCGGAGACGGGCAAGACCGTACCGGGCAGCCGCCGCGACGGCGGCGACCAAGACGACCAGCACCGCCGCGTCCGAGAGCCGGACGTCGATCGAAGTGGAGCCGATGTCGATGCCGAACTCGGGCTGGTAGCGCTCGTGGAAGAACAGGAACGGGAAAGACGCTGTGAGGACGAGCGCCCCGAGAGCGTCACGGTCGACGAGGTGGCGGAGGCGGGACGGCATCAATCACTTACTCTCGAGCGACGGGTGTCGCCACCGCGCCACTATAGGGTCGGCTGCGGCACCGGGGCTCCTCCAGGCCCGGCTCTAGACTGACCCGGCGATGGCTTCCCGCCTCCTTTGGCGCCGGTCCGCAACGGCCGCGTGGATCTACGCGGCGGTCGCGTGCGGGATTCTCGGCACGGTCGTCGCCGCTCGCGTCCTCGGTCTCCAGGACTTCGGCGTTTTCGCGACCGCGCTAGCCGCCGTTGGCTTCTTCCAGGTGCTCCTCGATCTGACCGTCGAGGAGTCGCTGACGAAGTACGGCTTCCGGTACGTCGCGGCGGAGGACTGGGGGCGGCTGCGGCGGCTTTTCCGGCAGATGCTCAAGCTCAAGATCCTCGGCGGAGCGATCGCGACCGTCCTCCTCGTGGCCCTGGCACCTTTCGCTGACGAGCTCTTCGGCGCCGAAGGGGTCGAGCAGGCGCTCCTCGCTGCCGCGGCGCTCCCGCTCGTTCAGTCCACTGAGAACGTCGGTGCGACCGCGCTCCTCCTCCATAGCCGTTACGACCTGCGCGGCGTCTACCAGGCCGGCTCGGCGGCTCTTCGGCTGCTGGCGGTCGTGATCGCCGCGCCACTCGGCGTCACGGAGACACTCGTCGCGATCGTCCTTGCACAGGCGATCGCCACCGTTGCGATCTCGATCGTCGGGGTCGTCGCGCTACGGCGGTTCCCGTCCGCGCCGGCTCGGGAGCTGGGCGAGGACGTGCCGGGGATTCGCTCGTTCGTCATCCAGTCGAGCATTGCGACGGGCGTGATCTCGGCCCGGACGACCCTCGTCCCGCTCGTTCTGGGCATCGTCGCAGGGCCGACGCAGGTCGGCCTCTTCAGGATTGCCCAGACGCCGCAGACCGGGCTCGCTGCGGCGAGCTCGCCCGCCCGGCTCATGATGTTGACCGAGCAGACCCGCGACTGGGAGAAGGGCGAGCGAACCCGCGTGCTCGCAGGCGTGCGGAGCTACTCGAAGTGGGCCGGCGCGATCATGGTCGTCGCGGTACCAGTCTTCTTCCTTGCCATGCCGTGGCTCGTCGAGGTCGTCTTCGGAACGGAGTACGACGGGGCCGTGGACGCCGCGCGCATCGTGCTTCTGGCTGCTGCGATCCACTTCGCAATCGGGTGGACGAAGTCGCTACCCGTGACGATCGGCCGACCGCGTTTGCGGATCGTCACGCACGGGCTCGAAGCACTCGTCGCGATTCCTCTGGTCGCTGTTCTCGGAGCCGAGTGGGGCGCGACCGGCGCTGCGGCTGCGGTGCTCGTGTCGAGCGTGGTGTTCGCCGCTGCCTGGCTCGTCGTCCTCACTCGCTTGCGTGCGGAAGTGGCCGAGGCAGAGCGCTCGGGCGGAGCAGCGTTCCAGCCGTGAGAGTCGTCGTCGTCTCCGGGATCTGGCCACCCGACCCGGGCGGGCCGGCGAGCCATGCCCCGGCGCTCGCGGAGTTCCTCCACGGCCGCGGGCACGCCGTCGAGGTGGTGACGACGGCGGAGGCCGCGCCCGCCCCACGGGAGTACTCCGTGCTTTGGGTTTCGCGGCGATCGGCGCTCCGGCACATCCGCTGCGCACTCCTCGTTCGCAAGCGGGCGCGAGGCTCTGATGTCCTCTACGCAACGAGCATGATCCGACGCGCTGCGCTCGGAGCCAGGCTCGCGCGGAGGCCCATGATCGTGAAGCTCGTATCCGACGAAGTCTTCGAGCGCGCGGCGAGGAGCGGACGGTACGAGGGGACGCTCGATCAGTTTCAGCACGTCGGCGGGGTGCGGACACGGTTTCTGCGAACGACGCGGAACGCAGCACTGCGCAGCGCGCGCCATGTGTTCAGCCCGAGCGCCTACTTGCGCGATGTAGCGCTCGGGTGGGGGCTCGACCCGACGCAGCTCTCAGTGCTGCCGAACCCGGCTCCCGAGCTGCCCGCGATTCCCTCACGCGACGAGCTTCGGCATGAGCTCAAGCTGGACGGTCGAGTGCTCGCCTTCGCGGGGCGGCTAGGGCCGCAGAAAGCGCTCGGCATGGCGCTCGAGGCGGTCGCGGCGGTGCCGGACGTCACGCTGGTCATCGCGGGCGACGGCCCCGATCGCGCGGCCCTGGAGCGTCAGGCGAGGGAACTGGGACTCGAAACGAGAGTGCGCTTCCTGGGCAGCGTGTCGCGTGAGCAAGTCCTCCGCCTCTTCCGAGCGGCGGACGCGTCCGTCCTCTCGTCGGCGTGGGAGAACTTTCCGCACACCGTCGTCGAGGCGCTTGCGGTGGGATGCCCCGTGATCGCGACCGCGGTCGGTGGAGTTCCCGAGGTGATTCGTGAAGGCGAGAACGGGCTCCTCGTCCCGGCGAACGACGTACCGGCTTTGGCGGCCGCGATCCGACGGTTCTTCGACGACGCAGCGCTTCGGCAGCGACTGGCCGCCGCCGCGCCGGAATCCGTGGCGGGCTACACCGAGGAAGCGATGTTCACACGTATCGAGGACGAGCTTGCGCGAGCGGCGCGGCGATGAAGCGCAAGCTCCTCATGGTCGGCCGAACCCGCTACTCGCTTCCGCTTTCGCCGTCGCTCGAGCGGAAGTTCGACGCGTTGTCGAAGGAGCTAGACGTGCGGATCCTCGCAAGCGCCGGCGGAGTCCGAGGATCGGATCCGCGATTCCGGCTCGTGCGCAAAGTGCGGCCACGCGCGTTGGACGGCCCGAGCTTCTACGCTCTGCTGCCGTTTCGTGTTGCGCGCGAGCTCCGCGAGTTCAGGCCGGACGCTGTTCTCGCCCAGGGGGCCCAGGAGGCGGCGCTCGTGGCTCTCGGGCGGATGCTGGCGCGAGTTCCGACGCGGGTGATCGCTGACATCCACGGCGACCCCGCTGCGCCGACGCGGCTCTACGGCTCGCCTCTACGCAAGGCACTTGCGCCGCTCGCGGATGCACTGGCGCGCCGCGGGCTTCGCCGAGCGGACGGCGTCCGCACGATCTCGGCGTACACCTCGGGCCGAGTCCGTGAGGCCGGCGTGGAGCCGACCGCGACCTTCGCGGCGTTCATGGATCTCGAGCCGTTTCTGGAGACCGCCCCGACTCCGCCGCCCGAGCGCCCGGCCGCGCTCTTCATCGGCGTGCTCGAGCGCTACAAGGCCGTCGACGTTCTCGCCGAGGCCTGGCGGCTCGCCGCCCCCCGAATTCCCAACGCCACTCTGCACATCGTCGGGCGAGGGGCGTTGCGTGAGATACCAGAGAGCCTCGTTGCCGACCTGCCGCACCAGACCCGCTGGACGGAGGCGCTGCCGACGCCGGAGGTCGCGCGAGCCCTCGACGAGGCGACCGTTCTCGTGCTGCCGTCTCGCTCCGAGGGGCTCGGGCGAGTCGTCGTGGAGGCCTTCTGTCGCGGCCGCGGAGTCGTGGCGAGCCGCGTCGGCGGGATTCCGGACATCGTCGAGGACGGGAAGACGGGCCTCCTGGTGTCGCCCGGCGACGCCGACGCGTTGGCGGAAGCCCTCGTTCGAGTGCTCTCCGACGGCGCGCTCGCTGCGCGGCTCGGGTCGGCCGCTCGTATTGCCGTGGAACCCTGGCTCGCGACGCCCGAGGACTACGCGCGGCGGATTTCCGATCTCGTGGAGCGCGTCGTCGCAGGCGCGTAGGACCGGGTGTCGCGCGGCGCCTACACTCATGCCGATGCGTGCGTACCGGGCGATGCAGCTAGCGAAGAACGGCCTCTACCGGGTCACGGGCGAGGCGCTGAGCGGCGTGAGTGCACGCAATGGGGTGGAGCCGAGCCTCCGCGTTCTCATGTACCACAAGGTCAACGACCTGTCGCCGAACCCCATAACGGTTCCGACGCGGGTGTTTGCGGAGCAGATGACGCTTCTCGGCCGTCTTGGTTACGTCCCCGTCTCGCTCGACGCGGTGCGTGATCACTACGTCGTCGGCACGCCGCTTCCGCAGCGGGCTGTTCTCATCACCTTCGACGACGGCTACCGCGACAACCTCGAGAACGCGTTCCCGATCCTGCGCGAGCATGGCTACCCGGCCGTCATATTCGCGCCGATCGGTTACCTCGACGACTCTCGACCCTTGCCACACGAGGAGGCCCTACTGGCCTACGGCACCCGCAACCCGACGCTTGGCTGGGAACAGCTCGCCGAGCTCGAAGCCGGCGGCGTTCGCATCGAGGCGCACGGGATCGGTCACCGGCGACTCGCCGAGCTCGAGCCCGCGGAGGCAGTGCGCGAGATCGCCGTCTCGAAGCTGCGGCTCGAAGAGCGTCTGGGGCGTGAGGTCGATGCCTACGCGTACGTGAAGGGATCGCGCGCCGACTTCCGGGCGGAGCACGCGAGCATCGTTCAGCAGGCCGGGTACTCACTCGCATTCACTGCGGTGTCCGGCTCGAACAGCCCGGGAAGCGATCGCTTCCAGCTTCTTCGCTACAACGTGGAGCCGTACTCGGCCCGAACTTTCGAGCTCGTTCTGGCGGGTGCGTGCGATGTCCTCTCCGTCAAGGACACCGTCATCGGCACGCACGCGAGGCGCGCCGTGACGAGGGCACTTGGGATGGCTTCGCGTTGAGCTTTCGAGTAGTCCGCTACTCGGCGGACCAGCGAGCGGCGCTCGTCTCGCTTCTCGCGCGCGTCGGCACGACGCAGCTCTCTGACGAGGAGTTTGCCTGGTGGTTCGAGCGGAATCCGGCCGGCGAGGGAATCGTGTCGCTCGCCGTAGACGGCGGCGAGGTGGTCGGAGTCGCGGCGATGAGCTTCTTTCGCACCTCCCTGAATGGGGTCGAGACGAGGCTCGCCATACCGGTCAACGTCGCGACCGATCCCCGCTATCGCGGGCAGGGAGTCTTCTCGACGCTCGAGCGCGAGAACGAGGCCGCGGCGGCGGAGTCCGGCTCGCCGCTCACCGTGACATTCCCGAACGGCGTGTCGTACCCGATCTTCATGAGCCGCCTGGGCTGGATCGACCTGCCGCGCCTTCGACTCTGGGCGCGGCCACTCCGGGCCGGGGCGGTACTGAGGTATGCACTTGGCAGGCCGGGCCAGCGTGGGGGATTGAGTGCACCTGATGCCGACCCCAGGTCGATTCGCGGCCTCGAGGTGCGGCTCGTAGATCGTTTCGGCCCCGAGCTGGACGAGCTCGGGCGGCGCGCAGCGGCGGGCTACGGGAGCCACTTCGTTCGCGATGCGGAGTACTTCAACTGGCGGTACCTCGACTCGCCCCGCGACTACCGCTGCTTCGGCGCCTTCCGAGACGGTGAGCTCACGGGCGTCGCGGTCGTCGGCCATACCTTCAAGCACGGCGTATCGGCGGGGTTCCTCGCCGATCTCGTCGTAGCCCCCGATGGTCGCCAGGAGACACGCGCGCTCCTCTCGCGGGCCATCGCAGAGGTGCGAGGAGGCGCGGACGTGCTCGTTCTCCTCCCGCCGCCGTCTCGGGCGCAGCGCCGCGCCCTGCTCGGGGCAGGCTTCGCTCCGACGAACACGAAGCTCCGCTTCATCGGCAAGCCGCTTCACGACGGTATTCGCATCGATGAGCGCGCCGGTGCGTGGCATTTCACGCTCGGCGACTTCGACTTCTTCTAGGAACCTCTGTGACCAAGCTCGTCTTCATCACACAGCAGGTCGATCCGGGACATCCGGCGCTTGCCGCGACGGTCCCCAAGCTTCGAGCTCTTGCCGACCTCGTCGACGAAGTCGTCGTGCTCGCGGACGGCGCGGTCGACAGCGTGCTGCCACCGAACTGCCGCGTTCGGACGTTTCGGGCCGGCCACAAGGCGGGCCGCGGCATCCGTTTCGAGGCTGCCCTCACGCGAGAGCTGCGCGACCTCCGCGGCGGCGCGGTCGTCGCACACATGTGCCCGATCTACGCCGTTCTCGCCGCGCCGCTCGTGAGGCCACTCCGCATCCCACTCGTCCTCTGGTTCACCCATTGGCGGGCGAGCCGGTTGCTGCGTGCCGCCGAGCGAGTCTCGACAGCGGTGGCTAGCGTGGACGTTCGCTCGTTTCCCCTCGACTCCAGGAAGGTATGCGCGATTGGGCACGGCATCGACATCGGCGAGTTTCCGTGCTCTCCTGGTCGCGATAGTCCGGGCACCCGACTTCTCGTGCTCGGCCGCTATTCGCCCGCGAAGGGTCTCGACGTCGTGCTGCGTGCAGTCGCCGAGTCGGGGGCGGAGGTGGCACTCGACGTGTACGGACCATCGCTCTCCGACGAGGAGCGTGAGCATCGCGGCGAGCTCGAGCGGCTGGCTTCGGACCTGGGGATCGAGGGACGCACGGTGCTCGGCGATGCGGTGCCACGAACCGAGATTCCGGGTCTCTTCGCGACGCACGACGCGCTCGTCAACAACATGCGTGCCGGAGCTCCCGACAAGGTCGTCTACGAGGCCGCGGCGGGATGCCTGCCCGTGCTCGCGTCCAACCCCGTGTTCGACTCGCTGCTCGATGAGGAGCAGCGCTTCCGGCGCGAGGATCCCGCCGGGCTGGCGGAGCGGATACGCACGCTGGCCAGCATGAGCGAAGCAGGCCGTACGGAGATCGGGCGTCGTCTCCGCGAGCGTGTAGAGGCCGACCACTCGGTGCAGTCGTGGGCGCGTGGCATCCTCGACGCGGCAGGTTTCCCGTGAAAGACGGCATCGTCCTCCACACCCAGAAGGTCGCGGGCATCTCCGGGTCGGAGGCGCACCTCCTCCAGCTTCTCCCCGATCTCCGCGCCAGGGGGTGGGACATCCGCTTCCTCATGCTCCACGAGGACGAGCGGGGGGCGTGGGAGTTCGCAGACGAGCTTCGCGCCCGCGGAGTGCCAGTCGACGACGTCAAGCTCCGCGCCGACGTCGACCCGGTCGCATTCGGCGGGGTCGTGGCCCACTTCACGCGCACCCGGCCGCGGATCCTCCACACGCATCTCGTCCACGCCGACGTCTATGGCCAGCTCGCCGGATCGCTCACCCGCGTACCGTTCCGGCTCTCGACGAAGCACGGGTTCAACGAGTTCCGGGAAGGTCGCTGGTTCGGGCTCGCAGACCGTTCCGTGGGATCGCTGGCGCACGTCCACATCGCGATCTCGCAAGGGCTCGCTCAGTACCTCGCGGAGACCGAGGGATTCGGTGAGGAGGACTTCGAGATCGTCCACTACGGCATCGCGTCCGCCGGCGCGGCGCCGTCCTACGAAGGCGACGAACCACGGCTGCTGTGCATTGGCCGCTTGATTCCCATCAAGGGTCACCTCGTTCTGCTCCGCGCGCTGGCGCAGGCACGGGCTCGGGTACCCGGAGTGACGCTCGACGTTGCCGGGCGCGGTCCGCTCGAGCCAGCGCTCATGTCCTACGCGCGCGAGCTCGGACTCGCGGAGGCCGTGCGCCTTCTCGGCTTCGTCTCCCCGGTGCAGAAGGCGATCGAGGATTCGGCGATCGTCGTCGTCCCCTCAATCGGCGAGGGCTTCGGGATGGTCGCGCTCGAGGCGATGGAGCGAGCTCGCCCGGTCATTGCCAGCGCAGTCGGAGGCCTGCCCGAGATCGTGGCCGATGGCGAGACCGGCCTGATCGTGCCGTCGGCGGACGCGGATGCGCTCGCAGAGGCGATCGTCGCGCTCGCCAGAGATCTCCCGCGGGCCTCGGCCATGGGGAGCGCGGGACGCGAGCGCGCGCTGGCTTTGTTCACCCCGGAGCAGTGCGCCGAGCGGATCGAGGAGCTCTACGTCGCGGCGCTCGAGCCGGCCGCCGCATAGCCGCGTCTCTTCCGGACGCGCTGCCAGATCTCCGCAAGCACGAACGCGGCAAGGAGCGCGAGCAGGAAGTCCCACGGGGCTCGGTAACGAGCAGTGCCCGCGAAGACCATGGCGGCGAACGTGTTGTACGCAACCAGGAGCAGCGTGAGCGTTACGAAGTGCCGGGGCGCGAAGAAGAGGCCCGCGATCGCAAGCGCATAGAGACCGACCATGAACGTCGGCTCGACCGTCCGCCGTGCCAGCCGCGCACCACCGCTGCCGCTCGAGTCGGACTCCGACGGCACCGGGTTCCAAAGCATCCTCGTCGCTTGCGCCGCGAGGCGCGCCTTCTCGCCGGGGTGCTCGCGCCAGAAGTCGACCACCTCTTCGCGATAGAGACGCATCTGCGCGCACTCGTCGACCGACGTCGGTTTGCCGGCCAGCGTCAGGTCTGCCGCCAGCTCGGGCCACGGAGGCGCACCGGGCAGCTCGGGCACGTCGTCGATCCAGCCGCCTCGGTCCAGAACGCCGCGGGTGTTCGGGTTGTTCGCCTTCCACAACGCCCGCGCATCGGTCGTGATCGCGTAGCAGCCGACCTCGATCTTGTTCCTCGCCACCCAGGGCGCGACCACGAGTGCCGCGCCGGCGACGAGCACAGCTGCGGTCGCCAGAGCACGGGTTCCCGGGCGGACTCTCCAGGCGACGTAGGCGGCAATCGCGACCGGCAGAAGGATGAGCCGCGCGTTGCCGAGGATCGCCAGGCCGGCCACGCAGCCGGTCGCGGTGGCCATCGGCAGGGAGCGATTCTCGTACGCGAGCAGGGCGCAGAGCACGAGAAGTGCCAGCACCAGCCCGTCGAGCACCTCCCGGTTCGCGTGGACGTCGTGCCACACGACGTAGGGGTGCAGCGTCGCCAGCAACGCCGCGACCAGCCCGACTCCAGGGGAGCGCAGCCGGATGCCGATCTCCAGAACGAGCAGAGCGGTCGCGACGGCAACGGCGATCTGCGCGAGCCCGACTGCAAGCCAGGATCGGTCGAACGGAAGGTAGAGACCGGCGAGGAACCAGCCGTAGAGCGGCTGCGTGTAGGCGGACGGTACGCCGGGAAGGAAGCCGAACGTCCCGTGCTCGACAAGGGTGACGGCGAAGCGATCGCTCTTGTCGACGAACTCCTCGAGGATCGTCTCGCGCTCGCGGGTGAGCACCACGAGCCGCGGAATCGCGGCCACGAGAATCACGACAAGGGCCGCTGTTGAGCGTCGCATTAGACGGTTGATGCCACGATCTGGCGCGTCCGGATGCGCGAGCTGGCGCATGGTGGCTGCTTCCACCCGGAGGGAGGCCGTGGAGCGGCGACGCGCTGGCCGTTGCACCCCCGAGCGGCCAGCTCACGCCCCTGAGAAGGCGATCTCGTGGCATCAACCATCAGGACGGCCGACGATACTTCGACGACGATGGGTGCCACGTTGCAGGAACGGTACGC
>Ga0315297_10001908_pt1 | contig 13086 bp, 13 predicted proteins | sample YL17G15_0_MG_FD_203628 | JGI IMG/M metagenome (GOLD analysis project Ga0315297, IMG submission 203628) | Sediment microbial communities from Yellowstone Lake, YNP, Wyoming, USA - YL17G15_0 | ecosystem: Environmental > Aquatic > Freshwater > Lake > Sediment | place: USA: Wyoming | collected... | reverse complement strand
TTTCACCGGCAGGTCCGTCCGGAAGGTGTAGGAGGCGTTACCTATGTTCCGGATCCCGGCCACTTCCCCGGTGTCCTTCAGCCGCCCCGTCGCAACGAGCTCGCCGTTCGAGACGCACTGGTACTCAGGCGGGACGATGACCCTGAGCTCCGAGGTGAAATAGTCGTCGGTCGTGGGGCCGGGGTACCAGAGGGAGGCATGGGTGTAGAACGAGGTCCTGTACGCGGGCTGGAAAAGGAAGCGGTTGTCCCCGGTCGCCGACTGCGCGACGACGTCGGTCGTGGGCGGCGCGGGAAGGAGCTTGCCCCGGTAGAGGACTTCGATCAGAGCGGGCGTGTCGCGGGCCGGGGGCTCGGCGAAGTAGACGTACAGGAACTTTCGCCCCTTGTCCAAGGTGTAGAACAGCTCCCTCTGTTTTTCGTCGAGGACGCGCAGGATCTCGAGATCGGGGTTGAAGCGGAACTTCATCCCGTCGACGCCCTCGGAAAGAGGAAGGACCCGGATCACGGCCTTGGCCGAAAGATAGGACTGGGAGGGGTCGTAGTCCACGTCGATCCGATAGTGCTGGAAGTCGATGCGCTCGCTCATGCTGATAAACAGCCGGCGGCCCTTCGGTTCGTCTCCGTTCCGCGGGGAATATAGGCTGACGATCCTTTCTTTTCCCCGGTCGTAGAGGTTCACCTCCTCGTCGGAGAAAGGATAATAGATGTAGGTCAGCGGGCCCGCCCCGGCGGCGTCGAACTCGAAGACGGCCTCATCGCTCTGCGGGAGGAAGGACAGGAGCTCTCCCGAGAGTGAGTTCAGGATGGTGAAGGAGCGGGGGTAGGCTTTGAGGAAGATCGAGGATGCCTTGGCCGTTTCGGCCTGGGTGACGGGGGGAGAGGGCCGCGTTCCGTCCTGACGGATGACGACGTGGCTCTTGAAGAAGGCGTCGGAGCATCGAACGTAGATGTAGCTGATCCGGTCCTCGATGACCGGTTTCTTGTAGGTAAGGTTGAGCTGGTGGCGCTCGCCGGGATCGGAGGGGGCGAAGCGGACCCGGCCCCGCCCGACGACGACGAAGGCCGTCTCGAGTCCGGGGACGTTGTCATAAAAGATCGCGGCATCGTTGAAGGAGAGGCGGATATCGGCGTGGTCGATCTCGATGACCGAGACCCGTTCGGCCCGACCCGGGGAAAGATCGATCCTGTAAAGCCGGTCGATGCTTCCGGTGATGTCTTTCCGGACGACCCGCCACCTGCCGTCCGCGCTCGAGAGGCCGAGCTGCCACGTTTCGACGATTGCCGCGTAGGAATTCCGGAAGAGGACCTGGAGGAATGCCCGGGCCTCGCCGGGCGCGTCCGCCTGCAATCCCGCCGAACGGGACATGACCGATTCCATCCCGAGGTCTCTGAAACGGGAAGCGAGGGCGGCACGCTCTCCCTCCCTGACGCCGGGGGCGAAGGCGTCGAGGTAGGTCTCCACGTCCCTCGCCTCGAGGGCTTCACGGACGCGGTTGACGAACGCTTCGGCGGTCGGAGCCTGGGCTCCGGCTGGAGCTGGAAGGATCGAGAGGACCGCCGCGAGACACAGGACCCATCGTCGTCGCATCAGCATACTCGTCGCAAAGTTATTTTGCACGTTTCGTGCCAGGAAGGATAGTGGAGGGTCGATGCCATGAACCCCCTGAGGAGTTTACGGGACGTAATAAATATTTACATGTCCCGCGTCATTTTCTGACGGCCCGGCCCAGGATCTTTTCGACGTCCCGGACCTTTCCGTCGAGACGGCGCTCCGCCCCCTCCCTATCGTCGATGGAGACGCGGGTCAGGACGCGCGGGAAATCCCGGCGCATCCTGTGATGGCACTCCCTGATCAGCCCGAGGACGACATCCCACTCCCCTTCGACGAGGGTTCCCATGGCCGTCAGCTGGTAGGGCAGGCCGCTGCGGTCGATGATGTCGACGACAGCGGCGACGGGCCCGGCCAGCTCTTCGCCCCCGCCGACGGGAACGACGCTGAATTCGGCGATCATGCCTTGGTCTCCTCCTTCTTCATGCCTTCCTTCTTTATATACTCTTCCCAGGTTACGAAGCTGTGGTAGAAGATGGAGTCCCCCTCATCGATCCCGCGCGTGATCTCGGTGATGTGGGACGTCGAGGCGCCGAAGGCTTCGACCGCGAAGACGACGGCCTTTTCAGGGTCGATATTGTTCCCGCAGGTGTAGATGTCGAGGGCCCCGTAACCCACCTCGGGCCAGGTGTGCGTGGAGATGTGGGATTCGGAGATGACGACGACGCCGCTCACGCCGTTGGGGGGGAAGCGGTTGAAGGAGATGGACCAGACGTGGGCGCCGGCGATCTCGGCGGCCTTGACCAGGATCTGCTGGACTTTTTCGACACTGCCGATGATGTTGGGGTCGCAACCGGAGGCTTCGACGATATAGTGATGACCGATCGACGAATGGACCATCTTGGTCATGTTTTCCTCCAGGGACGGGGATGAAAGATGATTATGGCACAACCGGCGGCGCTGTCAAGAACGAATCCCGCGGGCGGTCAAACGGGCAGGCGCTTCTCTTCCTTGACGACGTTGAGGACGAGGTGGGTGACCGTCCGGTCCACGTGGCGGAGCGAGGTGATCTTCTTGATGAACCCGTTGAGGTCCTCGCGGTCGGCGAAATAGCCGATGAGGAACGAGTCCCACTCGCCCGTGACGTCGTAGACGGCCGTGACGTGCGCGTCTTCGGCGATCTTCCGCTGGGTTTCGAGGAGTTTCCCCTGGGAGATGCGGACGGCGATGATCGCCGCCAGGTTGAGCCCGAAGTAGCCGGGATCGACGACCGGGACGTACCCCTTGACGGCCCCGGCGGCCTCAAGCTTCTTGACGGCGTTGATGACCGCCGTCGCCGAGCTCCCGACGTCCTTGGCGATCTCCCGGAAACTCTTCCGGGCGTTCCGGTTCATCGCGCGTACGATCTTCCTGTCAAGCTCGTCGATCACGGCAGGGCTCCTTTCAGGGGACATTCTTCTGTTTGTTATTATATACAATTAAATGTCAATTGCAACTATTTATTTATATATTATTGACAATTGCGCCGATTACATATAACATTTATCATAATTAAGCATATCGCGAACGGAGGATGAACATGACGGAAACGGAAAGGGCCGGGATCAAGGCCTTCGGTTGTACGACGGAACGGGAGGTCCTGGACATCATCCTGGCCCCGGAGAACGGGATCGAGTTCGTCCGGGTCATGTTCGCGGACATCCTGGGTCGCCCGATGGACTTTGCGTTCCCGAGCTCGGAGCTCCGTCGAGCCTTCAAGGAGGGCAAGGGGTTCGACGGGTCGTCGGTCGAGGGGTTTGTCCGCATCGAGGAGAGCGACCTCGTCATCAAGCCCGACCCGAAGACGTTCCGTCTCCTCCCGTGGGAGTACAAGGGCTTCGAGGGCCAGGTCCGGTGGCGGGAGGCGGTCCTCTTCGGGGACATCCTGACCCCCGAGGGCAAACCGTACGAGGGGGATTCCCGGGCCCGGCTGAAGTGGGCCCTCGCAAAGAGCCGGGACGAGTACGGCTTCGATGATTTCAAGTGCGGGCCGGAGCTCGAGTTCTTCATCTTCCCGGACGACCGGACCGCCGTCCCGACCGACGAGGGGGGATATTTCTTCGCCGGCCGCCATGGCGAACTTCGGAAGGAGATCCAGCTCCTCCTGAAGAAGATGGGCATCGGATCCGAGTACGACCACCACGAGGCCGCCAACGGCCAGCACGAGATCGACCTGAAGTACGCGAGCGCCCTGGAGATCGCCGACACGGCCATGCTCTTCCGCTACATGGTCAAGAAGGTGGCCCGGATGCACGGCCTCTACGCGACGTTCATGCCGAAGCCGATCAACGGCCAGAACGGAAGCGGCATGCACGTCCACCAATCGCTCTGGAAAGGCGGGAAGAACGTCTTTTTCGACCCAAAGAGCCCCATCCACCTGTCCAAGACCGCCGTCCGCTATGTCGCCGGCCTCCTCGCCCATGCCCGGGAGACGTCGGCCGTGTTCAGCCAGTGGATGAATTCCTACAAACGGCTCATCGAGGGTTACGAGGCCCCCGTCTATATCGCCTGGGGGCAGAAGAACCGCTCGGCCTACATCCGCATCCCCGAATACCAGCCCGGCAAGGAGCACGCCACGCGCATCGAGCTCCGCTGCCCTGACCCGGCGTGCAACATCTATCTCTCGTTGGCCGTCATGCTGACGGCGGGGTTGGCGGGGATCGGCGGGAATTACGACCTGCCGGGCCCCGTCGAGGAGAACATCTACCACATGAGCAACGCGCAGCAGAAGAAGCGCGAGATCCGGACCCTCCCCCGCAACCTCCAGGAAGCCGTCCGGATCATGGAGAAGAGCGACCTCATGAAGGAGGCCCTCGGCGGCCACATCTTCGAGATGTTCCTCGCCAACAAGCGCCGCGAGATCGAAGAATACAACAACAACGTCTCGGGCGAGTTCGACACGCTGGTCAGCGACTACGAGATCAGAAAATACTTGCCCATTCTCTAACCCGGAATTATAATAGCGGCGCGACGGGGGAACGCCCTCCCCCTATCGCAGCCTCATGGCCAGCCTTAACGAGATCACAGCCCTCCTCGGAGGAGAACGCCTGACGCCGGGAACAGGTCTTGAGACCGAGTGCGCGAAGGTCTTCGCCTCGGACCTCATGAGCGACGTCCTCGCCTACATGGAGCCCGAGTCCGTGCTCCTGACAAGCCTGGCGAATTTCCACGCGGTCCGGACCGCCTGCCTGCTCGACGCCATAGCCCTCATCATCGTTCACGGGAAGAGGCCCGACGCGAAGGTCGTGGATGAGGCCCTGGCGAACAACCTGCCCGTCATCATGACGGGGCTCTCCCTGTTCGAGGCGTGTTCGAGGATCTCCTCCTGTTTCCCGGAGGGGAAGCGATGACCGGGAAGGCCGCGTTCCGCCAGGCGTTCACGGTCCGGGGCGGGGACTTCGTCCGGGCCGGCCAGGCGTCCTGCGAGATTAAGGAGCTCCTGAAAGAGATCGGCCTCGATCCGCAGACCGTGCGCCGCACCGCCATCGCCTCCTACGAGGCCGAGATGAACGTCATCATGTACGCCCGGCGCGCCCGCCTGGATCTGTCGGTCACTCCCGGCCGGGTCCGGATCGTCGTCGACGACCGCGGCCCGGGGATCCCGGACGTCCCGCTGGCCATGACCGAGGGCTACTCGACGGCCACGCCGCAGATGCAGGAGCTCGGATTCGGCGCCGGCATGGGGCTCCCGAACATCAAGAAGAACACGGACCGGCTGAAGATCACCTCCAAGGTCGGGCACGGGACGCGGCTCGAGATGACGATCCTCGCGAACGGGAGGGAACCATGACGGAAAAGACCCGCCACGCCCTGAACATCAACACCGCGAAGTGCATCGGCTGTGTCCACTGCCTGACCGCCTGCCCGACCCGGGCCATCCGGGTCACCGGCGGGAAGGCCCGCATCATCGACGACCTGTGCATCGACTGCGGGGAATGCTTCCGCTACTGCCCATGGGACGCCATCGAGGCCCGGACGACCTCGTTCGCGGACCTAAAGGCGTTCCGCTACAAGGTCGCCATTCCGGCAACGGTCCTCTACGGCCAGTTCGAAAACTCGACCCTCCCCAATGCCATCCTCTTCGCATTGCGCCGGGTCGGGTTCGACTACGTCTACGAGCTCAGCACGATCTGCGAGCTCAACAACGCCGCCATCGCCAAGTACATCGACGATCATCCCACGCCACGGCCGCTCATCGCCTCGACCTGTCCCGTCGTCGTCCGCCTGATCCAGCGTCGCTATCCATCGCTTTGCGACCTGATCGTGCCCATCGAGCCGCCCCGGGAGATCGCAGCCAAGATCCTTCGGGCCAACCTCCCCCGCCTTCTGAAGATCCCGGCCGCCGACATCGGGATCTACCACATCACCCCCTGCCCGGCCAAGATGGTCTCCATCAAACACCCCGCCACGATGGGGCGGTCCTGGCTGGACGGCGCCGTCTCCATCCGGGACATCCACGGGCCGGTCCTCAAGGCGATGCGCCAGAGCCGGAAGGACACGGTCATCAGCCAGCTCTTCCCGGAGACGATCTTCTCCGGGATCGGCCTGGGCACGGCCCTTTCCGGGGGGGAAACCCGGGGGCTTAGGAATCACCGGACGGTCGCCGTGTCCGGGGTCCGGGACACGATCCGTGTCCTGGACCAGGTCGAGATGGGCCGCCTCAAGGACGTGGACCTGTTGGAATGCATGGTCTGCCCGGACGGCTGCGTCGGCGGGCCCCTGGCCGTCGAGGACCGGTTCATCGCAAAGAGCCGCATCCAGCGGCTGGTCGACATGCTGGGGGAACGGACGGTGGTCGACAGCTCCGACATGAGCATGCTGTATCACAAGAATTTCCTATCGTTCCGGCACTCCGTCAAGCCGATCAAGGCGCCGCCGCTCGACGCCGACCCGGCCCTGGCCATCCAGAAGGCCCGGCGACGGACCCGGATCTTCAAAAAGCTCCCGCTCAAGGATTGCGGGGCCTGCGGCGCCCCGGATTGCCGGAGCCTGGCCGACGACGTCGTCCGCGGCCAGGGGGCCCTCGCCGACTGCCCGTTCATAAAGGAGGGGAAGCGATGAACCTTGCAGAACTTGCCGAGCGTCTGGACCTCAGGGTCTTTTCGGGTCGGGACGGGCTGTCCAGAGCCGTCAGCGGCGGCTATACGGGTGACCTGTTGAGCGACGTCATCGCCCACGGGCGGAAGGACCAGGTCTGGGTCACCATCCAGATCCACCCTAACGTCGTCGCCGTCGCCGTCCTCAAGGAGCTGGCGGCGATCGTCCTCGCAAACGGCCGCGAGCCCGCCTCCGAGACCATCGACCGGGCGCGGAAGGAGAAGGTCCCGATCCTCGGGACGACGCTCACCGCGTTCGAGATCGCCGGGAAGCTCCACGGGCTCGGGGTCCGGGGCGACTGATTTCATGGCCCTGAGGCGGTTCCGGGCCGACCTCCACATCCACTCTTGCCTCTCGCCTTGCGGCGACCTCGAGATCTATCCCCGCCGGATCGTCGAGCGGGCGCTCGAAGCCGGGCTGGACATCGTCGCCGTGACCGACCACAACACCGCGGAGAACGCCGCGGCGACGGTCCGCGCCGCGGAAGGAACACGCCTGACGGTCCTTCCGGGCATGGAGATCGCGTCCGCGGAGGAGGTCCACGTCCTGGGCCTGTTCGAGACCGTGGACGACATCCTTCCCGTTCAGGACGAGGTGTTCCGCGGCCTTCCGGACGTCCCGGCCGGGGCCCGGTTCGTCGAAGACCAGGTGATCGTCGACGCGGAGGACGGCGTCACGGGCTTCAGCCCGCGCTTCCTCCTGGCGGCGACACGGCTCGACCTCCGAGGGGTCGTCGACCTCATCCATCGCCGGGGCGGGCTGGCGATCGCCGCGCACGTCGACCGCCCGTCGTTCAGCGTCATCTCCCAGCTCGGGTTCGTTCCGCCCGACCTCGAGCTCGACGCCCTGGAGGTCTCCCCGCTCATGACGGTTTCCAAGGCCCGCGCAGGCCTCGTCGCCGGGACCCGTTTTCCTCTGGTCCGCTTTTCCGACGCCCATCGGCCCGAGGATGTCGGCCGGACGTCGACCGCGTTCCGGCTCGCGGCACCGCGGCTCTCGGAGATTCGGTTGGCCCTCAGGAACGCCGACGGCAGGAGGGTCTTCGAGCCATGATGGAGGACCTGTCCCTCCACGTCCTCGACATCGCGGAGAACGCGATCGTCGCCGGGGCGACGCGGATCGCCGTGACCATCGAGGAGGACGAGTCCCGGGACCTGCTGACGATCCGCGTGGACGACGACGGCCCCGGAATGAACGCGGAGGACCTCCGGCGCGCCCCCGACCCCTTCTTCTCGACGAAAGGCAAGCGGACGGGCCTCGGCCTCCCCCTCCTGGCCCAGGCGGCCGAGCAGTGCGGGGGGAGCCTGACCGTCTCCTCGGTCCCGGGGAAAGGGACAAAGGTCGTCGCGCGCTTCCGTCACTGCCACATCGACCGGCCCCCGCTCACGAACATGGCGGGAACGCTGGCGGTCCTCGTCCTCGGCCATCCGGAGATCACGTTCCGTTATCGCCATAGCCGCGGCGGGCGGACGTTCCGATTCTCGAGCCGCCGGCCCCTCGCCGGCCGCACGGGCCCGAACCTTATTGCCTTGGTCCGGGAGGAGCTCGAACGCGGCCTGCGGAAGATCGGAAGGACATGAGCCGACGCCCCGCGCCGCGCAGAAAAAACGCGGCTTGACAAAGATAAAATCGTTCTGTTATAAACAGCCTTCATCAAATGCTCGGAACATCTGCACTCCTTACATCTAGGAACGACCGACAAGGGCCGGTTCGGCCCCGCGAGCCCGGCATGTTCTGTGCCCTGTCCCAAAACGCCTTAGATTGGAGGGATTCCCTTGGTTGTCCAGAAAGATAGAATCCAATCCATCATCGACGCCCACCAGTCTGCCAGGAAGAACCTGATCGCGATCCTCCTCGACATCCAGGCCGAGGTCAACTACCTCCCCCCGGAGTCCCTGCGCCAGGTCGCGTGCGCGCTGGGACTGTCTCTCGTCGACGTCATCGGCGTCGCGACCTTCTACCGCGTCTTCAGCCTCACGCCCCGGGGGAAACACCTCTGCCTGGTCTGCTCGGGTACGGCCTGCCACGTCCGGGGCGGCCCGCGGATCCTTGAGGAGTTCAAGCGCCAGCTCGGCGTGGAAACCGGCGGGACGACCCGCGACGTCCAGTTCACCCTGGAGACGGTCGCCTGCCTCGGCTGCTGCGCCATCGGGCCCGTTGTCATGATCGACGGGGAATTCCACGGCCACGTGACCATCCACGACGTCCACGCGATCCTGAAGAGATACCGGAAGGCCCGGCGGCCCGTGCCTAAGACGCGCCGGTCGAAGCCCGCCCGGAGAGCGGCGACCTGATCGAGGAGGATGGAATGCCGACACGCAAAGACAAGAAAACGGCCAAGAAGGGCGCCGGAAAGAAAGCGGCCCAGCCGGCCGCCTCGAAGAAGCTCCGCATCCAGGACCTGGCGGCGATCCGGGACAGGACGAGGGCCCTGCTGACCGTCCGGGAGGGCGAGGGCCGGGCGAAGGTCACCGTCCACATGGGCACGTGCGGGATCGCCGCGGGTGCCAGGGGGATCATGGAGGCCTTGTTGGACGAGATGAAGAGGAGCCGGATCTCGGACGTGATCGTCACGACGTCCGGGTGCGCGGGGCTCTGCAACCATGAGCCCATGGCCACGGTCGAACGGAAGGACCAGCCTCCCGTCAAGTATATCGACCTCACGCCACAGAAGCTGCGCCGGGTCTTCATCGAGCATGTTGTGGGCGGCCGGATCGTAGCCGAATACGCCCTGGCCGTCGGCAGCGAAACCATGTACTGAGGGGGGCCATTGAAACTCTATCGCACTCACCTGTTGGTTTGCGCGGGCACAGGCTGCGTCTCCTGCGGGTCCTTCAAGGTCAAGGATGCCCTCGAAAAGGAGATCCGGAAGAAGGGCCTCCAAGAAGAGGTCCTCGTCGTCACGACGGGATGCAACGGGTTCTGCGAGCGGGGCCCGATCCTGCTGGTCCACCCGGACGGGATCTTCTACCAGAAGCTCACGCCCGAGGACGTCTCCGTCGTCGTTTCGGAGCACCTGCTGAAGGGGCGTCCGGTCAAGAGGCTGATGTACGTCCCGCCGGCGGAGAAGGAGCCGATCCCGAAGATGAAGGACATCGAGTTCTTCAAGCACCAGCGGCTCATCGTCCTCCGCAACCGCGGCCGGATCGACCCCGAGAAAATCGACGAATATATCACCTTCGATGGTTATGAGGGGCTGGCCAAGGCCCTGACGGAGATGACGCCCGAGCAAGTCGTCGGAGAGATCATCGATTCCGGGCTCCGGGGACGCGGCGGCGCCGGCTTCTTCACCGGGAAGAAGTGGGAAGCCTGCCGCCGGGCCAAGGGGACGCCAAAGTACCTGATCTGCAACGGAGACGAGGGCGACCCGGGGGCGTTCATGGACCGGTCCGTCATGGAGGCCGACCCCCACGCCGTCATCGAAGGAATGGCCATCGGAGCCAGGGCCATCGGGGCCGAAAAAGGCTTCGTATACATCCGGCACGAATACCCCCTGGCACTCGACCGCGTCGGCATCGCCATCCGCCAGGCGAGGGAATACGGCCTGCTCGGCAAGGACATCCTCGGCACCGGATTCGACTTCGACCTCGAGATCGTCCAGGGCGCGGGGGCCTTCGTCTCGGGAGAGGAGACCGCGCTCATCGCATCCGTCGAAGGGCGGATCGCGGTCCCCCAGCAGAGACCGCCTTTCCCCGCCCAGAAGGGCCTCTGGGGAAAGCCGACGACCATCAACAACGTCGAGACCTGGGCCACCGTCCCCAACATCGTCCGGCGCGGCGCAAAGTGGTTCTCGAGCCTCGGCACGGAGAAGAGCAAGGGGACCAAGATCTTCTCCCTCGTCGGCAAGATCAACAACACGGGCCTCGTCGAGGTCCCCATGGGCATCCGCCTCCGGGACATCGTCTACGGGATCGGCGGCGGGATCCCCGACGACCGGGCGTTCAAGGCGATCCAGATCGGCGGGCCGTCCGGCGGGTGCATCCCGCAGTCGCTCCTGGACATCCCGGTCGATTACGAGAGTCTGACCCAGGCCGGGGCCATGATGGGCTCGGGCGGCCTGATCGTCATGGACGACAGGACGTGCATCGTCGACCTGGCCAAGTACTTCCTCAACTTCCTCCGCGACGAGTCGTGCGGCAAGTGCCTGTCCTGCCGGGAGGGCACGCAGAGGATGTGGGAGATCCTCGCCGACGTCGCCGGCGGGAAGGCTCGGATGGAGGACCTGGCTCTGCTCGAGGAGCTTGCCCTGGCCGTCAAGGACTCCTCCCTCTGCGGCCTCGGGCAAACGGCCGCCAACCCAGTGATCTCGACCCTCCGCTACTTCCGCGAGGAGTACGAGGCTCACATCAACGCCAAGAAGTGCCCGGCCATGGTCTGCAAGGAGATCGTCTCCTCGCCGTGCATGTACACCTGCCCGATCGACCAGGAGGCCTCGACCTACATCGCGCTCATCGCCCAGCGGAAGTTCGCGGAGGCCTTCAAGGTCATCATGAAGGACAATCCCCTGCCCTCCGTCTGCGGCCGGGTCTGCCACCACCCCTGCGAGAAGGTCTGCCGCGCCGGCGAGATGGGCGACCCCATCTCCATCCGCGGCCTCAAGCGCTTCGTCGTGGACTGGGCGCAAAAGAACGGCGTCCGGTACGTCCCGGAGCCCGTCAAGCAGGACCGGGAGCGGATCGCGATCGTCGGCGCCGGCCCGGCCGGATTGACCGCCGCCTACTGCCTGGCCCGGAAGGGCTTCCGGCCCACGGTCTTCGAGGCCCTTCCCGTGCCCGGCGGGATGCTGGCCGTAGGGATCCCGGGCCACCGCCTGCCTCAAGAGATCATGGACGCCGAGATCGGGCGGCTCAAGGACGCCGGCGTGGAGATCCGGACCGGCCTCGTCCTGGGCAAGGACTTCACGATCGCCAGCCTCTTCCGTGACGGCTACCGGTCGGTCTTCTGCGCGACGGGGGCCGGGAAGTCCCTGTCGATGGGCATCCCGGGAGAGGACGCCCAGGGGGTCCGTCACTCGCTCGAATACCTCCGGGCGGTGAACCTGGGCTACAAGGAACCGGTCGGTAGGCGGGTCTGCGTCGTGGGCGGAGGGAATTCGGCCATCGACGCCGCCCGGGCCGCCCTCCGGGACAAGGGCTGCAAAAAGGTATCCATCTTCTACCGGCGGACGAAAGCCGAGATGCCGGCCCTGGCCGAGGAGGTCGACGCCGCCATCGACGAAGGCGTCGACGTCCAGTTCCTCGTGGCCCCGGTGAAGGTCCTGACCGAGAACGGCCGGGCGAAGGCCATCGAGTGCGTCCGGATGAGGCTCGGCGACAAGGATGCGAGCGGCCGGCGCCGGCCGGTGCCCATCGAGGGATCCAACTTCGTCCACGAGCTCGACACGCTCATCCTGGCCATCAGCGAGCGCCCCGACACGTCCTACATCGGCGAGCGGGATATCATCCGGCTCGACCGGGAGAACATCATCATCGATCCCGAGACGTCCATGACCACCCGGGAGGGCGTGTTCGCCGGCGGCGACGCCGTGACCGGCCCGGGCACGGTTGTCGACGCCATCGCCGCCGGAAAGCTGGCGGCCGAGACCATCGAGAAATATATCTCGGGCCAGCCCCTCGGAAGGGAGCATCGCCTCACCCGGCCCTCTATGTACGTCCTGCCGGAGATGCTCACCGAGGAGGAGATCGCCAAGGCCAAGCGGCCGTCGATGCGTCACCTCCCGGTGTCCCAGCGGGCCAAGAACTTCAAGGAGGTCGAGCGGGGTCTCACCGAGGAGTTGGCCGTCCGGGAGGCCAGGCGCTGCCTGAGATGCGACCTGGAGACCGAGGACGGCAAGAAAGCCACAGGAAGGGCCACATGATCCCATTCATTCTGAACGGTCTGGAGGTCAGCGCCGAGGAGGGCTGGACCGTCCTCGAAGCGGCCCAGTTCTACGGGCTCGAGATCCCGACGCTCTGCTGGAACGAGGGCCTGACCCCGTACGGGGGGTGCCGGCTCTGCCTGGTCGAGATCGGAAAGCCGCCGGGGTCGAAGCTTGTCTCGTCCTGCACCTACCGGGTTGAGGAGGGGCTGGTCGTCCGGACGGACACGGCCCGGGTCCTCAAGGCACGAAGGATGATGATCGAGCTCCTCGTCTCGATCGCCCCGAACTCCAAGCAGATCCAGGACCTCGCTTCGAAATTCAACGTCACGAGCGTCCGGTTCAAAATACGGAACGATGAGTGCATCCTCTGCGGGTTGTGCGTCCGGATGTGCGCCGAGCAGATGGACGGCCGGGCCATCGGGTTCCAGAACCGTGGGGCCAAGCGGAAGATCTCGACGCCGTTCGACATCCGCTCGGAAGAGTGCCGGCTGTGCGGAGGCTGCCTCTACGTCTGCCCCGCCTGCCAGCTCCGTTGCCAG
>Ga0315297_10001907_pt1 | contig 13086 bp, 14 predicted proteins | sample YL17G15_0_MG_FD_203628 | JGI IMG/M metagenome (GOLD analysis project Ga0315297, IMG submission 203628) | Sediment microbial communities from Yellowstone Lake, YNP, Wyoming, USA - YL17G15_0 | ecosystem: Environmental > Aquatic > Freshwater > Lake > Sediment | place: USA: Wyoming | collected... | reverse complement strand
AGGTCGAAGTGCTCGCGACCCTCTTGGTCATCCCGCTCATTGAGGTGGCCTGGGCGAATGGGAAAATTAAGGAGGGGGAGCGGGAAGCGATCCTCAAAGCGGCCGAGAGCACCGGTGTTCATGGGGGGCCGCACCACAGCGGCCTGTTCGAACACTGGCTCGAGGCCGGGCCGCCGAAGGGATTTCTCGAATCATGGATTTTTTATATGCAGGGCCTTTGCCGCTTGCTCAGCGAAAGCGAACGTCAAGCGCTCGAATCGGACATCCTCCAACGGGCCCGGACGGTCGCAGAAGCCGGGGGCGCGGGGTCGAAACCCAAGGTATCGCGCAAAAAAGGCGACGTGCTGTTGCTGCTGGAGAGCGCGTTCAAGCCGTAAAGACGTTAGGCGATGAGATCGCCGCGCGAATTCGCCTACAAAAAATAGGGGGCTGTGATGGGTGTCCCTAATTTCTGGCCTTGGGAAATTGGGGAAAAGGATACCTGGTGCCAGTTCTTCTATATTTTGGGGAGTCGATCAGCCGGCGATTCTGCGTTTCTCTAAACCGGAAGCATAGGCAAAACTATAAAAATAGTTGCGCCAGCTTTTCGCTGTCGAATTGAAATCGTTTTTCCCGAGGAAAAAATCCAGCAAGGCTTCCCGCAAGCGGGTCATTTCCTTGAGGCGAGAACTGTGCCTGGGGTCGGCAATTGTCAGGTCTAAGAGCTCTAAGGCTCTAGCGAACGCCATCCGGCTATATTCCTGATTGTTCTTGTCGAGCCAGTTGAGGGCCCGCTCGACTTCGCTCCCCACGTTGGCCAGCTGTTCCATAAGCGAAAACGTCTGCCATCGACCGGCCGCCAAGGAGGCATGCTGAACGCTCATCATTTCACCAAGCCGTTGACAATATGAATAATCTTTTCCCGTATCGTCTGGATATCGACGCCGCGAGAGCGATTCCCCTGCGAGGGACGGATGTTGATGACCGAATCGAATTCGATCCGATCAGGCCCTTCCAATTCCGGATAGATATTTACCCCCCATAGATTTTCCTGCCGGGAGCCGCTCTCGAGAAGGAGTGCTTCCTCATCCGAATGAAGCTCTCCGTCAAGGGCCATGGTTTTTAGCTCGACATCCACTACGGCTTTGACTAGATTGCCGAAGCGGCTCTCGGCCATGACCTTAAGGTCGCCCAGGGAGATCGGGGCCTCGACGATAATCATAAACTATTTATATCATAGGTTATTAGAGATTAAAACGTTGCGGCACCGGCGCCAACCTCACCGGCGATCAAAGGCCAGCACCACAAAGGGCTCAATGTCGGGGCGTCCCGGCGCGATATGAAGCTCCGGGTGATCACCCAGGACCATGATGGCGCATCCGTATGTTCCCTGGTTATTGATCCCGGAGTCGCGGTCGGCGAACACCCGTTTGAGGGCGACCAGGTCGAGCGTCGCCGCGTTGTCCTTGAAGGTTTGCCCGAGGAATTTGAATCGGGGGCAGAGGGCCATGTAAACTTCCATGGTCATCCCATTTTTCTTGAGTCCCTCGATGAACTTCGGGTTGGAGAGAAATTTGGGGACGCAATACCCTGTCCCTATTAATAAAAAAGGGCAGAGACCAACGTCACCGATATGGATGTTGATGGGAGGTTTGGCTATTCCGCGCGGCGGTTTTCCTTAGAGACGATGCGCTCAAGCTCTTTAATGAGAGGGGGAAGGTCGTGTTTGATGATTGTCCAGATGATATCAAGGTCAGTGTCGATATAGCCGTGAATCAACCTGTTCCGCGTCCCGCTAATTAGATCCCAGGGGATAGCCGGATGCCGCCTTCGCAAGCCCGGAGATAGGGTGCTCGCCGCCTCGCCGAGGATTTCGATTGCATGGATGGTTGCCAGCGCCAGAACCTCGTCGCCGTCAAAATCGGTCCGGCTGCGGCCTCGCGTAAATTTCACGGCTTTGCGCGCATAATCAAGCATATGTCGCAGGCGGGTGATATCGTCTTTACGGCTTCGCATAGCGGACCTCGGCTTCTCTGACCACCTGTTCACGAAAATAGCGGCTCAGGTCGCGGGGCGTGCGCAGGTCAACCTTGCGCCCGGCTAGGCGCGAAAGCTCGTCTTGCATGGCGATGATGGCGAATCCCGGGACATGGCCCGGCTCGAACTCGACCAGCACATCGATGTCGCTGTCCGGCCGGAAATCGTCCCTGAGGGCGGACCCGAAAAGAGAAAGCTTGGCGATGTGGTTCCTTCGACAGAATTGGGCCAGCGTCGGGCCAGGCACGTTGAAATGTTGATGCGAGGGAAACGAGTCTATTTGAGGGGGGCGCTTTGGGTATTGAGCAGGTCCCATTCTTGCCATGAGGCTCTTGATCTCATGGAAGATGGGGGATTCCGGGTTAGCCTGAAAATATACGCGCCGGCCTTGTTGGGAGCGGCGGATAATCCCGGCCTCGGTAAGAAGCTTAAGCTCTCGCTGTACCGGGCCTAATCCGTGACCGCTGGCACGAACGATCTGGCGTAGATAGAAGGCTTCATCGGTATGGGCAAAAAGTAACGAAAGAACGGCGCGGCGCACCTTGCCGAAAAGGATGTTGGCCGGACCGTCGATAGCGCTGAGTGTTCCCATTTCGGCTTCGATTGTAACCAAATGGGTTACAGGTGTCAACGTCTCTATTATACAAAGACAAGGTTCTGCTTCAAGAGTCTCATTTGATAAAAAAGAGGCGAAGAGATCCCGGCGGCGCGAGTGTGTCCCCCAGGATCGAATTCATTCCCGGTAGAGCGAGTCGATCAGGTCTCTGTATTTCTCCTCGACGATGTTTCGTTTGACCTTGAGGGTCGGCGTGATCTCGCCCGAGGCGATGTCGAAATCGCGGTCGAGGAGGGCGATTTTCTTGATGCGCTCGTAGGAGGCCAGGTCCGGGGTCGAGCGATTGACCTCGGCCAGCATGAAGCTGAGAATGTCTTCCTGCCGGCACAACTCGGTCCTGTCCCGGAAGGGGATGCCGTTCTTTCGGGCGTAGCTCTCGAGCTTATCGAAGTTGGGGACGATGAGGGCCGAGATGAATCTTCGACGATCGCCCAGGACGACGACCCCGGCGATATAGGGATTGGTGCTGATGATGCTTTCGATGGGCTGGGGGGCGATGTTTTTCCCGCCGGCCGTGATGATCAGGTCCTTCTTCCGGTCGGTGATGATCAGAAAGCCGTCGCCGTCCAAGGTGCCGATATCCCCGGTGTGGAACCAACCGCCTTCCATCGCCTCGCGCGTTTCCGCCTCGTGCTTGTAATAGCCGATCATGACGTTCGCCCCCCGGGCCAGGATTTCACTGTCGGGGGCGATCCTGATGTCAACACCGGGGATGGGCTTGCCGACCGTCCCGAAACGGTAGTCGTCTAGAGTGTTGCCGCTGAGGACCGGCGAGGTTTCGGTCAGGCCGTATCCGGGAAGTATGACCAGACCCATGGCGTAAAAAAACTCGGCGATATCCGCGGCCAGGGGCGCTCCTCCGCAGACAAAGAAATGAATCCGCCCGCCCGTCCGGGCCAGAATTTTCGAATAAACCAGCTTGCGGGCCAGGCTCCGCTTCAACTTCAAAGCCTTGGGGACCGGCTGCCGGCTGATTTTCTTGGCCGCATACCTGCGGCCGACGCCCAGCGCCCAGAAAAACAGCGCCTTCTTCGGGGCCGGCATTTTCAGGACCATGTCCATGACTCTGGAATAAATCTTCTCGAACAGCCGCGGCACGCTGATCATGATCGTCGGCCGGACCTCGAGGATGTTTTCGCTGACGGCCTCCACGCTTTCGGCGTAGGCGATGCTCGAGCCGCTGTGAATGAAGATGAAGGTCGCGGTTCGCTCGAGCACATGGGACAGGGGCAGGAAGGACAGGGCCGTATCGACGGGTCGGAAGGGAACGACACTGCACAGGGATTTGATGTTGCTCAGGAAGTTGGCGTGGCTGAGCATGACGCCCTTCGGAATGCCGGTCGTTCCCGAAGTGTAGATGATCGAGGCCAGGTCGGACGGCCGGACGGCCAGGGCGTTGCGCTCAAAAAGCCCGGGGTCCGCTTCCAGAAGCCGCTTCCCTTTGCCCTGGACCTCCCCCAAGGTGAGAATTCCGGCCGGCTCCTCCTCATCGATCATGATGAAATGGCGGACGCGATGGAGGCCCTGGCGCACCGCCTCGACTTTGAGCCAAAGCTCGCGGTTGGAACAGATGACGATCTCTGCGTCCGAATCGTTGATGATGAACTTGATCTGCTCGGGAAGAAGGGAGGTGTAGATGGGGACCGAGACCCCGCCCGCACACAATACGGCAAAATCCGCTATCACCCATTCCGGCCGGTTTTCAGATAGGATGGCCGCCTTGACTCCCGGCCGCAGGCCGAGCTCATGAAGTCCGGCCGCGAGCTTCCGCACTCGCGTTTCGAACTCAGCCGTCGAGACGGGGACATAGACCCCTTCCCGCTTTGCCAGGAAAAGGTCCGGCTTGGAGTGGATTCGGCAGGAGCGAAGAAAAATTTGGCTGATGGTCTCGACGGTATCGGTCATGGTATCCTCGAAATTAATCCGTGCGGTCCGGCACCGGGCCGAAACCGACTATACCGCCCCCTCACGGATTGAGTCAAGAAATCAAATAAAACAAACGCAAGGGTTGAGATCGATACGCTTCGCTCGCGATGATAGAAAAAGAGAGGGGCTCGCATAACCTGCCGGTGAGATCCTCGCGTCGCTGCGCTCCTCAGGATGACAAGAAAAAAGAGCGGTCCGGGATAATGATGAGATCACCACGTCGCCCCAAAAGAACGGGGCTCCTCGTGACGACGATAATGCCACTACTGAACCGCTAGAGGATCGTCAGTTCCAGCATCCTATCAATACGGAAGTGGCGCTGGCCCTCGCGCTTGAAGCAATAGGCCACCACACCCTCGAAGCGCTTGCCCATGTAGTCCATCATCTCGATGGATTCCGGGTGGACGCGGCGGCGGGTCTTGGTGTCGTCGGGCTTGAGGTAGAGGATCTCGAGGTCGCGGCCCTCGCTGATGGCTTCGTTGATCAGGGCCTTCTTTTGGGCGTAGGACAGCCGCTCGTCGGCCTTTTTGTATTGAAATCGCGTCAGGAACCGGACGATGTTCCAGTCCATGCGGATGTGGCCGAGCTTGATGGGTTTCTTCAGGACCAGTCCCTGGAAATTCGTGCAGCGGCTGAGGGCCACGTAGGCCTGGCCGTGGGCGAACGTGCCGCGGCCGAAGTCGATGACCACCCGGTCGAAGGTCTTGCCCTGGCTCTTGTGGATGGTGATAGCCCAAGCGAGCTTGAGCGGATACTGGGTGAAGGCGCCGACGGGCTCGGAGACGATCTGATGCGTGTCCGGGTCGAGGCCGAAGCGAAAGAGCTCCCAGACGTTGGGCCCGACGTCTACGGTGAGGCCGTTCTGGAGCTCGACCTGGATGATATCGTCCTCGCCCTTCTCGTGGATGATGTTGCCGACGCGGCCGATCGAGCCGTTGACCCAGCGGCCCTTGAGGTCGTTGTTAAGCAGCATGACTTGGGCGCCGGCCTTGAACTCGAGCCTCTCGTCCGTGGGGAGAGAGGAGCGCTCGAAATCGCCCTCGATGAAGCCGTCGTAGGAAAAGGCGCGGCCGCGGAGGCGCGCGAGCTTCTCCCGGTTCCGCTCGAAAGCCAGGTCGTTGGTGCTGGTTAGGGTGATGTAGAATTCGTCGTCGGGCGGGACAAAGCCCGGGTCATAGCGGAAGTTGAGACGGTCGAGCTGCGCGGATGTGGCCGAGCGGTTGCGGATGGCGTTCAACAGGCCGATGAAGTCCTCCTCGGTCTGGCGGTAGATCTTCTCGAGCTCCACGAACTCCATGTCGAAGGTCAGGTCCTGGAAGATGCGGGAGGAGAAGAAGTAGGGCGTTTCGTAATGGCTGCCGGCGAAGAGCTCGCGCTCGGAGGAGGTCACGACGGGCGGGAGCTGGTAGAGGTCGCCGATGAAGACCATCTGCAGGCCGCCGAAGGGATGCTTGGGCCGGGGCCCGTTGAGGCGCAGAAATTTCTCGACGCAGTCGAGCAGGTCGGCCCGGACCATGGAGATCTCGTCGATGACGATGGTGTCGAAGCGCTGGTAGATATCCGGGGAGCCGGAGGCGCTCGAGGCGGAGGAGGCGGCGTAATCGGCTTGCCCGCCGCGGCGAGGACGATAGGAGTTTTTGGGGAGCTTTTTGACCTTCTCCAGGGTGATGTCCGGCTTGAAGCGGCAGAAGGAGTGGATCGTCTGGCCGCGGACGTTGAGGGCGGCGACTCCGGTGGGCGCCAGGACGGCGATCTGCTTTTTCGTCGTGTCGCGGAAATACTCGAGGAGCGTCGATTTGCCCGTGCCGGCGCGGCCGGTGATGAACACGTGGCGGTTCGTGTTCTCCATGAGTTCGAGCGCCTGGCGGAACTTGTCGTTGATTTCGATGTGGGCGGGGGGCTGGGGAAGGGGTGCCGCCTTGTATTTTGACTTCTGCGCCTGCGGTTTCTTCTTGGGCATCGAATTGAGTTGATTTTACATCAAAGAAAGGGGGACACAATACCCTGTCCCGGATTCATGATCTTGTGCTACTTATAAATATCGCCGCGAGTATCGATATCTGTAATTCGTATAATGTCTTCTTCTAAAACATAGATGATGCGAAACTTGCCCACCCTTAATCTGAACAAGTTGTGCAGCTTGTTACCCTTGAGCTTTTCTATGTCTCCGCGATCGGGAAGGCTGGCGAGCGCCGAAATAATCCTCATCTTAGTGGCGACATCGAGCTTATCTAAATACTTGCGGCTCGTTTTTCCGATAAGTATCTTCATAAGCCGAGCGATTTTTTAACTTCTTCAAGAGGCACGAATTCTTCGGTTTCGAGTATTTTCAGAAGACGCTTCTCTTCTTTTTCCGTTATAACGAGCTCCGATTTTTTGTCGATGTTCTTGGTCATCCATTGCCGAAGAGCCTTGCGAATGATTTCCGATATGCTCTGGCGCCTGACGAAAGCCACAGCCCGAGCTTTCTCATAGAGGTCGTCTTCGAGGATGATATTCACGCGTTTCATTTTAGGCTTAGGCATACTTATGTATATACACAACTACACACTCAATGTCAAACTCAGCCGTCAATCGGGCAAACCTGTCTATATTTCCTTTAAATAAGACGAGGGCCCGGTGGGAATCGTATCAGGGGCAAGGGCAAGGGGAAGGGGCGGAGTCTTGATTTGGGGACGAGAGACTCATAGAATGGGGGGCACAAATTCGAAATTCGGTGATTTAGTTATGTGTCACCGAATTATCAAGGGAGGAACAAGGGCGATGGAATATCCCAAAATGATCTCGTCGCTTCCGCCGGCGGATATACCCTTCAAAGGCGTGAAGGGATGGATTCTCCAAGGCCAGGCGCAGCAGCTTATTTTCATGGAAATCGATCCCATAGGCGAAGTGACTAAACACACTCACAGCGCTCAATTCGGAATGGTCCTGGAAGGGGAGATGAGCTTGACCATGGGCGGCGAAACGAAAAGGTATCGAAAGGGGGACATATACTTCATCCCTGCCCAGATGCCTCATTCGGCCGTATTTCATTCTAAGGTATATGTTGTCGATCTATTCGATGAACCGGCGAGATACAAGAACAAGAGGATGAAATGACAATAAAAACGCGACATCATTTTTGGCCATCTTTGGTCTTTTTTATCGTTCTGATCGCCGCGTCCGGCATGGCCTTTCCAGCGATGCTTTCCGGCCAGGCCTTTGAAAACCGCCCGGCGCTGATCATTGTCGATATACAGAATTTCTACTTCCCCGGCGGCAGTCTCCCGCTCCAGGGCAGTGAGGCGGCCAGCCTCAACGCCAAAAGAGTGCTGGAATTGTTCCGGATGAAGACATGGCCGGTCATCCACGTCCGCCATCTGCCGAAGTCAATGCCCGACGCCCCGCCGAGCGGCGATCCGCAATGGAGCTTCCAGGCCAATGTCATGCCGCTCGCCGGCGAATCCGTGGTGACCAAGCACGAGGTCAACGGCTTCCGCGGCACAAACCTTTTAGACCTGCTGAACAACCTGAAGGTGAAAAACCTGGTGATCATCGGCATGCAGACGCACATGTGCCTGGAGGGCGCGGTCCGGGCCGCGGCTGATTACGGGTTCGCCGTAACCGTAGCCGAAGACGCCTGCGCCACCCGCGACCTGGAGTACAACGGGAAAAAAATCCCGGCCGACGCGGTCCACCTCTCCACGCTGGCCACCCTGAAGGGCGCTTATGCCAAGGTCCTTACCGCCGAGGAGCTGCTCAAAGAATTAAGCCCGGCCGGCTCTCCCGCCATGTCGAAATGACGTCGGGGGATATGCCGGATTCTGATACTTCAGCGCTGACGCTCTAAACGCGACCAGTTCCTGGAATGCGCCAACAGGGCTCTCCGAGATTGGGAACAAAAAACAGTGATACGCAACTAATTTGCCGAAATTCGAAATTCGGTGAATTGAACGTGTGTCACCGAATGAATTCACTATTCATTTTCCCGGTTTTGTGGTAATAAAAATCCGGGGAAGGGTCAGCACAACCAAAGGAGATAACAGACTTCTCCTTATTTGTTTTGTGCCGGCTCGCCGGGGAACCGGGGGAGGGAAGCCATGGCAAAGCTAAAACCTCATGTGATCGCCCACGCCGCGGGGACGGGGACTCGATTCAAGACCGCCGTGACCGTTATGATCGCCGTAGTGACCGTCGTCGGGGCGATTGTGACTTGGAGGATTTCCGTGGCCGAAGGGAAAGCGGATTCGGCCGACGCGCAGGGCTTAATGGCCGCCTTGAATTCGGCCAATACCGCCATTTCGGTTTCGACCTACCTGAACAACAACCTGGGTTTCTTCATATCCTACCGCCAGCACCTGGCTGCGGCGGATCTCATGGAACGGGAGGCCGCGGCGTTGACCGACGCCTTCCGGAAGGAAGCGCTCCGCCAGGCCGCCCGGCGGGAGCGGAACCTGGCCGCCACGGCGCGAGGCTATATCGATTCCGATTACCTCGAGATTGACCCGTCAGACGGCCGGGAGTATTTCAACGGCAACCGCTATTGGGACGCGCAGTGGGCCTCGGCGCGGGCGCAGATGCCCCTGGACGAACAGCCGTTCTTTGAACGCGCAGACGCCGGACGCACGACTTGTCGCCGCCTGGCTCTGGCCGCGGTGGGATTGGGCGCCGCGTTGTTTCTATTCGTGGCTTCAGCCACGACCCGCCGCCGGCTGAAATATATTTTCGCCGGAGCGGCGACGCTCATTTTCGCGGTGTCCGGCGCGGCCGCGGTCCTGGTCACGATCTCTCACTAGGGGGTGCGCCGTGATCTCATCACGCACACAGGCAAAACCGAAGAGCGAGGCTTCCACCCTTGCTGGGCTGCGGGGGATGGCCGGCGACCGATCCAAACGCATCGTGGCTCTGCTGATCGCCGGAACCGCCTTTCTGGGGACGGTGGCGTCGGCCCTGCGCGTGGATTTCTCGGCCCGCGGCCAGTCCGCCGGCCGCGACGGGAGAGCGTTCATCATCAAGGCGGTCGGCAAAGGAAACGCCGGGACGCAGAGGTACACCCTGGAACGGAGCCTGCTCGCGGAATTCCAGTCACTCGTGACGCAGGGCAGCGTGGACCTGCGCCTGGCCCAGGAGGCGCTCTCGCGAGGCGAGGCCGCGGCCCATCTCCGGGAGGCGGCCCGGCTCGAACAGGTTCGCGAGAACCTGCGGGGCTTCAGCTCGTTGCTGAATCCTCCCTATTACGATGCGGGATCGGGCGCGATCGATGTGCTCCGGTTCGGAGCGGATTATATGGTTGGTCCGCCCGTGAAATGGACTGAGATGCAGTCGGCCAAGAGCGAGGAAGCGTCGGCCTGGGGGAAGAAGAGCGACCGCACCATTTTCGTCATCACCACTCTGGCGGTCAGCCTCTTTCTTTTCGGCCTGGCCTTGACTCTCGGCGGACGCTTGAGATTGCTGTTCGCCGCGGTGGGATGCCTGATCGCGGCTGCGGCCTCGGCCGGGATGCTGGCCGCCGCGCTGTCGGCCGTTCCGAGAACCTCCGAGGAGGCCATAAAAAAATATGTGGACGGGTCGATGAAGCTTTATTATGCGGGCTTGCTGGCCTTGGCCGGCGGAGGCACACCCGAAGTGGAAGCTGAAGTCGTGCGGCGGGCCGACCTGGCCTTGGCCGGTTTCAGCCAAGCCCTCCTGCTCAAACACGATTACGCGGCGGCCCGGCGGGGCCTGGGCGAGACTCATTTGCTCATCGGCCAAACGCTGCTTTTAAGCCGAAGAGTCGACCCGGACCTTGACCAAGCCATGGAGGAGCTCGGCCAAGCCGTCGACAGTCTGAAGAGGGTCGTCCGACAGGGCCGTGCGGACCAAGGCGTATATCGCCACCTGGGCTGGGCGCACTTGCTCGTCGGGGAGTGCGGGCAAGCGCACGCCGCGACACTCAAGGCGCTCGAGCTCGCGCCGGAGAACAAGCTCGACCTCGGAATTCAAATCGCTTTGGAGTATGTCCTGGACGGCCAGGCCGAGGAAGGATTCAAGCGGCTTGAGGACGCCCTGCTCTGGGCCGAAGCCCACCCCCAGGCGTCGGACGCGCTGACCTTCCGGGGGATGATTCAAAATTTCGACAGGATCATGGCCGTGCGTACCGCGATCGGGCTTGACCGCCTTCTGAAGAGGCTCAAGGAAGCTTTTGTATCGATCTCCTATCGACGCACGGCCGCCGTAAAGCCGACGCCGGCCTCTCTCGGACCCCTGAGGTTCGCGCTTCCCGGCGTTGATGAACGGGGGCGGCTTATGGAGCGCACCCTGACCGATGTCTTCTCTAAGGGAACCGGCCGCGTCGATTTTTTATTCGATTACGCGCAACTGCCCCGGGGATCACAAGTCGTTCAGAAAGTGACCTGGGAGGGAAGGGAAGCGGCTTGGCTGACGCGGGTCCTGGAATGGAGCGGGGCCGAGTCGGGCCGGACCGCATGGTCGCTGAGCGCGCCCGTGGCCGGGACCCTGGCTGGGCTTAACCCTGGCCGCTACTCGGTCGAGCTGTACGTGGACGCCAACCTTCTACAAACCGGTTCCTTCGAAATACGGTGACACGCAACTCATTTACCGTTTTGCCGGATTTCGAAATTCGGTATATGAGTTGTATGTCATCGATCATGTCAATTTCTTGACATCCGCCGTCCAGAGGCGCTATATTTGAGTCCAATTATCAGCGACTGATCGGTGAAAATGGTTTCTGATCTCAAACGCCAGGGAGCATCTTCAACTCGGGGGAGTCGTCGAAGCCGTTTAATCACGCCCAAAACCTGGGCGGATTTTTTTCAGGGCGACCGCCTGTCCTGTGCCCGCCTGATCACAGCGGTCGAAAACCATCCGGAGCTGATCCCCGACATCCGGCATCGGCTGATTCCCCGCCTGAAGGGCGCGATCCGCATCGGGATCACCGGCCCTCCCGGCGTGGGGAAAAGCACGGTCACGGCCGCGCTGGCCCGCCGGGCGATCCAGGCGCATCACGCCGTGGGGATCATCGCCGTGGACCCCTCCAGCCCCTTCACCGGCGGCGCGTTTCTGGGCGACCGCGTCCGGATGCAGGGGCTGAACGGCGGACACAATCTCTTCATCCGTTCCCAGGCTTCGCGGGAGGGACATGGCGGGCTCTCGCCTTCGACTCCCCACGCGGCGGATATTCTGGATGCGTTCGGCCTGGACCGCATCTTCATCGAAACGGTCGGGGTCGGACAGGCGGAACTGGACGTCCTGACCTGGACGGACCTGATCCTCCTCGTCCTCCAGCCGAGCACGGGGGACGGGATCCAGGCGCTCAAGGCCGGGATCCTGGAAGTCGCGGATATTTTTCTCATCAACAAGTCCGACCTGCCCGGGACGGAGATGCTGCTCGACTCGTTGAGATTCCTGTTCGACATCAGGGCGCGGCCCAAGGACGATTCCATCCCTCCCATTCTGACGGCCTCGGCCGTCCAGGACGTCGGCCTGGACGAGGTCTATGCCGAACTGGAACGGCGGATCGGCGGCCTCGTTCAGTCCGGGGAGTACCAGCGCAAGAAGCGCTTCCTCATGGAGCGGGAGATCATGAACTCGATCCGGCAGGATTTGTGGGACAAGTTCTCCCGGACGGCCAACGCCCCCGAGGAGATTCCGGCCGCGGCCGAACGCATCACCGCGCGCGGCCGGTCGCCGTACCCCTATATCCGCCGGGTGTGTTCTCAAGTCAAAATCCAATATAAAAAGGAAAGGGCCAGTCGTGGACAAGGGGAATAAAAAACGCTGGGAGGCTAAGTGCCGGAGCGCCGAGCTCCGGGATGCGGATTTCACCTCGATCTCCGGGAAGGACCTGCAGCCGATCTACGCGCCGGACGACCTCCCGGATTTCGACTACGGCGGCAAGCTGGGCTACCCGGGGGAATATCCCTTTACCCGCGGGGTCCATCCCTCCATGTACCGGGGGAAACTCTGGACCATGCGCCAATTCTCCGGGATGGGAACTCCCGACCAGACAAACCAACGGTACAAGTTTCTCCTGGACAAGGGGCAGACCGGGCTGTCGGTGGCCTTTGACAACCCGACACTCTACGGCCTGGATTCGGACCATGCCCTGTCCGTGGGGGAGGTCGGCAAGACCGGGGTGGCCGTCGATTCGCTGGCCGATATGGAGCGCTTGTTCAGAGGCATTCCCCTGGGCGAGATCTCGACCTCCATGACCATCAACGCCCCGGCGGCCTGGGTGTTCACCATGTTCCTGGCCAACGCCGAAAAACAGAACGTCCCCCTGGCCGCGCTCCGGGGCACCCTTCAAAACGACATCCTCAAGGAGTACATCGCCCAGAAGGAGTGGATCTTTCCGCCCGAGCCCCACCTGCGCTTGATCACGGACCTCATGGCCTTCTGCGCGCAACACGTCCCCCAGTGGAACACGATTTCGATCAGCGGCTATCATATCCGGGAGGCGGGGTCGACGGCCGCCCAGGAGCTGGCCTTCACCCTGGCCGATGGGTTCAGCTACGTGGAGCACGCCATCCGGGCCGGCCTGGACATCGACG